>Ga0335069_10000922_pt1 | contig 47291 bp, 45 predicted proteins | sample Lox_Sample_11_FD_206714 | JGI IMG/M metagenome (GOLD analysis project Ga0335069, IMG submission 206714) | Soil microbial communities from Loxahatchee National Wildlife Refuge, Florida, United States - Lox_Sample_1.1 | ecosystem: Environmental > Terrestrial > Soil > Wetlands | place: USA... | reverse complement strand
CACGTTAGCCGTAGGTGTCCCGGGGCCCTCTTCCCGCGATATGGCGTGGCCCCTTCCGCCAGGACGGCGTGGCCGGACCAGTAATCTTCAGCGACGTCACCACCCCGTTGCCGACCGCCGCGGCGATCTTGGCCAGCAGTTGCGCCTGGATCATCCGCAGCTGGGTGGCCCAGGCCGTCGATTCGGCGGCAACGCTAAGTACCCCGTCATCCAACGCAGTCGGGATGGCATGGTCGGCGATCTGCTGGCCCACCACCGATGACCAGTTACCCAGCACCCTGCCTTCGGCGACGTGCGCAGACCAACCGCGTTTCTTCGCCAGATCGCGAGCCAGCCTGCCCAACGGTTGTGGATCGCGAACATCGGGCCCGGGTCCCGACCAGCTGCGCCGTTGCCCGGCCACCCGCCGTGGCGTCGGTGGGATCGCCCGGCCGCGGCCGGCGTCCTTTCCCTGTGCCCGGGCCGCAGCGCGCGCCTCCTCCAGAGTGCGCCGCACCAAGTCGATGCCGGTCAGCCCGTTCGGCGGTGCGTCGGCGGCAGCGGCGCTGGATTCGTCCTGGCCCCCGCTCACGACCGCACCGCCGACACTCGGCCCAAATCGTCGTCACGCAAATCTATGTACACCACGCTGCCGGCCCAGCCCGCCGGAATGTCATCTACCACCGCTGCAGTCACCAACACCTGCTCCGCTGATTCCGCCACCGTGGCTAAGGCACGACGCCGGGCCACGTCAAGCTCGGCGAACACATCATCAAGCAACAACACCGGTTCGCTCCCGTCGGCTCGCAACAGCTCATACGCCGCTAACCGCAGCGCCACCGTAAAGGACCACGACTCCCCGTGGCTGGCAAAACCTTTCGCAGGTTGATCCCCGAGCCACAATTCCAAATCGTCGCGATGGGGACCGACCAAACACATCCCGCGTTCCAGCTCAGCGTCGCGGCGTGCCGACAACCCGGCCAGCAAAGCGGTCTCCAGGAACTCGCGATCACCACCGCCGATGTCGCCCGCGATCTCGGCTCCAAGACTCGATCGATAAGCGATCGACGCCGGCCGAGACCCGGGCGCCAACAACTCATAGGCCTTCTCCACCTCTGGCGCCAACTGATTTATTAGATCGATGCGAGCTGCCATCAAGTCAGCGCCGTGCGCCGCCAACCGGCTATCCCACACGTCCAACGTGGCCAAGGCGCTCCGGTCACCCCGATGCCGCACCCCAGAAACAGACTTCAACAGCGCGGTGCGCTGTCGCAGCACCTTCTCGTAATCGGCGCGGATCGCCGCAACTGCCGGGCGGCGCAGCGTCGCCAAGTCATCGAGACAGCGGCGTCGATCGGCCGGATCCCCGCGCACCAGTGCCAAGTCTTCGGGAGCGAAAAGCACCGCCCGCAACACTCCGACCACCTCACGCGTGCTGCGCACCGGTGAACGATTCAACCGCGCCTTATTAGCTCGGCCCGCCGCGATTTCGATGTCAATCGCACACTCTCGCCCCTCGTTGACAATGATGGTCGAAACCACAGCCCGGGTGGCACCCGCGCGCACCAACGGTGCATCAGTTCCCACCCGATGCGAGCCCAAGGTACTCGAATACCACAGGGCCTCAATCAGATTCGTCTTGCCGAAGCCATTCGGGCCGACAAACACCGTCCGGCCCGGCTGCAATTCTAGGTCGGCGTGCGCCCAGGACCGGAAATCACGCAGTCCCAAATGCCGGACGTACACCTATCCAGGCAACCGAACTGGCATCAGCAGATACACGTAATCCGTCGGGAGGGCCGCGAAGGGACCACTACCGCTGGGTTGACTGTCACCGTCGGATGTCGGGCGTAACAGCGCCGGCTTCCCCGGAGTCGTGAAACCAAACGACACCCGCTCGGAGTGGACCGACGCAAGTCCATCGGTCAAATACGTCGGGTTGAACGCGATAATCAACGGATCACCGACGAAATCCACGGACAGATCTTCCTCGGCCCGACCCACGTCGTCGGCGCCCGCAGACAGCCGCAGCATCCCGTCGCCGAATTCCATCCGCACCTGCGCACCTCGATCGGCCACCAACGCAACCAGCTTGATGGCCTCGGTCAACTCCGCGACGTTGATGGTGGCCACCGCCGTGTGCTCGGCCGGCAACAACTGACGAAACTTCGGAAACTCCGCATCGAGGAGCCGGGTAGTACTGCGCTTACCGTTGCCGCTGATGCCGAGCAATCCGTCTTTTCCGACGCCCGCGCCCGCGCCCAACGACAAACGAACGTCAGCGCCGTCGGTGCCCGCTCTGGCCGCCTCGGCCAGTGTCTTGGCCGGGACCAACACTGCGGCGTCGATGTCGGGCGAGGACGCCGACCACGTCAACTCGCGCACAGCCAGGCGGAACCGGTCGGTGGCAGCCAAAACCACGATGTCACCTGAGATCTCGACCCTGATACCGGTCAACATCGGCAACGTGTCGTCGCGGCCGGCGGCAATTGCGACCTGACCGATCGCCTCGGCGAACAGATCCGCCGGCAACGTCCCGGTCTCTTCCGGCAGCTCCGGGAGTGTCGGGTAATCCTCAACTGCCATGGTGGGCAACGAGAACCTCGCACTTCCGCAGTTCAAGGCAACCCGATTACCATCGACGTAGAAGTCGACCGGCTTGTTCGGCAACGCCCTGGTGATGTCGGACAACAGCCTCCCGGACACCAAAACGCTTCCGAAAGAAGCGATTTCAGCTGCCACCTGCGCTTCAGCGGAAACCTCGTAATCAAATCCGGAGATGGTCAGGCCGTCATCGGAGCCGGATAACAGCACCCCGGAAAGCACAGGCACCGCCGGCCTGGTCGGCAGATTCTTCGCCACCCACGAGACCGCGTCGGCGAAAGGCTCCCGCTCCAAACGAAACTTCAAGTCGCCGAGACCAGCCGTCGGCGTCGCCGCGTCCATAGCGTCCCTTCACCTACCCAGCGTTCAGCATTCACTGACCAGCCTCCCCGGCCAGCACCCGGCCCCGTCGCGAACACCGCTGACACGTGCTGCGGCAACGACGACCGCAACGGCTGGTCGAACAACAACCGTAGATCGTCTAAGGCCATCTTGAAAGCTAATCGAGAAGGCCGACAACCTCGGTCAAGCGCGCCTTAGCCGGGCTTGTGCAACGAACGTCCCCAGCGCTGTATTTCAAAGAAGAACCGACGAAGAGATTTCAGTATCAGTAATAAGGGCTGTGCAATCTGGGGACGGGTGGCGTTCGGTGCAGCTAGGGCGGCGATCGGCTTGTGGATGACAACGTTGATAACTGTGCGCGCCGTGTTGGGCGGCTGGGGATGGCGGACGCATGTGGAGGGCAGGCGCTCTGGTGCACTGCTGTTTTAGTGCCTTGTACACAGCACCGCACACAGCAACCGGGTGTGGCAGATGTGACAGGCGTGTGCAAAGTTTTTTGAAAAAAATTCCGCGGAAGCGCGGGAATTCAGCGCTTGGACCGTTGGCGGATGCGGGTGGTGAGCTCCTTGACGTGATCGAAGACCTCACGCCGCTCGGCCATCTCGGACAAAATCTTCCGCTGTGCATACATCACCGTGGTGTGGTCGCGGCCGAATGCTTGCCCGATTTTGGGCAGTGACAGGTCGGTGAGCTCACGACACAGGTACATCGCGATTTGGCGTGACTGAGCCAACGCTCGGGTCTTGCCCGGCCCGCGCAGTTCTTCCACCGTGGTGTCGAAATATTCGGCGGTGGCGGCCATGATGGTCGCCGCGCTGATTTGCATGGTGCTGGCGTCGGCGATCAGGTCGCGCAGCACGATCTCGGCGAGCGCCTTGTTGATCGGGGCCTTGTTCAGCGAGGCGAACGCGGTCACCCGGATCAGTGCGCCCTCGAGTTCGCGGATGTTGCGTTCGATGCTGCTGGCGATGAGCTCGAGCACGTCGTCGGGCACCGCCAGTCGTTCCATCTGCGCCTTCTTGCGCAAGATGGCGATGCGGGTCTCCAGCTCGGGGGGCTGCACGTCGGTGATCAGTCCCCACTCGAACCGGGTCCGCAGCCGGTCCTCGAGAGTGGCGAGCTGTTTGGGGGGCCGGTCTGACGAGATGACGATCTGTTTGTTGGCGTTGTGCAGCGTGTTGAAGGTGTGGAAGAACTCTTCCTGGATACCTTCTTTGCCTTCGATGAACTGAATGTCATCGACGAGCAGCACGTCCACATCGCGATAACTGCGCTTGAACGCGACCTTGCGGTCATCACGCAGCGAGTTGATGAAGTCGTTGGTGAATTCCTCGGTGGAAACGTATTTCACGCGCATCCCCGGGAACAGCCGCTGGGCGTAGTTTCCGGCGGCGTGCAACAGGTGCGTCTTGCCCAAGCCGGATTCGCCCCAGATGAATAAGGGGTTGTAAGCGCGCGCCGGTGCTTCGGCGATGGCGAGGGCAGCGGCGTGAGCGAAACGGTTGGATGCTCCGATGACGAAGGTGTCGAACGTGTAGCGGCGGTTGAGGCTGGTTCCGTCGGCGACGGCCGGATCGGCGGTATGCGGACGTTCGGTGAAGTAGTTGGGCCAACTCTGCTGGGCGGTGTCGGCGGGTTCACCATTTTCGTAAGGCTCGTCGGTGTCAGCCACGAGATCGTCAGCCGGGGGAGATGCCTCGGGCTGGCCGAAGGATTCCGCGGGTGCCAGCGCGCCTTCGTCGACGTCGTCGGGCGGCGGAGCGACTCGCACCCCGAGTTGGATTTGTTGTCCGAGCCGGCGGCTGAGGGCATCGGTGATAGGCGCGCGCAGGTGACGTTCGATCTCGTTTTGGACGAAGCTGCTCGGCACCGACAACAGCGCGAATCCCTCGACGATCGTCAGCGGCTGGACCAGGTTAAGCCATGCACGTTGCTGTGGAGTCAGCGGAGTTATCAGAGTTGTGCGGTTGGCCGCCGCGGCGTCTGCGGTGGGTTCGCCGTTCAACTCGGAAACAACGGCGTTCCACACTGTCGTGAAACCTGAACCGGGGTCATCGGTCAACGACGCATCTCCCTGGTTCTCGAGCATCCCGGGTCGAGGTACCAACCAGCTTGGCGACGAAGCAACTGTCCACATAGTTATACACAGATGTGGACAGAATCATCGTATGCGAGCCACAACCTGCGACGGCTCGCGATCTCCGCGCTGAAGAAAACCGTTGAAGGTTGTCTAGGCAGCTAGTCGATCCACCATCCTCGCTTCGTTGTCGAACGCTGTGTCAGTCTAAAACGACTCTGGCAGAAGCTAACAGTTTTCCGGGCGGCTGCCAACAGTTCTGCTGCATTCCAATCGGGTTGTTTAGGATCGGTTGGGCCAGACGTGGCCACGCGGCGAAGCGCGGGCGGTGCCGAATCATAATGGTTCCGCGATGTCGGGCGAGTGCCTTGGCACAAGCCAGGTTTGACCAGGCGAAGACGGGTCAGTACCCTCAAACAGTCGCCCGAAAGTCGGCGATACGGCTGCGACCTAGATTTAGGGACCGCGCCGGCCAGCAGCAAGACCACCTCCGACTGCCCCGCGGACGAGCATAGACGGCTGGGCAGCCGGATGGACATGCGAGACACAACGAGGAGAACGTCGTGGCCAAGGGCAAGCGGACCTTCCAGCCGAACAACCGGCGCCGAGCCCGCGTGCATGGCTTCCGCTTGCGGATGCGTACCCGTGCCGGGCGTGCGATTGTGTCGAATCGGCGCCGCAAGGGCCGTCGCGAGCTATCTGCCTGATCGCAGCGTCAGGTCGTTCCGCGGTGCTTCCCGCACGCAACCGCATGAGGCGGTCAACGGAGTTTGACGCGACGGTGAAGCGCGGGATTCGCATGGCGCAACCGGATGTCGTCGTTCACGTCCGGCGGGGGAGTCTCGGTGACTATGGCGCGGGTCCGCGCGTAGGGCTCATTGTCGGCAAGGGTGTTGGTTCGGCGGTGGACCGCCATCGGGTAGCGCGCCGGCTCCGGCATGTCGCCCGGACGGTTCTGGACGAGCTGGACCCGTCGGATCAACTGGTCATCAGGGCGCTGCCGACTAGCCGGACCGCGTCATCGGCACGGCTGGAGGAGGAGCTGCGGCGGGGCTTACGACGGGCGCTGGAGTCGATCGGAAGGCGGCCATGACTGTTTTGGCGCGGGTACACGCGATGACCCGCACGACGGCCCGGGCGGCTGCGCGCGGCCTGATTTTCGTGATCCAGCTATACCGGCACATGGTGTCACCACTGCGCCCGGCGACATGTCGTTTCGTTCCGACGTGCAGTCAGTATGCGGTCGACGCCCTAACCGAGTATGGCTTGATCTGGGGGAGTTGGTTGGCTGCGGCCAGGCTTGCCAAGTGTGGACCGTGGCATCCGGGGGGATGGGATCCGATACCGGATCGTCCGAACTTTGAAGACGTGAGCGCCGCCGGGGAGTGCCGGGTGTCGCGAGGGGAGAGTGGATCTTTTGTTTAATTTTTTCAGCCTCGACATTATCTACTACCCGGTGTCGTGGATCATGTGGGTCTGGTACAAGCTCTTCGCGTACGTGTTGGGACCGTCGAACTTTTTCGCGTGGGCGCTCTCGGTGATGTTCTTGGTTTTCACGTTGCGTGCCTTGCTGTTCCAGCCGATGGTGCGCCAAGTCCGGTTCACCCGGCAGATGCAAGAACTACAGCCGCAGATGAAGGCGCTGCAAAAGAAGTACGGCAAAGACCGGCAGCGCCTGGGCCTCGAGATGCAAAAGCTGCAGCGCGAGCATGGATTCAACCCATTTCTTGGCTGCTTGCCGATGTTTGTCCAGATCCCGGTTTTCCTCGCGCTGTATCACGTGTTGCGGTCGTTCAACCGAACCACCGGGGGCTTCGGCCAACCGCAGATGTCGGTGGTCCAGAATCGGATGACCGGGAACTATGTATTCAGCCCGGCCGATGTGGGGCACTTCCTGGATGCCAATCTGTTCGGCGCACCGATCGGTGCTTTCATGGCACAACGCACGGGATTGGATGCGTTCAGCCATTTCAGTCGCCCCGCCACGATCGCGGTCGGCCTGCCGGTGATGATCCTGGCCGGCATAGCGACCCACTTGAACAGTCGGGCGTCGGTGTCGCGCCAGAGCCCGGAAGCGGCGGCCAATCCGCAGACGGCGATGATGAACAAGCTTGCCCTGTATGTATTTCCGCTCGGCGTGATCGTCGGCGGCCCGTTCTTTCCGCTTGCGATCCTCATGTACTGGCTCGCCAACAACATCTGGACATTCGGTCAGCAGCACTACGTGTTCGGCATGATCGAAAAAGAGGAAGAAGCCAAGAAGCAAGAGGCCATCCAGCGACGAGCAGCCAACGCGCCTGCGCCCGGAGCCAAGCCCAAACGCAATCCGAAGGCGACACAGCCAGGCGAAAAGGGTTCGGCGGCCGGAGAGGGGCGCGCCGCGCCGGGCTCGACGACCGCGGAATCGGATCCCGGCGATCAGGCGACCGAAGCGGGTACCACGCAGGCCGAGGCTGACACAACGAATCCGAGCGCGCGGGGCACGAGCAACCGCACCCCGCGACCGGGCGCGCGACCAAAAAGACGGAAACGCTGACCGGGCGGCATAGCTATCCGGGGCCGCCGTGACGGGCGTCCTCAATCGGCAGGGGCCCGTGGATGAGGGAGAAGAAGACATGACAGACGCCGACACCACCGAACGCGACTTCGACGCAGAACTGGATACTCAAGCACCGGTCGAGGACGCTGCAGAAGACGACGAAGCGGGCGCCGACGAATTCGACGACATCGAGGAGCGCTTGGTCGCCGAAGGCGAGATCGCCGGCGACTACCTCGAAGAGTTGTTGGACTTGCTGGACTTCGATGGAGACATCGACCTGGACGTCGAAGGCAACCGCGCTGTAGTGAGCATCGACGGGAGCGACGACTTGAACAAGCTGGTGGGTCGCGGCGGCGAGGTGCTTGATGCGCTGCAGGAGCTCACCCGGCTGGCGGTACACCAGAAGACGGGCGTGCGGAGCCGGTTGATGTTGGACATCGCCAGCTGGCGCCGGCGCCGGCGCGAGGAGCTGGCGGCGTTGGGCGACAAGGTTGCGCGGCGGGTGCTCGAATCCGGGGAGCGCGAAGAGCTTGCGCCGATGACACCCTTCGAGCGGAAGATTGTTCACGACGCTGTCGCGGCGGTCCCGGGGGTCCACAGCGAGAGCGAAGGCGTGGAACCCTCGCGTCGAGTTGTCGTCCTGCACGACTAGTCGGGCTGAGTTACAGCCGTGTAGTTAACCAGCGCCCCAGGCGCTAAAGGGCCGGGCAAACAGAGGATGTTTCACGTGAAACATGTCGGCCACATCGAACCCGATGCGGACGACCCTGCGACGCCATCGTCCGTTGGGCCAGGCATCGCAGCCGATGCCGCGTCGGCGATCTTTGGACCGCGGCTGGATATCGCTCAGCGGTACGCGGACTTACTGGCGGGCCCCGGCGTCGAAAGAGGACTCCTTGGCCCACGAGAAGTGGACCGGATCTGGGATCGCCATTTGCTCAACAGCGCTGCCGTCGCCGAGCTGCTCCCCGCGGGTGAGCGCATCATCGACATCGGCAGCGGAGCCGGGCTACCGGGCATCCCATTGGCGATCGCCCGCTCGGACCTCCAGATCGTCCTCCTTGAACCGTTGCTGCGCCGCAGCGAATTTCTCAACGAGGTCGTCGACGAACTAGGGTTGGCCGTCGAAGTTGTCCGCGGCCGCGCCGAAGAACCGTGGGTGCGCAACCAGTTCGGGGAAAGGGACGCAGCGGTGTCGCGAGCGGTTGCATCGTTGGACAAGTTGGCTAAATGGAGCATGCCGCTGCTGCGACCGGGCGGGGCCATGCTTGCGATCAAGGGGGAGCGTGGTCGCGACGAAGTTGAACAATACCGGCGTGTGATTGCAGCATCGGGCGCCGTTGATGCCAGGGTGGTGACATGTGGCGCGACCTATTTGCGTCCCCCCGCAACCGTAGTGGTAGCACGACGCCGAAAGCAGACACGCCACAAGCCGTCGCGGACCGGGAAGGGCTGAATCCGGTGAGTTCTTCAGGAGATTGGAGGCCGGTGCCGGACGGCGCGGGATCAACCGCGCCCGAGGTGGAACCCGCCGCCCCGCCCGATGTTTCACGTGAAACATCGGGCGAATTCGATACCCCCATCGGCGCCGCCGCCGAACGGGCGATGCGCGTACTCCACACCACCTACCCGCCATTGCGCCGGCCCCGCCATCGGCGAGTCTTCACCGTCGCCAACCAAAAGGGCGGCGTCGGAAAGACGACCACCGCGGTCAACCTCGCCGCCGCGCTCGCGCTGCAAGGACTCAAGACGTTGGTCATCGATCTCGACCCGCAGGGCAATGCGAGCACCGCCCTGGGCATCACCGACCGGCAATCCGGGTCGCCCTCCTCATATGAGGTACTGCTCGGCGAGGTATCGATGCGATCCGCGCTGCGGCGCAGCCCGCACAGCGACCGGCTGTTCTGCATCCCGGCGACGATCGATCTGGCCGGAGCCGAGATCGAATTGGTGAGCATGGTCGCGCGTGAGAACCGGTTGCGTACCGCACTTGCCGAACTGGACAACTTCGACTTCGATTACGTGTTCGTTGACTGCCCCCCGTCGCTGGGGTTGCTGACCATCAATGCGCTAGTCGCCGCACCAGAGGTGATGATCCCGATCCAGTGCGAGTACTACGCGCTGGAGGGCGTGTCACAACTCATGCGCAATATCGAGATGGTCAAGGCGCACCTCAATCCTCAGCTCAACGTGACCACCGTGATCCTGACGATGTACGACGGGCGAACCAAGCTTGCCGAGCAGGTGGCCGAGGAAGTGCGTCGATATTTCGGGCCGAAAGTGTTACGCACCGTAATCCCACGCAGCGTCAAGGTCTCCGAGGCTCCGGGCTACAGCATGACGATCATCGATTACGACCCCGGCTCGCGCGGCGCGATGAGCTATCTCGATGCGAGCCGCGAACTCGCGCAACGCGATTGACCATCATCCGGAAAGGGACGAGCATGACACAGCCATTACGCAAGAAAGGCGGGCTCGGCCGTGGCCTGGCGTCGCTGATACCCACGGGTCCCGCGGAAGGCGACGCCGGTCCGGCGACTCTTGGTCCACGGATGGGGGATGCGGCCGCCGACGTGCTGATCGGGGGACCGACGCCGGACGCCGCCGCGATGGGCGCCGTGTATCGCGAGATTGCGCCGGCCGACATCGAGCCCAATCCACGCCAGCCGCGGCAGGTGTTCGACGACGAGGCGCTGTCCGAGTTGGTGCATTCCATCCGCGAGATTGGGCTGTTACAGCCGATCGTGGTGCGGGCCGTGACCGGATCCAAGAGCGGCGCCCGATATCAGATCGTGATGGGGGAGCGGCGCTGGCGAGCGGCGCAGGAGGCCGGGCTGGCGACCATCCCTGCCATCGTGCGGGAGACCGGTGACGACAATCTGCTGCGCGACGCCTTGTTGGAGAACATCCACCGGGTGCAGCTCAACCCGCTGGAAGAGGCGGCGGCTTACCAGCAGCTGCTAGATGAATTCGGTGTCACCCACGATGAACTGGCATCGCGCATCGGCCGCTCCCGGCCGCTCATCTCCAACATGATCCGCCTCCTCAAGTTGCCGATCCCGGTGCAGCGGCGGGTGGCCGCCGGTGTGCTGTCCGCCGGCCATGCTCGTGCGCTGCTGTCGTTGGAGGCCGGTCCGGAGGCGCAGGAAGAACTGGCCGGCCGGATCGTCGCGGAGGGGCTGTCGGTGCGCGCCACCGAGGAAGCGGTCACATTGGCCAACCGGGGTGGCGCGGCCACGCCGGCGCCTCAGCGACGCAAGCCGATCCAGATGCCCGGGCTTCAGGATGTTGCGGAGCGGCTGTCGAATGCCTTCGACACGCGAGTCATGGTCAGTCTCGGCAAGCGGAAGGGAAAGATCGTGGTGGAGTTTGCCTCGGTGGACGACCTGCAGCGAATTATCGACATGATGACCCCCGCTCAGGCATGACGGGGAACACCCTGTAATTACGTCACTGTGACACGGCCCCGGGGAAGAGCGAAAACTGGGCGCGCCCGAAGGATCGCGGTGCGGCGAGATCAGCTGTGCGCCAATGTGATTGATTATCCGATGGGTCTCGACCGCGATCGGCCGGATCAATCGGCGCGGCAACTCGAACCGCAATGTCAAAACTGGCCCGATGAGGGCAAACTCTCCTATCCTGGAGGCGTTGCCGGTGCAAATGGCTGCAGTACCGCACAGGAGCCAGGAGGCTAGTGTCCGCTCGCATTACACCGCTGCGCCTCGAGGTCTTCGAGCAGCTTCCTAAGCACGCGCGCCGCTGCGTGTTTTGGGAGGTCGATCCGGCGACCCTGGGTAACCAGGACCAACTCGCCGACCCGGAATTCGAGAAGGAAGCCTGGTTGTCGATGGTGATGCTGGAGTGGGGTTCATGCGGTCAGGTGGCGACGGCGGCGCAGGACGAGGGAAGCCACGCGGAGCCGCCCTGCCTGGGCTATGTGTTCTACGCGCCGCCACGAGCGGTGCCGCGGGCGCAGCGATTTCCCACCGCGCCGGTGTCCGCGGACGCGGTGCTGCTGACATCGATGGGTATCGAGCCCGGGCTGGCCGCCGAGGATCTATCGCATAGGCTTATCGCACGGGTGATCGACGAGCTGATGCGGCGCGGAGTTCGGGCGTTGGAAGCCTTCGGCCGTACACCGGCGGCTTCCGAATTGCAGGATCCTCGGGTGGTGAGCCTCGATGTGCGGCCGGTGCTGGAAGCCCTCGGTGACTGCTCGGTCGAGCAGTGCGTCATCGATGCAGAATTTCTCAAGGACGCCGGTTTCGTTGTGGTGGCGCCGCATACGTACTTCCCGCGGCTGCGCCTCGAGTTGGACAAGGGGCTGGGGTGGAAGGCCGAAGTAGAGGCGGCCTTGGAGCGTCTGCTGGAGAACGCACAGCTGCAGCAACCGGTCGGCGCGGGATCTGCGGCGGCCAATATGTTGAAGAGTGACTGAAGCGGTTAGGAACCGCCCAGCCTGCTGGCCCGCTCCACCGACAGCTCGTGCGCCAGCAGTTCGGCGAAAGTGAAAGTGCCAGTGGGCCGGTCATTCTTGCCCAGTAGATACAGGCGCTTGACCGCGGCAAGGATGCCTTCGGCGATGGCGTCGCGGGTCTGCGTGGAGACCAGCATCGCGCGATCACGCGGGTTGGTGATGTAGCCGACGTCGACCTGCACGGTGGGCATCCGGGTCAGGCGTAACAGGTCCCAGGTCCGTCCATGCGTCCGGCAATCCCGTAAACCGGTACGTGCCACCACTTCTCGCTGGATGAAGTCGGCGAGGTTGCGCCCGATCGTGGACACCGAACCATGGGAGTTTCCGAAGTGAAAGGAAGCCACGCCGTTAGCCGAAGGGCTGGGCTGACTTTCGCAGCGTAGGCTGATCATCAGGTCCGCGCCAACATCGTTGGCTGTAGCGGCGCGTTCAGCCTCTGATGGGCTGCGGTTGACCGGCCGCGACAGGAAGGTTTCCATACCGATGGCGGTCATCCGTCCCTCGAGGCGGCTTGCCAAGTCCCACAACACATCTGCTTCACTGATTGGCCCAGACGGCCCCTGCATGATCATGCCGTGGTCCGCACCGCCGCGGCCCGGATCGATGATGATGCGCTTGCCGGACAGTTTGGGCCCCGATCGTCGGACCAATTCTTCTTCACGGAGCGCGTGAGGGGAGCCACCGCTGACCCGCGAACTCAGAAAGTACAAGGAGCGTAACGTTTCTGGGCCGCAGATACCGTCAGCGGCGAGCCCGTATTCACGCTGATACGACATCAAAGCGTTGTGGGTCTGCAACCCGAAGTGCCCGTCGACCAGGCCGGTGTAGAAACCGAGGTCCTGAAGCCGCGCCTGCAGGGTGGCGACGTCATCGCCGTAGAGCGGGGCGCCGAATTGGTGATAGAGCGTGCGCGCACCGAGCCGGTACGACGCCTCCTTCAGTGCCCGGTAGGTGGCCTCGCCGACGATACCGTCGACCAACAATCCACGATGCTGCTGAAATGCACGCACCGCCTGGTCAAGTTCGGCGTCGAACAGCTCAAGGGTGACGTGCTGGCCAGTAGTGAGATCCTCATCGGGGCTGTCCAGATCGGGGCTGTCCAGCAGCCCTAGCGCTGCCAGCGTCGCCCGGATCTCGGTCACAGCTGCGCTGCGGTCACCACAGCGCAACGTATCGCCGTATTCACGGCGCGGACTCGACATGCCAAAGGCCCTCCGGGACAAACTGACAGGCTTGCTTGTGGGCAACAGCTAACCGATATTGTCGCAGACTCTTGTCATATTCCCGAAAACCCCAGGCTAAGCGCGGGGCGTGGTGTGGCGAACTGATACCGGATCAGCTGAGGTTGGGAACCGCGTCGGAAAGCTCGCGTAGCAAGGCTGCCTTACCCTTGGCACCGACTATCCGCTTCACCGGTTGGCCGCCTTTGAACAAGATCAACGTGGGGATCGACACCACCTGGAAGTCGCGCGCTGTTTCCGGATTGGCATCCACATCGAGCTTGGCGACGGTGAGCTGATCTGCTCGCTCGCTCGCGATCTCCTCGAGAACCGGCGCTACCATCTTGCACGGTCCGCACCACGTCGCCCAAAAGTCAACCAGCACAGGCTTATCGGCTGACAACACGTCGGTCGAAAACGACGCGTCAGAGACTTCGATTGTGGCCCCGGCCTTTTCAGCGTCGGTCATTGAGGTGCTCCAATCATCTCGGTACTGCCCGGAAATTCGGTGGCGTCGCCCTGTGCGGCCGAGCTGGATTCCTCATGGTCGACCAGCCAGCGTTCGGCGTCAATGGCCGCGGCGCAGCCGCTGCCGGCCGCGGTGATGGCTTGGCGATAGGTGTGGTCCACCAGATCGCCGGCGGCGAACACCCCATCGATCGACGTGGCCGTGATGCGACCCCGCACCAGTACATAGCCCTCCGCGTCGACATCGAGCACGTCGCGCACCAACTCCGAGCGGGGGTCGTGCCCGATGGCCACGAACACCCCGGTGACCGCCAACACCGACTCCGCGCCGCTCACCGTGTCGCGCAGCCGCAATCCGCTCACCGTGGCGTTACCCTCGACGGCCACCACCGCCTTGTTGGTCAGGATGGTGATTTTCTCGTTGGTCCGAGCCCGTTCCAGCATGATCCGCGACGCCCGGAACTCCTCTCGGCGATGCACCAGCGTCACACTGCGTGCAAACCGGGTCAAGAACGTCGCCTCCTCCATAGCCGAGTCCCCGCCTCCGACTACCGCGATGTCTTGATCCTTGAAGAAAAACCCATCACAGGTCGCGCATGAACTCACCCCACGACCCAGCAATTCCTGTTCACCGGGCACCCCCAGATACCGAGCGGCCGCGCCCATCGCCAGGATCACCGCCCGCGCTCGATAGGTCAGCCCCTCGGCGGTGACGGTCTTCACCGGACCCGATAGCGACACCGCCTCGACATCTTCCATCCGCAGATCCGCACCGAACCGCAGCGCCTGCTCGCGCATCTGGTCCATCAATTCCGGACCGGTGATGCCGTCACGAAAACCTGGATAGTTCTCCACCTCGGTGGTAGTCATCAAAGCCCCACCAAACGACGTCCCCTCGAATACCAACGGTGCCAACTGCGCACGTGCCGCATACAGGGCCGCGGTATACCCCGCAGGCCCCGAGCCGATGATGATCACGTCGTGGACTGTGTCGGCGGTCATAGAAACCTTTCAAACGATCGTCCCTGAATTCCTACAAACGCCAGCGTAGGTACCGCTGTTCCCGGGTGTGTCGCACAGCCCATCGCATCACACTAGGGGCGCGGAAGTTCGCTGCTGGCCAATAGGCCGGTGTCCGCGGCGCTGCAGTTCAGCGCGACCGCGTAGACGGCCAGGCTGCGCGGCGTGTCGCCGGGGAGCACGAGGACGACGCCGGGACGGGCGTTGATGTCGATTGGGCGTGCGCCCAGTACCTGGGTGGACGCCGGGTAGCCCAGGCCGGTTAGGCACGAAGCGCGCCGCGCGGGGTCGCTGAGCGGGCCTGCGGGCGGGCCGTAGTCGGGACCACGGTTGAGCAGGGCGAGGATGTCCTCCCGCGACAGCGGGATCACCGCCGGGGGTGTGGACACCGTGATGTGCTCGGCGGTGGCCGGGGTGCTGGGTGTGGGTTGCGGCGCGCTGAGCAGGGCCGCGGTGCCCACACCGATCGCCGCGAGCACCGCGCCGACGCCGGCTAGCGCCGCGGCCAGCCGCGCGGGCCGGATGTGCGGCCTGGCCGAGTGGGCGACATCGAGACGCGGTTGGCGTTGATCGGCCGACCTCAGCGCCGCCGAGATCCGGGCGGTGACGTCTTGGGGAACATCCGGTGCCGACGCGGAGTCGGCCCCCAACGTGACAAGGTCACACCGCACTTGGTTCAGCGCGCGCAGGATCTCCTCGGCTTGCGGGTCCTCGCGCACCCGTCGACGTATGCGGGCCGCCGACGCGTCGTCCAACAGACCGGCCTGCAGGTCGGCGAGTAGCTCAACTGTCAGAGGCGGGTCGGTGTTCCCCCCGGCGTGCGCGGTGGCGTCGTCGTCGGCTTCATACATCCGCCTCAGTGTCCGTCATGCAGAGCAGGACGGCCATTGGCGGGACTAACGCTGTGCCGGATGGTCGGGGGTAGCGCGGGCGTCGGCGTCAAGGTAGCCGAGGAGCTCGGCGAGCCGAACGCGGGCGCGCGAGCAGCGGCTCTTGACGGTGCCCTCGGCCACGCCCAGCAGTAACGCGGTGTCGGCGACCGAGTAACCCTGCATGTCCACCGCCACCACCGCCGCCCGTTGTTCGACGGGAAGCCGCATCAAGGCGCGCTGCACCACCATGGCCATCTCGACTTGAGCGGTCCGGTCAGCCACCGGATAGATGTCTTCGAGAGGGATGGTCGGGTGCGCCTTGGTGCGCCGCAGCCGATCCAGGCAGGCGTTGACCACAATGCGGTGCAGCCAGCTGCCGACCGCGGCGTCGTGGCGAAACGAGCGGGCGCCGCGGTGCGCCGATAGCATCGCGTCCTGCAGGGCGTCTTCGGCATCTTCGGGGGTGCGAGTGGTAAGTCGGGCGAGCCGGTGCAGCTGCCGCCGATGACGGTGAAACAACTCGCTGAAGGCGTATCGGTCCCCGGCGACATGGGCTGCCAGCAGCTCGGCGTCACTGCGTTCACGCTGGATGTTTCCCCCGCAACCCACGGCTGGACAGTAACCAATCGGCCGTTGCGCGGCACTTCACCGAACCGGTGTCTGTGAGTGCCCTTAGGACGCGGCTTGGACCGTGATCTCCGAAATGTTGGCCTGGCTCTTGCCGTTGGTGGTGCCCAGCGTGGAGATCCACACCAACAGGTTGGATGTCGGGGCACCGGGTTTGACCGGGATGACGTTGTGCACACCGGGCTTGAGCGTGAACGCCGGAGCCAGCACGGTCGTGTCGTCGAGTTTTCCTGGCGCCGGCGTGGAGGACGAGCGGATCTGCACCTGCGTGCCGGTGCTGGTCGTGTCAATGGTCACTTGGCCGACCACGGTGGGGCTCGGCAGCTGCAACATCAGCCCTTCGCCCTGCTTGAAATTGGGGAACGGGACGGCGTCGGTGTAGACCTCGGTCGACCAGGACGTCGAGGGGTCGCCATCGATCGCCTGCCCGGCTTGGCCGGGGTTGTCGGCATCGCCGTCCGGCGAGTAGACCGTGGCCTTGGTGGGTTTGACGATGCTGCCGGCGGGGGCCGAGCTGGTCGCCGAGGACGAGGTCGATGACGACGGCCCATTGAGGCCCAACTCGTCTTTGTTCAGGCCACCGCCGACGTTGCCGAAAATCTTGCTCACCACCGAGGCCAGCACCAGCAATGCCACCACGATGACGGCAACGGCGACGGCGAAGCCGATGATCACGTTGCGGCGTCGCCGCGCGAAGATCGCCTGCTCGTCCTGGCCGGTCGCCACACGAGCGGCGGGCGAAGCCGGCGAATTGTCGATCGGCCCCAACACCTCGGTGCGGTCGGCCACGGCGGTCGCCTGTTGGAGCAGATTCAAAAGCGTTGACGCACTGCGTATTCCGCCGCCTTCCTGAACGGCGCGTACGGCGACCGCGGAGATCTGGAAGGGGATGTCGCGGTCGATGACCATCGGTTCGACGGGCTGCCCGCTGGAGTCGCGCTCAGCCGGAGCCAGCCCGCTGCGTACTCCCGACTCCGGGAGGGGCCACCGGTTCACCAGCAGGGCATATAGCGCGGCGCCGATACCGCGAATGTCATCCTGCGGGCTGGCATTGGGCATGGTCGCCGGGTACGCCAGCACGACGTCGCCGTCGATGCTCACCCGCACCCGGCTGGGGTGGTCGATCGACAACGCGACGCCGGCGCGGTGAGCGGCGTCCGCGGCCGCGGCCAGCGACTGCATCGCCCGGACGGCGCCGACGGGCGACGGCGCGGTGTCGGCCACCTCCTGCAACGAACCACCACGCACCCACTCCGAAACCACCAGGCCGCCCGAACCGGTGTGGACCACGTCGAGCACCCGGGCGACACCGGGCTTGTCGATCCGGGTGAGCCGCAAGGTGCGCGACAGTATCTCTTGCAGCACATCGTCGGGTAGGGCACCGTCCGGGTCGACGAAGGTCAGGGCCACCTGCCGGTCCAGCGCGGTGTCCAGTGCCTGCCAGAACTGCAGGGGCGGCGCACCGCCGTGGAACACCAGCAATCGGTAGCGGCCGCCGGCGATACGGGCCCCGGGTATCAAGTGGACCTCGTCTGCGGGTGGCGCTGATTCCGCCGCGCGCTCGCGGGGGGCATCAAACGGGCTGGCCACCCGGCGGGTTGCAGGGGGGATGTCGCCGTTGAGCTGGTCGGACAGGCGTGAGGCCGCCGGCTCGGGCGGGTGGCCGACGGGAATGTCCGGGTGAAAGTCGTCGGCAACCGGTCGCTGCAGCGGCGCCCCTGACCCCGGGTCAGACCCAGAGTTGGATGCGGCGCTCTCCACAGGGCGGTCGGTCACCTCCGGTCCTTTCGTTAGCCGGGCTCGGGCTGCCCGCTCCGGAGGCCTGCGCGGGATCGGCTGCTGGACCGCATTTACCCCAGGCGGGGACGAATTCCTCTGCTCAGAGTACGTGACTGTGCCGCGGTGAGACGATCCCTTCAGCGCTGTCGGGGTCCGCGGCGCCGGTGACCGCCCAAGGCGGTGCCTGACGGCGTCCAGCGCCGCCCGCGCCTCAGGGACATGCGCGCGCAGCATGACCGCGGCCATGATCGGCAACATGATGACCGCCAGCACCAGCAGGCGCAGCAAAGAACCCGCGCCGCCGCCGTGGGTGGTCAAGGCATCCAGCCTCAGCAACCGATCTGCCACGTGGGCTACCAGACCGGCAAGCATGGAGGCGGTGAGCGTTACCAGGATTGTCCGCAACGCGCCGACCGCCATCAGCCGGCCACCGGTCGGCAGCAGGGCGTGTCGCAACAGCAGGTAACCGATGATCGCGCCGGCCAGAAAGCCGACACCGTTTGCCAGACCGAGAAAACCGGCCACCAGCTTGGGGTCACCGGTGAGGTACGGTGCCAGCACGGAGCCGACGATCTTGACGGCGGTGATGACGAGGATGATCACGATCGGCGTCCAGGGCTGCTCGCGGGCGTAGAACACGCGTAGCTGCAAGAGCACCAGCCCGTAGGGGATCAGCGTGAAGGCCGACAGTGTGATCGCCGCGCCGAGGTATCCGGCGTCGACCTCGCCGAAATGACCGTAGGCGAACAGCGCGCTGCCGATCGCCGGGCCGCCGACGGTCATGAAGGCCACGATCGGGATGAGCGTGATCAGCGTCAGGCGGGTCGCCAGCGACAGGTCGGCGAGCACGGCGGGAGTGTCGTCCGCGGCGGCGTTGCGGCTGAGCCGCGGCATCACCACGGTCAGCACCGTGACCCCGATCATGCCGAACGGCAGCATGAGCACCAGCCAGGCGTAGTTGTAGATCGCCGGGCCCGACGCTGCCGCCGTGCTGGCGATCTGATTTCCGACCACCAGCCCCAGTTGGCTGATCAGCACGTAGAGCACCATCGCGGCGGCCATCGTGCCGAAACGCTTGAGGCGCTGGTCGATTCCCCACAGTGGGCGCAGGCTGACATGCTCGCGCCGCAGCGCCACCAGCAGCACCGCGCTCTGTGCGAACACGCCCAATGTGGTGCCGATGCCGAGTACCAGCAGCTTGGTGTTGCCCATCCGGACCGGGTCGACCGACAGCTCACCGGGAACGGCCAGATACACCCCCAGCGTCGCTAGGGCGACGAGGTTGTTGACGACCGGCGCCCACGCCGTCGGCCCGAACACGTTGCGGGTATTGAGGATCGCCATGAATACCGAGGTGAGGCCGTAGGCGAGCACCTGGGGGAGCAGCAAGTAGGCGAAGGCGGTGGTCAGCGGCTCGTTGACCTGGGGGCTACGGCCCAACATGAGCCGGACCAGCAGCGGCGCGGCAAACACCGACAGGGCCGTTACGAAAATCAACAGTGTGGTCGTCAACGTGACCAGGCGCCGCACGAATGCCGCGCCTCCGTCTGGGTCGCTTTGCTCGGCACGGGCCAGCACCGGTACGAAGATCGCCGTGAACGTCGCCTCCAAAACCAGCGCCGCCACCAAATTCGGTAGCTGATTGGCCACCGAGAACGCGCTGGACAACGCGGCACCGAGGATCGCGGCCAGCAATACGATGCGGGCAAAGCCGGTGAGCCGGCTGACCAGCGTCGCGAACGCCATCGCCCAAGACCGCGACACCAGCGCGGCGTCGGACAACTCGGGTCGTCGACGATCGACGCCGGCGGGGACCGGAGGCAGCGGACCGGTCGGCGGGGAGCCCGGGTTGCGAGGAAGCGGCGGCGGATGCGGCAGGCGGTGTTGCTGCGCGTGGGCCCGCCGGTAAGCGGGATTCATACTCGGTGCTCTTGCTCCAGCCGATGTTCGACGTCGTCGTGCGCGTCGGCGGATCTGGCGTCGGGTGGGTCGGGGCGATCCAGGTCGGCCGGATCGGGTTGTCCGCGGAATCGGTGCCAGAGCCGTCGTCCGGCCAGCGTCACCAGGACCGCCGCCGCAGTCAGTGTGATGGCGAACAGCACCTTGCCGTAGGCGTTGGAGTGCACCGACAAGCGCACCGGTTCGCCGAGGCGTATGCCGTCCGGCGTCCGCAGTGTGACATCGATGGCGACCCGCTGGGTGAAGTTGACTTCGATCGGCACCCGCAGCGGTAGGTATCCCGGCGGTAATTCAATGACCCCGGGGTCGGTGACGGTCATTCCGGGTGGAGCGTCGACCTGTAGCCGCACCCGGATGGGAACGGCGAGCCCGTTGTGCAGCGCCAGCGGAAGCGGGCTGTGCTCGGTGGCCAGCGTGTAAGAACCGCCCGGGTTGACGATCGTGACGGCGCCGAACAAGTCGTTGATCGTCTTACCGACCACCGTCAGGCGCTGCCGAGCCAGTCCGCTGCGGCTGTCGGGGGGTTCTGACTGGCTCAATGCGCGCAACATATCTTCGCGCAGCGGCGCGGTGTACTGAACGCCGGTCAAGCCGGTGCGCTCGTCGGTGCTCAACGCGGACGTCAAACCCCATAGCCGGCCGACCTGACCGGCGACGTCTGCGGTGACGTCGTCGCTGAATCGGCCCCGCGCCGCGGTGTGGTCGCCCACCGGCTCCGACGGCTCGGTTCGCGAAGCAGCCTCGCCTACCACTGCGGGAAGCGGGCGCGGCACGGCAAGTCCGGAACGGATGGTGGTCGTCAGCGCGGTGAGAATGACTCGGGCGTCCTCGGCTTGCAGGTTCCAGGTCGCCGGTGGGACGAGGATCTGGGTGCGCGGGGCGTCGTCGCGCCGTAACGCGTGCCAGAAGATGGAGCCCAACGCGTCCTGGCGCCGGGCGATCAGCGAATCATGCGCGAGCCGAACGGTCAGGGAGGAGTCCAGGTAGGTGGGGGCGGCAGGGGTGGGTCCCGCTCCCGCCAGCGCGGCTCCCACCGCCGGGTCGAACGGAGCGACCACCACTTGGGGGGACAGTCGCCGGGGCGCGGTGCCAACGGCGTCGGAGGAGCTCTGCGTATCCTGGGCGGTCAGGTCGGCGGCGGCGATGGCGACGGTGGTTTCGCTGCCGCTGAGCAGCTTGACCGCGCGGTTGGTCAGCGGGCCGTCGGGCAGCAGTGTGGCCCCACGGGCGGACGGCACGTCCAGGATGCGGTCGACGATGTTGCCGACGTTGGTGGTGGCGATGGCGCTCAGTCCGGGGTCATTGACGCGTTGCAGGGCGTCGAGATCGGCTTGCGCATAGGGCAGCGGGGCCACACACGTCCGGTGCGCCAACGCGCGCAGGCGGTTGAGCCATTCGGCGGCTGCGGCCTGATCCGTGCCAGGGTGGGTCGGGGTGCCCGGTTGTTGAGCGGGGCCCTCGGGGGAGTTGGACACCACGTAGCCCACGGTCATCGCGTTGACCGTGACCAGCAGGTCCGGGTCGACAGCGAGACACAGCGCCCGGCTGACGGCACCATCGGGATCGACGTCGTGGCTCGTCGCCACTTCGGCGGCGGACAGCAGGATGTCGAGCCGGCCGCCGGTGGCCAGGGAGGTGGCCAAGTCGTCGTCAACGAGCCGAACGGGAATGGTGCCGCCGGGTACGCCGGGAGACAGCCGGGGCCGGTCGGCCAATGGCCACAGCATGGTGATCCACACCGGTTTGGAGGTGTCGGGCGCGACGGCCGAGCCCACATCGTCGGCCTGGTCGGGCGGCACACCCACCACCGGCAGCAGGAAACGCGCATTGTCCAACCGGGCGGGCGCGCCGTAGTCGGGTGTCCCGTTCACATTGACCAGCACCGGATAGATGCCTGGATTCTCGATGCCCAAGGACGGCTTGATCAACGAGCGCAGCGGGGCCGACAGCGTGAAGCCCGCTTCCTGCCCGCGCTGCAGTTCGGGGGCTACGGTGAGGAACTCGGCGGCCGGTTGGTACTGGTCTGTGTCGCCGTCCAGGGAAGTGCGCAGGCCGGCGGATGCGGTGACCGCGGCGGCGTGCTCGAGGCGAACCATCACATCGCGCACGGGCCGGTCGCCAATGTTGGTCACCATGCCACTGACGGTGACAACGGGTTGACTGCTGGTGGTGACCATATCGGGGGTGACTTGGTCGATGCGTACCCGGACAAACGGCGTCACCCCGGGCTCGCCCGCGGTGGCGTGCGGCACAAAGGCTTCGCAAGGCCAGGTAAGCACCGCAAACCCGGCCACGATGCCGACCACGGTGGCTAAACGCAACAAGCCGACCCAGTAGAGTCGCGGCGCCGTCACGGCCCCGGCCCGTGGCCGTTCTTCCGCCCCGTGGCCGGTTTGTCGGAATGCCGCGTCCGCGAGTGGGTCTGCGGGCGTCGCCGAGGAGCGCTGGGCGTCAGCGGCGGAAGCGCGGCGGGGCCATCGCTCTGCAGTTTGTCGATCAGCTCGTCGGCCACCTGGGCCAGTCGACGCTCATCGGCGTAAGCCAGCTTTGCGGGCAGTTCCCGCATCGGCACCCAGGCCACCTCGGCGACTTCCAGGTCATCGTCGGACAATTCGCCGCCGGAGAAGCGCATTAAATAGTGGTGCACTGTCTTGTGGACCCGGCGACCGTCGGTGACGAACCAATAGTCAATGCGGCCCAGCACAGCCAGTACGCTGCCGCGAATTCCGGTCTCCTCGGCGACCTCTCGAATAGCCGTCTGCTCGGCGGTCTCCCCGAGCTCGATGTGCCCCTTGGGCAGCGACCACAGCATCCGTCCCCGCCGATCGACCCGTCCGATCAGCGCGGCGACTTGGGCGTCTCGTGGTCCGTCAAGACCGTCGATGACCAGCCCTCCAGCGGATGTTTCGTGGACGGTGCGCAGCCGTTCCGGGGCACGGCGCGACGAACGGGATCGGCGCGTTTTGGTCGCCGGCGAGTCACCCGTGGTTTGGCTGTTCGTCTGGTTCTCGGACGAACCCGCCGTGCCACGACCCCGGCGCCGACCCCGGCGCCGACGTGGTTTGCCTTGTTCGCCGTCCGACACCCAAGCGATAGTAGCTGGCACGACATTGTCTCCAGGAGATGCTCGCCGCTAGTCCGGTGCGGCACTGCACCCGACTATGTTCAATTGGCGGACTCCTCCTCGGCCCGTCGCGGGCCGCATCGTCGTCCGACTATCCTGATCGAACGTGCCTGAAAGCGCCCAGGATGCCGAGCTGCTGACCGCCGCCGCGGTCGCCCTGAATAGACACGCGCCCATGCTGCGTGAGCTGGGCTCGGCATTCGAAGCCGGGGGCCACCAGGTGTACCTGGTCGGGGGTTCGGTGCGCGATGCGTTGTTGGGCCGGTTGAGTCCCGATTTGGACTTCACTACCGATGCCCGTCCCGAGCAGATCCAAGAGATCTTGCAGCGATGGGCGGACAGCTTGTGGGACACCGGGATCGAGTTCGGCACCATGGGTGTCGGCAAGGGCGACTACCGCCTGGAGATCACCACGTTCCGCGCCGACGCCTACGACCAGGTGTCGCGCAAACCCGAGGTGCGTTTCGGTGATCGCCTGGAAGACGATTTGGTGCGGCGCGATTTCACGGCCAACGCGATGGCCGTGCAGATCACCCCGGCGGGCCCCGGCGAATTCTTCGATCCGCTGGGCGGTCTGGCGGCATTGCGCGCGCGGGTGCTCGACACTCCGGCGGCACCGTCAGTGTCGTTCGGGGACGACCCGTTGCGAATGCTGCGCGCCGCACGGTTCGTTTCGCAGCTCGGTTTCGCCGTCGCACCGCGGGTGCTGCAGGCGATCGAGGAAATGGCCACGGAGCTGGGTCGGATCAGCGCCGAACGGGTGGCCGCCGAGCTGGACAAACTGCTGCTCGGTGATGAACCGGTGGCCGGAATCGACCTGCTGGTGCAGACCGGAATGGGCGAGGTGGTGTTGCCCGAGGTCGGCGGCATGCAGATGGCCATTGACGAACACCACCAGCACAAAGACGTCTACCAGCACTCGCTGACGGTGCTGCGGCAGGCGATCGCTCTGGAAGGCGACGGCCCTGATCTGGTGCTGCGCTGGGCGGCGTTGCTGCACGACATCGGCAAGCCCGCGACCCGCCGGCATGAGCCCAACGGCGGCGTGAGTTTTCACCACCACGAGGTGGTGGGCGCCAAGATGGCTCGAAAGCGGCTGCGGGCGCTGAAGTATTCCAAGCAGATGGTGGACGACGTCTCGCAGCTGGTGTATCTGCATCTGCGGTTCCACGGGTACGGCGACGGCAAGTGGACCGATTCCGCGGTGCGCCGCTATGTCACCGATGCCGGTCCACTGCTGCCACGGCTGCACAAGCTGGTGCGTGCCGACTGCACTACACGCAACAAACGTCGGGCCGCGTGGCTGCAGGCCAACTATGACCGGCTGGAAGCCCGGATCGATGAGCTGGCCGCCCAGGAGGATCTGGCCCGGATCCGGCCCGATCTGGACGGCAACCAGATCATGCAGCTGCTCGACCTTCCGCCCGGCCCCCAAGTGGGTGAGGCGTGGCGGTTCCTCAAGGAGCTGCGGCTGGAACGCGGGCCGTTGAGCACCGAGGAGGCCACCGCCGAACTGCTGGCCTGGTGGGGATCACGCGGGAACCGCTAGCCAGGCCCACGCGTCGGACTACGCATGGAATGGACAACGATCCGCAAAACCGCATCAACCGAACGGTGCGCGCGCAAGCGTTGCCGCCCGGACGCGGACTGCTGGTGAGCGCCGACGGCGACGTCGAAGGGATTCTGGTCGGCCTGCCGTCCACGGTGTCCGCGCAGCCTCAGCAGTAGAGTCCGGCTTGATCACCGGCGACTTACAACAGGGTGGCTTGCTCCGCGAGGTTCAACAAGACGTACGCCATGCACATCAGGAAGTTCAACACCACCAGAATCAAGCCTGCGAGCATCGCGGAGCGGGTGCCGCGGCGCTTCAGCTGTTTGTACCTCGCGGCGCGCGCTTCGCGGTGTAGCTGGATCGCGATCAAAGCGAAGTTGACGTCCATCAATTCATGAGCTGCGAGTGGCGCACCCGCGAGCATCTCTCGGAGGCGCTCTGGAGCCGTTCGGACGCCCACCCGCTCGAAGCTCTGGCAGAGCCGACGTGCTCGCCGTCGAGCCAGGGGCTGATATCGCATCTCTAGTTGATGCAAGAGTGTCCCTCGTTCGTCCCCCCACGGGTTTGACGGGGTCATCACAAGCGGGATTCTAAAGCCTTTGAGGCCACTTTCGCCCTGCCTACACGGATTATGTTGCGAGGGATCGACTCGGCGCGCCGCCGCTCATTTGCTCGGACGGGGGTAGGCCGAGATAGCGCTCGAGGTTGCGGTGCATGTTGATCACGCGCCGCTCCTCGCTGGAGAGCACCAGGTGGGTGAAGCCGGGCTGATGCACGCCGCGCTGCAAGCCCGCGAGCAGACGGATGTCCTGGGTGAGCACCTGGCCCGGTTCGGCTTCCCCGGCGGTGGTACGCACATCGGTCGGCTTGGTGCGCGGCGCGCCCGGGGCCATCCGCGTCATCAAGAAAATCACCAGCTCGCCTTTGTCGGGGTCTGGGCCGGGTCGAGAACACATGACGGTCAGGTGACCGGCGTTGGCCAGCAACGTCATGTTCGGGAACACGTTGTACTGATGCAACCGAGTAATGCGATCGGTGTCGGCTCAGCTGAGATCAACCCCGCGCCCGGCGGCGAATGCCCGGGTTCGTGCCGCGATCAGGTCCGCAACCGTCTGTCCAGGCCGGCGTTCTTCGGCAGGAAATGGCGTGCCTTCGGCTGCACCCATCAGCGCACCCTGCGTGTAGACGTAGGCGTCCCAGACCTCTTCGTCGCTGAGCGCGCCGTCGAAGCGGGGGCTTTGCACGCCGTAGGGTTGGTCGGACTTTCCGGTATGGCCCCAAATCTGTTGTGGGGCATGGACATCGTCGACGCAGCGCAGCAACTCCGGATGCAGCGTCTGGACGTGGTAGGTCTCGCTGTAACCGTCGGCGATCGTCTTCCAATTGGCGTCGACGTCGACGGTCAGCGTGGCATAGCAGCGGAAGTCGCCCAGTCGGCACCAGGCGATGTCACCGGGCACCGCTTCCAGGTACTCGATCAAGGAGATCGCGTCGAGGTCGAGGTTGACGAAGACCAGCCCCGCCCAGGTGTCAACCCGGACCGGAATCAGCGGGAAGTCGGACATCCGTAATGAGCCGAAGCCTTTGCGGTCGGGCACACGCTTGAGCGCGCCGGCCAGATCCCAAGTCCACCTGTGATAGCCGCACTTGAGCTCCCGCAGTCCCGACCCGGAGCCGACGCAAATGGAGTTGCCGCGGTAGCGACAGGCGTTCTGGAAGGCGCGTAGGTCGCCGTCGTCGCCACGGACGATCAGCACCCCGTACGATCCGCAGCGGTACTCGAAGTAGTCGCCCGGTTCGGCGACGTGGTCCTCCGTGCAGGCGAGCTGCCAGACCTTCGGCCACATCCGTTCGGCTTCGAGCGCGGCGAACGCCGGGGAGTAGTAGCGCTCGGCCGGCACCAGTGTCGGGCTTTCCGGCGGGGTGCCGATGGCGTCCTCGTCACAGGTACGGGTCGGGTTGCCCGCGGCCAGGCTCATGGCCTCAAGCCCTAACGCGCGCCGCGCACCAAGCGGCCCGGACGAGCGCCGGTATCAACGTCGTCGCGCCGGGTCACCGTCCCGCTGACGATCGTCGCCGCGTATCCGCTCGCCCGCTGCAGGATCCGGTTTCCGCCCGCAGGGAGGTCCCAGGCCATCGCCGCGGGGTGCAGCGTCAGCTTGTCCATGTCAACCACGTTGATGTCGGCCTTTTTTCCGGGCTCGATGGTGCCGCGGTCGGTGAGACCAAAAAGGTGCGCGGTATCGCGCGACTGCTTGCGGATGACGTACTCCAGCGACAGCTTGTCGCCCCGGCGCCGGTCCCGCGCCCAATGCGTGAGGAGGAAGGTGGGGTAGGAAGCGTCACAGATCATCCCGCAATGCGCGCCGCCGTCGGAAAGCCCCAGCACACCGGCGGGGTGCAGCAACATCTCGCGGATCGCGTCGCAGTTGCCCTCGGCGTAGTTGTACAGCGGCAGCATCAGCATGGCGGTCGCATTCGACTCGAGCATGAGGTCGTAGAGGGTCGACAGCGGGTCCTCGCCGCGCGCCTGCGCGATCGCGGCGACGGTACGGTCGGGCGTCGGTTCGTAGTCGGGGGGATCGCCGAGTGCGTACAGGCGGTGCAGGGAGTGCTGGACGAGGGCGAACATGCCGTCGAACAGCAGCGTCGGATCGACGGGCAGGTCCTCCTCGGAGAGGATCGCGGCCTTCACCGCCGGGTCGGCGAGACGATGCCCGAGCTCCTCGCGGCCGCATTCGGTGGCCAGCCTGCGATAGGTGGGGCGATGACTGAACCCGTGGTGACCTTGGAATCCGATCATCATGCCGAACGGCCGCGCCGCAATCTGGGGATGCAACCGGCTGCCCGCCTCATGCGCGGCCGCGGACAGGTCCAGCATCTCCCGCCACAGCTTGGGGTCGGCGTCCACCTGAATCAGTGCGAACGACACCGGCCGGTCGATCTCGGCGCCCAACCGCTGCATCCAGTCCAGTTCCCTCTTGGGGGCGATGATGTCCTCGCCCGCGGCCCCTTGCGGCGCAAGTTCGAACACGGCCTGACCGCCGGCCGCCATGGCGCGTCCGAGACCGAACAGTTCGTCCTCGGCGGCGAACGTGCCGGGGACCGGCTCGCCGTCCATCGCTCGGTGGCCCATCGTGCGCGACGTCGAAAAGCCAAGCGCGCCGGCCTCTATCGCTTCGGTGACCAGCCGGCCCATCGCCTCGATGTCCTCAAGCGTGGCGGGCTCGTTGCGGGCTCCCCGCTCACCCATCGCATACGCCCGGATCGCGCCGTGGGCGACCTGGCTGCCCACATCGATCGCAAACTTCTGTTTGTCGATGGCGTCGAGATATTCCGGGTACGTCTCCCAACCCCACGTGATGCCTTCGGTGAGCGCGGTGCCGGGAATGTCCTCGACACCCTCCATCAGCCTGATCAGCCAGTCCTCGCGTCCTGGCCGCACCGGAGCGAAGCCGACGCCGCAGTTTCCCGTGACCACCGTCGTGACACCGTGTCCGCTCGACGGCTCGAGCAGGCTGTCCCAGCTCACCTGACCGTCGTAGTGGGTGTGGATGTCGACGAAGCCGGGGGCCACCACATGCCCTGTTGCGTCGATGGTTTCGGCGGCCTCACCTCCCATCGCCGGGTCGCCACTACCTCGCCGGACGACATCGACGATCTTGCCGTCCTTGATGCCGATGTCAGCTTGATAACGCTGCGCCCCGGTGCCGTCGACGACAGTGCCACCGATGATCTTCAGGTCGAACACGGGACCCCCCTTCTCGTCGCCATGAGCTGGTGACGCGAGACAGGTACGACGAAACTGGACTTAGACGGTCATTACGCTACGCCAAGTAGCGTAAGGCTTGACGATATTACCGGCGGTAGATCCAGTCAACGATGTTCCGAGCCGCTGGGCCGGCGCAACTGCACCTGCATCTCATTGACGATCACGTCGCGCTGCTCTTCGTCAACGGCTTTGTAGAGCTTGCTGGCTTTCCGCAAGTCATCGGCGAGGGCCGCGGCGCATATGGCAAGCGCTTCGCCGGTCTCGAGGCGCTTGATCTCCGCGGACTTCGCTGCAACATTGGTGCTACCGCAGCCCGGACCAGAGCGTCACATGGTGTGGGAAAAAGTTCATCTTCATCCTCCTGAAGGTTGGCTGCCTGGGTTCACCAAAGCGTCGAGCCGTCCCGCGTCGCTTCGGACGACGCCATGCCGACGTCGACGGGCGCACGCTCGGCGCCTGTGACGAGGGGGCCGGCCTGTGCGCCGGCTTCGGCTGGACCCGTCTCGTCGGCGTTGGCCTCCTCACCGGGCTGGTCCGGCGCTGCGTGGCGCGGCTTCCCGGGCTGCGACGCACTTTCGACGCCCTGACGGCTCCCGACGCCGCCCGCCATCGCGACAACGGCGGTGACGGTCGCGCCGAAAGATACCGCGATTTGTAAGGCCTGTGACATTTCGGGACGTCACAGGGATTGTATGTAGAGCCAAGGCGGCCGATACGGCCAAGCTTTATCGCGGTGCTCGCGGTGCCGATGAGGTGGTGCGTCAGCCCGAGCTGATCCATCTCGGTTTTGATGATGGCCGCCATTTGGTTGTCTATTGCCGCCATGTCGTTCATGAGTTTCTGCAGATCTTTGACATCCTCGGCATAGGCGGTCGCCGCAGCTCCGGTCCATTGGGTATCGGGCAAGAGTTTCTGTAAATTTTCATCGAGGCGAGCGGGTCCCCTCACCAATTTTTCGCCAAGCCTCAATCCGCTAGCGCGTCAAGTTCGTGGAACTAAGCCCGGGGCGGCTGTTGATCTTGCAACACTGAATCGAACTTTTTCATGACCTCGGCGGTGAAACCCAGTGTCTATAGCATCTTTTCCTGCGAGGCGGCAATGGCGCCGGTCGCACCGGCGTGCGCATTGTGTAAAGCCTCGGTGATCCGCTGAGCGACGGCGTCGGTGTCCAGCCGGTCTACCAGGCCGTTTTCGATGTGCAGTTCGGTGAGCCGACGGTTTCCGGTGACTGTCGCTTGGACGTCTTCGCTTCATCTGTGCCCGTGAAGGACGTCGTGTTCAGGCGATCGTGGTAGCCCTCGAACGCCGATTTGAGTCGCTGCGCCTCCCGGTACAGCGCTGCATCTGGCAGCCCCTCATCGATTATCTGCGGAATCTCTGGGGGCGGCTGCGCTGTCAACTCGACTTCCTCTCGCCTTTTTCGCCCGTGTGTGGCCGATTGCCGAGAACCGTTGTTGATCCCAGAGCGTGGCGCGACTCCGGCGGTCATGTGGTCTTTGTTGGTGTTGGGTGCCCGCGAACACGTTGGCGGCCGCGACCCCATCGGGGTGATCCGGTGCCAGCGCCGCCGATTGGGCCGCTGCGGCGAGCTTTCTCATCATCGAGAGTGGCGCGGTCGTCGCCCCACCACCGGCTCGGTTCCATGGCGCCGATGTTACCGGATGCGCTGTGCTAGTTGGGATATCGAACGGGTAAGCCAGCTGCGGCCCAAATGTGTTGTGCCGCAAACGAGCACGCCGAGAAGGCGTTGACACAATGCCGTGTCACGATGGCATTGGTGCCTATGGTGTGCGGCCGCTGCTCACTTCAGTCACTCACCGGCGATACCGCTGAGCGCCCCATCAAGGGTGCTGTAGAGCGACAGCAGGCTGTCTATTCCCATCAGCTTGATCGGCCTGCTGGTGGCGGCGCCGTTGGCGACAACCGCGAACCGGGTAGGCGGTTCCACCTCAGCCTGAGCGCTCACCAGAACGGTCATCCCAGCCGAGGCCAGAAAGTCCACCTTGGCCAGATCAACGATCAACGCCGCGGGTTTGGCAGCCAGCGCAGTCTGGATCGCCTCTGCCAGGTGCGGTGAACTCAGCATGTCCACTTCACCCGAGACGGTAAGCACCACCGCCTGGTCTACCTGGTGTTTCCCCACTGAAAAAGCGGTCGGATCGACTGGATTGCCGGATTGTTCACCCATGGTTCATCACCCACATTCGGTCCCCTAGGGGACACCCTCAGCTCTCAAGCTGCGACTGCCAAGCGCGAGCTGTTGGTTCAACCCCCGCAAAACACGCTTGCCCACGGGAGAACACCCACCCGTCGATCTGCGCTGCAACGTGTCGATGCAGCCGCAAGTGTTTAGTCGATGGTAGGCCACGTGGCAAACCACACTCAAAACGCTGTGGTAGAGAGCCCTCTCGCGGGGCGGGCGGTCGCGTCGATACCGGGCGAAATGGGAGTGAACGATCGGCTGTGCTGCAACGTAGTTGGGTGTGTGCGATGGTCATCGCAGAAGGCGCGCATGGCAACGGTCCGTGCGTGAATTGCCGGCGAGTTTGGTCCTCAGCGTGCGGCGCAGCCTGCAAATCGGTAAAGGACGGTAGACGTGAAGCCCGGCGACCCTGGCGGCGAGCACGACGAGCCCGATGAGAAGCACCCGACCCCCTTTGTACTCCGCGCGCTGACGCGACGGAACGCCCTGCTGGGGATGGGTGCAGTAGCCGGCATAGCCGCGGTCGATGTAGGCGGGTTTGCCTATGCCGGCGGCTGGCTGCGGCCCGGCGCGTTGACACCGCCCCGCTTCGCCGATCGCTTCGAACACGTGTACGGCCGGCATGACGGCTTTCGGCGAAACCACGCCAAAGGCCTCAGCGCCACCGGCTCTTTTGTGAGCAATGGAGCTGGCGCCGCGATTTGCCGGGCGGCGATCTTCCAGCCGGGCACCGTGCCGTTGGTCGGTCGGTTTTCGCTGGGCGGGGGCCTGCCGGACCAAACCGACAAGCCCGACACCGTGCGCGGTCTGGGGCTGCTGTTCCATGGCCCCGGCGTCCAGCAATGGCGCACCGCCATGATCAACTTCCCGGTTTTCACTGACAGCACGCCAGAGGGCTTCCACGAGCGTTTGCTCGCATCGAAACCCGTGCCCAGTACGGGCAAGCCTGATCCCCAGAAAATGGCCGCGTTCCTCGAACGTCATCCCGAGACCGTCGCGGCGATGAAGATCATCAAGCAAACACCGCCCAGTGCGGGCTTCGCGGACAGCCCGTTTCACGGGTTGAACGCCTTTCACTTCACCAACGCCGCCGGCGTGACCGTTCCGGTGCGGTGGTCCGCGGTCCCGCAGGACGCTGGCGACGCTGATGTCCCCGGCCCGGCGCCGGGCAAGGACTACCTGTTCGACGACCTCATCCGCACGCTCGCGCGGCGGCCGTTGAAGTGGCGGTTCGTCCTGACGATCGGGGAGCGCGGCGATCCCACCCACGACGCCACCAAACCCTGGCCGCAGTCACGGCGCTCCATCGACGCCGGCACCATCACCATCACGGCGGTGCAGACCGAGGAAGCCGGTAACGCGCGGGACATCAACTTCGACCCGCTGGTGTTGCCGGACGGCATTACCGCGTCCGACGATCCCCTGCCGGCTGCCAGATCAGCCGTCTATGCGCGCTCCTTCAGCCGCCGCGCCGAGGAGCCCAAGTCGCCCAGCGAGGTCAACGTCAGCCGGGTGCTGCGATGACGAACGAGACACAGGACGCCACCACCGCACCGGCGCGGTTCGCCCTGCCGTCCCGGATCCTGCACTGGCTGATGGCTCCGATGGTCATCGCGCAGTTGTTGATCGGGGTGACCATGATCGCGTCCCTCACCTACTACCCGCTGCTGCTGGCGATTCACCGGCCGTTGGGGGTGTTGATCCTGGTGTTCGCGGTGGTGCGGCTGACAAATCGACTCACTCACCGGCTACCGCCCTTCCTGGCCACCATGAGTGCTGCCGAACGCCGCATCGCGACATGGTCGGAATATCTGTTGTACGGCTTCCTCCTGCTACAGCCGCTGGTCGGCTGGGCCATGCTCTCGGCGGCACAATTCCCCATCGTCTTGGTCGGGCCACTACACCTGCCCCGCATCGCGCCGCACAATCTCGATGTCTACGCGGTGCTGCGGCAATGCCACACCGTATTCGCTTTCCTGCTTTTCCTGACGTTCACTGCACACCTCTGCGCGGTTTTGTTTCACACGCTGGTCCTGCGCGACGGGCTCCTTGACCGCATGGCGCTGTGGCCCACCAAACGCACGGCCACCCCGCCGCGAGGCCAAGCCGACGTCTGACGGCCTGTCTCCGGGGGCTGTGATCGGCCGAATATGATCGGCACGATTCAAGCTTTAAGATGTGCCGTCACCGACAGTGCCACGAGGGAGTGGAGAGTCTCATGCCGAACCAACAGCAGGCCGACCGGATGACATCGGGGAAGGGATTCATCGCTGCGCTCGACCAGAGCGGCGGGTCCACGCCGAAGGCGCTGCGCCTCTACGGCATCGAAGACAGCGCGTATTCGTCCGAGAAGGAGATGTTCGACCTCATCCATCAGATGCGTTCGCGGATCATCACCTCCCGGGCCTTCACCGGTGACCGGGTGCTGGCGGCGATCCTGTTCGAGCAGACCATGGACCGCGACATCGCGGGCAAGCCGTCGACAACCTATCTATGGGAGACCAAGGGCGTGGTGCCCTTTGTCAAAATCGACAAGGGCTTGGCGGAGGCATCCGACGACGTGCAGCTGATGAAGCCGATACCCGGACTGGACGAACTTCTCGAGCGCGCCGTGGGCAAGGGCGTTTTCGGTACCAAGGAACGGTCGGTGATCGGCGGCGCCAATGCAGGCGGCATCGCCGCGGTGGTTGCGCAGCAGTTCGAGCTCGCCGATCAGGTACTCTGGCACGGTCTGGTCCCCATCATCGAGCCCGAGGTCACCATCTCGATCTCCGACAAAGCTCAGGCCGAGGGCATCCTCCGTGATGAAATCACCAAACAGCTCGAGAACCTGCCGCAAGGGCAACGCGTGATGCTCAAGCTGAGCCTGCCCACCGAGGTCAACTTCTACCGTCCCCTGATGGAACACCCGAAGGTGATGCGGGTGGTCGCGCTCTCCGGCGGCTACTCCCGCGAGGAAGCCGACGAGATACTGGCGAAGAACACCGGTTTGATCGCCAGCTTCAGCCGCGCGCTGACCGAGGGACTCAGGGTCGACCAGTCCGACGAGGAGTTCAACGCCACGCTGGACCAGGCGATCCAGTCGATTTACGACGCGTCGGTCGGCGGCTGAGCACCTCGGCCGGTCCCTAGTAGCGGTAGCTGGCGATCCGCGGTATGCCTTCGTCGGCATTGGCTTCATCCGACACCAGCGCCGGGATCATTTCACTCGTCACCAAGCGCTCGTCCCTGGGTCAGTTCGTCGATCACGTCGAAGGATTCGGCGACGTTGGCCGGGGTGTCGACGACGATGGTGACCACGGGGACCCGACGGCTGAGCGAGAGCAACTTGTCACCGTGGGGGCGGTGGTTTCCGTGGAAGCCCCATGTCCCGCGCAGCACGGTGGCGCCGTCGGGCGCTTCGCGTCGACGAAACCGCTGAAGAATCGCGCGGTGAATCGGCTCACCGCCCGAGTGCGCCGATTCGGAGGTGTAGACCATCAACTTCTGCCACAGCGGCAGGCCCTGGTGGTCAGTCATCGGCAAGGCGCGCGGCCGTTCCAGGAATTCGCCGTCGCGCTTGCACACACTGACTCGCTCGAGCGTGAACATGGGTTGGCGGAGCAACCCGCCGAGTTCGGGCAACACCCTTCCAATGCGCTCCCCGGACCCGACGGCGATGATCATCACGGGAACGTTGGGATGAGCGGCGAGGAATTCACGCATCTTCGCTTCGGCGTCGGGCCGCAGCTCGCGGTCGAGCCTCTGATAGATGTCCTTGATCGTGGTCCACGGGTCGTTCATGAAGTCGGTGTACTGCACGTCGATCACCCGGCCTGCGGGCACTGCGCCGTCGTCTCTCAGTGCCATCTCCCGCTCCAGGCCGACCACGATCTCTTCGTACGACTGGGCCGCACACTCGGTGATACTGGATTCGTCGCTGCACATCCGGCGCAGGTGGTAGGTCAGCGCGGTGATCGAGGAGATGACGTTGAGCGGATCCCGGTGGGTCTGCACCACCAGGGCGTCGGGGTATTGAGCCAGCAGCGTATCCAGCTGCCACGGGTGTGCCGGCGACTTCAGCAACCACTGGCCGGACACACCAGATTGTAGGTGCTGCAAAAAGATTCGATGAAAGCGGTAGGCGCCTGTGTGGTCTGCCTCGTATAGCAGCCAGCGGTAATAACTGGGCAGGCGGTACTGGACCGAATAGATCATGCTGGTGAACTCGCTGGCCGTGATCCGGACGCACTCCTGTCCCAGCAGAGCGCCCATCGGGTGGAAAGCCAGGAATCCCGGCATGATCTGCTCGGAGAGGTCGATGCCGGCCTGTGTCGCTGCGATACGCGGATCGTCGTGGTAGGTCTCGGGCCGCGGCACCGGGCAGGGGGCCGTCGACCTCTCAGGTGAGCGGTGCACGCAAATGCCGATCTTGGCTGAACAGTTCGTAGAGGATCGTGGTCCCGGTTCGGGGTTGGCCGACGATGAATATCGGCGCGGTTATCGCCTTGGTGGCGACCTCGGGATGTTGCTTGCGCCAGTCGATTACGCCAAGCCGGTTCTTCAGGGCGCGCATGATGTCGAGGTGGGCGATCTCGACGCCGATGTCGGAGAGTCGCGCCTCATTGATCAGCCCATCGACGAGACGGTGCAGCCCCGGCAGCCAGCCCTCCACGCCGAAGTCGTCCGGTCCGGCTTCGTCGCAGGCGGCTGTGATGAGCCGTTCCGGGGCGAATCGGTCCTGCAGGGTCATATCCGCTCCGCACGTCTGCGCACCGAAACTTTGACGTCGGGCGGTTCGGGGTTGTCCAGCCAGCGCAAGACAACGAACCCACGGTGTCGGCCACCGGTGTCGAGCCAATGGCCGAATCCGAAGTCCTGGGCCGAAATCGCGATTCGCACCCGCCCGTCCGCGTCAGCTTGAACGCGGCGATTCGTGACGGAGCTGTGCCGCTCGCGCGGCTCCAGGCACTCGTGCCAAATGTTTTCCAATGTGACGTTCCAGTACCGAGTGTCGGGTGGAGCGATGTCAAGCACGAGGGCCTGATCAGGGTCGAGCCGGAAGGTCCCCATCATGTACAGGTTGTCCGGAGTGGTGTCGGCCGCGCCCAGGTCGGCGGCCTCGGCGGTCAGCAGCGTGTTGGGAGTGTCGAGAAGTTCCGGTTTGATGCTGCGGTGCAGCGTCACAAGCTTGATCAGTGACCATGCCATCGCGGTGAATTGGTCGGAGAGCTCGCCGTCGGTCAGCGGCGCCAGCGGGCCGGGTTCGAGAGCCTCGATCCGCAGCGCGGCCAATTCTTCGCTGGCGTAATCACCGATGTACTCCCGGACCACCACCGAGGATGCGTCGTCGGGAATCTGCACCCACTGCCCGCCGGCCAGATCCGAGGGCTCGTGTGCGGCAAGCACGAGCGCGAATTTGCCTGAGTTCAAAGCCAAATCGGTGTCGCTGAGATATCCGGCCATCCGCCGCGGTGTAAGTCCGGTGCCGGCCAGGACCTGCAGTCCCGAGGTAGGCACTGGTGCCACGACAACCACTGATCCGGTAGCGCCGGTCGCCGCGAATCATCGCCAAGTAGTAATTGCCGTCGGGATTGGGACCGCCGACCATCCGGTTCTCCGAACACATGTCGAAGAACGACGGACGCTCGGGATCGGCCTCGACGGTCATTTGCGCACACAGCGAGGACACCCGGGCAATCAGTCGCAGGCCTTCGAGCAATTCCCGCTCGGTTTCGGCGTCCTCGGTCAGGGCCTGGGTGACGTCTGCGAGCATTTGCTGGGCGAATTGCCAGGCTGCCCGCGTCTTCGGGGCGGTTTGATCGGACAGACCGGGCGGGCTTGGACACATCGTCTCATGCTAAGACGGTGTCTTAGCCTTAGCTGCCGATTCGCGAGGCAACGGGCATGTGGTGGCCCCGGTAATTTGTGACCAATGCCCCTGTTGCGGCGCGTTGGCGACCAGTACCTTGAAGTGTCCCTTAGCGATTCGCGTTGATGGGCATTACGCGGACGTTAACACCGGGTGTTCGCCGAGCCACAGAACAAGGAGTTTGCCGTGTCTGGTCAGCGCATGACCCACCAGGTGGCGGGTGCCGCGCACAGCAGCACGCGGGCCTTCGCCGAGCCCGACGTCAAGCGGCGACTGGTGGGTTTGCTGGCACAGGTCGACGGCCTGCTGACAAGCCTGCAGGACGCCGAGGCCTCCTGGGCGGGCTGGTTATCTGCGGTGACACCCGAGAACCGTTCGAGCGCGCGCAATCTGGTGCATTACTGGGCGATTCGTCAATTCGACCTGCGCGAACTGCAGTCCAGCCTGGCGGAGTTCGGGCTGTCGTCGTTGGGTCGCAGCGAAGCACATGTGCAGGCCACGCTCGCGGCGGTTCGGGCGGCGATCGCCGCCATCATGGATGGAAATTGGCAGCCGCCTCCGCCCTCGGCGGTGTCCATCGGAGAGGGACCGAAGATCTTGCGGCAACGCACCGTGGAGTTGCTGGGGAGCCAGCCGGTGCATCGCATAACCCGCATCATGGTCACGCTCCCGTCAGAGGCCGCGACCGACCCGGACGTCGTGAGCGGGTTCGTGCAGCGGGGCATGAACATCGCACGGATCAACTGTGCCCACGACGATGTGCAGGCGTGGCGCGCGATGGCGCAGCATGTCCGCGATGCGGCAGCCCGCACAGGTACGATATGCCTGGTCGCAATGGATCTGTCCGGACCGAAGCTGAGGACCGGCCCACTGGAACCAGGCCCCCGCGTCGTGAAGCTGCGCCCGCACAGAGACTCTCTGGGCCGCGCCACCGCACCATCGCGGGCATGGTTGACATCGACCGAGAATCCGACGAATCCGCCGGAACCCGGCATGCCGGCGGTCCCGGTGCCACGGCAATGGCTCGCCAACCGCCGGGCCGGCGAGGCGCTGGTGTTGCGTGATGCCCGCGGATCAAAACGTCAACTCGTCCTGGAGGCGACAGCCGAGCCCACTGGTTCTCCCGGATTCGTGATCACCGGGCGGCAAACCACCTACCTGGAAACCGGGACGGTGCTGCATGCCAAACATGCGGGGGAATCGACCGAAGTCGGACCGCTGCCCGAGGTGGAACAGAGCCTGGTGTTGCAGGCCGGCGACCTCCTGCAGCTGACGCGTGACTGCTCACCGGCCCCGGCCGGCGGTCAAGCGACTCCTCGCATCGGTTGCACACTCCCCGAGGTGTTCGACCATGCTCAACCCAGTGAGGCGGTGCACTTCGATGACGGCAGAATCGGCGGCCGGATCGTGTCGGTCGACCCCGAAGTGCTCACGGTGCGCATTGACCAACCGGAGCAGGGACAGGCCCATCTGAAAGCCGGCAAGGGCATCAATATGCCGGATACCGATTTGCCGGTATCGGCGATCACCGACCGCGATGTCGCTGACTTGTCCGCGGTGGTGGAACTGGCGGATCTGGTCGACATGTCTTTCGTGCGCACGGCGTCCGACGTTGAACGGCTGCTCGATGAACTTGGTCAGCTGGGTGCGGACCAGTTAGGCGTCGTACTCAAGATCGAAACCCGCAGGGCCTTTGAAAACCTTCCGCAGCTGGTGCTCACGGCAATGCGTCGAGCGAAAGTTGGGGTGATGATCGCTCGCGGCGATCTGGCGGTGGAGTGTGGTTATGAACGGATGGCGGAGTTACAGGAGGAGATCCTGTGGCTGTGTGAGGCCGCGCATCTGCCGGTAATCTGGGCGACCCAGGTTCTCGAGCAGCTCGCCAAGACGGGGTTGCCGTCCCGGGCCGAAATCAGCGATGCGGCCATGAGCGAACGGGCCGAGTGCGTGATGCTGAACAAGGGGCCATACCTCGACGATGCCGTGACGGTGCTGGACAACATCATGCGGCGGATGGCACAGCACTACTACAAGAAAAACGCGTTGCTGCGTCCACTGCGGTCTTGGTCAGCGTCCGCGGACGAGAGCCTCGACGATGATGCGGGTGGTGTGTTCGGCTCGGCGCCGTGAATATCGTTGCGGATTCGAGAGGATCGGATACACCACGCCCCCGACGATGGCGTCCGCGGTGGATTCGGCGGTGAGTTCATCGATACCGTCGGCGAGGATGCGTGTCCGCACACTGTCGTGCAGCGGCTCACTGAATCCCGTCCGCAGTTTGACCGCCGTGTCTTCGTGCTCCATGCCCGCGACCGTCAAGATCCGCAGCATGGCCGACCCGCGGGTCGTTGTCAGAGTGGTGGCGAGTTTGCGTACCCAACCCACCAGATCGGCGGCCAGGTCGTCGGTGTGGTTCACCGATACGAGAAGCTTGTCGGCGTCTTCGAGCATGACGTCGGCGACCAGTGCGGGACGGCTGGACCACCACCGGTAGATGGTCTGCTTTCCCACCCCGGCGCGAGCGGCGACCGCCTCGATGGTCAAGCCATCAAACCCGCGCTCGAGGAGCAGTTCGCGCGTGGCGGCGACGATTGCAGTGCGCGACTTCTCGCTACGGCGGCGTGGGTTGACCTGGATGAGATTGGTTGGCATTCACTAATCCTCGCGTTTGACGCCTTCCGAGCGCGCTTTGCACATCGCGACCCACCCCGGTAGTCTGCCACAAGACGAGACGTTTCGTCTTGCCACGGGAGGAGCGGCGGGTCGCCGCCAAAGGAGTAGCGGTGATCGCAAGCGAGACCAGACGGCCGTCGTCGTGACGCTGGGACTGAGGCCGGAGCAGCAGGAACTCGGTGATGCGGTAGGGCAGTTCGCCAGCCGGTACGCCCCCGTCGCCGCCACTCGCGAAAGCTTCGAGGAGCTGGCGGCAGGACCGGCTCCCGAAATGGTGGGATGCTCTGGTTAGCAACGGCTTTCACGCGGTCCATTTGCCGGAGCACCTTGGCGGGCAGGGCGGACGGCTGATCGACGTCGCCTGCGTGCTGGAGTCGGCGGGCAAAGCGCTGTTGCCGGGTCCGCTGCTGCCGACGGTGGCCGCGGGAGCCGTCGCACTGCTGGCCGATCCGACACCGACCGCGCAATCCTTGATACGTGACCTCGCCGCGGGCGTTACGGCGGCGGTCGTGCTTCCCGACGAGGGTTGGTTCTGCGCGCGCCCCGACGGCGGGCGGTGGCTGGTCAGCGGTGTCTCGGAGGTAACCGCGGGCCTGTGTTCAGCGCGGACGCGCGCGGACTTTCACGGCCCGTCCTACCAGCACCCGCCGGCTTGGGACCTCGTCGGACGGCGAGGCGATCATGTCAACGGGGTCGTCGGGGGGCGCGCCGCCGAACATGCGTTGCACCATGCCGGATTGCGCTGCGACGACGTCGACGTGCTGGAACTCTACGACCCGTTCTCATTCGAAATCATTCGTCAGCTCGAAGCTCTCGGATTCTGCCCCGAGGGCGAGGGCGGACCATTTGTCGCCGATGGCCACATCGCGATCGACGGCAGCCATCCGGTCACCACCGACGGCGGAACCATGTCGTTCAGCCACGCGGGTTCCAATCCGCAGATGATGCAGCGGGCGATCCGAGCCGTCCAGCAGCTGCGCGGGCAGGCGGGCAACCTTCAGATATCCGACGCGCACATCGCGTTGTTCAGCAATGGGGGAGCGGGGGCCTTATTCACGACAGTGTTGATCCTGGGAGACGAACCACGTTGACTGCCGAAGCCTTACGTCCACAGACCGGTCCCGTGCCACACGCGAGCAGTCACCTCAGCACTTCCTTCTGGGAGGGTTGCCGCTGCGGCGAGTTGCGCTTTCAGCGTTGCGCGATTTGCGGGGCGGCGAATTTTCCACCGAATGAGCACTGCCGGCAATGCCTTTCCACACAGCTGGATTGGGAGTGCAGTGGTGGTATCGGTGAGATCTACAGCTGGACAGTGGTCCACCGGCCCGTCACGGTAGAGTTCGCGCCGCCCTACGCGCCGGCCATCGTCACGTTGGACGAGGGCTACCAGATGCTGACGAACATCGTCGGTGTGGCGCGCGACGAGCTGACGATCGGCATGCGCGTGCAGGTGCAATTCCACGCTGTCGGTGCCGACGTGACGCTCCCGTACTTCACCAGGCTCTCGTGAGCCCTCGGCGCACCAGCAACGGCCTGCCGGTAACCGCTTATCTGGTCCTGGGCGTGTTGGCGGCCAACGACGAGCAACTTACCGCCGGTGAGATCAAGATGCGCGCCGAGCTGTCCGTCGGCCATTTCTACTGGTCTCGTCTCCGTCGGTCAGTCACGTGCGCCGCGAACTGAACCGGTTGCTGACCCGCGGAATGGTCAGCGAGATCGGTGCTCAATCCGGCAAGCGGGCAATCACGTTGTACGAGACCACCGATGCCGGACTCGATGCGCTGCGCCGGTGGGTTCAGCACTTTCCGGGTCAGGACCAGGTGGTCATCAAGCACCCCGTCATCCTCAAAACCTGGCTGGCCCGCGGCCAGGATCCCGACCGCATCATCGATACGTTGGACCGGCATCTGGAGTCGACTCGGGCGCGGCTGGACGAGGCACTGTGGTCGCGGCAGCGCTCTCGGGAGGTCGGCATCACCGACGACCCGAGCCAGCGTTTTTCCCTTGCCGTGCTGGACTACGCTATCCGCGGCTTGTATGCCGAGATCTCCAACATCACCCAGCTGCGCGACGAAATCGCCGGCGGCACAGCGCGAGATCCGATCAAACGGGTGCGACGGTCGAAGGGCCAGATCCGCCGTCGGGTACCGAGGGACTCGGGCTAGACACTGCCCTCCGGTACGCGGTGCCGCGTGCCTCGCGCTCCCAAAGGATTTCCGCCGCGCCGACCGTCGTTCCCTGAGAGATCAGCTGACGCTTGAGTACCTTGTGCGTCGCGGTGCTGGGCAGGTCGGCGGCGATGCGCACATAACGCGGCCAACCCTTCGGCGACAGGTCACGTTGGGCGCTCAGAAACGCTTCGAATGAATCGCGGTCGAGCTCGTCGCCGTCGTTGAGCACGATTGCGGCCATCACTTGGTCACCGACGCGCTCGTCCGGCACAGCGTACACGGCGGCGCAGTTAATGGAGCTGTGCCGCAACAGGATCCGCTCAATGGGCGCTGCGGCCAGGTTCTCACCGTCCACCCTCATCCAGTCAGCGGTGCGCCCGGCGAGGTAGATCCACCCGTCGGCGTCCCGGTAGGCAAGGTCCCCCGACCAATACATGCCGTGACGCATGCGTTCGGCGTCGGCTTCCGGGTCGTTGTAGTAACCGGTGAAGAAACCCGAGCCCGCCGTGTTGACCAACTCGCCCACCGCCTCGTCGGCATTGATCAGCGCTCCGTCGGCGTCAAACCGGGCGACCGCACACTCGCTGACGGTGTCGCTGTTGTAAACCGCCACCCCGTCGACGCCCCGGCCGATCGAGCCCTTCGGCGTGCCGGGTTCGCGGATTACGATGACGGCGTTCTCGGTGGAGCCGAAGCCATCCTCGACCTGCACGCCGAAGCGGCGCGCGAACTCCTCAATGTCCTTGTCGTTGGCCTCATTACCGAATGCCACCCGCAGGGGATTGTTGGCATCATCGTCGCGTTCGGGGGTGGCCAGTATGTAGGCCAGCGGTTTACCGACGTAATTCATATAGGTGGCGCCATGGCGGCGGACGTCGGCAAGGAAGTTGCTGGCCGAGAACTTCGCGGGCACGATGGCGGCGCCGGAGGCCACCGCCGGGGCCCATCCCGCGACGACTGCATTGGAGTGAAACAGCGGCATGGATACGTAGCAGACGTCGCGCTCGCTGAGGCCGAAACGCCCGACCAGGCTGAGCCCGGCGATGGTGGCCATCAGGTGTGATACCTGCACCGCCTTGGGGTTTCCGCTGGTGCCAGAGGTGAAGATCATCATGAACGGGTCCATCGCGGTGACGTCGCGGTGGGGGAGCAGTTCGCCGGCCGCGCCGACGAACTCGGCCCATTGTGACGTCGAGGCGTCGAAGACCCGCGTCGGACCCAGGTCCAAACCGTCCAGCAGTGGACGATGTTCGGCGTCGGTCACGACGCATTGACAGTCCGCGCGCCGGATGTCGGCGGCCAGTGCCTCGCCGCGCCGGGTGGTGTTCAGGCCGCACAGCACATAGCCGCCCAGCCCGGCGGCAGCCATCTGGGCCAGCATCTCGGGTGTGTTGCCCAGTAGCGCGCCGAAGTGCATTGGTCGCTGCGGATCGGCGTCGGCGAGCAAGGCCGCGGCCCGCGCGCTCGACTCTGCCAGGTACTGACTCCAAGTCCATTGCAGGTCAGGGTATTTAACGGCGATAGCCGGATCGGTCAGGCGCTTGCGCAGTAGCGCCTGAATCGTGTCGTCGGCCATCGGGCCCGGTTCCACCTTCAATTACGAGACGAGACGGTCCGTCTTATACTAGCGACGCGGCCCAGCGCGCTACCCGCCCACCATCATCAGGCCGCCGTCGACCGCCGGGAGTTGTCCGGTGATGAAGCCCGCACCAGCGCCGGACAGGAAAACGAGTATCGGTCCGACGTCGCGCGCCGGGTCGCCGAGCGTCCCGCCGAGCGGAAGCATCATCTTCATCTGCTGGTCGATCAGGGCGCCGGCCTCTGGTCCCAGGAATTCCCGCAGGCGGTCGGCGCCTGCCGTCTGCACCGCCGACGCTAGGGAGTTGACGGTGATGTTGTCGGCTGCCCACGCGCGGGCGGCCGATCGCATCCATGCCTGCACCGCACCTTTGGTCGCCGCGTAGACGGCCGAGACCGGGCTTCCAATAACGGCTTCCGAGGAAACGAAGTTGATGATCCGCCCGCTTTTGGGGTCTTGGTCTTTCATGACGGCGTAAGCGGCCTGATTAGTCAGGATGGTCGCCTTGACGTTGTGTCCAACAGGAACGTAGTCTCTTCCGCGCTGACGTATCCGGGGATCCCCGTCTGCCACAATCCCGCGGCGTTCACCAAGACATCGAGTCCACCCGAGTGCTCGGCTGCCTGCTGCACCATCGCCGTGACGGCGTCGGCGTCGCGGACATCACACTGCAGCCAGGTGGCCGCGAGACCATCGGGCGGCGGCGTTCGATGATACGTCGCGGCGACATCGGCCCCCGCTTGGCTCAAGGCTCCGACAGCGGCCGCGCCGATACCGCTGGCCCCGCCGGTGACCAGGATCCGCCGGCCGTGCAACACGTTCTCCATGCCCGCGAGCGTAACGCCACGGCGAACTCTAACTCGATGATTCGAAGGGCCGTTACGCGCGGGGACGGCGAGGCGACTTTAGGCAGGCACCGCGATGGTCGAGACCAGGTCGGCCAGCCGGCCGGGCTGGTCCAGCATCGAGAAGGTCTTGGCTCCCTCGATCACCTCAAGACGCGCGTTGGGAATGGTAACGGCCAGCCGCCTGCCATCCTCGAGTTCGAAGAACACGTCGTCAGCCGACCACGCAATCAAAGTGGGCTTGTCGAACTCGGGCAGGCGGGCGGCGACGCCGGTGGTGACCTCTGTCCGCAACGACAGGGTGAATTGGCGCAAGTCCTCGGCGATGGCCGGATTCGACAGCCCGGGACGCACCCAGGCCTCGGTGAGATCGTCAATGTCGCAATGCGCGAGGCCGTCGAAAGCGCGCTTGCGCACGGCCGGAGCGCGCATGGACTGGGCCACCGCCCGAAACGTCGTCTTGGACTTGGCCGCCAGGATTACTGGTTTGAGGATCGGGGGCGGAAAGTGTTCGAACGCATCACAGCTCGTGAGCACCAGCACACCAAGGCGCTCGGGACGGTGCACCGCGACGAGTTGCGTGACGACCCCACCGGTGTCGTTGCCGACCAGCACCACGTCGTCGAGGTCAAGCGCGTCCAGTACATCGGCGACCATGCCGGCGACTCCGGTGATGGTTCGGTCGGCTCCGGGCCGAAGCGGCTGCGGATGCGCGCCCAGCGGCCACGTTGGGGCGATACACCTCAAGCCCAGATCGGCGAGTCGTTTGGTGACTTGGCGCCATAGCTGGCCGCCCATCATGTAGCCATGCACGAATACGACCGGCCTACCGTTGTCGGGTCCCGTTGCTTCGTAATGGATCGTTCCGGCACTAATGTCGATCGTCGACATAAAGAACTCCTACTTCGAGATACACTTACAAACAGGCTGCCTGTTCGTAAGTTACCAACAGGCTGTATGGAAAGCAAGAGACGGACTCAGGAGGAACGCTCCGCGGCGACCCGCGACGCGCTGATTGCGGCTGCCCGCACGCTGTGGGGCTTACGCGGTTATGCCGAAGTGGGAACGCCGGAGATCGCTGCGGGCGCAGGGGTTACCCGCGGCGCGATGTATCACCAATTCGCCGATAAGGCAGCACTTTTCCGTGCAGTCATCGAGGCCGTAGAAAAGGATGTGATGGCCCGGATGGGGACCGTGGTGGCCGAGTCGGGAGCGACGACACCGGCGGACGCCATCCGGGCCGCGGTGGATGCCTGGCTCGAGGTCTCCGGGGATCCGGAGGTGCGTCAGCTCATGTTGCTGGATGCCCCCAGCGTCCTCGGCTGGGCGGAGTTCCGTGATATCGCCCAGCGGTACAGCCTGGGCATGACCGAACAGTTGCTCACCGAAGCCATCCGGGCAGACCAGTTGGCCCGTCAACCGGTGCGACCGTTGGCTCACGTGCTGATTGGTGCGCTCGACGAGGCGGCCATGGTCATCGCCACCGCGGACGACCCGAAACGCGCCCGCCGAGAGACCAGGCAGGTGCTGCATCGGCTGATCGACGGGATGCTGAACGAACCTCGCGCGGCGCGTTGAGACGATCAGCCGGTTGCCCGATGTAGCCAGAGGAACTGCTTCAGCTCTCGTGCCGGCAACCGAAAATACGCCGGAATCGCTTGCAGCACGGCTGAACTCGCGGGGATGATTTCCGGGCGTTCCAGCGTGACCGTCTCTCCGCGCCACTTGACCGTGGCATGACCGGAGGCAATGACGTTTCGGCACCAGTCCACGTCGGCGCCATACGATAGTCCGATGACAAACCCATCCCCGTACCGAAAGGCGCCCACAGGTGTCACGTAGGTACGATCGGAACGGCGCCCGACATGTTCGAGAAGGGCGTAGGGCGAGTGGCGCCTGCCCGCGATCGGCTCAATGATCTTGTTGTACGGCTTGAGCAGCTTTGACCGCAGCGCCTTATGGTGTTGCACGACCTTGGCGAGCGTATAACTCACCAACAGCCACGATGTTGCCAGCGCGCCCAGCACCAGAATGGGCCTGAAAGATCCATACAACGAATGCAATACCGGCCTTGCCCGCATCTCTGGGACCCTATGTGGCCGCTGGACCGCCGTGCGGCGGCCAAAGGCCCCTGGTACCGGGGACTAAGGCCCCATCACGAAAGCCACGGAAGGATCTACGTTGTTTTCGTGCCCTCCAGCAACGGCTATGGGACGTCGCCGTCGGTGATCGTTTCGGTTCTCGGATTGATCGGCTACGACGCCTTGATCAGACCAGCCCTATTAGATTGGGGCGCAACCGATGCCGAACAGCGAATGCCGTTGGCCGGCGACGAGATCGTCGACGACGTGATGAGCCACCACACCCGGGCAGTGACGATCAACGCACCTGCGGCTGCGATATGGCCATGGCTCGTGCAGATGGGCGATCACCGGGCCGGCTTCTACAGTTACGACTGGGTCGAGCGCTACCTGTTCCCCGGCACCGTGCACTACGTCGACGGGCGCAACTCGGCCACCCGCATCCATCCCGAACTGCAGAACATCGCGATCGGTGAGCGGATCAACACAGGGTCATTCGGACCGACGCAGATTGGCAGCCCGGTGACGGTCCTTGAGCCGGATCGTGCACTGGTCATCGGCACGTGGGCATTTGTGTTGTTGCCGTTGGACGAGAGCCATACTCGCCTGCTGGTTCGCGAGCGGGATGCGGGATGGCTGCGCTTGCTCGCCCCGCGGCGCTTCGGATTGCTTCGTGCATTGGGTGCAGTCATCGACTACGCAATCGGTGAACCGCTGCATTTTGTGATGGTCCGCAAGATGATGCTGGGCATCAAACAGCGCGCCGAGGCTACTTGGTCTGTGAGGTAGTCGCACACTTTGCGGTGGGGCGCTGTGCCCAATGTCCCATGGGGAAGGGACCAGCGGCACTAGGACCAGACGACGGCTGAAGCGACGATCGGGTCATGGCGGAAGTCCGCGCAGAACGCATGCTGATCGAAGCGTCCGTTCCGACGTTTGACGCCATGATCGCCGAGCACGTCATGGTAGAAGCGGGTCCGTCGGCCACTTTCCAGGCGGCCCGAGCGCTGGACTTACTCACCGTACGCACCCCGTTGCTGGTGGCGGCGATGTGGATTCGCGGCTTGCCGGAGCGGTTGTCGGGAAAGGCCAGCCCGCCTCCGCCGAGACTGGTGATGTCTGAGCAAACTGCGTTGCCGGGCTGGTTGCCGCTCGGCGAGCAACCCGACCGCGAGATTGCGTTCGGCGCCGTGGGCAAGTTTTGGCGGCCGGTCATCGAATGGCGTGACGTCGCGCCGGCGGACTTCGCCGGCTTCGCCGAACCCGGTTGGGGAAAGATCGCTGCCAACTTTTCGGTGGCACCCTACGGGGAAAGCCATACCGTACTGAGCTACCAATGCCGAACTGTCACAACGGATCCCGAATCCCGTCGACACTTTCTGCGCTACTGGTGGTTGATCCGACCATTCGTCGCCCACATCATGCGCGCGACGCTCAAAGCGATCAAGGCCGACGCCGAGGCGGCGGGGACACCTAG
>Ga0335069_10000921_pt1 | contig 47315 bp, 41 predicted proteins | sample Lox_Sample_11_FD_206714 | JGI IMG/M metagenome (GOLD analysis project Ga0335069, IMG submission 206714) | Soil microbial communities from Loxahatchee National Wildlife Refuge, Florida, United States - Lox_Sample_1.1 | ecosystem: Environmental > Terrestrial > Soil > Wetlands | place: USA... | reverse complement strand
GGGGACGCCCGAGGAGATGTTCGCGAGGCTTCGCTCCGGCCAGCCCTGCCGGGTGCGCTTCCTGGATGAGCGCAAGGACGGGAAGAAGATCTGGACGTACGTCGACATCGCACCCCTGACCGGCGCCGCCGGGGAGCTCACCGGGTTCCTCGCCGTGTCCCGCGACATCTCGAGCGAGGTCGCCACGGAGCGCGCGCTGCGCGCGAGCGAGGAGCGACAGAGGCTGGCGCTCGCCTCCGGCGCGCACGCCGCCTGGGACTGGGACATCCCGGCCGATCGGATGATCGTCGACGAGGAGTGGTACGAGATCCTGGGCCGCAAACGCGGAGAGATCCCTGACACCGTCGCGGGGTGGAAAAGCGTGCTGCACCCGGACGACGTCGAGCGGGCATGGAGCCTGCTCGCGGCCTGCGTGGACGGGCGCAGCGACAGCTACGAGGGCCAGTACCGGGTCCGCCACGTCTCGGGCGCGTGGCGATGGATCCGCGGGCGTGGCCGCGTCGTGGAGCGCGATGCCCGGGGCCGCGCGCTGCGCATCATCGGGACGCGGACCGACGTGACCGAGGTCCAGGAGCTGCAGGACCGCCTGCTTGCGGCGACGCGTCTCGCCTCGGTTGGCACGCTCGCCGCAGGCGTGGCCCACGAGATCAACAATCCCCTCGCGTGGATGATCTCGAACATCACCCTCGCCCTCGACCACGTTGGCGGGGCGCCCGATGGCAGGCTTTCGGCCGACGCCAGGGAGGAGATGCGCCAGTCGCTCGAGCAGGCGTCCGAGGGTGCGTGGCGAATCGCGTCGATCGTAAAGGCCATGCGGTCGCTCGGCGTCCACGAGGCCCCGGAGTGCCCCCTCGACGTCGACGTCCGCGCCGAGATCGCGAACGCCGTGCAGATGGTGCGCAACCAGGTCGTCCAGCGCGCCCGGCTCGCGGTCGACGTGCCCGAGGTCCTTCCGCTGGTGCGCGCCCGGACGAACGAGCTCGGGCGCGTCTTCCTGAACCTCATCGTGAACGCCGCACAGGCGATCCCGGAGGGCAACCCTTCAGCGCACACTGTCTCGATCGCCGCGCGCGCGGAAGGCGGAGAGGTCGTCGTCGAGGTTGCCGACACCGGGACCGGCATCCCGCCCGACGTACGCAGCCGGATTTTCGATCCCTTCTTCACGACGAAGCCCGTGGGCGTGGGCAGCGGGCTCGGCCTCCCCATTGCCCGCAGCATCGTCGATGCGGCCGGAGGGAGGATCGAGGTCGAAAGCCGCGAGGGGCAAGGCTCGACGTTCCGCGTGCGACTGCCGACCGTGGTCCAGGTGCCGGCGCCGCTTCCGCATCCGCCCCCCGTCCCGGAGCCGCCCGCGCCGAAGAACGGTCGCCGAAGGGTGCTCGTCGTGGACGACGAGCCTCGCGTGGGACGGGCGCTGCAGCTCGTCGTCGGAAGCGTCCACGACGTCACCGTGCTCAGTTCGGCGACCGACGCTCTTCGCCGCATCGACGCCGGCGAGCGCTGGGACGCGATCCTGTGCGACCTGTGGATGCCGGAGATGGACGGGATCGCGTTCTACCAGGCCCTCGCCGAGCGGGATGCCACCTGGGTCCCGAAGTTCGCCTTCGTCACCGGCGGGGCCTTCGGAGCGCGCGCCCTCGACTTCCTGGCCTCGCACGCGGTGACGACCATCGCCAAGCCCGCGTCCGCCGCGACGCTGCTCGCCGCCGTGGACCGGCTGCTGGACGCGAGCGCCCGTCGTAGGGCGCTCGCCCTGGCCTAGGTGCCGGCGCGGTCGATCCGATCCGCCTCCCGGACGCCCGCCTCCCAGGCTTCGGCCTGGTTACGGTAACTGCCGGGAACCGGGCCTTCGTCCACCGCGACGACCCAGCGACCCTCCATCACCATCGAGACCTTGACGAGGTGGCGGCCGATCTCGAACTGCGTGGGCAAGCTCGCGACGGGGGTCTCGGTCCTGCGGGCCATCTAGCCATCCTACGCCCGGCGGGGCGCGAGCGCCCGTTCCCAGAACGGCGTCCCCGGCCCCGGACTTCGGCCGCCCCGCGGACCTGCGCGGAGGGACGCCAACTCCTTGAAAGCTCGGGGGCCTCGCGGCCGCCTCACCCGCCCGGGGCGTCGCTTGGGTATGCTGCCGTGCGAGGGAGGACTACATGGCAGACTCAGCGGGGGTCTTCGACGGTGCGCGGCAGGTCTCCGCCCGGGTGGCGATGGCGATGCTGCCGGTCCGCGGAGGGAAGCGGTTCGCGACGGTGTTCCGCCACGGCTCCCTGCAGGTCGAGATCTTCGCGCCGCGCGGGCGCGACACGCAGCGCCCCCACCTGCGCGACGAGGTGTACGTCGTCGTGCGGGGCAGCGGCTACTACGTGAACGGAGCGCAGCGGTTCGCGTTTCGCTCCGGGGACGTCCTGTTCGCGGCAGCGGGCGAGGAGCACCACTTCGAGGAGTTCACGGAGGACTTCTTCACCTGGGTGTTCTTCTACGGTCCCGACGGCGGCGAGGCGACGCCGGGGTAGCGGGGCCGTCGCGGAAGGCGCGGAACGAGCGCATCGGTTAGGATACGGCGCCCGCGCCCTCGGCGCGAAGGCACGGATCCACGGCATGCGGCGCGTAGCCCTCATCCCGGCGCGACTCGGCGCCACCCGGTTCCCGCGAAAGCTCCTCGCGGTCCTGGGTGGCAGGACCGTGATCCGTCGCACCTACGAGGCGGTCCGCGACACGGGGCTGTTCGAGTCGGTCCTGGTCGTCACCGACAGCTCCGACATCGCCGAGGAGGTGGCGCGGGCGGGGGGCCGGGTGACGATGTCGCGCCGACCGCACGAGAGCGGGACCGATCGCATCGCGGAGGCCGCCGAGGAGATGGAGGGCGACGTCTTCGTGAACGTCCAGGGAGACGAGCCCTTCACGCGCCGGGAGCCGCTCGCACGACTCCTCGCAGCGTTCGAGGGGCCGGGCGGGAACGCGGTGCGAGTGGCCTCGCTCGTGCAGGCGCTCACCGAACCGGCGCTCGTTCGCGACCCGAACTACGTGAAGGTGGCGCTCGATCTCGCCGGAAACGCCCTGTTCTTCTCCCGCTCTCCCATCCCGTACCCGCGGGATCCCGCCGCGCACCCCACCTACTGGGAGCACATCGGGGTCTACGGCTTCCGGAGGGAGGCGTTGCTCGCCTTCGCGCGACTCCCGGCCGGGCCGCTGGAGCGCGCCGAGAAGGTCGAGTGCCTGCGGTTCCTCGAGCACGGCATCGGCATCCGCATGGTGGCGACGGACTACATGGGGGTCGAGATCGACACCCCCGAGGACCTCGTGCGGGCGGAGCGGTTGCTCGCGGAGCGCGGGGAGCCGGCGCGCGCCCCCGGACGCGAGGAGGAAGGGACCCGGTCATGACGAATCACAAGAACCTCACCATGGTGGGTGCCGTGATGTTCGGCCGCGGCGCCTTCGGGCAGCTCGGCGCCGTCCTCGAGCGGCGCCGGCGCGGGAGTGCAGCGTACGCCTTCCTCGTCGACCACGTGTTCCGCGATCGGGGGGATTTCCTGGCCCGCGTCCCGCTGCGCGGCGCGGACCGCGTCTACTTCGCGGACGTCTCGCATGAGCCCAAGACCGGCGACGTGGACGGACTCCGCGACCGGATCCGGGCGGAGCTGGGGGAGGTCGCGGGCGTCGTGGGCGTGGGCGGCGGGTCTACGATGGACCTCGCCAAGGCCGTCTCGCTCATGCTCACGAATCCCGGCTCGTCGCAGGACTACCAGGGGTGGGACCTCGTCAAGGAGCCCGGGGTCTACAAGGTCGGCGTGCCGACGCTCTCGGGGACCGGCGCCGAGGTCTCGCGCACGGCGGTGCTCATCGGCCCGACGAAGAAGCTCGGGTTGAACTCGGACTTCACGCCGTTCGACCAGGTCCTGCTCGATCCGGACCTCATCGCCGGCGTCCCTGCGCGCCAGCGCTTCTTCACCGGCATGGACTGCTTCATCCACAACGTCGAGTCGCTGCAGGGGCGGGCGATGAACGCCTACGCGCGGGTGCACGCCGAGAAGTCCATGGACCTCTGCCGGGAGATCTTCCTCGAGAGGAGCGCCTGGGACGGCGACTCGGACGAGAAGCTCATGATGGCCTCCTGGCTCGGCGGCATGAGCATCGCGTACTCGCAGGTGGGGGCCGCCCACGCCATGTCGTACGGGCTCGCCTACGTGCTCGGCACCCGCCACGGCGAGGGGAACTGCATCGCGATGCAGGTGCTCGACGAGTTCTACCCGGAGGGGGTCCGCGACTTCCGCCGCATGGCGGAGAAGGCGGGCGTCGAGATTTCCCGCGGCGTCGTGCGCGGGCTCGCGCCGGACCGGTTCGCGAAGATGGTCGACGTCTCCCTGGGCATGGCGCCCCTGTGGGCGAACGTCCTGGGCGAGGACTGGCAGCGGAAGATGACGCGGGAGCGCCTGGCGGCGCTGTACGAGCGGCTGTAGGAGGAACGGATGCCGGGTTACGAGCTGTGGGGCGCCGCCGAGCGCCGAGAGGTCGAGGAGGTCCTCGAGACCGGAGTGCTCATGCGCTACGGGTTCGACGGACCGCGGGCGGGCAGGTGGAAGGCCCGTCAGCTCGAGGAGGAGCTGTGCCGCCGCCTCGGCGCCCGGCACGCGCAGGCGGTGTCGTCCGGCACCGCCGCGCTCACGACGGCGCTCGCCGCCCTCGGCGTAGGGGCCGGGGACGAGGTGGTGATGCCCACCTTCACGTTCGTGGCGAGCTTCGAGGCGGTCCTGTCGGTCGGGGCCCTTCCGGTGCTCGCCGACGTGGACGACACGCTCACGCTCTCGCCGGAGGCGGCGCGCGCGGCGCTGACCGGCCGCACGAAGGTGGTGATGCCGGTGCACATGTGCGGGGCGATGGCCGACCTCGACGCGCTGAAGGCCCTGTGCGACGAGAAGGGGCTGTGGCTCCTCGAGGACGCGTGTCAGGCCGTGGGGGGCACCTACCGGGGGCGCGCGCTCGGCACGGTGGGCAGGGCCGGCTGCTTCTCCTTCGACTACGTGAAGACCATGACCTGCGGCGAGGGAGGCGCGGTCGTCACGGACGACGAGGAGGTCTGGCGGCGCTGCGACCAGTACGGCGACCACGGCCACGACCATCTGGGGGCGGACCGCGGGGCCGACCTGCATCCGTTCCTCGGATACAACTTCCGGATCTCGGAGCTCCATGCGGCGGTGGGGCTCGCCCAGGTGCGCCGGCTCGCGGACTTCGTCGCCGCGCAGCGGCGCCACAAGGCGGCCCTGCGCCGGGCGCTCGAGCCGGTCGCCGGCGTCACCTTCCGGCGGCTCCCGGACCCCGAGGGCGACAGCGCCTCGTTCCTGTCGTTCTTCCTTCCCGACGAGGGACGCGCCCGCGCAGCCGCCGGCGCCTTGAAGGCGGCGGGCGTCCCCGCCATGTACTGGTTCGACAACAACTGGCACTACATCCGCCGCTGGCAGCACCTCAAGGACGTGGCCACGCTGTCGCGCCTGCCGGAGCCGCTCCGCGAGGCGGTGGCCAAGGGGGCGCGGCGACCCTTCCCGGCGTCTGACGCCGTCATGGGACGCGCCATCTCGACACCGGTGAGCCTCGCCTGGAGCGAGGCGCAGCTCGCCGATCGGGCCGAGAAGCTCGCCAAGGCCGTCCGCTCGGTTCTCTGACCGGCTCTCCGAGCCCCGCCGTCAGGGTGGACGGAGCGCCGGGAGCATCTCCCGGGCCGCTGCGGTGACCGCCTGGGCCCCGAGATCGAGCATGCAGCGGTGGTGCCTCTCGGGGCAGCGCGCGCCCCCGTGGTTCGAGCAGGGCGCGCAGGGCAGGCAGAGAGACAGGGCGCGCCCCGGGGGCCGGGGTCCCCAGCGCTCCGCGGACGTCGGCCCGAAGATGGCGAGGACGGGGGTCCCCACCGCCGAGGCGAGGTGCACGGGCCCCGAGTCGCAGGCGACGAGGAGGTCGACCTCCGCGAGGGCCGCTGCGAGCGCGTCCACCGGAAGTGCCGTCAGGTCGGCCGCCACCGGCGCCCGGCAGGCGGCCCGGAACGCCTCGAGCGCCGGCCGGTCGGCGGGGCCCCCGGCGAGCACGACGCTCGCCCCGGCGGCGGATAGCGCCTGCGCCACCTCGGCGAACCTCTCCGCCGGCCATCGCTTGGTGGCCTGGCTGGCGCCGGGCGAGACGGCGACCCGGGGACGGGCCGCCCCCCGAAGCGTCTCTCCGGCCAACGCGCGCGCCTGGGGCGAGAGGTGGACCTGCATCCGGCCCGCCTTGTCGACGCCCAGGGGGCGCAGCGCCTCCGCATAGAGCTCCGTCGCGTGGGACCCCACCCGCGGGGGGTCGAACCCCACGAGCGAGAGGGCGGCCCGGAGCGGGGTGCGTCGCCGGAAGCCGATGCGCCGCGGCGCCGCTGCGCGGGCCACGACCGCGCTCTTCACCTTGTTCTGCAGGTCGACGACCAGGTCGAAGCGCCCCCGGAGAGAGCGGGCGAGCTTCGCCGCGCCGCGGACGCCCGGCCCCTCGAGCCGGTGCACGCGGGCCACGTCGGGGAGCCCCTCCAGTATCGACGCGTACGCGGGGGAGGTGACCCATTCGATGCGCGCACCGGGAAAGCGGCGCCGCAGGGGCTCGAGGACCGACGTGGCGAGCACCACGTCCCCGAGGGCGCTGTAGCGGATGACGAGGATGGAGTCCACAGGGCGGCGGGCGCGCATCATAGCGGCCCCCCGCCGCCCCGCGCCACTCGGCCGCGCTCCCTGCCCCCGCCGAACCGCGCGGGCGGTGGCCTTTCCTCCCGCGGGAGACGCGCCGGGCGCGAGGAGGTGCCCCGCGTCCGAGAGCCCGCGCTTCCCCGGACCCCACGCCGCGCGCTCGGGGCACCATGCATCGCTCCTGCGAGATGGATAGGATGGACCTATCCATGAGAGCGTCCCCGCACCCGTTCACGCTCCGCCAGCTGCAATACGCCGAGGCCGTCGCGGACCTCAAGTCGTTCCGCCGCGCCGCCGAGCGCTGCCACGTGTCCCAGCCATCGCTCTCCGCCCAGGTGATCCAGCTCGAGGAGCATCTCGGGGTGCGCCTCTTCGAGCGCGGCGGGCGAAAGGTGCTCGTCACCTCCGCCGGAGAGGCCGTGCTCGCCCGGCTGAGGCGCCTCCTCGTCGAGGCCGACGATCTCGCCGACACCGCCCGCCAGCTCGGGAACCCCCTCTCGGGCACCCTCCGGATCGGGGTGATCCCGACCGTCTCGCCGTACCTGCTCCCCGACGTCGTCCCGGCCGTGCGAGAGCGTCACCCCGGGCTCTCCGTCGTCTGGGTGGAGGAGAAGACCGAGAACCTCGTGGCCGCGTTGCGGGAGGGGAAGCTCGACGCGGCGCTGCTCGCGCTCGAGGCCCCGCTCGGGGACGTGGAGCGCGAGGTGGTGGCGGAGGACCCCTTCGTCCTCGCCGTTCCTCCGGGACACGCCCTGGCGCGTGGTCGGGGGCCGGCGACCCCGCAGGAGCTGAGGGGCGCCGGATTCCTGCTCCTCGACGAGGGCCACTGCTTCCGCGAGCAGGCGCTCGACTACTGCTCGACCGCCCGGGCGCGCGAGCTCGATTTCCGCGCGACGAGCCTCGCAACGCTCGCGCAGATGGTGGCGGGCGGGGCCGGGGTGACGCTCCTGCCCCGGCTGGCGCTCCCGGTCGAGAACCGACGCTCCGAGCTCGTCGCACGGCGGCTCGCGAGCCCGGAGCCCCGCCGGACGCTCGCCATCGTGTGGCGCCCGCGCTCCCCCCTGGGGGCCGCGCTGCGCCAGCTGGCGCAGACCATCCGCGGAGCCTGCCGCCAGATCGAGCCGCGCCTGGCCCGATTCGTCGATGCCCGCGCGTCCCGCGGGGCGCGGCGCGAGCGGCCGGCCCACCGCCGGTGACGGCCAGGGGGTGCGCACCGTCGGGGGCGCCCCTCCAGAGGATCCACCCGCCGTGCCGCTATCGCTTACGATGGGTGCATGTCGTCCCTCTACGGGCTCTACCTGGCGAGCCGCTGGGTCATCCGCATCGTCATGCTGTTCTACGTGCCCCAGCGCCGCTCCCCCAACGCGGCGCGCGCCTGGCTCCTGCTCATCTTCGTCGAGCCGTACGTGGGCCTCTTCGTCTACTCCATGTTCGGCCGGCCGTACCTCCCGCGCGAGCGCCTGCGCCGGCAGAAGGAGGCCTCGCGGTTCGTGAGGGAGACGCCGGCGGTGCAGGGCACGCAGGCGCCCGCGCTCCCCGTGGCGACGCAGCCCGCGGCCCGCCTGGCGCGCTCCCTCGGCGACTTCCCCCCGGTGCCCGGCAACCGCATCGACCTCCTGCCGGTCTACGAGGAGGCGGTGGAGCGGCTCGTCGCGGACATCGACGCGTCGCGGGCGACCGTCCACCTGCTCTACTACATCCTCGAGCCCGACCCGACAGGGTGGAAGGTCGCCGAGGCGGTGATGCGTGCGGCCGGGCGGGGCGTCGCGTGCCGCGTGCTCATGGACGGGATGGCGTCCCGACCCGGGCTCAAGAGGATGGCGCCGCGCCTGCGGGAGGCCGGCGCCGAGGTGATCGCGCTGCTTCCGCCGGGTCTGCGAGGGACCCGACGCGACCTCCGCAACCACCGGAAGATCGCGGTGGTGGACGGCCGGGTGGGATACGCCGGCTCCCAGAACCTGGTCGACGCGTACGACTACAAGGGCCGGGGGCTCACCTACGAGGAGCTCGTGCTCCGAGCGGAGGGGCCGGTCGTGAGCCAGCTCCAGGCGGTCTTCCTCACCGACCGCTTCCTCGAGACCGGGGGGCGCCCCGACCTCGCGCCGCTGTTCCCGGACCAGCCGGCGGCCGGAACGGTCTGCGCGCAGCTCCTGCCGAGCGGCCCCACCTATCGCGCCGAGAACAACCAGCGGGTCTTCGTCCACCTCCTCTACCAGGCCCGCGAGCGCGTGGTCGTCACCTCGCCCTACTTCGTGCCGGACCCGGCGTTCGTCGAAGCCATGCAGGCGGCGGCGCAGCGGGGCGTGGCCGTTCACCTCGTCACCCCCAAGCAGGCCGACCAGGCTCTCGTCCGGCTCGCCCAGGAGTCCTTCTACGCAGCCCTGCTCGACGCCGGGGTGCGGATCCACCTCTACCGACCGCGGTTCCTCCACGCGAAGCACATGTCGGTGGACGGCGACGTCGTGGTCATCGGCTCGTCGAACATGGACCTCCGCTCCTTCGAGCTGAACGAGGAGGTCATGGTGATCGTCTACGACCGGCACGTGGCGGCGCGCCTCGCGGAGGTGCAGGAGCGCTACTTCCGCGACTCGGACGAGCTCACCGCGGAAGGATGGCAGCGCCGCCCGCTGTGGCGGAGCACGAGCCAGCAGATGGCGCGCCTCGTCGACTCGCTGCTCTAGCCGCTAGTCGCCGAAGGACACGCCGATGTCCTTGCAGGTGAGGATGGTGTCGGAGTCCGGGGACACCGTCTTCGTCCGCTGGATGACCTCGGCGAGCGGGACGGCGACCATGTCCGGCGGCCGCAGGGAGACCATGACGTTGCGGAGCCCGTCGGCGATGAACCGGACCGCCGCCGCCCCGAACCGCAGCGCGAGCAGCCTGTCGAAGGCCGTCGGCCAGCCGCCCCGCTGCAGGTGCCCGAGCACGAGCGAGCGCGTCTCCTTCTCGGTCCTCTTCGCGATCTCGGCCGCCACCCAGTCTCCGATTCCGCCCAGCAGGACCTCGGCTCGTCCGATGGACTGCGTGGGCTTCGTCACCATCTCCCCGCCGACCCACTTCGCGCCCTCCGCCGCCACGACGATCGCGTAGCGCTTCCCCTTGCGCTCGTTCTCGAGGATCCGCTCGCAGACCTTGTCGATGTCGAACGGGATCTCGGGGATGAGGATCACGTCCGCGGACCCCGCCGCCCCGCTGTGCAGCGCGATCCAGCCGGCGTACCGGCCCATGACCTCCACCACGAACACCCGCTCGTGCGCGCTGGCGGTCGAGTGCAGCTTGTCGATGGCCTCGGTGGCGGTGGAGACCGCCGTGTCGAAGCCGAACGTCGAGAGCGTGGAGGACAGGTCGTTGTCGATCGTCTTCGGGACGCCGATGACGGGCAGGCCGCGCTCGGAGAGGCGGTGCGCGAGCGAGAGGCTGCCGTCGCCCCCGACCGCGACGAGCACGTCGAGCCCGAACCGCCGGAAGTTCTGGATCAGGCGATCGGAGACGTCGACGTACTCGAGCTGGCCTGCAGCGTTCCTCGTCGGCAGGCGGAACGGGTCCCCGCGGTTCGTCGTGCCGAGGATCGTCCCGCCAAGCGGGGCGATCCCGGCCACGCGCTCGGGCGTGAGCGGCACGATCTTGCTCGTGTCGAGCAGCCCGGCGTACCCGGTCGGGATCCCGTACACCTCCCACCCGCGTCCCGTCGCCGCCATGGTGACGGCGTAGATGACGGCGTTCAGGCCCGGGGCGTCGCCCCCTCCGGTGTTGATTGCGATGCGCAGCTTCCGGCTCACGGGGGCACCTCACACGCCGAGGGAACGGGTTCGACCCTAGCAGGGCCGATGCGGTGCGCAAACTTCGTCGCGCGGCGCTGCGCGACCCGCGGGGGGCCCGGGCGCGAGTCGACCGAGAGCCCGAGCGAGGGCCTGGAGCCCCCATCGGGGTGGGCAAGGGGCGCACAATGTAGTCAAGAGTTCGACATCGGCCGATTTCCGATCAACGCTTCCCGGGCGCGGCAGACGGCGACGGAGGCGGGGCGATGGCAACCGAGCACGGTGGCGAGCGGGAGCGGGCGGCCGAACTCCTTTTCGGGGCGAGGCCACCGGACGTCGGCTCCGCGGACGAGTGGCGGCGCGAGATCCGGGAGGCGTTCCGCCGACGCGCGCTGGAGACGCACCCGGACCGTTCGGCCGCCCTGGGGCGCAGCGAGGCCGCGCTCGCGAGAGAGTTCCGCCAGCTCTTCGAGGCGTACCAGGTCTTGTCCCGCCTCGGTCCGGCCCCCGGAGCGCCGCGGGCAGCGGATCCCCGGCAGCCGAAGGCCTCTCAGGACCACGTGCACTGCGGCACCGTGCCGCGCCGGCCCCTCCTCTTCGCCGAGTTCCTCTACTACTCCGGGCGCGTCTCGTGGCGGAACCTCGTCGAGGCGGTCGCCTGGCAGCGCAGGCAGCGCCCGGCCATCGGCCGGATCGCGGTGGAATGGGGCCATCTGTCGGAGGACGAGGTCCGCGAGATCCTCGAGCGGCGGAGGCGCGAGGGCTCGGGCGGCGAGCCCTTCGGCGAGTACGCGAGGCGACAGGGCTTTCTCTCCCGCGCGCAGCTCCTCGCGCTCCTGGGGCGGCAGCGCCGCCTGCAGCGTCGGATCGGCCAGTTCTTCGTGGAGGCCGGGCTCATCGGACAGGGAGAGGTGCTCTCGTTCGAGGACGACCTGAACCGCCACAACGCGCGCTACTGCCGCAGCGCCTAGCCCGGACGGGTGCACGGCGAGAGACCGACGACCCGCCGGCGGCCGTGGCGGTAGAATGCCGATCACCACCTTCACGCGTCACCGGAGGCAAGAGATGGCGACCAAGGCCGAGTGGTTCCGCTACCACGCGGAGCGGTCCGGGCCGAAGAAGCCGAAGCAGGAGAAGAAGTCGCGGCCGGAGCCGAAGCCGCACAACCTCGCCAAGAAGGACAAGAAGGCGCTCTACGCCTTCGAGGACCACGCTCCGGGGACGCGACCGTCGCGCAAGTCGTCGCGCAAGGCCTCCAACCGGCAGAAGACGGACGCCAAGTTCCGGATGACGCGCGCCTCCAAGGAGGTCGTCCCCCGGCCTCCCGCCGAGCGCGCCTCGGCGAGGCGCCGGTAGGCCGGTGCGGCCCCGCGCCTGGCGGCCGCGCAGCGGCGCGTCGCTCGGGGCCTGTGTCGCCCTTCTCGTGGCGGCCGGTGCCTCGGGCTGCTCCTCCAACCCGGTCACCTGCCAGACCGGGCAGACGGCGTGCGGCTCGACGTGCGTCGACCTGAACACCGACCCCGGCCACTGCGGTGCGTGCAACATCTCTTGCATCGCCCTCGCGCAGTGCGTGGCCGCCAACTGCGAGTGCCCAACGGGTCTGACGAAGTGCAGCGGCCTCAGCAAGTGTGTAGACCTCACAGCCGATCCCGGGAACTGCGGCACGTGCGGACACGCCTGCGGCCTGGGGACCTGCTCAAGCTCGGTCTGCGCCTGCAACCCAACCCCTCCCACCGTCGTCCTCTGTCCGGTCGGATCGACCGGCTCGACTGGTACGTGCGTCGACATTGCGACCAACCCCGCGAACTGTGGCGGCTGCGGCGCCACCTGCGGGACCGGATTCGCGTGCAGCTCGTCCGCGTGCACCTGTGGAACGGGCAACCAGGCGTGCGTCACGGGGACTCCGGCAACCTGCATCTGCGGGACCGGGGCGTCGGCGGTCTGTACGAACACGAACACGGACGCGAAGAACTGCGGCGGCTGCGGGAACGCCTGCGCCACCGGCCTGGTGTGCGCGTCCGGCCAGTGCGGCTGCAGCGGGAGCCTGACGCTGTGCAGCGGGAAGTGCGTCGACACGGGCACGGACCCCGCGAACTGTGGCGCCTGCGGCCGGACGTGCTCGTCCTCCCAGTCGTGCAGCGGCGGTTCCTGCACGACCACCTGCACCGGGCTCACCTGCGGTGGCCAGTGCTGTTCCGGCCCTGCGTGCTGCGGCTCGAGCGGCTCCCAGACCTGCCAGTACACGCACAACAACGGCGTCGGGCAGACCTTCTACGACTGCATCCCGGTCGGCGACTACTCGCAGCCGCTCGCGACGGACGCGGCGAACGCCTGGTCGACGACCGGTAGCGACACCTTCACGGTGTGCCCTGGCTGCCTGGCGCGCCAGGTGCCGTCACTGAACGGCGGCCTCGGGGCCTGCGGGATCTGGTGCTACGACTCGTCAGGGGTTTCCATTCCCGGTACCGTGAATGTCGTGCAGACGCAGATCTGCCTCAGTTCCTACTGCCCCGGCTCATCGAGTAGCACCTGGCAGTAGGGTGGCGATCGAGACGCGAGCGATTTCAATCGCCGCCGAAGATCGCGCCCTGGTTCTGGTAGATGGCGTCGTGCATCTCCCAGAACCTCCCCTGGTCGACCGCACACTCCGCGGCGATGGCGGCGGCGAGCGCGTGCGGGTGGACGCTCGTCAGGGGGAGGTTCTTCCACACGAGCTCCACCTCGGGGTGGTCCGCGAGGAGCTGCCGCAGGATGGGCTCCTGCGCGCCGCAGTAGGGGCACTCGAAGTCGCCGAACTCGACGAGGGTCGCCCAGGAGGGCGTCGACCCGCGAACCGGCGAGTCGAGGACCGGGACTTGCGAGCAGGCCGAGGCGTAGTAGGCGTCGATGGCGACGCCGCTCGACTGTGCCGTCGCCTCCGCGCTCGACACCTCTCCCCAGAGAGTGTCGAGCGACTCGAGCCCGACGTAGCGCTCGCAGTTGATGACGAGGGTCGGCGTTGCCTCCCTCGCGAGCACTGCGTTGGCGAGCGTCACGTCCTGCGCCACCCGGTCGGCGGGCGCCTGCGTGGCCCGGCAGGCCTGCCAAGTCGGGATGTCGAGCCCGGCCTGGGTGGCCGCGGCGAGGATCCCGGCCTCGAACTGGGGGTTGGAGGAGCCGCCGCAGGCGGCGAGGAGCACGGTCGTCAGCACTGCGAGGGCGATTCCGGCGCGCACGAGGGGCGCATGATCGTCGGGAAGGCATCCGACGTCAACGCCTCCGACGCCCTCCGCTCCCGGCCGGCTTTCGGGCGGCAGCCGGGGCCGCGGCGGGCCTCCCGAGTTCCTCGAGGAGGTAAACGGCGGAGAGGATCCCCTGGTGGTAGTTGTCGAGGTCGAGCCACTCGTTCGGCGCGTGGCTGTTCTCGTCGGGCAGGCCGAACCCCATCAGGATCACGGGCACCCCGAGCGCGGCCTGGATGGTGGCGGTGAAGGGGATGGAGCCGCCCTCGCGGATGAGCACCGGCTTCTTGCCGAAGGCCCTCTCGAGCGAACGCTCCGCCGCCCGGAACTCCGGGGCGTCGGTCGGGCACAGAAACGCCGCGCCGCCGTGGAGCGAGCGGACCGTCACCTTCACGTCCTTCGGCGCGATCTTCTTCACGTACGCCGTGAATTTCCGCTCGATCTCCTCCGGCGTCTGGTCGGGGACGAGGCGCATCGAAATCTTGGCGCCGGCCTTCGATGGGATGATGGTCTTCGCCCCCTCTCCCTGGTAGCCGCCCCAGATCCCGTTCACGTCGAGCGTCGGACGCGCCCAGATCCGCTCGAGCACGTGGAACTGCGGCTCGCCCCACTCCCGCGGCGGGTTCCCGGCGCTCGCGAGCCACTCCCTCCTCCGGAAGGGAAGGCGCCGCACCTCCGTGCGCTCGCGGGCGGTGAGCTTGCGCACCTTGTCGTAGAAGCCCGTCACGAGCACCTTGCCGGTCGGGTCCTTGAGGCGGGCGATGATGTGGGCGAGCGCGTTCGCCGGGTTGTTCACCGCCCCCCCGAAGCTCCCGGAATGCAGGTCGACGGAGGGGCCCTCGACGTCCACCTGCATGTAGGCGAGCCCCCGGAGGCCGTAGCAGATGGAGGGGATCCCCTTGCCGAACATGGGCGAATCGGAGACCACGACGGCGTCGGCGCGCAGGCGCTCCTTTTCCTGGTCGAGGAAGGGTCCGAGGTTGGCGCTGCCGATCTCCTCCTCCCCCTCGAAGACCATCTTCACGTTGACGGGCGGCCCGCCGTGCTTCTGCCAGGCCTCGAAGGCCTTCAGGTGGAGCCAGACCTGGCCCTTGTCGTCGACGGAGCCGCGGGCGTAGAGCGCGCCGTCCTTGACGGCGGGCTCGAAGGGCGGGGATCGCCACAGCTCGAGGGGGTCCACGGGCTGGACGTCGTAGTGGCCGTAGATGAGGACGGTGGGTCGCCCCGGGCCAGCTCCAAGCCACTCGCCGTAGACGACGGGGTGCCCCGCCGTGGGAAAGATCTGCGTGGCGATGCCGTGCCTCTCCATCTCGGCGCGGAGGAACTCTGCCGCCCGGGCCACGTCGCCCCGGTTCTCGGTCCGGGACGAGATCGACGGGATGCGGAGGAACTCCACGAGCTCGTCGACGTAGCGCTTGCGATTCTCGTTCACGTAGGCGGTGAGGTCCACGCGGGCTCCTTTCGCCGCGGGCACCGCGGCCGGGCGGAAAGCTACCGCGGCCGCGCGCCGGCGTCCGGGAAAACGCGGCGCGACGCCCCAGCCGGGTGGGCGTGCGCGCGGGGCCTCCTTACAATCTCCCGGTGCCGAACTACGTCGCCCTCGCCGTCCCGCTCTTCTTCGCTCTGATGGGGGTCGAGTGGCTCCTCGCGCGACGCCGGGGCCTCGCGCTCTACCGGTTCCCGGACGCGGTGGCAGATCTCTCGACGGGGATGACCCAGCAGATCGCGCTCGTCTTCTACAAGCAGGCGGGGCTCCTCGCCGCCTACGCCCTCGTCTACCGGCACCGCCTGCTCGACCTGCCCGCCGGAAGCGCCCTGACGTGGCTCCTCGCGCTCGTCCTCGTCGACCTCGCCTACTACTGGTGGCACCGCCTCTCGCACGAGGTGAGCTTCCTGTGGGCCGCCCACGTCGTGCACCACTCGAGCGAGGACTACAACCTCGCGGTCGCGCTCCGCCAGGGCGTCTTCACCCCCTGGACCATCGTGCCCTTTCACCTGCCGATCGCCTGGCTCGGCGTGCCGCCGCTCGTGATGCTCGCAGCGGACTCGCTAGACACGCTCTACCAGTTCTGGATCCACACGCAGCTCGTGGGTCGCATGGGGTTCCTCGAGCGGTTCATGAACACGCCTTCCCTGCACCGGGTGCACCACGGCGTGAATCCTCGCTACCTCGACAGGAACTACGGCGGCATCCTCGCCGTGTGGGACCGCCTCTTCGGCACCTACCAGGCCGAGCTCGAGCCACCGGTGTACGGGGTCGTGAAGCCGCTGGGGAGCTTCGATCCGTTCGTCGCCCAGTTCCATTCCTGGGGCGAGCTCGCGAGGCGCGCCCGGGCGGCACCCCGACCGCTCGACCGCCTCCGCGTGCTCGTCCGGCCGCCGGACTGGACGCCTCCCGGGATTCCTTCCCGGGGACCGCCCCCCGCGGTCGACCCCGCGACCTACGTGAAGTACGACAAGCGGGTCGCGCCAGGGCTCTCCCGCTACCTGTGGGTCGAGCTCGCGACCGCCGTCGCGGGGGCGACGGCCCTCATGTTCGTCGGGGGCTCGCTGTCCACCCCCGTCCTGGCGGTGGGCGCCATCCTCGTGCTCCTCGCCCCGCTGTCGTGGGGCGGCTTCCTCGAGGGGCGTTCCTGGGCCGCGCCGGTGGCGCTCGCCCGGCTCGCCCTCCTCGCCGCGGCCGCCTGGGGCGCCCGGGCCGCGCTTCCGTGGGCGGCGGTCGGCGCCGTGCTCGCCTTCAGCGCGGGGATGGCGGCGTGGCTGCTGCGCCTGCGGCGCCCGCCGGCGCGGGCGGGTTCCCTTCCCTGAGCGGCTGCACCGCGCCGCCACTCTCGACGTCCTCGCCGAGGTTCAGCGCGACCTGCTCCGATCCATCGAGGCCGGCGGTCACGCGCACCCGGCTCCCGTCGTGGTCGAAGAGCGTCACCGGTCGGAACCGGACGCGGTCGTCCTGGCCCACGACGGCGACGAAGGTGTTCGCCCCGCGGAGCACGAGCGCAGTCGCCGGCACCTCCACGAGTTCCGGCCCGGGAATCCGCAGCGTCGCCTGCACGAAGCTCCCCGGGACGATGAGCCCTTCCCGGTTGTCGAGGTCGACCTCCACCAGCATGGTGCGCGTCTTCGGGTCGAGGACGCGGCTGCGCCGGGTCACGCGGGCGTCGAGCGCGACCCCGGGGCGCTCCGGCACGGTGATTCGCACCAGGTCGCCGTCCCGGATGAAGGACGCGTCGCTCTGGTTCACGTAGGAATACACGCGCAGGCGGTCCACCTGCGCGACGGTGACCAATGGGAGCGCGCTCGTCTGCGCGCTGGTCGCGCTCTGCAGCAGCGCCCCGTCGTCCGCGTAGCGGGCGGTGACCACCCCGTCGAACGGCGCGCGAAGGACCTCGTAGCCCTGCTGCTTGGACAGGGACTCGAGGGTTGCGCCTGCGACCTCGGAGCCGGCGATGGCCGAGTCGAAGTCCTGGCGGCTCACCACCCCCGAGCCGACGAGCGCCTGCGCGCGCTGCGCCATGACCTCCTTGTTGCGGGCGTCGGCCTTCGCGGCGAGGACCTGCTGATCGAGTTCCGGGGACTCGAGGACCGCGACCACTTGGTCCTTCCGCACGTGGTCCCCCTTGTCGACCTTGATCGAGCGGAGGTAGCCGGAGATCTTCGCGTAGAGGGTGACGGAGGCGAAGGGCTGGGCCTCCGCCTGCACCGAGATCTCCCTCGCACCCGAAGACCTCCGGACCGGCACCACCTGGACCCTCGGGCCGCGTGCCAGGGCGTGCGTCCGGGATTCCATCTCCGCCCGTGCCCGAGAAGACGTGACGATCGCCATCCCGGCCACGCCGCCCACCGCCGCCGCGGCGGCGAGGAGTCCGGCTGCGTAGTACAGGCGCCGCTGCCCAGCCGAGCTCACGAGGCGCTCCCTTCCGGTGACAGGCCCTTCTCCTCGGCCAGGAACCGCTGCTCCATCACGTGCTTCGTCGGCAGGTCGGTGCGCAGCAGAGAATAGACGACCGGCACGACGAAGAGGGTCACGACGGTCGCGACGAGCAGCCCGCCGATGACCGCCCGGCCGAGGGGAGCGTTCTGTTCCCCTCCTTCCCCCAGCGCGAGCGCCATCGGGACCATGCCGATCACCATGGCGAGCGCCGTCATGAGCACCGGCCGGAGCCTTGTCTTCCCGGCGCGCAGCGCCGCCTCGGAGGGCGAGAGCGAGGGGTCTTCGACGCGGACGTCGTTCGCGAAGTTCACGAGCAGGATGGAGTTCGAGACCGCGATGCCGATGGCCATGATCGCCCCCATCAGCGACTCCACGTTGATGGTCGTGCGCGTCACGGCGAGCATCCAGAGGACGCCGACGAGCGCACCCGGGACCGCGACCATGATGATGAAGGGGTCGAGCCAGGACTGGTAGAGGACGACCATCAGGCAGTAGACGAGGAGCCCGGCGAGGACGAGCCCGAGCCCCAGGCTCTTGAAGGACGCGGTCATCACCTCGTCCTGGCCCCTCAGCGTGACCCGCATGCCGGGGGGGAGGGGGCCGAGGGCCGCGATCTTCGCGCGGATGTCGCCGGCCACCGAGCCGAGGTCCCGGCCGTCGACGCTCGCCTGCACGTCGAGCACACGCTGGACGGTGTAGTGGTTGATCTGGCTCGGGCTGTTGCGCGGGTAGACCCGTGCGACGCTGCTCAGGAGCACCGTCGGGGCCCCGGGCTGGGCCGCAGGGGCGGCCGCCGCGGGGCTCTGAGAGAGCCCGCCGCCGGGCGGGGTGAGCGGGGTGGCGAGGAGCGACTGCACCGACGTGAGGTCGGGCAGCGGGGTCTTCACCACCACCAGGTAGTTCACGTTGTTCGCCGGGTTCAGGAAGTAGGACGGTGCGACGAGCGCGCTCGACGACAAGGACGTGATGAGGCTGTTCGCGACGTCCAGCTGGGCGAGCCCGACCTGGGCGGCGCGCTCCCGGTCGACGTCCACCTGGAAGGAGGGGTAGTCGAGCAGCTGGGCGATGTGGACGTCGGCGGCGCCCGGGATCTTCCGGATCTCGTCGCGGAGCCGGCGGGCCACGGCGAAGCCCTTGGAGAGGTCCGCCGCCTCCACCTGGACGTCGATGGGGGCGGCGAGCCCGAAGTTCAGCACCTGCCCGATGATGTCGGCCGGCTGGAAGTACACGCTGCTGCCCGGGAAGTCCCTCTCGAGCGCTGCGCGGATCGCCCGCTGGTAGCCGGCGGTCGGCCGGTGATCGGGCCTGAGCGCGATCCGGATCTCGGCGTCCATCCCGCTCACGTTGTCGGTCGGGATGAACCCCAGGTTGTAATAGGGGGGGACGCCGATCATGTCGTTGATCGTCTCGAGCTCGTCCGCCGGGATGATCTCCCGGATGCGCTCCTCCGCCTGCAGCACCTGCTGCTCGGTGACCTCGATGCGGGTTCCCGGGGGCGCCCGGTAGTGGAGCTTCATCTGGCCCGCGTCCACGGTCGGGAAGAAGTCGGTGCCGATGACGAGCGGCAGGGCAAGCGTCGCCAGGCCCACGACCCCGGCGGCGACGAGCGTGAAGGCGCGGTGCGAGAGGCTGACGGCGAGGAGCCGCCCATAGGCCTCTTGGAAGCGCTCGAAGGCCCGGTCCCGCCGCTCGTTGAAGGAGCGCACGAGACGGCCGATGCGGGTCGCGGGCTCGGCTGCGTGGTGCTCGCTCGCCATGAGCAGGCGCGCGAGCGTCGGTACGAGGGTCCGCGAGAGGAGGTACGAGGCGAGCATCGCGAGCACGACCGCGAGAGCGAGCGGCACGAAGAGGTACTTGGCGGGCCCCCGCAGGAGCACGACCGGGAAGAACACGATGCAGATGGAAAGGGTGGCGACGATGGCGGGCACCGCGATCTGCTGGGCGCCGTCGAGGATGGCGCGGGTGAGGGGCTTCCCGAGCATCCGGTTGCGGTGGATGTTCTCGACCTCGACCGTCGCGTCGTCGACGAGCATGCCGATGGCGAGCGCGAGCCCCCCGAGCGTCATGATGTTCATGGTCTGGCCGAAGAGGAAGAGGCCCACGACCGAGCAGAAGATGGCGAGGGGGATGGAGGTCGAGACGATGACCATGCTGCGCCAGCTTCCCAGGAAGACGGCGATCATGAGCGACACGAGGATCGACGAGACGATGGCCTCGCGGAGCACGCCCACGATCGCGGCGCGGACGAAGACGGACTGGTCGAAGTCGATCTTGAGCTCGAGGCCCTGCGGCGCGACGGCCTGGATGCCGGGGATCGCCTCCTTCGCGGCGTCGACGACGGCGAGCGTCGAAGCGTCGGCGTGCTTCAGGATGGCGAGGTACGTCGAGCGCTGGCCGTTGATGTGCACGATGTTCGTCTGGTCCGCGTAGGAGTCGGACACGCTCGCCACGTCGCCGAGGGTGACGAGCCGTCCGTTCACCACCCGGACCGGAAGGTCGCGGAACTGCTCCACCCGCGTGGGGCTGGAGTTCAGGAAGATGGCGTACTCGCGCTCTCCCATGCGCGACGTCCCGGCGGGAAGGATTACGTTCGAGGTCTGGAGCGCGGCCACCACGTCCGTCGGCGAGAGGCCCCGGGCGGACAGGGCACGCAGATCGAGGTCCACGTTGATCTGGCGCCCCTTGCCCCCGTAGGGCGCTGGGGTGGCGAGCCCCGGGATCGTGAACAGCCGGACGCGGATGAAGTTCAGCCCGTAGTCGAAGATCTTCTCCTCGGGCATGGTCTTGCTGAAGGCGGTGAGCTGGGCGACGGGAACGTTCGACGCATTGAACTGGAGGACGTTCGGGGGCGTCATCCCCGGCGGCAGGATGCGCAGGATCGTGCTCGTCAGCGTGCCGATCTGCGCGATGGCACCCCCGATCTCCGTGCCAGGCTGGAAGTAGACCTTGAGTAGCCCGATGCCCGGGATGGACTGCGACTCGATGCGCTCGATCCCGTTCACGGTCGTGGAGAGGGCGCGCTCGGTGATGAGCACGACGCGGCGCTCCATGTCCTCCGCGGGCAACCCCGGGTAGTTCCAGAGCACCACGACCACCGGGATGTCGATGGTCGGGAAGATGTCGACCGGCATCCGGGACAGGGACAGAAACCCCATGACCAGGATGAGGATGGACATGATCGCGATGGTGTAGGGGCGCCGCAAGGCCAGGCGCACGATCCACATGGTCGCTCTCCTCCGCCGGGGGCGCCGATTCGGTCGGGCCCCCAACCGTCGTCGTCCCGTGAAAGGCCCGCTGCTCGATAACAGGTAACCCCGGGGGGGGCAACCGCCCGGCCGGCCGTTCCGGTGCAGACCAGGCCGCGGGTGCGGCCGCGATGGCCCGGGACCCCATGTGAGCGCACCGACGACAATGGCGGCCGGTCGCCAAGTTTCGCTGGGCGCGCCCATCGGGTACATCTCGGTCGATTGAGACCCTTCCGGCGTAGCCCCGCCCCCGTCCGGGCATTCGTGCCGAGGCCCGTCCCGATCCGCGCGGCCCACGTGCTCTTCTCCTGGCCCTGGGGGCGGGACGCAGGGCGTCGCCTCGTCGTCGGGGTGGGCTTCACGATCCGGGGAGCAGGTCTCGTCACGTGGACGCCGGACGCGCCCGAGCCGGAGGAGGGACTGCGCACGCGCCTCGCCGACGCCCTGGCGGATGCGATGCGGGGGCTCGGGCTCCCCGGGGTGCCGGTGAAGGGCTGCCCGGCCTTCCTCCCGACGCTCCGCCTGCCCGCGCGGGGGCCGCTTCAGGTCGTCGACTGCGCCGTGCTCCTCGAGGGCAGCGGCAGGGCCGACCTCGTCCAGGTGCGCGTGCGCACCGGCGACGGGGGCCAGCGGACGTGCGCCGTCGCGCGCCGGGTGGGGAAGGGCGAGTACGAGGTGAGCCTCTCCGCGGGGCTCGATCCGGCCCAGGCGAGCGCGCTGCCGCTGCTCGCGCTGCGCCGGGGCCTCCGCTGGCCCGAGGCGGCAGTGCTGCGCGAGTCGCCTCCCCGCGAGGGCGAGCGATTCGTGATCGTCCCCGCGACAGGTGAGTGAGGCGAACTACCGCCGCGGCACGTCGAGCCCGAGCCGGGCGAGGTCCGCGGGGGTGTTCGCGTTCTCGAACGACCGACCGGCGGGGTCGACCGCCCGCCACTCGTCCGCCGTGAGGACGCGCGCGCCCACCGCCTGGGCGATCGCCCGGAGCGACGGATCGCCCTCCTGCAGCATCCGCTCCACGGTAGGAAGGCAGAGCCTCGACCAGAAGGCGTGCAGCCCCTCGAAGCCCCGCTCCCACTCGACGGCCACGGCGAGCGCCGCGCGCCGCTCCCAGAGGAAGCGAATGGCTTGCGCGTCGAGGAATGGCATGTCGCAGGCGGCCACGAAGACCCAGGCCGTGCCGACGGCGGAGAGCGCCGCGTGCAGCCCGCCGGGTGCCCCCTTGCCGGGGATGACGTCCGCGATCACCGGGGCCCCGAGGTGCAGGTAGGGCGCGGGGTCGTTCGCGACGAGGAGCACCTCGTCGAAGGTCTCCCGGAAGAGCGCGAGCGACCGCGCCGCGATGGAGCTCGACCCCGTGCGCACGAGCCCCTTCGCGACCCCGCCGAGCCGGCTCGCCCGGCCGCCGGCAAGGAGGACGCCGGTGCAGTCGGGGATCCTCTCCATCCGGGCGAGCTTACCCTGCCTCGGGACGGCGGGGCGCCCCGGGGTACCGGGGAGGGGTGACGTGGCAACCGCCGGGCCCCTCTGCTACAAGACCGCCCGTGACGCCCGAGGAACGCCTTCAGGCCTTCCGGCGGTTCCTGGAGAGGAGCCCCGACGATCCGTTCGCTCGCTACTCCGTGGCGATGGGTCACCGGTCGGCCGGCCAGCCGGCCGAGGCGGTTCGGGAGTTCGAGGAGCTGGCGCGGCGCAGGCCCGACTACGTCGCCACCTACCTCATGTGGGGCCAGACGCTCGAGTCGCTCGGGAGCCTCGAGGAGGCCGCGGCGGCCTACGACCGGGGCATCGAGGCCGCGCGCAAGGCGGGCAACAACCACGCACTCTCCGAGCTCGGCGAGGCCCGCGAGGGCCTGCGCCGGCTCCGGGGCGTGTAGACCCGGGCGCTGCCCGGCGGGAAGGGAAGCCATGAGCGGACTGATGCAGGGGAAGCGGGCGCTGATCACCGGGGTGGCCAACGACCGGAGCATCGCCTGGGCCATCGCCGAGAGGTTCCGTGCCGAGGGCGCCGAACTCGCCTTCACCTACCCGGGCGAGTCGATGGCGAAGCGCGTCATCCCCCTCGTGCAGCCGACCAAGCCCGCCGCCATCATCGACCTCGACGTGGGCCGGGACGACCAGATCGAGAAGGCCGTCGCCGAGGTTCGCAAGGTCTGGGACTCGGTGGACGTCCTCGTGCACTCCATCGGCTACGCCCCGCGCGAGGCGCTCGACGGCCGCTTCACGGACGTGACCACCCGGGAGGCCTGGCGCATCACGCTCGACATCTCCGCCTACTCGCTCATCGCGCTCGCCCGGGCGTTCAAGCCCCTGATGAAGTCCGGCTCGAACATCCTGACCCTGACCTACTACGGCGGCGAGAAGGTCGTGACGAACTACAACGTCATGGGGGTGGCGAAGGCGGCGCTGGAGTCGAGCGTCCGCTACCTTGCCCAGGACCTGGGGCAGGAGGGCATCCGCGTGAACGCCATCAGCGCGGGGCCGCTCAAGACCCTCGCCGCGGCCGGCATCAAGGGCATGCGAACCATGCTCGCCGACAACGCCGCGAAGACACCGTTGCGCCGCAACATCGAGCACGACGAGGTCGGGAAGACCGCGCTGTTCCTCTGCTCGGACCTGGCCTCGGGCGTGACCGGCGAGGTCACCCACGTGGACGCCGGCCAGAACATCCTCGGCGTCGTGCAGATGGGGTAGGGCGCGCCTAGAGGAAGCGCCCGCGCGGCGCGCCCTCGCCCACGAACGGGTTCGCGACGCGCTCCTCGCCGAGCGTGCCCTCCGGGCCGTGGCCGGGGAAGAAGCGCACGTCGTCGCCGAGCGGGAAGATCCGCTCGCGGATGGACTCGACGAGCGCCGCCCCGTCTCCCCCGGGCAGGTCCACGCGCCCCACCGACCCCTGGAAGAGTGTGTCTCCGGTGAAGAGCGCGCGGTCGTCGGGGAACCAGAAGCTCACCGAGCCGGGGCTGTGGCCGGGGGTGTGGATCACCCGTCCTTCGTGGCCGCCCACCCGGAGGGCCTCGCCGTCCTCGAGGAATCCCGCCACCTCGGGCGTGCGGACGGGCCCGAAGCCGAGCCCGGCCGCCTGGGCGGGGAGCGCGCCGACGAAGGGCGCGTCCCGGCCGTGGATGCGGAAGGGCGCGCCGGTCCGCTCGCACGCCTCCGCGGCGCCGGCGATGTGGTCCACGTGCCCGTGGGTGGCGAGGATCTGCCGAACCACGAAGCCTTCCGGGCCGAGCAGCGCGAGCACACGGGAGGTCTCGCCCCCGGGATCGACGATCGCGGCCTCGCCCGTCCCAGAGTCGGCGACGAGCCAGGTGTTCTCGGCGAACGGTCCGACGACGGCGCGGCGGACGACGAGCACCTCGCGAACCTCCCGCGAGCGAAGGGGGCGCGAAGGCCCCCGGGCGAGCAGACGGATGCTACGGCGTGAAGGAGGAGCCGCAGCCGCAGGTGTTGCGGGCGTTCGGGTTGTTGAACTTGAACCCGGCGCCCTGCAGGCCGTTCACGTAGTCCACGGTGACGCCCTGGAGGTACATCGAGCTCATCGGGTCGATGTAGAGCTTCAGGCCGCCCTGCTCGAGGACGAAATCCCCGTCCTTGGCGGCGTTCTCGAAGTCCATCGAGTACTGGAAGCCCGAGCAGCCGCCCCCCACCACGCCGATGCGGATGCCGTGGCCCTGGAGGTTCTCCTGCTCGATGGCCGCCTTGACCATCTCTACGGCCTTGTCGGTGAGGCTCACGAAGGCGGGAGCCTCTTCGGTGGCCTTCGCGGTGGCCGGGTTCAACGTGGCGGTTTCCATTCGCGTCGTGCTCCTTCGGGGATCTGCGGGGGGCTTTGCGCCCCTCCGCCAGGGACTCGGGCAACATAACCGACGGGTCGGGGCGCGGCAACGCGGGACGCGCCCCTACTCGCGGCGGGCGAGGTGGCGGCCCCCGTCGACCGGGACGACGGCGCCGGTGACGAACGGGGAGTCGGCGAGGAAGCGAACCGCGCGGGCGACGTCGAGCGGCGAGCCGACGCGCCGCAGCGGGATGCGGCTCCCGAGGCGGCGCCTCACCTTGGCCGTGTAGCTCTCCGGCCAGAGTACCGTACCCGGAGCGACGCCATTCACCCGCACGTCCGGCGCGAGCTCGACGGCGAGCGCCTCCGTGACGGCGCGAAGCGCCGCCTTCGAGGCGCCGTAGGCCGCGTACCCCCGCCAGGGGACGAGCGCCCCGCCGACGTCGAGGACGTTCACGACCGAGCCGCGGGCGCGCCGGAGCGCCACGAGCAGGGCGCGAACGAGCAAGAGGGGCGCCCGGGCGTTGAGCGCCATCTGCGCGTCGAAGAGCGTGGCATCGGTGTCCTCGACGGCCCGGCGCTCGAAGAGTGCCGCGCTGTTCACGAGGAGGTCCAGCCGGTCGAAGCGCTTCCGGAAGGCGCGGGCGAGCGCCGCCGGCCCGTCGGGCGTCGAGAGGTCCGCGCGGATCGCGAGCATGGACCGCGGCGGCCGGTGGGCGTGGAAGTGCCCGACGACCCGGAAGCCGTCCCGGGCGAGGTCGATCGCGATGGCGCGCCCGACGCGAGTGCCTGCCCCGGTCACGAGCGCCACCCTGCGTGCCGTGGCCATCCTACTTCTTCTCCGGAGGCGCTTCCGGCCGCCACGCGACGTCGGCCACCCCGGCCCTGTGGTTCGAGACGCGGGCGGCGACGAAGAGGAAGTCGGACACCCGGTTCAGGAAGGCGACGATCGCCGGGTCGACCGGGACCGCGTGGGAGAGCGCGACCACCCGCCGCTCGGCCCGCCGCCCCACGGCGCGCGCGACATGGAGGGTCGCCGCCAGGTGGGTCCCGCCCGGGAGCACGAAGGAGGAGAGTGGCGCGAGCTCCCGCTCCCAGAGGTCGATGGCCCGCTCGAGGTCCTCGGCCCAGGCCGCCTCCACCCGGGGGACGCGTCGCGCCGGGCCGTCGACCGGAGCGGCGAGCTCCGCGCCGACGGTGAAGAGGCGTTCCTGCAGGCGGGCCAGGTGGCCGTCCACGTCCGGGTCGGGGCCAAACGCGCGGGCGGCCCCGAGCGCAGCGTTGAGCTCGTCCACCGTCCCGTAGGCCTCGACGCGGGGGTCGTCCTTGCCGACTCGGGCACCCCCGAGGAGGCTCGTCTCCCCGCGGTCGCCCGTCTTCGTGTAGATCTTCATGCGCCCGAGTCGTTATCAGTCGCCGCCATGACCCGCAACGATCCCTTCGGTCCGGAAAGGCTCGCCCGGGTGGGCGCGGACGCCGCGCGCCTCGCCTGGGACGGCGGGATGACCGTCAGGAAGCCCGACGGGGCCGTCGTCCCCATCCCGCTCGTGGCGGAGCCGGAGGTCTACACCCGCGCCGAGCTCGCCTGGGTCGCGGAGGAGTCGGGTGCCATCCTCTCCGGGGCCGTGAAGCTCGCGCGGGCGCTGCTGGAGCGGGGAGAGGCCCGGGACCTCGAGGCACTCACCGGCCCCTTCGAGGGGCTCGAGGCCGAGGCGATGTCGCGCCTGTTCGCGGAGGCGCCGTGCCCGGCCGTGGTCTCGCGGGTCGACTTTCTCGTGCCCCGGGACGGGGGCCACCCGCGGGCGCTCGAGCTCAACGCCACCATCCCCGCCATGCCGGCCTATGCGGACCTCGCGGCCCACTCGTGGCTCCGGGCTGCGGCGCGCGAGCGGGGCATGACGCCGCGGCAGGAGCGGGACCTGGTCGCGCGGTGCGGCAGCCACATGGAGGCCCTGCGCGAGACGCTCGTCGCCTTCTACCGCTCGCGGGGGGGCACGAGGGAACGGCCCTCCGTGGGGATCGTCGCCCGGCCGGGCGACGCGCAGATCGGCGAGCTGCGGAGGCTGGCCGAGCACTTCCGGCAGATGGGCCACGCCTGCGAGAACCTCGAGCCCATGGACGCGCAGCCGGATCGCTACGACGTCCTCTACCGTCACGTTTGGGCACACCGCACGCCCCGCGAGGCCCCCTTTGCGCGGGCGCTCCTCGCCCCGGCTCGGTGGGTCCTCGCGAACCCCGTGAACGGGCTGCTCGAGGCGAAGGCCCTCTTCGCGCGCCTCTCCGAGTGCGCCGAGGATGGCGCGCTCGCCGACCTGGCCGGCCTCGACGAGCGGGAGCGAGGTGCCGCGAGGCGGCTGCCCTTCACCCGCATGCACTCGGAGGCGCTCGTGGACCGCCTCCGCGAGGAGCGGGACCGCTTCGTCCTGAAGCGGAGCTGGGACTACGGGGGCAAGAGCGTGTACCTCGGCGCCGAGATGGAACCTGCCTCCTGGGAGCGCGCCGTCGTCGAGGCGGCCGGCGACCGCCGGGGCGGCGGGTTCGTGGCCCAGGAGCGGATCTTCGCCGCACGCAGGCCCGCGACGCGGATCTCGCCCGAGGGGGCGACCCGCGGCGAGCTCTACCGGGACGTCTCCACCTACAGCGGGTTGCTCCCGGTCCACCCCGGCGGGAGCGTCGTCCGGGCCGCCGTGTCACCTATAGTGAATATACTGGGCGGCGGGGGCCTCGCCCCGGTCGTCCCCGACGACGTGTACGCGAGCCTGCTCTGAGGACTCCGACGCACCGACAGGCCGGGAAGCCGGGGAGAAGGCGTGCCCGGAATTGGAGCGACCGAGGGCTTCCCTGCTAGGCTCCTGGCGTGGCGGCGAAGGCCAAGATCCTGGTCGTCGAGGACTCTCGCTCGCAGCTCGAGTGGATCACGAAGGTCCTGGTCGCCGACGGGTACCTGGTGACGCAGGCGGCCGACGGCCGGGAGGCGCTGCGCAAGTGGCACGCGGAGCGCCCGGACCTCGTGCTGCTCGACATGATCCTTCCCGACATGGACGGCCTGCAGGTCCTGCGCTTCCTCAAGCAGAAGCAGCAGAAGGAGGAGGACGAGGTGTTCGTGCCCGTCATCCTCCTCTCGGTGAAGGCGGACCTGGACTCGCGGGTGAAGGGGCTGCAGATCGGGGCCGACGACTTCCTCGCGAAGCCCTTCGCGGAGGCCGAGGTCCTCGCGCGGGCGACCGCGATGCTGCGCATCAAGGCGCTCCAGGACCAGCTGCGGGACGCGAAGCGGCAGCTCGAGAAGCTCTCCGTCGAGGACGGGCTGACGAAGCTCTACAACCACCGGCACTTCCAGGACGAGCTCCGGCGCGAGTTCGGGCGGGCGGCCCGCTACAACGACCCGCTCTCGCTCATCATGATCGACCTCGACCACTTCAAGGGCGTGAACGACACCCACGGCCATCCCTTCGGGGACAAGGTGCTGCGCGAGTCCGCGGCGCGCATCCGCGGCAGCGTTCGAGACACGGACATCTGCGCGCGCTACGGGGGCGAGGAGTTCGTCGTCATCCTCCCGAAGACCCCGCTGTCGGGCGCCCTGAAGGTCGCGAGCCGGATCCAGGAGTCGTTCCGATCGAACCCCTTCGTGGACGACACCCGCCCTCCGCCGAAGGACGGGGGAACCCCGACGTCCGTCACCGTGACCGCTTCCCTCGGGGTGAGCGCCTACCCGTCGCCGCAGACGACGAGCGCCGACGCGCTCGTGAAGTCCGCCGACGAGGCGCTCTACCGCGCGAAGAAGACCCGCGACGCGATCGCCATCTCCCACGCGGTCGGCTACGCGTTCAACGCCAACGCGCAGTAGTTGCGCCCAAAGGGTCAGCCTGTCCCCCCAGGTTGTGGGATGGAGTCGGATTCGACCCGGGTTTTGGATCACCCGTACCCTGCGTGGTCTAATACCCGGGAATCACGCCTCCCTGGGTCCGTCGAACCTGGACCGGGGAATGCACGATAGCCGAGGGGTTTATGGAGCCGCACGTGCAGAGCATGCCTGCGGAAGTCGCGATCTCGCGGGAGGCGACCCTCCTGCTCGTCGATGACGACGAGCACGTCCGCCGCGCGCTGCGCCGGGTCCTGCGCCGCACCCCCTGCACGGTCCTCGACGCCCCAGACGGGCCCGCCGCCCTCGAGGTGCTCTCGAGCGAGCCGGTCCACGTCGTGGTGTGCGACTACCGCATGCCGGGGATGAACGGGGTGGAACTGCTCCGGATCGTGAAGGAGCGGTTCCCCCGGGTCCAGCGCGTGCTCCTCACGGGGCAGGCGGACAGCGCCGCCATCGAGGAGGCGGTGAACCAGTCCGAGATCTTCCGGTTCATCTGGAAGCCCTGGGACGACGGGCACCTCCTGCTCACCATCCAGGACGCGGTCGACCAGTACTGGGTGGCCGACGAGAACCTCCGGCTCCAGGCGCTCCTCACGGCGCGCTCGGCCGACCTGGAGCGGCTCAACCGGGAGCTCGACGCCAAGCTCGAGGCGAGGACCGAGGCGCTGCGGCAGGCCGCCGACGAGTGGCGCACCTGCTTCGACGCCATCGGCGACCCCCTTGCCATCATCCGCAACGGCTGCGAGGTCGTTCGCGCCAACAGCGCCTTCGCCCGCCGGGCCGGCGTGGCCCTGCACGAGCTGCCGGGGCTCCGCTGCACGGGTCACTCCTTCGGGGACCTCCCCTGCCCGAGGCCGCACCTCGCCGACGCCGCCGAGCGCGAGATCGTCCACGGGAACCGCGCCTGGCTTCTCCGCGGGTTCCCCTTCGGCAGCGCAGGCCTCGTCGTCGTGTACAAGGACGTCACCCAGGAGCGAGAGGTGACCCGCCGGCTCTTCCAGGCGGAGAAGATGGCCGCCCTGGGCCAGCTCGCCGGGGGCGTCGCGCACGAGATCAACAACCCGCTCGGCGGCATCCTGGCCTTCGCCCAGATCATGGCCCAGGACCAGCGGCCACCCGACGACCTCGAGCACCTGCGCCTCATCACCGACGCGGCGATGCGCGCGAAGAAGATCGTCGAGTCGCTGCTCCGCTTCTCGCGCATCCCCAAGGAGCACGAGCGCGGCGAGGTGGACCTGCGCAAGGTCGCCGAGGACGCGCTGCTGCTCCTGCAGGCGCAGATCCGCGGCAAGGTCGAGGTCGTGCGCCAGCTCGAGCCCGCGCGGACGCTCGGGAACGCGAACCAGCTGCAGCAGATCACCGTGAACCTCATCGTGAACGCGTCGCAGGCGATGGGGGGCAACGGGCGCATCGTGGTCTCGACGGGACCCGGCGCTCCGGGGCGCGTGCGCCTCGCGGTGTCCGACAACGGCCCGGGCGTGCCGCCCGAGATCGCAGAACGCATCTTCGAGCCGTTCTTCACGACCAAGCCGGAAGGGCAGGGGACGGGGCTCGGCCTCTCCATCTGCTACCGGATCGCCGAGGAGCACGGCGGCACCATTCGACTCGAGAAAGGACCGGAGGGCGGCGCCTGCTTCGTCGTCGACCTGCCGGCAGGAGCGGCCGCATGACCGGAGGAACCCAGATGGAAGAGACCGCCAAGTCCGCGCGCGTGCTCGTCGTCGACGACGAGCCGAGCCTCCTCAAGGCGCTGGAGGCGCTGCTGCGGAAGAAGGGTCACGAGGTCATCGCGCTCGACTCGCCCATCACCGCCACCCAGCGGCTCGCGCAGGAAGACTTCGACGTCGCGATGCTCGACATCAAGATGCCGGAACTGTCCGGCATCGAGCTCCTGAACGCCGTGAAGCACCGCCGGCCCGAGGTGGAGGTGGTCATGATGACCGGCCACGCCACCGTGGAGACCGCGCTCGCGGCCATGAAGGCGGGCGCCTACGACTACCTCACGAAGCCCTTCGAGGACGTCGAGCGGGTGGCGCACGTCGTCGCCCGCGCCGCCGAGCGCAAGCACCTGTGCGACCGGAACCGGGAGCTCGAGACGCGGCTCGAGGCGCTCGAGGGAGGGCAGGGGCTCGTCGGCAACTCCGGAGCCATGCGCGACGTCGTGCGCATGATCGAGGCCGTGGCCTACAGCGCCGCCACCGTGCTCGTGAACGGCGAGAGCGGGACCGGCAAGGAGCTCGTGGCCCGGGCGCTGCACGCTCGCAGCCCGCGACGCGCCCAGCCCTTCGTGGCCCTGAACTGCGGGGCGCTCACCGAGACCCTGCTCGAGAGCGAGCTCTTCGGCCACGTGAAGGGCGCGTTCACCGGCGCGAACCGGGACCAGAAGGGCCTGTTCGAGGCGGCGAACGGCGGGACCATCTTCCTCGACGAGATCGGCGACATCCCGCTCTCCACCCAGGTGCGGCTGCTGCGCGTGCTGCAGGAGGGGGAGATCAAGCGGGTCGGGGCGGCCGACTCGGTCAAGGTGGACGTGCGCGTCATCGCCGCCACGCACCGGGACCTCCCGAAGCTGGTGCGCGCCGGCCGGTTCCGCGAGGACCTCTTCTACCGGCTGAACGTCATCGCCATCCCGCTGCCCCCGCTCCGCGACCGCCTCGACGACGTCCCCCTGCTCGCCCACCACTTCGTGCGGCGGTACAACGAGCGGCTCGCGAAGAAGGTCCGGACCCTGGCGCCCGAGGCCGTCGAGCTCCTCTGCAGCTATCGCTGGCCGGGCAACGTCCGCGAGCTCGAGAACGCCGTCGAGCGCGCGGTCGTCCTTTGCCGCGGGGACACGATCCTGCCCGCGGACCTGCCGCCCTCCATCACCGGGCGCACCGCCCCCGTCCTGCGCGAGGTGGCGGCCGGCGCCGAGGAGACCGAGCTCCTCGGCCAGAGCTACGCCACCGCCAAGGACGGCGCCCTGCGCCGCTTCGAGAAGCGGTACGTCGAGGCCCTCATGAAGGCCTGCGACAACAACATCTCCGCCGCGGCCCGCAAGGCCGGGATGGACCGCTCGAACTTCAAGCGCGTGCTGCGGAAGTACCGCAGCGACGTCGAGGCCGACGACGGCGACACGGGTCCCGAGGTGCCGCAGGCCACCGCCTGACGCGCTCGTGGGCCGGCGGGAGCAGGGCCGGCCCGGCTTCACGCGCCCGTGAGGGGCCGCAGGAAGGCGCGCGCCTCCTCGAAGACGACGCCGAGCGAGGCCACGAGCTCGTGACCGTCGTCGACGGCGACGAGGCGCGCTCCGGGCGTCATCGCAACCCAGCGCTCCACGTCGGAGAGAAGCACGAGCTCGTCGCGGCGACCGGAGACGACGAGCGTCGGCACCGAGACGGCGGGCATCGGCGGCCAGCGGGCGGCATCCTCGAAGAAGGCCCACCCGATGCGCCGATTGCGGTTCGAGGCGTGGTGGAACACCTCGGTGCTCCCCTCCGCGCGCCAGCGGGCGAGGCCCGCGGGCCCGGCGCGCGCGCTCCACCGCTCGTGGAGCGCGAAGGCGGGCGCGAGGAGGACGAGCCGCTCGACGGAGGGGTGCCGGCTCGCCGCCAGCGCCGCGAGCCATCCCCCGAGCGAGCTCCCCACGATGGCGTGAGGCCCCGGGGAGCCGCGGAGCGCCTCCTCCGCGATCGCGAGCATCGACGACGGGGTGGAGCGCTCGAAACCGTCCGGTCCCGGGGTCAGGTCCGGGCAGTGCACCTCCACCCCGAGTCTTGCGAACCGGTCCCGGAGCGCGCGCGCCTTGGTCGAGTTCGGCCCCGACGCGAATCCGTGCAGGTAGAGAATCATGCGCACAACCCCCGCCCCACCTATACCCAAAAGGCATCCCGGCGGGTGGGGTGGTCCGCCCCCGGGTGGGTACGATCCGTCGCCGCCGGAGGACGCCATGGATACGAAGACCCCCCTCGCGACCGTGCTCGCGCACAAGGGAAAGGCCAACGTCGCGCATGCCGTCGCGCCGACGATGAGCGTCGCAGCCGCCGTGGACCTCATCAACCAGAACAAGATCGGCTCCGTGCTCGTCATGGACCAGGGCCGGCTCGTCGGCATCTTCACCGAGCGGGACGTCCTGCGGCGGGTGGTGGGGGAGCGCCGGGACCCGGAGAAGGCCCGCGTGGCGGACGTCATGACCCGCGAGCTCGTGGTGATGCGTCCGACGTCGACCGTGGAGGACGCGATGCAGGTCATCGCCGAGCGGCGCATTCGCCACCTTCCGGTCGTGGACGGCGGCAAGGTCATCGGCGTGATATCGCAGGGCGATCTCAACCACTGGCTCGTCCGCAACCGGGAGGTCGAGATCCAGACCCTCGTCGAGTACGTGACCGGGAAGTATCCCGCCTAGGCTCGGCGGAGCCGCCCTACTTGTCGCCAGGCTCGAGCGAGGCCCGCAGCCGGGCGAGCCGTTCGGCGAGCTCCCTCTCGCGCCCGCTGTCCGACAGCTTCACGATCGCGCTGCCGCGCACCGCGTCGGGCAGGTACTCCTCGGCGACGTAGTGGCCCTCGAAGTTGTGCGGGTAGCGGTACCCGCCGCCGTAGCCCAGGGACTCCATGAGCCGCGTGGGGGCGTTGCGGAGCTTGAGCGGCACCGGGAGGGGGCCGAACTCCTGCACGAGCTTTCGCGCCGCCGCGTAGGCGGTGATGGCCGTGTTCGACTTCGGCGCGAGCGAGAGGTAGATGGCCGCCTGCGACATCGGCAGGACGCCCTCCGGCAGGCCGACGAGCTCCACCGCGTGCAGGGCGGAGACCGCCACCTGGAGCGCCTGGGGGTCGGCGTTGCCCACGTCCTCGCTTGCGAAGATGACCATGCGCCGAAGGATGAAGCGCGGCTCCTCCCCTCCCTCGAGCATGCGGACCATGTAGTAGACCGCGGCGTCCGGGTCGGAGCCTCGCAGCGACTTGATGAAGGCGCTGACGACGTTGAAGTGCTCCTCCCCGGCCTTGTCGTAGTTGAGCGCCTTGTGCTGAAGCGCCTCCTCCGCGTCCGCGAAGGCGATCTCGGCGCGCCCGGCGAGCTGCGCCGCTGCCGCGGAAGCCTCGAGCGCGACGAGCGCGCGCCGGGCGTCGCCGAAGGCGCTGCGCGCCAGGGCCTCCCGTGCGTCCTCCGCGAGCCGCACGCGCCCCCCGAGGCCCTGCGGCGACGCGACCGCCCGGTCGAGGAGGGTCCCGACCTCCTCGTCCGTCAGCGGGCGAAGGGTCACCACCCGGCAGCGGGAAAGGAGGGCCGCGTTGATCTCGAAGGAGGGGTTCTCGGTCGTCGCCCCGATGAGCGTGAGGGTCCCGGCCTCCACGTGCGGCAGGAAGGCGTCTTGCTGGTTTCGGCTGAACCGGTGGATCTCGTCCACGAAGAGGATCGTGCGCTGCCGGTGGAGCTTGCGCCGCGCGCGGGCGGCCTCCACGATCTCCCGGATCTCCTTCACGCCCCCGAGCACGGCCGAGAAGGGCACGAACACCGCTCCGGTCCGCTCGGCCACGATGCGGGCGAGCGTGGTCTTCCCGGTGCCGGGCGGGCCCCAGAGGATGAGCGACGGGACCTGGTCGGCCTCGATGGCGCGGCGCAGGGCGCTCCCGGGCCCCAGGACGTGCTCCTGCCCGACGAAGTCCTCGAGCCGCCTCGGGCGCATGCGCTCCGCGAGCGGCTTCGCGGCTTCGTCCTTCTCGAGAGCCTGTTCGAAGAGGTCCATCGAATCCGCAATATAATGCCTCACGATGGAGACATTGCCCTGCCCCATTCCTCGGCGGGTCGGCGTGGTCGCCAAGAAGACCTCGGCCGAGGCGAGCGAGACGGTCCACTACGTGGAGCGCTTCCTGCGAGGGAAGGGCGTCGACGTGATCCTCGACGAGGCGGAGGTCGGCCGGAGCGCCGACCTGGTGGTCGTCCTCGGAGGAGACGGGACGCTCATCCACGCGGCCCGGCTCCTCGGCTCGCGTGCCGTGCCCATCCTCGGCGTCAACATGGGGAGCCTGGGCTTCATGACGGAGGTGCCGCAGAGCGAGATGTACCCGGCGCTCGAGCTCGTGCTCTCCGGGCGGGCGACGGTGTCGCCCCGGATGAAGTTCCGCGTCCACATGCACCGCGGCGGGAGCGAGGCGGGCCCCGAGCTCGACGGGGAGGTCCTGAACGACGCCGTCATCGCCAAGGGGGCGCTCTCCCCGATGGCCGAGCTCGACGCGTCCTTCGACGGGTCGTACGTCACGACCTACAAGGCCGACGGCGTCATCGTGGCCACGCCCACCGGCTCCACCGCCTACTCGCTCGGCGCGAACGGGCCGATCGTCTACCCGACCATGCGCGGGGTCATCATCACGCCCATTTGTCCGCACACGCTCACGCAGCGCCCCATCGTCGTGCCCGACAGCCAGGTCATCAACATCGTCCTCTTGAACAGCGCGAACGTCTACCTGTCGCTCGACGGCCAGACCGGGGTCCCATTGAGCCGGGGCGACCGGGTGCAGGTGAAGCAGTCGCCGAACCGGGTGCTGCTCGTGCGGAACCCGCAGCTCGACTTCTTCGGCATCCTCCGGGCGAAGCTGCGCTGGGGGGAGCGGTAGCGCCGTCCCCTAGGGGACCGTCACCAGGCCGTCCGGGAGCGGGGTCAGCTTTTCGCCACCCCGGGGCGTGACCGCCCAGGTGTTCTCGACCCCGACCGCGCCGCGACCCGGGAAGAGGAACTTCGGCTCGAGCGCGACGACCTGTCCGGCGACGAGCGGGTCGTGGAACCCTGGCGCCAGCACCGGTAGCTCGTCGAGCTCCATGCCGATGCCGTGCCCGACGAACCGCGCCGCGTCGTCGCCGGCGCCCATGAAGGTCCCTCCCAGGCCGGCCGCCTCGGCCCGGTCCACCGCCCTGCTGTAGAGGTCGGCCGGGATCTGGCCCGGGGCGAGGAGCGGCGCGAGCTCGTCCTGGATGGCAATCGCGACGTCGAGCGCGCGAGAGAGGTCGTCCGGCAGCGAGCCGACCGCGAACACGCGGCTCATGTCGAGGACGTAGCCCTCGATGAGCGCCGTGTAGTCGACGAACACGGGCTCCCCCCGCTTCACGGTGCGCGAGGAGGGGCCGACCGGATAGGCCGCCGAGAGGCCCCTGCCGGCCACCGGGCCGTCGAAGGCACCCGGCTCGGCCCCGGTCTCGCCGGCGCACACCAGGCCGGTGAAGAGCTCGAGGTTGGGTGCGCGCAGCCGGGGACTTCCCTCGTTGCCCGCCCGGCGGAGGCGGGACTCGATCTCCGCCGCGAGGTCGATCTCGCGCAGGCCGGTCTTCAGGAAGTCCGGGACCTCGCCGAGGGCCCGGGCGAGGGCGCGCCCGCCCCGTCGCATGACCTCGATCTCGGCGGCGGACTTGACCGAGCGCTGACGCCGGACGATCGCCGAGGCGTTCGCGAAATCGATCGCGCGGAGGTGCTTCTTCCACCACTCCCACTGGGCGAGGCGGGTCACGTCGAAGCACAGCCCGACCCGGCGCGCCCGGCCGAAGAGCGCGGCCAGCTCCCGGCCCGGCGGGAAGGGGCGAACGTCCGAGAGCGGGCTCTCCGCGCGGGCGCGCGCCGCGCTCCGCCGCACGAGCAGCGCCGGCTCGCCGTCGACGGGGACCCAGAGGGCCGCGTTCTGGCGCGTCCCCGCGTAGTAGTAGACGTCCGTTGCGTGGAGGAGGAGAGCTCCGTCGAGGGCCTCGGTCCGGAGCGCCCGCCGCAGGTCCTCGATGCGGGGCGCCACCTCCGCCCGGGTCCCGCCGTCCTGGAATGCCATGCGCTCTCTCCTTGGGGGGACGAGCGTGCCCCTTCGGCGCGTGCCCCCGCCACCTGAACGCGTCGACCACTGAATACTTGCGCAGTGTCAGCCCGGGGTGGCAAGCTTTCCCGCATGCTGACCACGCTGCGCATCTCCGGCTTCGCCGTCGTCGACCAGGTCGAGGTCCACCTCGGCCCCGGCCTGAACGTCCTCACCGGCGAGACCGGCGCCGGGAAGTCGCTGCTCATCAACGCCCTGCACCTCGTGCTCGGCGGCCGGACGGGGTCCGAGGTCCTGCGGGAGGGTGCGGAGGAGGCCGTGGTGGAGGCCCTCTTCGAGCTCCCCTCCGGCCATCCGGCGCTGGTCCGCCTCGCCGAGGCCGGCCACGCCGTGCCGTCGCAGGCCACCGACGGGGCGACCGAGCTGCTCGTGCGCCGGGTCGTCCCGCGCGGCGGGCGAGGAAGGGTCTTCGTGAACGGTGCGCTCTGCACCGTCGCGATCCTGGAGGAGGCGATGCGCGGCGTGGTGGACATCACCGGGCAGCACGAGCACGTCTCCCTTCTCGACGCGCGCACCCACCTCCCGCTGCTCGACGCCTTCGCCGGTGTGGCCTCGGCGGGCGGCCTCCGCGACCGGTACGCCGCGGCTTTCCGGGCGCTGGAGGCGCTCGCCCGCGAGGACCGTGCGCTCGCCCTGGACGAGGGGGAGCGCGCGCGGCGCGCCGACTACCTGGCGTTCCAGCTCGCGGAGCTCGATCAGGTGGACCCGGCCGCCGGCGAGGACGCGGCCCTCGAGCAGGCGCGCAAGGTGCTTGCGAGCGCGGCGAGGCTCTCGGACGCCGCCCGCTCCGCCGAGGCGCTCGCGTACGGCGAGGAAGGCAGCGCGTCCGAGCGGATCGGCCAGGCGGTTCGCGCCCTCTTGGAGGCGGTCTCGGTCGATCCCCGCCTCGAGGGGCCGCTCGGACTGCTCCGCTCTGCCGCCGCGGAGGTCGAGGAGGCCGGGCGGGAGCTCGCCCGGTACGCCGGGGGGCTCGACGCGGACCCGGACCGGCTGCGGGACGTCGACGACCGGCTGGCCGCGCTCCGCGGCGTCGCCCGCAAGCACGGGGGGAGCCTGGCGGCCGCCATCGCGAGGCGCGAGGAGATGCGGGCGGAGCTCGCGGCGCTGTCGGGGTCGGGGGAGCGCCGCGCCGAGCTCGCGGAGGCACTCGCGCGCGAGGCGACCGAGGCCGCACGCCTTGCCGCCGAGCTCACCCGCGAGCGCCAGGGAGGGGCGCGTGCCTTCGCCCGGGCCGTCGCCACCGAGCTCGAGGCGCTCGGGATGGCCCGGTGCCGGCTGGAGGTGGCGCTGTTGCCCCCGGAAGGGGGGGTGGAGGCGGGCGGCGTCCGGCTCGGACCCACCGGCGCCGAGACCGCGGAGATCCGCATCGCCCCGAACCCCGGTGAGCCGCCCCGCCCGATAGCCCGGGTCGCCTCGGGAGGCGAGCTCTCCCGCGTGCTCCTCGCCTTGAAGCGTGCGCTCGCCCGGGCTGACCCCGTCGCCTGCTACGTCTTCGACGAGGTGGACGCCGGGGTCGGCGGGGCCGTGGCCGAGGCGGTCGGCCGGGCGCTCGCCGAGGTGGCCCGGGACCGTCAGGTCGTCTGCGTCACCCACCTGCCCCAGGTGGCCGCCTTCGCCGACCGCCACTGCCGGGTGGAGAAGCGGGTCGCCGGGGGCCGGACCGCGACGGCGGTCGTTGACCTGGAGAGCCTCGAGGATCGGGAAGGCGAGCTCGCTCGCATGCTTGCCGGCCACACCGTGACCCGGTCGGCGGTCGAGCACGCCCGGTCGCTCCTCGCGGGTGCCCGAGCGGGCGTCGCCGGGCGCGCCAGGGCGGCCGGGATGCGGCCGGCGGCGAGACGGGCCGCGGTGGCGTGAGTGGCTCGCGGCCGTCGCCGCATCGTTGACCGCCCCCGGAGGGCGGGGATAGCATGCCCGACTCCCGTGGCCAGCCCCAGCCGACTGCAGATCGCCGCCCGAGGGGTCACCGACGTCGGGCGTCGCCGCGACCACAACGAGGACGCCTTCCTCGTGGACGGGGACCTCGGCCTCTTCGTGGTGGCCGACGGCATGGGCGGCCATGCGGGAGGGGGCACCGCCTCGACGCTCGCGGTGGACACCATCCGCGCCCGGGTGCGCGCCGCCCGGGAGGCCGAGCCGGCGATCTTCCAGGAGCCCGCGCCGGCCGAGTCGAGCCGGGTCCCCGATGTCCTTCGCCAGGCGGTCGAGGACGCCTGCCGGAAGATCTACCTGGCGGCGCAAGACGACCCGAGCCTCCAGGGCATGGGCACGACCGTCACCGCGGCACTCGTCGCCGGGGATTCCGCCTTCGTGGCGCACGTGGGCGACAGCCGCTGCTACCTCGCCCGCGGGGACCAGATGTTCCAGATCTCGGAGGACCACTCGCTCGTCAACGAGCAGCTGAAGGCGGGGGCCATCACCGAGGATGAGGCCCGCTCGAGCCGTTTCCGGAACATCATCACGCGTTCCGTGGGGTTCGAGGAGGAGGTCCTCGTCGACGTGATGGGGCTCGAGCTCAAGGCGGGTGACACGCTCGTCCTGTGCTGCGACGGCCTCTCCAATCTCGTCGAGGACGGCGAGATCGCGCACATCGCCACGGGGGAGCCGCTTTCGGACGCGCCCGAGAAGCTCGTCGCGCTCGCGAACGAGAGGGGTGGCGACGACAACATCACCGTCATCGTCGTGAGGATCGCGGAGCCGACGTAGGGGGAGGCGAGCCCCCCGGGTCGATACCCTGCGGGGTGCGTCGCCACCGCGGACTGTCAGCCGACGGCCGCATCGCCGGGCCTCGCGAGGAGCAGCCTCGTGAACGCCTCGGTGGGAAAGCTCGTCTCGGAGCCGACGACGGCCACGGCGTATCCGAGCTCCGGGTAGATCCGCAGTTCCGATCGAAACCCTCCACCTCCACCGAGGTGGTGGACGAACCGATAGCCGTCTTCCGAGGCGATCCGGAATCCGAGTCCGACGGGCAAGTCCCTTCCGTCTCGGTCGACCGTCGGCGTGAGCATGGTCTCCACCGAGGCCGCCGAGAGAACTCGCCCGCGCGCTCCCGCGCCCCCCGCGAGAACCATCCGTGCAAGAGCCAGCAGGTCCTCCACGGGTCCGATGAGGCCCCCGTAAGGTGCCCCGTCCACGGCGACGGGCCGGAGCGGCCAGTAGCCTTCGACCGCGCCGTCGAGGAACCGGCGGTCGAGCATCGCGCGCATCGCCAGGCCCATGAGACTTGCGCGCCGCTGGTGGCCGGTGATGCCGCAGCGCACGGCGTCGAAGCCCGTCTCGTCGGCACCGAGGGGTTGGAGCACGTGAGCGCAGAGGTAGTCCTCGAATCGCTCACCGGCGACGCGCTCGACGACGCGCCCCAGGACCAGGTAGCCGAGGTTCGAGTAGGCGCTGCGCGTGCCGGGCTCGAAGCGCAGCCGCGGGGTCGTCCCCAGACGGCGCGCGAGCAGCGCCTCGAGGCCCGGACCCTTCTCCGCCGCGAGATGGACCCAGGTCACGGGGATGGGGTTGGGGAGCCCCGCAGCGTGCGCGAGGAGGTGGCGGACGGTCGCCTCCGTCCCGTTCCTCTCCAGGCGCAGCTCCGGCAGGATGCTGCTCACGGGCGCGTCGAGGGCCAGGCGCCGTTGCTCCGCAAGCTGCACCACGGCGGTCGCGGTGAACAGCTTCGTGATCGAGAACCAAGGAAAGGGAGCGGCGGGGTCGGCCGGTCGGCCGGTGCGCAGGTCGGCGCGCCCGGCCGCCCGCACCACCCTCCGACCGTCCGTCCACACCGCCCCGAAGACGATGCCGGGGGCGGCCTTCCCGGCCCCGGTGGCGAGGCGGGACGCGAGCTCCTCGACGCGAACACGCCTCACCCGTTCGCGCGCGGACCCGAGCAGCGCCGCGGGGGCGATCACCGGGGCCGGCCGCATCGGGCCTCCGGACGCGTCCGGAGGGCTTGGGCCTCAGCTCGCACCCCGAGGGTCGGGTCGCGCGCTTGCATGCGGGCAGCTGTACGCAAGGTCGCTCGGCCATGGCAACGCCGGGACCCGACAGGGACCCCGCTCCCTGCTACGCTGCTGGCCGTGCCCCATCCGCGGGACCTGGCCGCCAGCGCCCCGGCGCGCCTCGGCAAAGGCGACCGCCTTCTCCTCTGGGGGGCCGTGGCGTCGGGTGTCGCGACTCCCTGGATCGTCGCGGTGGCCGTGAAGCTGCACCTCGAGGCGAGCGGCGAGCCCACCTGGCCCTGGAGCTTCGTCGGCCGGTGGATCGTCCTTTCGCTCTTCCTTTCCCCCTTCCACGCGGCGCCGTTTGTGGCGCTCTCGATCGCGGCTTGGCTCGGCGCGACCGGCCGGGTGCGCTGGCTGCGCGACATCGCCGCCTGGGAGCGACGGGTCCTCGTCGCCGCCGGCACCGCGAGCGGCGTCATGGGGATGGTGCACGTCTTTCTGCCGGTCTTCCGGCAATTCCACCCCATCGTCATCGTGCTGCTGCCGCTCTTCGTGGCCCGCTACGCCGCCTCCATGGCGGCCGGGCTCGGTGCCGCCGGGGCGGGCGCGTACCTGGTGCGGGTCGCGCGCCGCTGAGTGGCGCGCGGACCGAGCCCCGGCTCGCCTGGCCTTCAGTCCTTCTTTGGCGCCGGCGCCGGGGGCGCTTCCTGCCAGCCGCCGCCGAGCGCGCGGTACAGCTGGACCGCCGAGACCGTCTCGTCGCGGGAGGTCTGGGCGAGCTGGAGCTCGGCGTTGAAGGAGGAGCGCTGGGCGTCGAGCACGTCGAGGTACGAGGAGACCCCTCCCTCGTAGCGGAGCCTCGCGAGGCGCTCGGCTGCGAGGGCCGCCGTGACCTGCTTCTCCTGCTCCGTGCGGATCTGGCCGGACTTCACCACGCTCACCGCCGCGCCGGAGACCTCGCTGTAGGCATTGAGCACCGTCTGGCGGTACACGGCGACCGTCTGGTCGAGGCGGGCCTCCGCCGCCTCCTGCTCGGAGAGGAGCCGCCCGCCCTGGAAGATCGGGGCGAGCAGGCCCCCGCCCACGTTCCACACGAACCCGTTGCCCGAGAACATGGAGGGCAGCTGCGGACCCGACAGCCCGATGAGCCCCTGGAGCGAGAGGGAGGGCAGGCGGTTCGCGACGGCGACCCCCACCGCGCTCGTGGCCGCCATGACGTTGTCCTCGGCGCCGCGGACGTCGGGCCGCCGCTCGAGGAGCGCAGCGGGGACCCCCACCGGCAACGGCGGGGGGCGCGGCAGGTTCCCGCCGGTCGCCCGCGGCACGGGAGCCGGGGGGCGACCGAGGAGCAGCGAGATCTGGTTCTCCTTGAGCACGATCAGCTTCTCCGCCTGAGGGATGGCGGCCGCCGTGACGGCGAGGTCGGCCCGGGCCTGGTTCACCTCGAGGTCGTTCCCGATGCCGCCGTTCGCGCGCTTCTCGAACAGGTCGAGGGTGCCCTGGCGCGTGGCGGTGTTGCGCTTCGCGATCTCGAGCTCCATGTCGAGCTCGCGCAGCTCGAAGTACGCCTGGGCGACGTCGGCGACGAGGGTGATGAGGGTCCCCCGGCGACCCTCCTCGGTCGCGAGCAGGCTCGCCTTGGCGGCGTCGCTGGCGTTGCGGATCTTGCCCCAGAGGTCGATCTCCCAGGAGACGCCGACGTTGGCGCCCCAGACCCCGGAGGGTCCGATGGCGCCGTAGCCGGGATAGGCCTTCGCGGTCTGCTGGCCGTACGTGCCGCCGGCGGAGAGGCCCACCTGCGGGTAGAAATCGGCCCGCGCGATGCCGAGGAGCGCCCGGGACTCTTCCACGCGCGCCGTCGCGAGCCGCAGGTCCTGGTTGTTCGCGATGGCCTCGCGAATGAGCCCCTGGAGCGCCTCGTCCCGGAACATCTCCCACCAGGGGATGTCGGCGATGGAGGACGCGTCGGGTCCGGCGGGGACATTGAAGTAGGCCGGAGGGACCGGCACCTCGGGCCGCTGGTAGCGCGGGCCCACGGCGCACGATGTCGCTGCGAGGAGCGCCGCGGCGACGATGCGCTTCATGGCGCCACCTCCGGCCCGGCCTGCGCGTGGCCCGGGGCGCCCTGACCGCCTCCGGGCGAAGGCTCCGCCGGCGCGTGGCCGCCCTTCTTGCCGAAGAACTTCTCCACGATGACGAACAGCGCCGGCACGAGGAAGACCGCGAGGAAGGTGGCGACGAGCATGCCGGCGAAGACCGCCATGCCCATCACCTTGCGGCTCTCCGCGCCGGCGCCGCTCGCGCGCACGAGCGGGACCACGCCGAGGATGAAGGCGAAGGCGGTCATGAGGATGGGACGGAGCCGGAGCTTGGCCGCGTCGAGGGCGGCCTCCACCGGCGCCAACCCCTTCTCCACGTTCATCTTCGCGAACTCGACGATGAGGATGGCGTTCTTGGCGGCGAGGCCCACGAGCATGATGAGGCCGATCTGCGCGAAGATGTTGTTCACGTAGGCCGGGCTCGCGAAGCGGGAGAGCCAGAGGCCGAGGAAGGCGCCGAAGGCCGCGAACGGCGTTCCGAGGAGCACGCTCATCGGCATCGCCCAGCTCTCGTACTGGGCGGCAAGGATGAGGAAGACCATCACCATCGCGAAGACGAAGACGATGCCGGCCGTGCCCTCGGCCCGCTTCTCCTGGAAGGAGACGTTCGACCACTGGTAGCCCATCTCCTTGGGCAGGACCTCGGCCGCCGTCTCCTCGAGGGCCTTCATGGCCTGCGCCGAGCTGTAGCCGAGCGCCGGGATCCCCGTCACCTCGGCGGCTCGGTAGAGGTTGAAGCGGTTCGTGAACTCCGGCCCGGAGGTCGGCCGCGTCGTCATGAGCGTGTCGAGCGGGATCATGTTGCCGTCGGGGCCGCGGACGTAGAAGAGCCCGAGGTCCTTCACCGAGCGCCGGTACTCGGGCTCGGCCTGGAGGAAGACCTTGTAGACGCGCCCGAACCGGTTGAAGTCGTTGATGTAGTTGCCGCCGAGGTAGCTGCCCATCGTCGAGAGCACGTCCGTCAAGGGCACCCCGACCTTGAGCACCTTGTCGGTGTCCACGTCGGCGAAGACCTGCGGCACCGCCGCGCGGAACACGCTGCTCGCGCGACCGATCTCCGGGCGCTTGCGCGCCGCGGCGAGGAACTTGTCGAGGTTCTCGGCGAGGAGCTCGGGGGTCCCGCCGCTCCGGTCCTGCAGCATGAAGGAGAAGCCCGATCCGGTGCCGAGGCCCGGGATCGGAGGAGGTCCGAAGGCGAAGACCGTCGCCTCGGGGAGCTGGCGCGCGAACTGGACGTTCAGGGCCTGCATGACCTCGAAGACGCGCTGCGCCGCCTCCTTCCGGTCGTGCCAGGGCTTCATCGAGACGAAGAAGAAGCCGGTGTTGGAGGCGTACGCCCCCGACAGCATGCTGTAGCCGGTGATGGTCGTGGCGTACTCGACGGTGGGGTCCCCCGCGAGGATCTCCTCGACCCTCCGGCAGACGGCGTCGGTCCGTTCCAGGGACGAGGCGTCCGGCAGCTGCACCGCCACCATGAAGTAGCCGTTGTCCTCGTCGGGGATGAAGCCGCTCGGGATGCGGGTGGCGACGACCATCGCGAGCGCCGAGACGACGCCGACGAGGATCGCGCTTCGGACGAGCTTGCGGACGAGGATCGAGGTGAGGGAGAGGTACCCGCCGGTGAACCGATCGAAGACCCGGTTGAACCAGTCGTAGAACGGCTGCAGGAACGACCGCTTCCCGCCCTTGGGCTTGAGCAGGAGCGCCGAGAGCGCCGGCGACAGCGAGAGCGCGTTCATCGCCGAGAAGAGCACCGACACGGCGATGGTGATCGCGAACTGCTGGTACAGCTGGCCGGAGATGCCGGAGATGAAGGCCACCGGGATGAAGACCGCGGCCAGGACGAGCGCGATGGCGACGACCGGACCGGAGACCTCCTTCATCGCTTGAGCGGTCGCGTCCTTCGGCGACATCCCGTGCTCGATGTGGTGCATCACCGCCTCGACGACCACGATGGCGTCGTCCACCACGATGCCGATGGCGAGCACCAGGCCGAGCAAGGAAAGCGTGTTCACCGAGAAGCCGAGCAGCGGAAAGATCACGAAGGTGCCGATGAGGGAGACCGGCACGGTCAGCAGCGGGATGAGGGTCGCGCGCCAGTTCTGCAGGAACACGAAGACCACGAGGATGACGAGGACCACGGCCTCGAAGAGGGTGTGGACGATCTCGTTGATGCCCTCGCTGATGGCGAGCGTCGTGTCGAGCGTGATCTCGTGCTTCACGCCCGGAGGGAAGCGGGCCGAGAGTTCGTCGGCGGTCTTCCGCACCGCGGTGGCGACGGCGAGCGCGTTCGAGCCCGGCGCCTGGTATACGGCGATCACCGCCGCGGGCTTGCCGTTCAGCCGTCCCTGCGAGTTGTACAGCACCGAGCCGAGGTCGATCCGGGCCACGTCCTTCAGCCGGACCTGCGAGCCGTCGGGGTTCGAGCGAACGACGATGTTCCCGAACTCCTCGGCGTCGAGCAGCCGGCCCTTCGTGCGGACGGCGTAGGTGTACTCGGTGCCCTTCGGGGCGGGCGGGCCGCCGATCTGGCCGGCCGGGAGGAGCACGTTCTGCTGCTTCACCGCGTTCGAGAGGTCGGCGACGGTGAGCCCGAGCGTCTTCAGGCGATCCGGGCGCACCCAGATCCGCATCGCGTAGTCGGAGCCGCCGAAGAGCACCACGTCGCCGACGCCGCGGATCCGCTTCAGCTGGTCGTTGATGTTGATGGCGGCGTAGTTGGAGAGGAAGTTGTTGTCGAACGCCCCGGAGGGCGACGTGAGGGTCACCAGGATGAGCGGGAAGTTCAGCGACTTCTTGACGGTGACGCCGTACGTCTTCACATCCTGCGGCAGGCTCGCCATCGCCTGCGAGACGCGGTTCTGGACGAGCACGTTCGACATGTCGAGGTTCGACCCGACCTCGAACGACACCTGGAGGTTGTAGGTGCCGTCGTTCGCGTTCGTCGACTTCATGTAGATCATGTTGTCGACGCCGTTCACCTGTTGCTCGATGGGGGCGGCGACGGACGACTCGACGTCGAGCGCGCTCGCGCCCGTGTACGTGGTCGTCACCTGGATGAGTGGCGGGGTGATGTCCGGGTACTGGGCGACCGGAAGGCGCGTGATCGACACCGCGCCGACGATCACCGTGACGATGGAGATCACCATCGCCACGATGGGGCGGCGAATGAAGAACTGGCCCATGGATCACTTCTCCGCTGGCGCGCCGGCCGGGGCCGAGGTGCCAGGAGGGGGCGCGGCCGGAGCCGCGGTGGGGTTCACCACCACCCCGTCCCGGAGGCGCTGGAAGCCCTCGACGACGACGCGGTCGCCCGGCTTCAGGCCGTCCTCGATGATCCAGCTCGTGCCGACCTTCGCGCCCGGCTTCACCTTCCGCGTCTCCACCTTGTTGCCCTCGCCGACCACGAGCACCGTGTAGGTGCCCTGCAGCTCCTGCACGGCGCGCTGCGGAACGAGGAGCGCCCCCTTCACCACCTCCGACTGGGCGATGAGCTTGCCGTACAGGCCGGGCCGGAGCGTCTTCTGGGGGTTCGGGAACGCCAGGTCCACGCGCAGCGTGCCGGTCGTCGGGTCAACGGCGCGATCGACGAAGATGATCTTCCCCGGGTAGGGGTGCACGGTCCCGTCGGAGAGAACGAGGCGCGGGGGAGCCGTCGACGCCTCCCGCTTGCCCTCGGCGGTGGCCTTGGTGAACCGAAGGTACTCCGCCTCGGGGATGGCGACGCTCACCCGGATGGGGTCGATGGAGGAGACCGTCGTGAGCACCGTGGGGATTCCCTTGCCGACGAGGTCGCCGACCTTCTTCTCGGCATGCCCGGCGATCCCGACGATCGGCGAGTACATGCGGCTGTACGAGAGGTCGAGCCGAGCCCGCTCCAGATTGGCGTTCGCCGCCTCGACCTGCGCCTTGGCCGAGCGGTTCGCGGCCACCGCGTTGTCGAGCTCCGCCTGGCTGATGGCGCGCTCCGCCGCGAGTGGCGTGTAGCGCTTCACGTCCATGTCCGTCTTCGCGAGCTGGGACTCGGCCCGGGCGAGCGCCGCCCGGGCCTCCGCGAGCGCCGCCCGGTACTGCTGATCGTCGATCGTGAACAGGAGCTGACCCTTCTTCACCTCCGAGCCCTCGGCGTAATCGATGGACGCCAAGTAACCCTCGACGCGCGCCCGGATCTCCACGTCCTCGTAGCCCCGGATCTGCGCGACGAGTTCGTAGTCGATCGGGGTGTCCCGCTGGCCGACCTGGACCACGGGGATGTCCGGAGGGGGGGGTGCCTTCGGTGCCTCCTCCTTGGCGCACGCTGCGGCGAAGGCGGCGATCGCGACGGCCAGGAAGGCGCGTCGGTGCGGGGCGGCGGGAAGGGGCATTGCGGTTCCCTCGATGAAAGCGAGGCGGCGACCATAGCCCGCCCTCCATCTCACCGGTCATCCCCATATGGGTCTGGGACCCGGCGTCAATGCGGCGCCCGCCGGCGCTCGCGCGCGTGGCCGCCCACGTGTCGCGGCGAGCGCCGGGCGATTTCGCCCCGAAGGCGCCGGCCCGAACGCCCCATCCGCTTGCGCGGCGTCAGATCGGCCCACCCCGGTCACCGGTGTCGGGCCGACGCCCACCGGAAGGCGTTGACACCGCCAGGGGGGCTCTGCTACCGCTTCGGCCCGAGCCGGTGCCAGCGCGGCCCTGGGCCCCGTGGCCCCCCTCTTGCACTTGCTCCGTACAGATTCGAACCATGCGCCCTGTTCCAGACAGCAGGCAGTACACCGTCATTGTGGTGAGCGATCACTCGCAGGCGGTGCGCAAGTTCCGCCTGCCGCGCCGGTACGTCAGCCGGGGCGTGTGGGTGGGTGGGGCCGCGGCGCTCGTCGCCCTCCTCACCCTGGGCCACTACCTGTCGCTCCTCTCCTCCTCCGCGGAAAACAGGGTGTTGCGCGAGGAGAACGCCCAGCTGCGGTCGCAGATCCTGCTCGTGCAGGAGAAGG
>Ga0335069_10000920_pt1 | contig 47317 bp, 68 predicted proteins | sample Lox_Sample_11_FD_206714 | JGI IMG/M metagenome (GOLD analysis project Ga0335069, IMG submission 206714) | Soil microbial communities from Loxahatchee National Wildlife Refuge, Florida, United States - Lox_Sample_1.1 | ecosystem: Environmental > Terrestrial > Soil > Wetlands | place: USA... | reverse complement strand
AGTCATGTCGCGACTCGCCCACATTCGGACCTGCGGCAACTTCGCATTAGGCTAACACGTTAGCTTGCCCTGCGCCTAACGCCGTGCTACCCTGTGCACGTGGTATCCGATCACGTGACACAGGCGGAGTTTGCACGCATGGCTGGGGTCAAGCCTCCCTCGGTGTCCGGGGCCATCGCCAAGGGCCGCGTCATCCGCGAGCGAGACGGATCAATCAACCCCGCGCGGAAAGAGAACGCCGCCTATCTCACCACCTCCAAGCGCCAGCGCCGCCAGGCGCATCGTCCCTCCGGCGGGAAACCCGGGGCCAAACCCTCGCAGCGCGTTGTGCGGTCGGGAGGATCGCGGAAACCCCGGGGCAAAAAGCTCGCAGAGGTCCCCGAGGGCGGAGGCCCGCTTACCCTCGAAGGTGAAACCTACTCCATGGCCGAGCTTCGAAAAATCGTGGCCCAGGCGGACAAAGAGGAGCAGCAGAACGCCATCCGCCGCGGCGAACTGGTGGAACGCACCGACGTGCACCGCATCTTTGCCCGCATGTATCAGGTGCACACCTCGCAGTTGAAAACGCTCGCCGACAAGCTGGGCCCGGACATCGCCGCCGCCTTCAAGCTCACCGACGCCGACACCCCGCGCGTGCAGGAGCTCATGGGCCTGGAGATCCGCCGATCGCTGGCGCAGATCAAAACCGAGATGAACGCCTACCTGGATGCCATAGGCGACGGGGAGGTCAGCGACCCGGGGGCCGGGGAGTGATCGTATCGTCCGCGGTTCGCCTGATTGATGGCGAGGTGGTGAAGGGCTTCCGCCACTATCAGGCCTTCGTGCTCACGCATGAGAAGCGCAAGACGTATCTGCATGCCGAGCAGGGTTTTGTCACCGACCGTGGAGTCTTCCTCAACCGAAGGGACGCGGCTCGGCATGCACTCCGTTGCCGACAGATCCCGCGACTGCGCTATGCCCCATACGTTCTCTTTAGCGAGGATGTTTGGCCTCATGACCTTCCCGAGTGGGGAACCCGACCTCCGCTCTGGGAACTCTGGGGGCGAGTATGACCACCGCCGACCGCACGTTCTTCCGCAAGGAGATCGACCTCCTGCCCGACCACGCACCGGCGCGCCTGATCAGCGAGTTCGTCCAGGGCCGCCGCGTGATGCCTCCCGACACCCCCTTCCCTGGCTACTGGGACAACGGGCGCACTCCCTATCTCGTGGAGATCATGGACGACCTCTCCCCTTTCTCACCCGTGCAGCACTCCATCACCATGAAGGCGCGAAAGCTCGGGGTGACCGCCGCCGCGGAGAACGTCGTGGGCTACTGGCAATTCGAAAACCCGACCGCCTGCGAGTATGTGACGGCCACCGACGAGCTCGCCGAGGATTGGAGCACACGGCGCTTCGACGCCATGGTGGACTCCATGGGCTTTCGCCACCTCATCGCCAGCCAAACCAACGAGGCAAAGAGCCGCCGTACCGGCGACAAGGTGTTCAAGAAAGAGGTGGTGGGCGGATATCTGGACATCATCAGCTCGAGCTCCAAGAAGGCCCTGCGCGCCGGTGATATCCGCGTGCTGGTCCGCGATGAGATCGACGGCCGCGCGGCACTGCTTACCTCGGGTGAGGGCTACTGGACGGATGTCAACTTCGGGCACACCGCAAGCTGGGGGGCGCGCAAAAAGGTCATGGACTTCAGCTCCCCTACGGTCGCCGGAAACTCGGAGATCGAGCGCCTGTGCAACCTCGGCGACATGCGCAAGTTCCTCGTGCCCTGCCCTGCATGCGGCCGCGAGCAGGAGCTGGTGCATCTGGCCGATGACGCGCAGTACGGAATCAAGCCCATCCTGCAGGCCGGTGAGTTCCTGCGCGCCGTCTACATCTGCCAGCACTGCTTTGCCGAGATCCAGAACCATCAGAAAACCGGTATGCTCGCCGCCGGCCACTGGGAGCCCACGCGAAAGTCATCCGACCCCACCCTGCGCAGTCGCCAGATCAACGCCCTGTACTCCCCCGTGGGGATGCTCTCCTGGAGCGACTACTGGAGGCTCTACATGGCCTCTCTGGAAACCCCCGAGGGCTCGCGTTCGTTCACCAACCTCTACCGCGGCCTGCCCTATGCGGAGACCGGCGCGCGCCCCGACATTCGAAAGGTGATCACCCTGCGCGGGACCTACGCCCAGAAAGAGGTCCAGCCGGGCACCATCTACCTCACGGCAGCCATCGACGTGCAGCGCGGCAAGGACAAGCCTGAGACCCCCGAGCAGGGACCCCGCCTGGAGATGGAGGTGCTCGGCCATGGCCGCGGCTACAAGACCTGGAGCGTGGACTACCGGGTGTTCACCGGCTCCATCGAGGACCCATTCTCCGGAGCCTGGGAGGAGCTCAACCAGTGGGCGGGCAATCCCGACCACCCGGGCCTCCTGTACCGGCGCGCTGACGGCGTGCAGTTCGGCCCCGCCATCATCCTCATCGACTCCTCGGACGGAAACGTCACCAACATCGTCTACGCCTTCTGCGGACGCTGGAGAAGTACCTTCCCCTGCAAGGGCGCCAAGCAGATCGTGGCCGACCCCGAGCGCCGGGAGAAAGGGGACATCGCGGGCACCGCATACAAGCGCTGGCGGATCCTCCAGATCGGGGACGTCACCCAGGTCCTCTACGAGATCAACACGCAGTTCTACAAGGCGCAGTTGTACAACAAGCTGGGTACCGTCACCCGCCGCCCGGCCGACCCCCAGCCCAGCGGATTTCAGGATTTCCCCCGCGACTACCCCGACTCCTACTTCGCGCAGCTCACCGCCGAGGAGCAGCTTGCCGATGGCAGCTTCGTCTCCGGTGGCAGGCGAAACGAGGCCCTGGACTGCCGCGTGTACAACATGGCCGCAGGGGACATCTACCTCATGGGGCTGGTTGAGGGCATGCGAAAGGCCGCTCGCGAGAAGGGGGCCACGCAGCGCCAGGCGGAGGAAATCGGCAGTAACCACGCCCTCACCTGGCTGGAAGGCGGGATCGCTCGCCCCTGATCTTGCTACCTTGTGCACCGGGTAGCTTTGTGGTATCTTCCCCGTGTGAGCGATCTATCACAGCCCGTGACCCAGAGCACGCTCTCGGTTCTGCCCACCACCGTCGCGCAGTTCTACCAGCAACAGTATTCCTACTGGACCTCCCAGCTCACCGCGCTTCAGGCGCAGCTCACCATGCTCATGGCCTCCCCCGTTGAGTCCTACACTTTCTCCGGCGGCGAGGGCCAGCAGAGCGCCAAGCGCCGCGACCTCAAGCAGGTGCAGGACGCCGTGATCTTCGCCGAGCGCCAGGTGGGCTACTACTTCGGCAAGCTCTACGGCCGGCGCAACACCAACCTCACGCTGAGGCGCCGATGATGTCACGCACGATTCGAGATCATGGACCGGCGGGAAGGGTATTCGAATATCCTCGACCCGGACGCGACAAAAAGCCATTCTGGAAACCTGACGGTCCTTCAAAACGAATTGCATCACGGGGATTCCGTGCCAGATGCAAATCCATGTTCATTCGGGGTGTGGAACCCCCAAAGTCTCACCGCCATGAATTGACGTGGAACTGGCTATGACGCGCGTGCCCGTAATCCACAGCGAGGATATCACGGGCCTTCCTGACCTTCGCGCGCGCCCCGCCGAGCTTGAGTTCGGCACCTTCGGCGGCCACCCCGTACGCGACATCCCCGCCCTTCCCCGCTCCGTGCTCTCCGACCTCGAGCGCGCGCTGGTCGATCGCGGCTGGCACTGGGGCCTGCGCTCCTGCACCATCACCATCACCCGCACATTCGGCGCGGACAGGAAGCCCGAGACCCACCTCAAGGCGAGGCTCACGTATGCTTGAATTGCAGCCAGTCACCTTTGCGGAAGCCTGCACGTTCATCGCCGAGCACCACCGTCACCATGAGCCTCCGCAGGGCTACCGCTTCGCAATCGGGGTGAATGACGGGGAGAAAGTAGTCGGCGTGGTCATCGTGGGCCGCCCTGTCGCTCGCCGCTCCGATGACGGCTACACGGCGGAGGTGACTCGCTGCTGCACCGATGGAACGCACAATGCTGCGTCGATGCTCTATCAGGCCGCGTGGCGCGCCGCCCGGTCAATGGGGTACCGCCGCCTCTTGACATTCACGCTCGCCGAGGAACCGGGGACGAGTCTGCGCGCAGCCGGGTGGAAAGTCATCGGAAGCACCCCGGGGAAATCATGGTCCGTTCCTTCTCGACTGAGGGTTGACCATCACCCGCTCGGTCAGCGAACGCTCTGGGAGGCACAACTTGCCTAAGATCGCACGCGCCGCCCGGGAGGCCGCACAGGCCGACGAGGCCAACCGCCTAAAGGCCGAGTACCTGCAGAAGCTCAAGGATGCGCGCCCCTCCCGCCTTCGCGCCGACTACTCATCGGGCGCTGGCGCCGGAGGCTTCCTCACCGGCTGGAGTCGTTCCACCGGCGGCAAGTGGATGGGCGGACAGAGCAAGCCCATCGGCGGGCGGATCACCTGGCACTGGGGGCTGCGCCAGCAGGCCCGCGACATCGCCGAAGACAGCATCCATGCCTACGGCCTCATCCACCGCAAGGCCGATACCGTCATCGACCGCGGCCTCACGCTTTCCGCCACACCCATGGCCGCCGTGCTTGGCATAAGCGAGGAGGAGGCCGACGCCTGGGCGCAGAAGGTCAACCAGTCCTTCGACCTATGGGCCTCCTCGAAGTCCAGCCACCGCTCGGGCCTGTGGAACTTGAAGCAGGCCATGCACCAGCTCATGGTTTCGAAAACCCGCGACAACGACGAGTTTTTGCGCCTGTACTACCCGCAGCGGCAGGACCTCATCGCGGGCATCCAGTGGGAGATCATCGACGCCAACCAGATCCGGGGAGACGCCATCACCTCCACGACGCTCATGCCCTACAAGTTCTACGACGGCATCGAGCGCAACCCCGATGGCAGCGAGCGAGCATATAAGATCTGGGTGCAGCCCCCGCAGGATCCCATCGGCGGCACCCTCGAGGAGCGCACGGTCCCCCGCGTGGGTGAGAAGTCCGGCCGCACGCACATGGTGCACTGGTTTGCCCCCGAATACGCAGGCCAGGGCCGAGGCTACTCGCAACTGGGATCCACCGTCCAGGAGTTCGAGCTCCTGGAGGACTTCTTCGTCAGCGTAGTCAAGAAGGCCATCAACCAGTCGAACATGGTGGGCATCGTCACCAACGAGCAGATGCCGCCCTCCAACTTCTTCGAAAACATCGGCGTGCCCCCCGCGGGCCCCGCGCCGGTCCAGGGCTTCGGCAGTGTGGCCGCCCCGCTTGGGGTGGCCGTCACCGACAGCTTCGGCCTCGCCTCCCAGGTCAACGTGGTCCCCCTGGAGGAAACGGCCTTCAACGTCCCGGGGTCCACGCTCATCACATCGGCCGGCCAGGGCGACAAGCTTGAGTTTCTCCAGAACAACGCGCCCGGCCCCGACTTCGACAAAACGCTGGACGCCATGCTTGCACCGCTCCTGGTGCCCTACGGGATGTCCATAGAGCACTTCAAGATCAAGTACGACAGCTCCTACTCCGCGGCGCGCACCGCCCTCATGGTGGTCTACCGCGGCGTGGAGATGGACCGCGACGCCCTGGACATCGGCTGCCTGTCGGTGATCTACGAAAACTTCCTCGCCGTGGAGATCGCAGCAGGGCGCATCTCCTGCCCGGGCTGGAATGACCCGCGCCTTCGCGCCGCATGGTGCAAGCACCGCTTCATCGGCTCCCCACCCGTTCAGATCGACCCCACCAAGGAGGCGGCGGCGGACAAGGAATACCTGGGGATGTCGGCGACCACTATCGAAAAGGTGAGCTACGAGCGCGGCGGAGGAGACGCCATGGTCAACATCGCCCGCAACAAGCGCACTTTCCCCATCCTCCCCATCCCCCCGTGGGCGCAGAAGATCACCGTATCTGCCACCACCATGGAGGAGGCGGAGGGCAAGGATCAGGCCAACAAGGCCCACGAGCTGGAGGTGGCCAAGGCAGGCGCCCCCAAGGCCGCACCCGGAGCCCCTTCCGCACCCGGCACCAACGGCAAAACCCCGCAACCCGCAGGAGCACCAAAATGACAGCGCAGCAGGAAACGCAACTCCTTGAGGATGTCGCCATGATGAGAACGGCGATCCTCGGGAACGGTACCAAGGGCCTTGCCCAGCGCATGACCGAGATCGAGACCTGGCGCCATAGTCATCCCCGGGTCTGCCCGATGGAGGCCGCCCCGAATCCACGCAAGGCGAACATCGTCAACGTGCTCCTGGGCGTCGCCGCCGCGGTGGGCGTCTGCGGCAGCGTCATCGTGGCGATCCTGAAATGAGGCGATCGTGAACCTCACGGAAAACCTGCTCACCCCCAATCCCTTCTCGCGTCCCGGCACGGAACTGCATTCCGTTCTCGCCTTGGTGATGCACTGGACCGCTGTCCCGCGCCAGACGGCCGTTCAGACGCGCCAGTATTTCGAGGACCGAAAGCAGGGCACCACCGGCTATGGCAGCGCGCATTACATCGTCGATATGGACGGATCAATAATCCGCTGTATCCCCGAGGCCGAGGTCGCCTACCACGTGGGGAGCAACCAGCTCGACCCTGCCAGCGCCCGCATCTACACCGACTGGGCGCGCGCCAAGTTCGGTGACCACGCCACGGACCCGCAGTCCATCGGACCCAACATCTGCACCATGGGCATCGAGATGGAACCCATCGATGCGCAGGGTGCCTTCACTGAGCAGACCCTGCAGGCGGCCATCGAACTTTCCGCAGACATCTGCCGCCGTTACTCCCTGGACCCCTTGGCGGACATCGCCACGCACAACCTCGTCGTGGGATGGAAGGACTGCCCGCGCCTCTGGGTCAACAATCCCGCGCTTTTTACCGGCTTCAAGGCCGACGTGGCGAGGGCAATGTGAAAGCCCTCGCCGATTCGCTCATCGATGGCATCGACATCCTCTTCGTCTGGGGGCTGGCCGCCGCCTGCTTCTACGTTCGCATGTTCTACATCCAGCGCCTTCCCGTTCCCCATGACCCCTCGGGCTGGGCGCAGATGCTGGGAACCGCGGCCGCCTACTCGGCGCTGGTCATCGCGCAGGAGCATTTCCGAGGCAAGAACCGAGCGGCACGCATCAAGAACATCTGGCGCCGAGGTCTTGTCGTTGTAGCCGCCGGCCTTGGCCCGGCCATAGGAGAAGCAGCATGAAAGCATTCCTGAAGGTCCTCGGCGATTTCTTCCTCGACCGAAACGGAGACGGCGACGACAAGCGCTTCTGGGGCGCCGTGCTCATGGTCGTGGCCATCGTGTACCTCTTCACCAGCGGGCAGAAAGGCCCTGACCTATGGACCGTCGTGGGCGGCCTCCTGGTGGTGGCAAGCGGCCTGCTGTGGAAAGCCTCCAGCGCCGACACCAAGGTCCCGCCGGCTCCGCCCTCCTCGCCCACGCAGGGTGTACCGCAGTGAAAATCCCGTGGTGGGTGTTCGCCGCCATCATCGCGCTCCTGGCAGGAGGCCTCGTATATGAAAAGGTTCGCGCTGACCGTGCTGATTCTGCTTTCGCTTCCGACGTGGCAAAACTACGCTCAGACCTCGCAAGCGTCGCCTCCGATCTCAAAACAGGACTGGATGGCGTCCAACGTGGACTTGGGGATAGTCAAAGCGCAGTTGGCCGCCTACAGGCAAGCGTTGCAGCAAGCGCTGTCCGAGAGGGACAATTTGCAAGCGCAACTCAATCAGCACTCGACCGACTCGGCGCTGCAATCGCAAGCGCAACAGGCGGAGCTCTCAAGGCTGACGAAGCAGTTGTCCGACTTGAACAATACAATCAGCGCGTTGGAGTCCAGCTCAGCTTCAGCACTGCAGCGCCAGCAGGACCTTCTGGACAAGGCGGACAAGGATCACAAAGCGGAAGTCAGTAGCTACGCGATCCGCGTTCGCATCTGGCGAGCGGTGGCACTCACCGCCTCTGGCGCAGCCGCGGGTGCGCTGGTGAACAAAGGCGATATCGGGACGGCGGGAATCGGGGCCGGGGCGGGACTGGCGCTGGACCTGATCCTCGAGGCCTTCGGACAGTAGGGAGGGGATATGGCGGTTGCCATCGTATTCTATCAGGCGTTCAAGGAAAATGCGGTCGAGGGCGACAACCTCGGAAGCGACACCTACAAGATCATGCTCACCGATGCCGCGCCCAACGTCGCAACCCATGCGGTGAAGGCCGACGTCACGCAGATCGCATCTGGCAACGGCTACACCACCGACGGCAACGCCTGCACGGTGTCCTCCTCGGCGCAGTCGGGCGGCACCTACAAGCTGGTGCTCGCCTCCCCCACGGCATGGACCGGGGGCCCCTCGGACATGGGGCAGTTCCGATACGCGGTGCTCTACGACGTGACCACCGGCAACCTCATCGGCTACTACGACTACGGCAGCGAGGTCGTGCTGCACAACGGGGACACCTTCACGATCACCCTGGACGGAACCAACGGAGTCCTTCAGCTCGCGTAGGAGTGAGCTATGGCAGACATAAAACTAAGGAGATAGGACGATGATTCAAACCTGGTCACAGGTCATTGCCAACCAGATCGCCGCAGGGACATCCCTTAACACCTATACCACGGCGAAGAGTGTCATCAACCCGCAGGCGCTCGTCACGCTTCCCCCGAACTACCTCTACCCGGGAAAACAGCTTCGCGTGACTTCCGTCATGGGTATTTCCAACGTCGTGACCTCCCAGCGCACGTTCACCTTTCAGGTGATGATGGGGAGCATTGTCGTCTGGACATCCGGTGCCATCACCACCACAACCACGGCACACACACTCATCCCTGCAAAGCTCGTCGTTGACCTTCGCGTTGACTCGGTCGGAAGCGGAACGGCCGCAAAGTTCCTCGGGCAGGGCGTCCTGCAGGGGATCATGTTCGTCATCTCGGGAGCAGTGGCCGATCCGACCGCAGGTGTGGGAACCATCATGTGCCCGAACACGACCCCGGCAGTCGGCACAGGCTTTGACTCTACCATCTCGAATATCCTCGACTTCTGGGTGGGGCTTTCTGCGTCTGAGTCAACCACGGGTCTACAGGTGTTCGAGTACTACGTTGAGGACCTCACATAATGCCCAGCATGGCGCAGTTCCCGAGTGGTCGTTCGCCCCTTATGATCCACGGGATGGCGAAGCTCGACCTCAAAGGAACGCGCCTCTCTCCGCTCATGCGGGATACGCACATCTGGGCGCTTTCGGGTCAGACTGTGGACGGAACGGGGTCGGCACTCGGCAACTGTCAGGTTCACTTGTTCTACACCTCCAACGATGTGGAAGCCGCAATGGTCCAGAGCGATGCCTCAGGAAACTTCACATTCCTGATCGGCCCGAACGCCGGTCCTTTCTATTGCGTCGCCTATCTTCCCGGTTCTCCTGACAAAGCGGGGACGACGGTGAACACCCTGGTGCCGGCATGAGCCTGCTCATCTACCTTCGCCAGGGATCGGCGACTCCGAACAACATCATCCTCCGCGATCCGACGCAATCCGATAGCGGCGGGACGGCCTATACCCTCACAGCGGCATCGACCACCCTTACGCTTTCGGCGCAATCGGCCACGATCACCCGGGGCCGGGTGCTCACCGCGGCGAAAACCAGCCTCGCGCTCACGGCAGAGACCGCCTCCCTCACCATCGGGCGTGCCCTGGCCGCCGCGAAAACGAATCTCACGCTTACGGCAGAATCTGCTACCCTCGCCTACACCCCGGGAGCCGCGCACTACGCGCTCACCGCCGCCCCGACCACGCTCTCCCTCGCCGCTGAATCGGCCACGATTACCCGCGCGCGCGGGCTGGCCGCCTCCGCCGGATCGCTATCCCTCACTGGCGAGTCGGCGTCCCTGAAGATCGGGCGCGCCATGGCAGCGGCAAGCTCCTCGCTTTCCCTGTCGGCGAAAACCGCCGGCATGACAGTGAGCCGCGCGCTCACCGCTGCCTCGCGTACCCTTTCCCTCTCGGCACAGTCTGCGGCGTTCACCATAGCGCGTGGACTCGCTGCCGCATCGGGTGTGCTTTCCCTCACCGGGGAATCCGCTACCTTTACGCGCTCCCGCAGCATGACCACCGCCGCCGGGTCCCTTGCGCTCTCCGCACAGTCGGCCACCCTGAGCAAGACCACCGCGGGGTCCTATATGCTTTCCGCGCAGGCCGGTTCCCTTTCCCTTTCTCCGCAGTCGGCCGAACTTTCTCGAGGGCTTTTCATCGCCTGCGCCCCCGGCTCCCTCGTCCTCACCTCCGAGGAGGCCGATCTCCTGTACTCCGGCGGGTCGGCTCCCACTGTCCCCGGCTACCGCGTGGCCCTTTCGTTTCAGCCCACCCTCGGGGTATCCGCTTCCTTCGGGGCAGTTCCCGCGCTCTCCCTGTCCTTCGAGCCCAACGTCTCCGCCTCGTTCTCTCCCGTTCGGGCGCTGGCGTTCTCTTTCACACCCGTCAAGGAGGTGGCCCTGTGACCTACGCGGTGGTGGGAACCGACATCCGAATCACGGTCACTCTCGGGGTGGACATCACCGGGGCGACCACCAAGCAGATCGGCTACCTAAAGCCGGGCTCTGGCACGCCTGCCTACCTCACGGCAACCGTCACCGATGAGCCCAACGGCGTGATGTATGCCGACCTTCCCAACGCCACAAACGACACCGCCGGCGTCTGGGCGGTATTCCCCTGGGTGGTCCAAAGCGACGGTAAGAAGGTGAGCGCAGCCGCGCAGAGCTTCACCGTGCTCTCCCTCGGCGTGGTCGCAGGCGTATGAGCGAGCGGCGCCTGATCCTCTTCCATGACCCCGACGAGGCCGCACGCTGGCAGGAGGCGCTGGACGCTGCGGGCCTTCCGGCGCAGTGCGTGGCCTACGAGGAGCCGTTCAAGGACGAGCGCGGCTTCTGGCAGCCCCCAAGGTGGAAGTCCCACGACTTCACCTGCCGGGGGGTGACCAAGCACTTCTACTACATCGACGGCGGCTGGTACCGAGCCAACATCGACAACAACTTCGATGGCGGCGGAAACCACGGTGCCTATCCCGGGATCCCGCCTGATTGCGAGTACCTGGAGGCCAACAACGATGAAAGCCAGTGGGATTCCCTCATCATCGGGGAGCACCACGAGGCCCCCGAGGACGTGGAAATGGCAGGCGACTGGCAGGCCAACTACGAGGAAGCCCACGGCCACGCCATCACCGAGGAGCGCTCCGCCCGCGAACCCTACCGCGACCCGCGCGTGATCGCCGATCCCTCCAAGCCCGAGGAATCCAACGACGCCCAGGTGGACTCACCTGCCTTCGCCCGGGTGGACCCGCTTGCCGTGGCGCGCGCCACCATGAGGATCCGCCGATGACCGCCGATGAAATCCGGGAGCTTCGAAAGCGGCGCCTGGCGATGTCGCGCGAGCAGTTTGCGCAGACCATCGGAGTGGCAGCGCGCACCGTGGAGTTCTGGGAGCAGGGCCGTGGCCGGCCGCGCCGCGACATCGAAGAGAAGATCGAAACCCTCCGCCCTACGGAGTGATCGGAGTACGGAGTAACTCCGTACTTGCAGACTACCCCGTGCACCCTGTAGTTTCCTCTCATCATGAGCAGCTTGAAGCTGTTCGCCATGGAGCCCACCTCACTGATCTCCTACCTGGAGAAACTCGAAAACGCGAGCGAGGCCGAGATCCGTCTTGCCGCCTCCATGTTCGCGGAGGATGGCGATGATGAGGACCCCGTAGACGACATCTACGAGGAGGACGACGGGGAGGCGCGCATCCGCATCGACGGACCGCTTTCCATCAACGGCCCCTCACCTCTGGCCCGTCTGTTCGGACTCTCCGGTTCCAGCTATCGCACCATCATGGCCGCCTGCGACCGCGCCGCGGCAAGCGCCTGCACCAGCGTGGCCTTCGCCATCAACTCCCCCGGCGGGGATGTTCAGGGCGTGGACCAGTGCTGGCAGGCGATCGCCGCGCTGGCGGAGAAAAAGCCCTGCACCGCCGAAAACCACGGCCTCATGGCATCGGCCGCCTACTGGCTGGCCAGCGCCTGCACGAAGATCGTCGCCATGTCCCCTGCCTGCGAGCAGGGCAGTATCGGCGTGAAGATCGTTGCCATCGACGATAGCGACTGGCAGAAACAGGCCGGCATCAAGCGCGTGCAGATCGTGAGCAAGAACGCCCCCGCGAAGGTCGATGACCCCGCGACCAAGGCCGGCCGCGAGAACCTGCAGGCGCGCGCCGACGCCATGGAAGGCGTCTTCCTGGCCCGCGTGGCCGAAGGCCGGGGCGTCACCGCCGAATACGTAGCCGAGAACTACGGGTCGGGCGCCGTTCTCATCTCCGCCGAGGCCCTCCGCGTCCGCATGATCGACGACGTTCGAATGTCCATGAAAGCCGAATCTCCTGCGGCGCCCGACTCTTTGTCCCGCCGAACCTCAGAAACGACCGGCGCGCTTGTCGCGCAGCATGAATCCCATGGGAGGAACACCATGACCCTGAAGGAACTTCTGGCCTCCGACGCCGCAGCCCTCGCCGAGTACAACGCGGCGCTGAAAGCCGCCCACGACGAAGGGGCGAAGGCCATGCAGGCGCGCATCGACGCGGCCAAGCCCTTCCTCGCCCTGGAGGTGAGCAAGGACGGCTACGTCGAGAGCGAGGTCAAGCAGATCGCCAAGCTCGCCATCGACGTCATGGCAGGCACCGAGGAACCGGCGGCCCTTCGCGCGTTCGTCCGCCTCGTGGACATGGGCAAGGAGCAGCGCAAGCTCACCGCCGCCCAGAAGGAAACCGAGGACGCCGGCGAAACCGCCCCGCTGAAGCTGGAGGCCAACGCCGAGCTCATCGCCAAGGCCGCGGCCCTGAAGATCGACGTGGCGGCCATCGAGGCAGCGGCGCTGGCCGCGCACACCGACCCCGTGGAAGCCCTCAAGGGCGAGATCGCCCTGCAGGAAGCGGCCAAGGGCGGGCACGCCTCTGGCGGCGTGAGGGGGCTGTAGCATGGAGTACACGGTAGGCGCAGGCCTCCCGTCGCCCGTCCAGGATGCCATTCTCAACGGCCAGTGCTTCTGGTACTCGACCGCCGCCTCGGGAGTGGCCCTCGCGGTGGTGGGCACCTCCAGCGCCCCGATGATCTGGAACCCGTCGGATTCCAATCGCAGGCTCCACGTCATCCAGGTCAATTTCGGCTACGTTTCGGGAGCGGTGGCCGCCCAGCACATCGGCTGGGGCATCCAGCTCGGCGTCGGTGCCCAGATCGGGACCGCGCAACCGGTCGTGTCCTACACGGCAGGCAGCCCTGTCAACGCCCTCATCGGGGCGGGCGTCGCATCAAAGATGCGCTTCGCACCGGCGACGTGCTCGCTCACGGTCGGCCCAACCTACCAGGGGACCTACGGGCTCTCCGCAGGCGGGGCGATCGGAAACGGCCCGCTGTTCCCGCTCATGGACTGGACCTGGGGAAAGATCGTCATCCCGCCGGGCGTCGCCTACTTCCCCGCGGTTTCTGGCGGCACGCTCACCATGACCGCCTCGGTGGCCGTGTTCGGCTGGGAAGAGCCCATCACCTCGGGGGGCGGCTGAGATGGAGTACACGGTAGGCGCGGGAGTTCCCGCAGGCGTCACCGATGCCGTCTCGGCAGGCCAGTGCTTCTGGTACAACACCCCAGCGGCAGGCGTCACCGGCAAGGCAGTCACGACCAACAACCTCCCCGTCATCTGGAACCCCAGCGACTCCAACCGGATGCTGCACATCATCCAGATCAACTACGGGGTGGTATCAGGAACGGTGATCGCCGCGCACATCGCTTACGGCTACCTCCTGGCGGCAGGGGCGCAGTACGGAACGGGCCAGCCCATCATCACCTTCGGCGGTGTCACCCCGATCAACGCCATGCCCGGGGCAGGTGTGGCATCACGGATGAACTTCGCGCACACCACCCTGACCATGACCACGGGCCCGGCCTACATGGCCCCCAACGGCTTCTCCTCTGGAGGCAACCTCGCCGCGGGGATGCTCTTCGACACCCAGGACCTCGTCTGGGGCAAGATCGTCGTCCCCCCCGGTGTCGCCTTCTTCCCCTACGTCTCCAACGGAGCCATCGCGCTGGTGGCATCAGTCAGCACTTTCGGATGGGAGCAGCCCATCAACCCCAACGGGCCATAAGGAGAGAGACCAATGCTGCAGGCATCACAGACCAACAAGACCTACCCCTTCATCCTGGGCGGAACGGCGCTCGTTTACGAGAACGAGACGATCCTCCGGGATGCCTCCCGCGTGGCAGGTCATGACATCGCCCAGTACACCGTCATGGCGCAGGTCGCCGCAAGCGAGAAGTGGGTGCCGTGGTCCAGCGTCACCAATACCGATGGCAGCGCCATCCCCGCGGGCATCCTCATGAACGACGGCGGGGTCTCGGGCGCCTCGGTGATCGCAGGGGACGTGACCGGCGTTCAGATCCTCATCGGCACGGCGGTAGAGATCGACGGCGGCCAGCTCGTTTTCGACGCCTACGTGGCAGGCGGCTCCTCGGCACTGGCGCTGACCACGGCGTTCACGGGCAACGCGGCGGGCTCGGGCACGGCCACCCCGTACATCGTGCTCACCTGCAAGGCCCTGCTCAAGATGCTGGGGATCTACACCAAGACGGCGTACGCGGCCAGCAAGACGGCGTAGAGGAGAAAACGCAAGATGGCTTCACCGATTGTCTTCGATCCGCTTTCCCGATTCCTGGCAACGGGCTTTCGGGAAATCGACACCATGCACCTTCCGACCGCCTTCCAGGCGATGTTCGGCAACCCCGCCAACGGTGCCTTCACCATCTTCAGCCCCAACGCCAACGATCTGGACATCGAGATTGAGCGCAGCGACGAGACCTTCGCCGCGCTGATCCCGCGCGGAGTCAACGCGAAGTTCGGCGGCACCACGCACGCCGACATCCTCGTGGGCCAGGGCACGGCGTTCAGCCGCAAGTACCCGCTCACCGAGGAAAGCGGCACGATCACCGGCGACCAGATCAACAACCGCATCATCCCCGACGAGGGCCCGTACGAGAACTGGACCCGGGAGGTGCGGGCGCAGCGCCTGGCGCAGAAGATCTACAAGATCGCCGTGCAGCGCCACATCCGCCTCCAGGAAAAGCTGGCGGTGCAGTCGATCACCACGGGCAAGCAGTGCGCGAAGTCCCTGTCGGACACCACGAGCGATATCTACGACTTCAAGCGGAGCTCCGCCCTGGCCTACACGCCCACCCACCAGTGGGCCAACGCCTCGGGCGTCCCGCTCACGGACCTGGACGCGATGAACGACCTGGTGCGCTTCTACTGCAAGAACGCGCCGGACTTCGCGGTGTTCGGAGGAACGGCCATGAGCCAGTTCCTCGGAAACTCCAGCGTCTACACCGCCTTCGCCCACCACTTCTACTGGGACTTCATCCAGTTTTCCTCGAGCTTCCGTCCCGACGCGAAGTTCGACCGCATGGTGGCCGGCGGCCTGATCCCCTTCGGCCAGATCCGCACGCCCAAGGGCTACAGCCTGACGGTGTTCACCTACCCCGAGATCTACGCCAGCGCGAACACCAGCGGGGTGAGCACGAAGTACTTCGACGACACCGCGGTGCTCGTGGGCTTCAGCGGCGCGCGCTGCGACCGCTACTTCGGGCCGCCCGAGCGCCTGCCGCAGACCTCCATCGACACCGCGAAGATGATGGAGCGCTTCGGCTTCAACCCGGCGCTGCCGCCTCTTCCCGCGGGCGTGGAGGGTGCGACCAACGTGGTGCCCCCGCAGATGTACTACGTGGACGCTTACGAGGAGAACGTGGCGAAGAACCTCACCGTTCGCGTGCAGGCCGCCCCGATCTACGCTCCCACGCAGGTCGATGCCTTCGCCTACGGCGTGATGGCCGGGACGAGCTGATAGGGCCATCCCGGGATGATCGGGACCATCGCCATGATCTGGAAGGACGGGGTGCTCTACGACAACGGGCGCCCCGTCGCCGGTCCAGGAGAACGGATCTACGTGGATTCAGTCACGGCGGAACGCTACCTGCGCGAAGGCAAGGCAGTGCTTCCGCCCCGAAGGTGAGAGAGGTGAGAAATGGCAGACAAAGCTCCCAGCGCATTCCGATGGCTCGGTGAGGGATTCCTCCACGTCGAGCGCGTAACCCTGGACGAGGCCAAGAAGGTGGTGCAATCCATCGAGCACCTTGCCAGCATCGCCCCGGGGGAGATCGTCAAGGACGTCGAGCACCTCGCGGCCCTCGGCGCCGAGCGCATCGCCGGGCTGATCAAGGAAGGCAAGGCCGCCGCCCTGGACGCCCCTGCCTCCCCGAAAGGCGCCGCCAGCGCCTCGGAGAAGGCCAACGTCACGAAGGTCATGGCCGACAGCGTGACCGCAGGCTCAGGCATCGCCGCCCTGGACGCCGCCGCCGCCGCGAAGGCCGAGGCTCAGGGAACCGCAGCCCCCGCCGCGAAGCTCCCCTCGCCGCCGGTCGCAGGCCCGTCGAGGTCATAGGCCATGAAACTCCCCGAGGGAGTCCACTACCACGGCAACGGCCTGCACCTTGCGCCGGGCGACACCCTCCCGGAGGAGATCCTCGCCGCGCTTCCCGCCGACCACCCGCTGAAAGCCGCCGCGCGGGCTCCCGCCGCCGATTCCCCGGCGCCGCCCCGGGCCGTACCGCGCGCTGCCTTGAAGGATTGACCTATGGCCGGCGAGGCATGGACGATGCTCGAGCAGGACCTGGCGGCGACGCTGGAAAGCGATTTCGCGGCCCCCGTGGTCCTCATCGCCCCCGATGGCGTGGTGATCTCCACCTCTCTGCACGGAGGCCCGCTCCTGGGCAAAGTCATGTACGACTACCGCGAGGAGCGCCCGGGCGGGGAGATCGTCGTGGTGAAAAGCCCGCTGGTGATCCTGCGCCTGTCCTCGCTCTCGCGCGTGCCCAAGGCCGACGAGCCGTGGTTCGTGATGATCCCCACCTCGCCCGCTGACCCTACGCTCAAGCGCTTTCTCATCGACGGGCGCACCCGGGCCCCCGAGCGAGTGGACTCCATCGGCTTCGTGCGCCTCTTCCCCCAGGCGGTAGGCCAGGCATGAGCGCCACCGACTGGCGCGCGCCGATCATCCGCGAGGCATTGCTCTCGCTCCTTGAGGCCAACGCCGCGGGGCGCTTCTCCGTGGAGGGCTTCCAGCGGCAGAGCCACGACGCCGAGAGCCTGCTGGGGAACCTGCGCCATGTGACGGTGTTCTACCGAAGCGGCCAGCTCGACAAAGCGCGATCGGGCTGGCTCCAGGGGCCGTTTCGCCACGCCATGACCTTCCAGGTGGAACTGAAGCTCGCAGCGCAGGCCTCGGCGGACCTTCGCCCCCTCATGGACCCCAACGCCACCCCGCAGGCGTTCGCATCTGCGCTTGCCGCCTCCGACAGCGCCGCCCACCAGGCGGATATCCGCTGGGACGAGCTCTCGGGGATCCTCTTCGGTATCCTCATGGACCCCCGCAACTCCCAGACTCTAGGCGGCGTGCAGATAGGTGACCGCTGGATTTCCAACATCAACAAGGAGTCCCCGCCGCCGGTTGGCGAGTACGTACTGCTCTCCGGCACCATGGACTACACCTGCACCGTGACCGAGGCCGTCTCGGGAGAGGTCGGTACCCCGGCCGGCTCCGGTGCGGTGGATCTATCCCTTTCTGTGACAAGCGATCCCACGGGCGCAAGCCCGGACCCCGCCAAGGCGGGAGCGAAAGCAGGAGGCCCATAGTATGCCCATCCTCTCCAGCAGCTTGGCCGTCGCGCGCGGCGCCGGAGTCAAGAACACCTCCTTCACGCCTGTGGCCAACGACGTGGCGCGCAACATCGTCATCATCGGGACCTTTGACCCCTCGCTGGCGGGCTCCATCACCGCGGAGACCGTCTACGGGCCTTATTCCAGCCCGGGGGCGGTGGCCCTGAAGTTCGGCGCTGGCTTCATGCTCGACCGCCTGGCCATCGGGGTCTTCGCCGGCCTCGGCACCGGTGGCGCCGGCGTCTACGTCATCCCGCAGGCGGAAGTCGCGGGAGCTGCTGCAACCTCCACGGGGTTTGCCATCACCGGACCCTCGACGGCCGCCGGCACCCTTGCCATCTACGTGGACGGCGTGCGCTACTCCGTCTCGGTGGCCTCGGGTGACAGCGCCATCACCATCGCCACGGCGATCGCGGCGGCCATCACCGCCGACAGCCACGCACCGATTACCGCATCCAACGGCGGCACGGCCAACGTCACCACCACCTCGAAGTCCAAGGGCCCCTGGGGCAACTCGATCCCGCTGGCCGTCAACATCCAGGCCGGCGACAGCCTCCCGGCCGGAGTCGGGGTAACCGTGACCGCCATGACCGGCGGGACGGGCGTGCCGACTATCGCCAACGCCCTGAACGCGCTGGGAACCGGGACGAACGCCAACAACCTCCCGGGAAACCAGTGGATGACCGACCTCGTCCACGGCTACCTCGCCAGCGGCACCACGGCGGCGGCCACCGCGCAGGACCAGACCACGACCACCGCGGTCTCCACCTACAACGGGCTGGCCAGCGCTGATCCCCCCACGGGCTGCTACGACCACCTGGTGGGAAAGCCCTTCCGCTGCTGGACGGGCGACGTCACCAACAGCGCCACGGTCCCCAGCGCGCTCACCACATTTGCCACCACGAACACCTACGACCGAACCGACCAGCTCATCTGCGTTGCCGGAAGCCGCACTCACCCCTGCGAGGTGGCGGCCGTCGCCTGCGGGGCGGTGAACGCGCGGACCGGGCAGGCGGCGCTTCGCCCCTATGACGGCATCGTGCTCTCGGGCGTGGAGCCCGGGCCCAGCGGCATGTGGACGGCCGACTACACCAACCGCGACACCGCGGTCAAGGCAGGGCTGTCGCCCACCGTCATTCAGGGCGGGTACGTGGTGCTCCAGAACGTGGTCACCTACTACGCCAACAACACCGGCATCCCCTCCACCAGCAACGGCTACCGCGACAGCGTGAACCTGGCGAAGCTGCAGAACATCATCGCAAGCGACCTGGCCACCTTCCGCGGGGCAAAGTGGAGCGGAATCGCCATCGTCAAGGACAAGAACCAGGTCACCGACGTCACGGCCAAGCAGTACGCTCGCGACGTGCAGGACGTGGTGGACGAGTACATAGCACTCGCCAAGGCGTGGGCGGGCAAGGGGTGGATCGCGGACGCCACCTACACCATCAACGCCCTGAAGTCGGGAATGTCCAGCGCCTCCCCGCCCATCCAGGTGCGCACCGGCGGCGACGGGTTCACCGCGGTCATCCCGATCATCCTATCGGGCCAGGGGAACATCATCGACACCACGATCAACTTCGACATCAGCTTCGCGGCGCTGGCCGCATAGGAGGCATACGGTGTGGGAACTGATCGCATTCATCGCGGTGCTGCTCCTGCTGGCATGGGTGTTCACTTCCCCGGGCCCTTCCTATTTCCATGAGCGTCCGCTTCCCACCACAAAGCCGCCTACGCACCGTCAGGTCAAGGAGAAATAGATGGCAGACGTAACCCTCGCCGCGGCGTTCCGCTCGGGGATCCTGAAAGCCTCGGGCTTCATCAAGCTTGAAAACTGGGAGAACCAGGACAACAAGCTCACCGTCACCCTGATCCCGAGGGACAATCAGTGGGAGGTGTTCTCGGGCACCGCCCCCGATGACAGCGGCACCCCGCTCTCGGTGTCCATCGCAGGGGTGACCTACCGGGTGTTGGGCGACACCAACGTGAACCTCCCCGCCTCCCAGTGGGACAACGAGGGGGTGGCCACCAGCGGCCGCAACAACCGCAAGATGACCAAGGTGGTGCGGGCGATGAGCGGCATCACCATCGCCTGCAGCCTCTCGGAGATGGAGAGCCTCCGGGCAATCGCGGAGGGCTGACGCATAGGGTGAGGGGGCGCCGGTGGCGGCCGGCGAATTACAGGGCCCCCTCGCCCAACCATGGAGGTGAGAAACATGGGTCAATTTTCGCTGAACCGAGACGAGAGCAAATACAAGCTCTCCCCCGAGGCGGCCACCGCGCAGGTGCGCCAGCTCATCGAGCACTACCAGATCGACATCGACGCCCAGCCCGACCGAAAGGCCAAGGCCGCCATCGAGGGGGTCTGCGAGCGGCTGGTGCGCTTCTACCGCATGGGCCTCCTGGAGAACATCCGAGACGGAAACCGGCTCACCGTTCGCCAGCACCTGGCCAACCCGCCCGGGGAGACCAAGGACCTGGACTGGGCGCAGATGGGCGCCAAGGCGAAGCTGGCCACCGATGGCTTCGACCAGGACGACCGCTACGCCCGGGCGTACGCGCTCATCGCGCACCTCACGGGCCTCCCCCCGCAGGCGGTGCACGAGCTTCGGGGCGTGGACCTCAACGCGGCCGAGGACCTCGGGCTGCTTTTTCTCTTGGGGTAGGCAGGGTTCACCAGATGATGGGCAACCTGTTCTACCGCAGAGTCCAGCCCTCCGAGATCAAGGAGATGAGCTACGAGGAGCTGCGCTACTGGGACGGCTGGCATGCGCTCATGGCCAACGCCGAGCGGGACTCCGTGAGGAAGGCTCCGTAGATGCCTGACTTCGCCGTTCGCTCCGTGCTCTCTGCGGTGGACAAGTTCTCCACGATCCTCAGCCACATGGGCGTGAACATGGGGAAGTTCGGCACGGCCTCTGAGGGCGCGTGGGGCAAGGCGGAAAAGGGCGCGGCATCCTTCAAGGCGGTCTTCGGCGGCGTGCTGGGCGAGCGCCTGTTCGAAAAGGCCGCCGAGGGGGTGAAAAAGCTCGTGGAGGCCGTCCCCGAGTTTGCCGCCCGCGGGCAGGAGATCGGGCGCATGGCCTCCATCATCGGGGTATCTGCGGACGCCTGGCAGCGCTTCTCCTACGCCGCGAAGCTCACGGATACCAACGTCGAGGGCCTGCAGACGGGCTTGCAGCGCCTTAACCGCAACATGGCCGACCTCAGCGTGGGCAAGGGCACGCTCATGGACCTCGTGCGCTTCGGCCCGCCGGGGCTTGCCCGCCAGATCCGCTCCACCCATGACGCCAGCGAGGCCTTCCTGATCCTGGCCGACTCCATCTCCAAGACGCGGGACCCTCAGGTGCGCGCGCGCATCGCCGTGGCCGCATTTGGAAAAGCCGGCCAGGACCTGCTGCCTATGCTGGCCCAGGGCCGCGAGGGCATCCACAAGCTCATGCAGGAGGCCTCCATCTACGGCAGCGTGCTCGATGACAAGACCATCGAGGCCTCCGCGCGCTTCGACGACAGCCTCAAGCGCCTGAAAGGCAGCGTGCAGAGCGTCAAGGACACCGTGCTCTCCTTCGTGCTTCGCGCCGCGCAGCCCTACATCGAGAAGGCCCTCGCATGGGTGGCCGCCAACAAGGAGATCATCGCTCAGCGGGTGGAAAACGCGATCATGAACATCGCAAGCGCCATCCAGGCCGCCAAGCCCTTCCTGCTGTTCCTCTGGAACGCCGCGGGCTGGCTCATAAAGAACTGGCCGCTTCTGGCGCTGGTGTACGTCTACTGGACGGCCGCGCAGATCGCCCTCAACGTCGCGCTGGACTCCAACCCCATCGGGGCTGTGATCATCGGCATCGAGGCGCTGGCCGCCGCGGTGCTCATCATCATCCACTACTGGCACGACATCACCGACGCCCTGAACGCCGCATGGAACTGGTTCGACCGCCTGTACAACAAGTCGCTCGCCCTTCGGACGGCCATCTTCTTCCTCGCCTCCCCGATCTGGCTGGTGGTGGAGGCCGTGCGCACGCTCGTGGACCTATTGTCCGGCCGCGGCCTGAAATCCTTCGAGAACTTCATTCCCCCGTGGCTCAAAGGCGCCACCGACAAGCTGGGGCTGACGCAGCAGAACGCCAACCAGGGCTACTGGAACAACGCCGAGGCCCCGAACAAGGGTGCGCCAAGCATGCGGGTGGTCAACAACATCAACGTGGACAACAGCCGCGCCCCCGGCACCACGAGTAACGTCCGTGTGGCCCCCGCCCTTTCCGGCGCCCAGGGCATGCAGTACGCCATGGGAGGCGGATAATGAGCGTCGGATTCCCGGCCTCCATCAAGCTCTACTCCATCTTCGGGAAGTTCCTGGCGGACGCGTTCGGTGTTACCTGCGCCTATCATGTCGGCTCATCGGTAAGGGGCAAGGGGTGGCGGGACGTGGACGTCGTTGTTCTTCTTGAGGACAAGGATTTCGAGCTCATGTTCGGGCACAAGGTCCCCGAGGGCGCCAAGTGGGAGGCAATCTGTCTCGCATTTTCAGCCCTCGGCAAAGACCTTACCGGCCTTCCGATTGACTTCAAGATCCAGCCGGTTACGTGGGCGAATGACAAGTTTCGAAGTCAGGATGGACACCAGCGCAGCGCCATGATCGGGGGATCGCCGTGATCCCCTGGCAGAGCCGCTTGCGCGCGCAGATCACCCTCGTTGCCCCGGACGGCACGCGATTTGTCGCCTCCTGGGGCGGGGATGACATCGAGATCGGAAAGCAGGTCCCGCAGTTCAACCCGCCGCTTTTCGACGGCACGATCACGCAGGACCTCGGCAGCAAGGGCTGGGCGTTTCCCCTTACCCTCACCTTCGAGGGGGACAACCACGACACCATGGCCCTGGGGTTCGCCCGGGCGCTCGCGCAGCGCGGCCCCTGGGGCATCATGCACCCCGTCTATGGCCAGTTCAGCCTCCAGCCCATCGGCCCGTTCAGCCTCAAGGTCCAGCCCACCGAAAGCGGCAACGCCACGCAGGTAAGCGGCCCGTGGGTCGAGGTGCCCTCCACCGCCGCCACGCGCTCGCTTTCCGAGCAGGCGGCCCTCACCAGCGCCCAGGTCGATGCCGCCAACGCCGCGGCCGCCGCGCAGTTCACCGATGCCCTGGATGTCTCCGACGCCGAGGGACAGGCCGCCGCGCAAGCCGCGGGGCTGGGGGCGCTGGGGAAGTTCGTTTCCTCGGGCCTGGCCAGCCTCATCAGCAAGAGCGCCGACCTGCAGGCTCAGTTCACCGCGGCGTGGAACTCGGCCACCGCGGGATTGCAGGCCGCCGTGTGGGACGGCGTGAACATCTACCAGCAGGTGCAGCAGATCATGTCCCTTCCGGCAGTCGTCGAGGCGGACCTTGCCACGAAACTTGCCAACTTCGGGGCGTTCGTGGACGACATCAAGGACGCCCTGGGCCTGAATACCGGCTCCGATGTCGCGGCCACCAACGCCGCTGCGATGGATGAGCTTTTCCTCTCGGGGGCGATAACCGGGTGCATCCAGAGCGTGCTCACCTCCCCGCCTGCCACCCGTGACCAGGCCCTGCAGGCGATCAACGACATTTCGGCGATGTTCACGGAGATCACCGCTGCCCTCGACGCCGTGCAGACGGCAACCGCCGGCAACCCCGCCTCAGGGCAGTACTTCTCCAATGGCATGTCGTACGCCGACCTCGCGCTGGTGGTGAGCATGGGCCTGCAGTACCTGCTTCGCCTCATTTTCGACCTCAAGGTGGCGCGCCGCTTCACCCTCGACCGGCCCCGCCACCCGGGTGAGATCGTAATCACCGAGTATGCCCCCGAGGACTCCAGCACCTACGACGACCTCTACGACCTTTTCATTGCCTCCAACGGCCTCATCGGCGATGACATCGTGCTCCTGCCCGCCGGCCGCGAGGTGGTGGTGTACCAGTGAGACACCCAGGCCCCGTGCTCGATAGGATGTTCCCTCCCGCAGGTCCATGCGCTTTCTGCGGCCACGCGGACAAGCGCCACCGCCTGTGGGATACACTCATTGCCCGCCATGATCATGGTGAATCGACGCACTCCATCGCGTCCGACTACGGATTCACCATGGAATCGGTCCGCGCCGTTCTTCGCGTCCGACCGTACCAGAGGCGCCGGGCATGAGCTCACTTGACGAGGCCATTGCCCAGGGACAGCAGACGCTTGCCAACTCCAAGGCGGTCTCGGAGTCGCGGGCGCTTGAGACGGCGCTGCGCCACAAGCCGCGAAACGAGGTTACCTTCCTCCTGGAAGGCCGCGAGGTGCCCATCCTCAACGCCAAGATCAGCCGCAGCATAGACACTGTGGCCGACGGCTGGACCTGCGAGGTGGAGTGGATCCCCGGCCGCGACAAGGACCTTGACCGCCGCATAGGCCCGTACACCTACGCTCGAGCGCAGATCTACATCGGCCCGCGCTTGGTGAACACCGGCCGCCTGTACACGGTTCGGAACACGTTCACCGCTCAGGGGCTGGTGAAGCAGCTTGAGTGCGCATCGTACACCGCTGACCTCGTGGATAGCGACATGCCCCCGTTCTCAGGCTACCAGTTCCAGGGCTCAAGCCTCCCGGACATCGCCTCCACCCTGTGCCGTCAGATGAAAAACGTGGACGGATCTGCACTCACCCCCCCAATCTCCGTGGGAATCAGCCGCATCCTCACGGGCGCCGACTACACGCGCGTGGTCACTCCGTTTGACATCGTGCAGACACAGCTCACCGAGAAGTACTCCGAGTTTTTCACCCGCCTCGCCTACCAGCGGGGGGCGCTTGTGACCAACGACCGCTATGGGATGCTTCTCATCACCATGGGCGCAAAGACCGGGCCTGAGGTCGCCACCCTCGGTGAGCAGGACATCGCCGCCTACCGGCAGGCCCTCTCAGGGTCGAACGCGCAGAGCCAGAGCTGGGGCGCCTCCTTCGATGGCCGCCAGCGCTTCTCCACCTACGCCGTCTACGGGCAAAGCGGGGCCCCCCTGGAGTACGACGCCGACGAGAGCGAGGACACTGGGGGGGCCATGTACAGCGTGGCAACCGATGACCGCGTGCCCGGCAGCCGCCGCACCAACATCATCATGGGAGACATCGCAGCAGGCGGGGCGGGGGTGACCGCTGCATGGCACCGATCGCGCCAGCTCGTGAAGGCCCTCACCATCCCCTTTCCGGTGATCGGCTGGTACACGCCGGCTGGGGACCTGTGGAATCCCAACGACTTTGTGACGGCCCTTGCGCCCTCGCTTGATATCAACATCGCGACCAAGTTCCTCGTCCGCCAGATCGACTACGACCACAGCGCCTCGGGGCAGACGGCCACCCTGTACCTGGTCCCGCCGGAGGTCTACACCGGCCAGCCCGTGCGGGAACCGTGGAGCGGGAGGTGGCAGTGAACGAGATCCGCGTGGGCGTAGTCAAGGGACTTGCGACCACCGATGCACAGGGACAGCCGACTCTCCTGGGAGTGGGAGCGCCGAAGAACTCAAAAAGCGGAAAGGCGCGGCTTCTACAGGTGCGCATCGGACCCCAGTTGCAGACGGTGCAGCTCGTGCCCCTGGCGGGCGAGGACTTTTCACCCCCGGCGGGCGCGCTGGTGGTCCTCATCGACTCCTCGGGCTGGAAGTACGCCGTGGCCTGCCAGGACGACATCCCGCCGGACCCCAACCTCAACCCTGGGGAAAAACTGCTCTATGGCAGCGACGGCAGCGGAAACAAGCGCGGGAGGGTGAAGTTCAAGCAGAACGGCAAGGTGTACCTGGGAAACGCCACGCAGAACCTCAGGACGCAGTTGGACAACCTCCTGCAGGCGCTGAACACCTTCAGTGGGACGGCGGCGCAGGCGAGTATCACCACGGGCGGGAGCTCGAGCGCATCACTGGCGGCGGCCATCGTGGCGCTCATGGCGCCCCTGTTTTCCTCGGTGGTCAACGTCACCACGGCGATCGACGCGCTACTGGATACAGCGGAATGAGGCAGCGAGATGCAGACTGACCGCTACTCCGGCGACGCCCGGCTCCTGCTCACTCCCAACGGCGCTGACCTCGACTACGAGGGCGGTCAGCCGGTCATGGACCGCGGGCTTGAGAATCAGGCGCTCATCTCGCTATTCACGCGGCCAGGGTGGTGCGGGAACCTGTTCCTGCCACCGGGCCAGCGCATCGGAAGCGACTTCGAAGATACCTGCGAGGGCCCGATCACGCTTCAGGCGCTGGCGGCCGACATCCCGCAAAGCGCCGAGCGCGCGCTGAAAAGCCCTCTCATCCCCGAGGTGACGGTTGAGGTCTCCAATCCCACGGCGTGGAACCTATCCATCGCCATCTCTCTCGGTAGCGGGCAGAAGCTGACCCTCGACCGCCGCGGGATGCTGTGGAGCAATCAGGCGAGCGACCCCGCGGCCGCGCGGCTCGTGAAGGCGGAAGCATGAAAACTCGACTTGTTCACATCATGGCCGACCTTCCTTGCGTCCAGTGCGGTTATTTTGAAACGCTTTGCGGGGCCGAAGTAAAGAAAGAGTTTGCCACGATGGATGAAGACGAGGGCACATGCAAGAAGTGCATTCGCATAGCGAGGCCTAAATCATGAGCATCCCCATCCTCACCACGCAGGAACAGGTTGACCAGAACATCGCCTACCTTGAGGCGCGCCTGAACCAGACGACCCCGGCGGCGGACAAGGCGTACAACCGTGAGGTGGCCGTCATGCAGGGGATGGGTCAGACGGCCCTTTCAAAGCTACTGGCCGACCGCATCAAGGCGGTGCTCGCGCAGACCGCACGCGGGTCCGACCTCGACCTCCTGGGCCTTGAGTACGACACCCCCCGCCACGCAGCGGCTGCTGCCGTTCTCTCCGTGACCCTCACCGGCACCAACGGCACGGTGATCCCGGTGGGGACGGTCATGATCGGGCTTCCCAACGGAGCGCTGTACACCGTGACCACCGGGGGCACCATCGCGGGCGGGACCGTGACCCTGGCGCTCACCGCGCAGGTGGCGGGGGCCTCGGGGAACCTCAACAACAGCGATACCCTCGTCCTGCAGGGGCAGATCGTGGGAGCCACCGGGATCCCCACGGTGGCCGCAACCACCACCACGGGCGCCGACGCCGAGACCGACGACGCCTACCGCGTTCGGGTACTGGACGCCCAGCAGGCGCAGGCCACCGGGAGCAACGCGGCATCATACAGGCTGTGGGCGCAGGGCGTGTCGGGAGTCGTTCGCGCCTACCCCTACAGCGGGGCCCCTGCGGGAGTGACGAGCTCGCCGGTCATGCGCACGGTGTACGTCGAGTGCGACCCCACGATCCAGGCGGACGGCATCGCCCCTGCAGGCCTCCTCACGCAGGTGCGCACGGCGATCACCACCGACCCGAACACGGGACTGGCGCGTCAGGACCTCGGCCTCACCGATGGCACGCTGTACGTGCAGGCGATCACGCGGACCTCGATCTACGTGCAGATCACCGGCCTCAACGTTCCCGGCGGGCTCACCTCGCAATGCCAGGCGGCCATCCTCGATGCGCTCACCAAGTACTTCCTGGCCGTCACCCCGTTTGTCACCGGCGTGGATCCCTCGTTCGGCCGAAACGACAGCATCACAAACCCCAGCGTATCGAAGGTCATCCAGGGCGTGCTCGTGGCCTACGGGGCCAGTGCCGCCAACATCGGCTTCGGGCTGTCGGTGAGCACGTTCGTGAGCGCCTACACGGTGAGCGCCGGGGAGAAGGCGAAGCTCGGGGGCATTACGTATGTCTGATGAGGTGTGGGTCGTGACTCGACCGAAATCTGCATCGTGGGACCTGATGGGAGTTTTCTCGACGGAACAGAAGGCCGTAGCGGCCTGTACAAGCGAAATCGACTTCATTTGGCCCATGAAGATCGACGAGAAAGCGCCGGAGGAGACTGTCGTTCACGAACGGGGATACCGCCCCCTGGGAGTCAATCGTGTCTGACCCCTACGTGGGCACGCGGACGCTGATGCGGGCATTCCTCGACGCCGTTCTGCCGCCGGGGGCGATCTGGCGCCCGGCGCCCGGCGGGGACTTCGACCACTTCCTCGACGGGCTGGGCGACAACCTGCAGGCCACCCACGACGCCATCGTGCAGCTTGCCTACATCCGCGACCCGTGGCGGACGCCATTCCTCGACGAGCTGGAACGCGAGTACGGGGTAACGCCCAACGCGCAGCTCAGTGAGAGCACTCGCCGAGCCTACCTTGCCAGCGTCAAGTACGGCCGCAACCGCAAGAGCACCCTGGACACCCTGCAGCGGGCCCTGGACGACGCGGGCCTGGGCGTCGGGGGCTACGGGCTCATGGTGTTTGCCAACGACCCCCCGGTTGACCCCGCTCCGTTCATGGGCTTCACCTATCAGATGTACCTCGGAGGAGGAAACACGCAGTACCTGGGGTACAACACCGGGGGCATCACCCGCGCATTCCTCGGGGTTGCCTCCGGCGGCGGGGTGTGGCTGGTAAACGGCGAGCCGTATGTGCCGGTCCCCAACTATGAGTCCCTCGGGGGGGCACAGAGCTACCTCGGCTATCTGCGAAGCGGGACGACCGGCGGCTACTATCTCGGGCAGTACTACAGCGTGAGCTATCTGCCGATCACGGTGGCAAGCCCCAGCGACCCTACTACGTGGCCCTGCGTGTTCTTCCTCGCGGCGGCGGCCACGCGGGCCTACCCGAACCTGATTGACCGAGGGGACTGCGAGAGCGCGACTCCGCCGATGGTGAGCGGGGAGACGGTGCCCTACAAGTCCAACAATCCAACGTGGGCTCAGAGCACGGACGGTTTTTCCGGTTGGCCTTCGAGTGGGACTCATAGTTTCAAGTTTACTCAGACAGCAGACGGATTGTCTGAGGCTGGGCTGACCTATGGGATAGGAGCCGGAACCGGGTTGCACGGCTTCATCCCGGGGCACACCTATACGATCTCCAAAAAGTTCTACATCCCCTCGGCGAGCGGGATTTTGGGAACCCAGGTAGGATTTCAGTTCGGCTATCGCAATTCAGGAGCAAACCACGGCAATACACCGGTTTGCGCTAATCTTTACGATCAGGTCCAGGTGCTTTCCACCACGATTACGCTTCCCTCTGACACCACAGACGTGTGGATCTTCGAATTGGGCAGTGGGCTCACCGGCCAATACTTCTACGTCGATGACATCACGCTGAACGACGTCACCCTTGGGCCTCCGATTTCCGCTCTCACGATGGCCACGATCCCCGCGAACCTGCGCCAGCGTCTGGTGGAGATCGTGATGCGGTGGAAGCCGCTACATACCTGGGCGGCGCTGATGGTGAGCTTCTCATGAGAATACGAAACTGGCGGGGCATACGCCCTCGTGAAACCGAAAACCGAAAGGGCGAACGCCCCTGGGAGGAAACATGAAAGACCTTGCAGGCATCCCCAACATCACAGGGGCATATCCCTCTGTGGCGGCGAAAAACTGCTCGGGGGCTGGCGCCACCGACGGCACGGCGGCGGTCTCCGACTGGGTGAACATGATCTGGGGGAGCTTCCAGACCATCATGAACCGCGCGGGCCTCACGCCCTCTGGGGTGCTCGAGGCATGGGCGGCGGAGAACGCCTTCCTGCACGCCTCCCCGGGCGAGGCGACGATGCGCCGAACCTCGGGGCAGATCCTCACGGCGCTGCAACTCCTATTCAGCTCACCCGGAGAACTGGTGCTGTGGTGCCGCTCGCAGGCACCTGCAACGGTCGGCGCTCGCGTACTGCTCCTCCAGGGGCAGACCATCGCGGTGGCATCCTACCCCGACCTGTGCAACGCCGTGTACTGCGGGGACGCCGCCAACAACACCGCAGGGGTTCCGTTCTACCTCAGCTCGGACTCAGGCGGAGTCACGCGCTCGACCAGCGGCACCTATCTCACCCTCCCCGATGCCCGCGGAGTGACCATCCGCGGAATCGACACGGGAGCCACACGGGACCCCCTTGGTGCCACGCGTGGCGGAGGCACGCCCAATGGCAGCATCGAGCTGGATGCACTGCAGGGGCATATCCATGGCATTTCGAGGGGCACCACTGGGACGTCGCAGAACGCTTATTCTCCTCAAACAACTACATGTAGCGCAACGCCGGTTACCGACCCTGGTATTTTCATCTCGGGTCCAACCACCGATGGGGGCGCAACCGAAGGCGATGGCTCAACCGGAACCGCTCCCAGGACTTCCAAGGAGACACGCATGATCAACATGGCCTGCTACATCGGGATCAGGTATTAGGCAATGAAGGTCGTCACCTGTCCCAAGTGTGGAACGAAACTCGGATATCTCAAAGGAGACCGCTTCGTCGGTCTATTCCATGATCCGTGCCAGTACGGCACAAAGAAGAGGTGAGAGGATGAAAACCGTATTTCACGCGAACGTAGACGGGCGGGAGATCGTGCTGGGCTTCGGGGAGGCGCACGGCTTCATCGACCCCGAGGCGACGTGGCGCAAGGTGGAGGCGATCCTCGCGGAGACCGACGAGAGCAAGCAGATGCACGCGCTCAACGCTCAGATCAACCTCGTGCGCGCCAAGGCCGATGAGGCGCTTTCCATGGCCTCGCGGTTCGCCGCGGTGGTGCTCCCCGATGGCAAGGTGCTATCAGCGGGCAACCCGCAGCTCATGGCGCGCTACAACGGGGAGTACCAGATGCATCTTGGCGAGGCCGAGGAACTGGTCAAGCAACTCACGCCGCTGGTGACCGCCTTCGAGGCACGGCGCGCGGCGCTGTTCCTCGAGCAGGCGGAGTACACCCACCCGCCGCAGGGCGAGGACCTCATCGCCGATGATGCGGCGGCCTCCCTGCAGGCGAAGCACGCCGCGCGAGGTGACGGCCGGGCGCTTCTCATGAGCGGGGAGTACATCACCGACCTCCGTGGACGCGAGTACTGGCTTCCCAACCCGTGGCGGAAAGCATCGGTGGTAAAGCTCGGAGATGAGCTTCCCAAGGGCGCGGTGCTGACTCCGACCTCCGAGCAGTCGCAGGAGATTGCCTCCCAGCAGGAGGCCGACCGCGTGGCCGCACTCGACCCCGACCAGCGGACCGCCGAGGCGCAGGCGGCGCAGGTGGCCGCCCAGCAGGAGGCGGCTGCACTCCGCGCCCGGCTTGAGATCACGGGAGACGCCAAGGCTCTGGCCAAGGCGCAGGCGTCGTATGCGGATGCCGTTTCGGCGATTGAGGAAAAGTACGGGGTGAGCTTAAGCTGAAAGAAAAGCGGGGGCCGTTGGGCTTCTCACCCCCAGCACCCCGCAGGTTTCCGCCCCGTCGCAAGGCGGGGCTTTTTATTCCACGTCGAGAAACTTCACCTTGTGGGCGTCGGCAAGCGCGATATGGCCATCTTCCTGCTCGATTATGGCCTTGGCCTCTCCCTTGTGTTCCACGAACCGATGGAAGTACCCTCGCCAGTATTCCTGATGTCCGATCACTGCCGCCGGCCTGAGCTCGGCTCGGGTCACTTCATCACCTTCCGTGAGTTCATCGCTTCGCGAATCTTTTCCGCCGCTCGTCATGCCGCGTGCGCACTTGACCTTGATCCGAAGGCGTGAGCCGATTCCTCACCGTCGTCGAGCAGATTTTGGAGGGCAAGAAGAATGGCGCTCATCTGAGGCCTCGTGAGATCGACCTTCATTTCATCACCCACAGCTTCTGGTCGGCGCTGAAACTCGAAATCACCGTGCTGGAGCTGTCGCGCTTCCACAGCGTGGTCCCCTGATGGTAGTACAGCGACCCCGAGATATCCTCCGGCAGCAGGGTGGCAGAAAGCGCCTCCCCGGTGGTCTGCCAGCCGTCGCCGGTGTACAGGAACTGCACGAACGCCGCCACGCCTGTGGACGGGCTGAAACTGATGAGGGAGCCGCTTGTGCATTCGATGAAGAACACCATGCCGGAGTCCACGTAGGCGGGGATCATGCGGCTGTACTGCCCGTTGTCGTGGTAGAGGCCCGATCCCTGCGAGGTCACAAGCGGAGGCTGCGGCAGGGCAAACTGCTGGAGGGCATTCGCATGCGTGGTGAACGTCCCTGCTCCCGGATCCCACACGTCGCCGTAGCCGTCGTACCACACGCCACCTGCCTGGATCCACGGTTGGCGCCCGGGCCATGGGAAGCCGCCGCCGGTCACCGTTACGCTTCTCCCTCCGGGGTGCGCGGAGTCGTAGATCACCAGTGCGTTGGGGTTGGCGGTGTCGGGCTCGTAGAACAGAGGTCCGCCTTCCACCGCCCACACGATCTGGTTGGAGACGAGTGCCGCGTTGGTGATGTCGTGGAAGCGTCCGAGGTCATCCAACGCAATCACGTCGCCGTTTTCCGTCTCGAAGCTGGAGGCGTAGTTCCAGGTGTTCGCGTGCCAGTCGCCGTACTCCGCGCCATCCTGCCAGATGCGGGTGTGCGCTCCCGGGGTGTAGTCGATGTCGTAGGACTGCTGCGCGCTCAGCGCCTCGAAGGTGTAGGTAACCGGGTCGCCGATGACGGTCACCCCCGCGGGAAGCGCCGGGAGGTTGATCGCCTGAGTGATCGCCCCCGAGGAGTCGAGGAAATACAGGACCTGTCCCACGGTGATCTTCGACCCGTTGCCGTGGCTCGCGGTACCCGTCTTCCACACCACGGTGTTCGTTCCATCCCACAGGCGAACGGCGCTCCCGTCGTAGAGGGCGGCGAGCACCGGGCCGGTCAGTCCAGCGGGGGGAGGAATTACCTGAGTCTGCACGGTTACCGCACACGTTGCGGTGAAGCCTCCGTCATGCGAGGTGGCGATGATCGTGGCGCTGCCGTTTGCCTTCGCCTGCACGAGGCCACCGGATACACTCGCCACCCCAGGGGCGCTGGAGGTCCACGTTACGGCCTGGTCGGAGGCGTTCGCGGGTTGAAGCTGCGCACTGAGTTGGTACTGCGTGCCCGGGGGAAGCGTCTGAGAGGTGACCGACAGCACGATGCCATCGACGTGCACAACGCCGGGAATCGGAGGCTGGCAGGCGGCCAGCGCAAGGGCGAGGCCGAGGATGAAAAGATGCCACTTCATGATTTTCCTCCTATCGGTTGCCCGCACTTCGGGCAGACTTCCTTGAGATCGGGGTCCTTGTAATTCGTGAGATCGCGGAAACCGAGTTGCATGAGGATGGTGACGAATATATCGTCAGTCATGCCCTTGCCATCCTGCTTTTCAAGCTCGGTGATCAATTCGGGAAATGAGGCAAGCGCCTTCCACGAATCGTCGAAGGATTCAAGGCGGGCGACCCATTTGCCACCGAGCCAATGCCAGCGCATGATCATCTCCCCGGTAGTTCCGCCTTCGGTGCTATATAGTCCGAATGTGACCTCGGGATCTCTTTTTCCATTTGCCTTGGCATACCATGCCCGGCTTGACCAGTGAAATCCACGTTCGATCACTTTTTACCCCCTTTCATCGTATCCCTGATCGTTTCCAGCATCAACACGGCAGGCCCTCGCGGGATGCGTGCGCCACGCTCCCATGCCCGAACCAGCGCAAGGGAGACGCGCAGGCGCTTGGCGAATTGCTCCTGCGTGAGTGCCCCACGGATGGCGCGAATCGCGGCGGGGGTCATGCTCCCCGCTCCATGCTTTCGATGGCATTCTGGATATTGATCTGCGCGAACACCGCAGCTCCGATTGCTTTTCGCGCCATCTTCGCCCGGGGAGTCGCGTTCTCAAGGAGTTCATCCTCGAACGCCAGTTCCAGGGTCATGCCCGTGGTGATCGCCTCTTCCATGGTGGCCTTGGGATTCGCGGCCAGCCCGCGGCGGAGAGCGGCTTCAAAGAACCTTGCTTCGGCGGTGGTCAACTCGTTTTCGTTCGTCTTCATGTACTACACTGTATCACTACTACGGGGTATCGTCAACTATCTTGTGCACCCTGTAGCAAAAATATATTTATGCACCCGCGCGCCAACTTGGCACACTTGATGCAACCCCGTGCACGGGGTATTCTCACCCTCATGGGCGCCCCGGAGCGCACGATCATTGAAGGCCGCCTCGCCTCCCTGGAGCCGGACGAGCGCCGCTTCAGGATCAACGCCGGACAGGGCTGGGTGGGCGAGGAGCACCGCGTGCACCGCCCTACCCCGTTCGTGCTGTACCCCGGGGACGTTCTTCTGCGACGGGCCAGCGTCCTGCACGCCGCTCCGGCGGGATGGCCGGACCTCGCGGGATGGGACAGCGTGGTGGTCACCCCCGAGATGGTGGGCGCCCGGATCGCCGTTTTCGTCGGCGAAGAGATCAAAGCCGGTCGCGGACGGCTGTCCCGGGTGCAGGTCATGTTCCGCGACTGCCTGACTCGGATGGGCGGTCGGTGGCGGGTGATCCGAGGTCGAGCGGGAGTTGCTGGCGATCCCGTTTCCAGCACACCGGCCCGACGCCGCGCAGGATCGAAAGCGGTGCAGTCAGCGGCATCCGACAGAGCCGACACTTCGGAAGTATTCCGCGCTTTCTGAGGTCCATCCGCAGCACCTCGGCGCGCTTGGCCAGGGTCATCCCACAAGCTCCTTTCCGGCCTCGGAGCGCTCCTCGGCCTCGCGTTCCAGTTCCTTTTTCTTCATCCACGCCCAGCCCCGCGCGTAGGGGGTGCCATCGCGTTTCTTCGCCTGCCGGCCGATCTCCACCAGAAGCGGGACATTCACCGCCCTAGGCATCTGGCGGTAGCGCTCGACGCTCACCTTGGCGGCCTCGGCTCGAATGGGGATCTCGCGCTCGGTGAGGAAGTGATATACCCACATCACCGACCTGCCCAGTTCCTCGGCGATACGCAGTAGCTCGCCCACCGGCCCCGGGTCCAGCCTCGGCGGGTCCTCCTGAAGGGCCGACAACCAGGCATCGGAGGCAGCACCTATCCTGTCCTGCACCTCGCGGCGCTCCTCGGGCTCGAGCGTCGTCCACGTCCGCGGCGGCGTGCGTTCCTCCAGACGGGCATCCACGGTCTCAAGTTCCCCCCGGCTCATGGCGGTAGCGGGATCCAGCTTGCACCCTCCGCGGCAGGCGGGGTCACTGCAGTACTGGTAGTCCTTCAGGGGGCACAGGCGCAACTCGGTGGAGACCGGCGCGCGCTCCCTGCGCTCCCGGCCGTAGAAGTTCCAGGTCAGTTGATCGTGGTAGAAAAGCGGAACACCGGGATGCGCGGCGTCTTGATGCTCCTGGACAAGATTCGCATGGTCGAAGAATAGAGCCTCCTCCTTACCCGGATATGGGCGAAGAATCCGACCCACCTTCTGGAAATAGAGAGCCCGAGACAGAGTCGGACGAAGCGAAGCTCCATATTCAACACGCGGCACATCAAGGCCGTATGTACAGAGATCACAATTGGTGAGCCCATCGATCTCCCCCTTCCTGAGTGCCTCGATCAGGCGGCGGCGCTCGCCTTTTCGCATGGCGCCCTCGATCGTGAAGAATAGGTAGCCCGCCTCGGTGAAGCGCTGCGCCGTCTCGTAGGCGCTTCGCACCGATCGGCAGAAGATCAGCGCGGGTCGACCTTTGTGGTAGCCTTGACCCGTTCGCGCTGTGGGCGCACCCGGAAGCGATATCCCTGAGTGTCCGATGCTGCCGTATTTTCCATAGTACCGGACAACGTCACCGTACACTTTGCGTTTTTCAAGGAGAGCTTCCAATTCAGAGGCGTCGTATTCAGTGCCTCGACGATGGATGGAGTCAAGCCCTGCAATTGGAGGCGCAAAATATCGAAGAGAGCTGAGGAAGCCGCGATCCGTGAGCCAAGGGATACTCGGGCCGAAATGGATTGCCTCATAGGGTCCTCCTGCTTCTATGGCCAGTCCGCGGCCGTCCAGGCGCTCAGGGGTGGCGGTGAGCCCGATCACCCTGAGGGCGGTCTTCTGCGCGCGCGCGGCCTCGATGATGGCAAGCTGCGCGTCATAATAGAGATGGCACTCGTCGAAGAAAATTACATCCGGCCAGGTCTTCACGCGGCCCAGGCGGCGCAGGAGCGTGTCCTTGCTCACCAGTTGCACCTTGAACGCTCGGCTTTCCTCGCGGCCGGCGGCGATATGCCCGTGCGGGATCTTCCAGCGCTCGAAGTGCTCGCTTGCCTGCTGGAGAAGCTCGTTTCGCGGGACTACAAACCAGATCACGAACGTGGGATTCAGGCCGCGGATGAGGCTCACCATGGCGCTCACCTCGGCGGTCTTGCCCCCGCCGGTAGGTAGCTGGTGCAGCACGCTTGCGTGGTCGCGGATGAGCGGGCGGATCTCGGCGACGTCGGCGGCCTGGTAGTCGCGGAGCACGCTATTCCTTCATGATAGGGGAAACGCCCTTGCCGCATTTCGGGCAAGCATAGAGAATGTACATCAGCTCTCCATGGACCGGGCATTTCCATCCCTTGAGCTTAGGCTTGGGATGAATCATCAGGTGGATCTCCAAACGTCCGATACGCATCAGTGCTCCCTTTCCCCGGCTGGGATGGCACCTGCGGGGGCCACGATGAGGCCCGTGAGCGTCTGGCGGCACCGCGCGATCACCGAGGGGTCGGTGCAGTCGGTGACGAAGACCGCCGCTTTTCCCGCGCGCAGGAAGGTCGGCCTCAAGGGGATCGCGGGTCCGAAGCCCTTGATCACGCCGTAGGCCTGCTGTCCCTTGGGGTCCGGCGGTGCGAACATCAGGCACACGGTGTGCGCGGGGTCGAAGATGTAGCTGTCGGCGTCCTCCCGCACGGCCTCCGAGAAGAGGACCGCCAGCCCCAGGTGGTAGATGCACGGCAGGCCGCTCACGACGCGGCCGTCAGGTCTGAGAAGTTCCATTACCGTCCCCTTTCATGCATTTCTCGCGGTGCTCGGCGATTGCTGCCGCCTTCGCATCTTTTCGCTCACAGGTCACGTGGTGCATGCAGCATCCTGCCCACGCCGGCGAATACCACATTGTATAGGCGCGCAATGTCGCCTTTCCGGGTGTCCCGTCGCGCTTCAATCTTGATTCCTCGAAGACAGCAACATGAACGAGCTGCGTCATTTCTCCCTCGCTTTCTTCAGTTCTGCTTCCAGCCAGCTCACATAGCCGGCGTCCACGTACTCATGAAGCGGCCCGTCCATCAGGCGCAGCACCGGGCGCCCCTCGGCATGCAGGTACTCGGCGGAAAACGGGCGGGTGTACTCGGTGCGGGTCATATCACGCGCTCCAAGGCCAGAAGCTCGTCCATGCGCTCCAGCACGCGCATTCGGCCCAGATGCTTTCCGAGATACTTCCAGGCATAGAAGCCCGCGACGTAGGGCTTGAACCACGCGCTGTGCTCGTAGATGAACGGCTGGTCCATCTTCACGCGCCCTTGGATCCGAAGGTGGCAGCGCTGGCAGAGTGCCACGAGATTCCACCATCGGCAGTTCATCTTGTCGCCGTCGAGATGGTGGACGGTGAGGATATTCCAGCCCTCGCGGGAGTGCTTGGCGCCGCAGCGCACGCACTTCCAACCCGCTGCCTTTTTCACCCGGCGGGCGATCGTCTGCCAGTTCGACGGGTATCCCTCGGCCTTGCCGCTCACAGCCCCAGCTCCTTTCGCACGCTTGCAACCTCGGGGGTCTGCTTCAGGGTCTCCAGCGCCTTTCGCACCGTCTCCCTGAAGCCCGGGGTGCGCACCATCGCCATGTCGTCGTACAGGGCATCCAGGATGCGCCAGATCCCGCGGCGCACCTCGGCCGGCCGTCCTCGCTCGACTGCCGCGCGGTCCCACGACCACACCATCTGGATGAGGGCAGATCGGTCAGGCATTGGTACCTCCAGCGTTTCGGCTCATATCGGCGGATCCCCTTCCAGCAGGCCCGCGGAGAACACCATGCAGCGGCGGGAGGTCTCACCCGGCGGGGTGACGGTCTCCCCCTTTTTCAGGCACAACAGGTGCCGTGCCAGCACGCGGCTGTACTGCGCGCCGAGCATGCGGCCCAGGTGGTGATTACGGACGGCCACGCACATCTGGCCCTTGCTGTCCACATACAGCCCCAGGGTGTTGAGCGTCTTTCGGTACTTGGCGAGGTCGGCCGCGGGGTCCTCGGTGTCATATCCTCGGGCCAGGGTGCGCAGGAGGTGCTCCACGGTGTAGCGCTTGGTGGGGGCATCGAAAAGCGGCATCACTTCATCCATGAGCCGCTGGATCATGCTCTCGCTGTCGTCCTCGGCGCGCTCCACGGGCTTGGAGGCGTACACGGTGGGAAGCCACTCGGCGAGCTGCTCGTCAGTGGGAAATGCGTTTTTCCACACCCGCCAGTGCGCCGCCCACAGGATCCCCTCCATGAGGCTGTAGCGGGTGTCCATTCCCGTGCGGTCGTGCACGGCCACAGAGAAGCGCTCGGCCTGCTCGATGATCTCGGCCAAATGCGCCCAGGTGAACGCCCTAACCCCGGCGCAGGATTCCTCCGTGAAGGCGCAGGCAAGGCCGGCTCGTATTTCCGCCCAGTTGTTTTCGGGCTTTCGCATGTCCACCACGGCGATACGGTTGGCGTCGGCCTCGCGCTCGTAGCCGGGCTGGATGGCGGCGTAGAGGAACATGCTTCGCGCCACGTACGATATGCTCCGCCCCTGGGTGGTGCCTTTGAGGATGCGCGGGGAGTCGTCGCTGAAACTCTGCCGCATCAGGGCAAACACGTTTCGCATGCGCATGCGGCTTTCTTCCTCGCCGCTTTCCGCTTCCTCCACTACCACCGGCAGGCAGTCCAGCTGCAGCTCCTGTCGGATGCCGGCCTCGGTGACGTTGGTGACGTACAGCCCGCGGGCCATGCGCTTGACGACATACTGGAGCACCGTGGACTTCCCGCTGCCGCTCTGGCCCGTTAGGAACACCGCGGGCCTCACGGGCAGGGCTCCGCAGAAGGGGGCCAATACGCTCCACGCCAGGAGGCGCGCGCAGTCCGCGGGGGTCTCGAAACTCAGCGCCGACGCCGCAGCCCACATGCGCGCCCTGGTTTCGGCCACAGCAGGATTGCCGTCCAGTCCCAGGTCCAGCCGTGTTTTCCTCTGGTAGACGCGATCAGGGTCCGGCCCGCCGTAGGTGCTCGTCCCGTCGTGGTAGAGGTAGGTGGTGCCGGAGGCGCCCGCAATGCGCCAGCAACCGCGCCCGCGAATCGAGCCAATATCGAAGGCTTTGCCATTGGATGCCTCAATAAGCCAGTCGATTGCACGATCGACATCAAGCCCTTGCCCCCGAGAGTTCTTCGGGAACATGCCTTCCCACCAGTCGATGGATGCCAGCAATTGCAGGTTGGTCTTGGTAAGCGATCCCAGGCGGAAGGTCTGCATGCGCTCGCTGCGGTCGAGGAAGTAGGTCAGGCCGTCGTCGGCGGTACCCAGGATGCGGAAAGGGATGGCGTCGGGGGTCAGATCGCCCGCATCATGAGATCCGCCACGTCCTCCACCTTCACTCCCATCATGTCCATCATCGCTTTGAGCATTCTCATTTCGGGCAGGTTGCTGTCGAACAGGCTCTCCGCGAGCCTCCGCAGCGAACTCGGGCCCATTCCCAAGGTATTCCGCCATCTCCTGCGGGCTTCGCACCTGTAGGGCTTCCACGATGTCGGCCGCCTGTGGCTTGATCTTGCGAGCGTCAGGAAGTGGTTGAAGCACGCGAACCGACTGAACGTGAGACTGGAGTGTGTGTCGAAGACTTTCGGCCGATTCCAGACCGGGCCTGTCATCGTCGGGATAGATGACCACCTGTCGCCCCACAAGCGGCGACCAATCCGCGAGGCGAGCCTTTTTCGCGCCGCCGTTCCACGTGACCGGTACATACCCCGGGATTTCCTGCGCTGCCTTCCAGCACTTCTCCCCCTCGACGATGAGAACAGGGGCGTCGGGCCGGGCGGCAAGGAGGTCACGTCCGAAAAGTCGTACGGGGCATCCCTTGAAGCGAACAGTCGGGCCATGGTCCCCGGTGCCAGCGCTTGCCCAGAAGCCAAGGACGATCTTGTCCAGTCGCTCGATTTCCTTCCGCTGGAATCGCTCACGGTCTCCCTTCCTTTCAAAGCGCACCGAGAGGATCTCCACGCGGCCGCTTTCATCCTTGCAGGTCCACGAGCCTGCGATCTCCAAGTCCGTCCCGAGCTGGCGGGTCACCGCGGGGGAGAACGGGGCAAGCTCCAGGAGGCGCTTGGCGGTGTAGACGGACTTCGCCTCGTCGACGGACAGGGGGATGAAAGAAGGGGCGGAAGGACTCGCCTGCTTCCGAGTGTCTGTTCTCGGTACGGTTCCTCTGTCGTCCGCCCCGCTGAAATCCCCCAGCGTTTCCTTCACGATTTTCACTCGCTCGCGGAATGTGCTTTTGCCTGTCCCCATGCCCTTGATGAGGCCGCAGGCATCCCATATGTCCCAGCTCACCCCGCACACCGGGCAGTAGACGTTGGTGTCGTAGCAATGCGCTGACGGGTGCTCGTCGGGATGGTCCGGGTTGATGCAGCGCATGGTGCCATCGGGGGCTACCTCCACGCCGAGGCGGGAGAGAAAATCGCGGATGCGCGGGCGGTAGGCGGCCAGGTCGTCGTTGGGCACTCGGGTGGCTCCCTCGGGGTCAGCCGTCGAAATCCGCCGTGAGGCGCTCGGGGACCTTGATCTGCCACTGGTGGCACAATCGCACCAGCGCCTCCTTGTCCGCTTGCAGGCGTCGCACGCGCTGGGAGTCGATCTGCCCGCCTTCCAGGCGCTTCACGCGCTGCACCAGTTCGCGGTTTTCCTGCCTGAGCTCGCGGATGTACGCTCGGTCCTTGGATTGCTCCAGGAGCTTCCACAGGCGCCACGCGAAGCCCATCACCCAGTTCAGGTTGTCGATGAACACCCGAGCGTTGAACTCGCTCAGGTTGTAGTTGCCGTTGACGATCCTTCGGCGGTTCCACTCGCGGATGCGCACGAACTCATCGACTTCCATGGCCGCGCATTCCTCGTCGCTGGGTTCGGCGTTGTACAGGGGGTTGCTCATGGAGTCCCGCCTGCGCTTGGGTCCAGAATGAGGGTGCCGTCGCAAATGGGCTGGTTGGACGAAAGCCACGTATGGTGAGGTCCTTCGGGGAAGGTCGACCATACAGCCCCGCACCGTAAACACCTCCACCGCCTCGCTGCCTCGGAAGGGGAGGGCCTCGGGTCCCCACAGTTGTCGCACACGTTGCGACCGGGAGGATTGCTTTTCCACCCGCAGGAAACGCACGTCCATTCGTCTATCGGACTTGGCTTTTTACCGTCGGGGGCGGGCGTCTCTGGCATGTTCCCGTCATCGTCCTCTATCTGCTCAGGCCGTAGGCGTGTCACCTTGATGTCGGGCGTCTCGTCGGGGCAGCGGTCAGTGGATCGTCGGCCCTTCCTTCTGCGCTCCTCCGGAACCATCTTCTTTCCGCACCACTCACAGTAATGATCCAGTTCGGTGTGAATCGTTACGACCGTCTGATGGTCTGGGCAAACGAGCGGTCGGTAGCTCATCCCTTCGTCTCCTTTGGCGGCTGGGCGCGGAGCCACGCATCGCGTCGTCGGTACCATTCCTGCGCTGATGGCGCTTCCCGGTCCTCGGCTTTCCACTCGGTGAGCAGCCACCGTGCTTCTGCCAACAGCCCTCCGTCGGGGGCAGGGGAGGCGAGGGCGGATCGCAGATTTTCCATGACCTGCTTCTGTCCCGGCATGGGCTTCTCATCAAGACAACGGTCATCGAAGTCCTTGAGAACGTCCGCCGCCGCCTCCCTCAGCCCCGTCCCCTCGGCCGGCTCGGGCGGGTGGGCGGCAGCGAGGATGGCGCGGGCGACGACTGCCCGGTTGTGGGCATATCCACGGATGTTAAGAAGGTCCCCGTCGAGCGAGTGATCCTTGAATCCCGCGCGGCTTATCGTTTCAAGGGACCGTTCCGCCTCTTCCAGCGCCTTCCTCAGGTCATCCGTCTGGCTCACCTTCCACCTCCCGCAGCTCGCTGCTCCGTGCTGCGCTTCACGAGGTCGATCACCCCGGACCCCAGGGGCTCAAGCACGCGGATTCGGTCGGTGGCCCAGGCAAGGCGCGCTTGCAGGATCGCCTTCTCGCGTTCCAGCTTCTCCCGGATGTCCTGGCCGATGACGTTGGGCATATGCTCGACGTCCCAGGCCCAGCGCTTGTTGGCCGCGTGCTTTCCCAGCTTGTAGAAGACCGCGCAGAGGACCGCCACGAAGCTCATGAGGACCAGCAGCGCTCCCAGCGCGGGCACGTGGTCTCCCAGGTACTGCATGAAAAGGATGAAGCTCACGGGGTGCCTCCGGCTCAGTCGTCGTGCGCTGCGAAAAGCAGGGCCGCGATGCACACGCCCACCGTGACGGACAGCGGGACTATCCACAGAAGGTTCGTCCAGTGGATCATGGCCGCACCCCATGCAGGCCGCGAGAGACGCCGCGGTTTCCGTACAGGCGCTCAAGGCAGTCCGGGCAGATGGTGTGCGAGGCACGTCCCGGGAACGCCCGGCATTCGTCGGTGGTGCCGGTCTGCTTTCCGCATCCCGCGCAGATCACGGGGACCTGAGGTGTCGTGGAGGCGCTCACAGCCCGGCCTCCCCTCGGCGCACCAGATCGTGAAGGTGCTCGGTCACCTGCTCATCGGAGGCAGGCGGACGGATGCGCGACCACGCCTTGCGCCACGTGCGCACCAGCCACCCCGGGAAAAGCACGAACGGGGCAAAGATGAGGCAGACCAGGAGCATCGCCAGAAGCATCCGAACCGTGATGGGGTCGCGTTCCATACCCTACCTCCGTCAAAGGATGCCCGGGAAACCGCCCGGGCTCGGTTCCGGCCACAACCTGGGGAGGAGATGACCGACTCTCGCGGCGCCAGACGCCTTTCCGTGGTCGCCGTTGCCGCGCCTCCCAGTTTTCAGAAGATGTCCAGCCCCGGCTGGCCTTCGCCGGTCTGAGCCTGCTGGCCTCCCTTGGGCGCCGCTGCGGCCGGGCTACCCTCGGCTACCGGGTGCACAGCAGCGGGCGCCGGGGCGAGCTTTCGCTCGACGTCGGCGGCACTGGTGCCCTTCTCGGGCTTGGCAGGCGGACGGTCGCTCACCCCGGGCTGGTCGTGGGCGTAGAACTCCGCCTCCACCTCGTCCTCTGGGTCGGTGTCCTCAAGGATGCCAGAGGCCTCGGCTTCGGCTTCCGCCTTGGAGATGTCGTAGCCCAGTAGCGCCCGGGACTTCTTCTCCTCCAGGGCCCTCTGGCGCAGGCCGAAGATCTCCTCGCCGTCGATCACCAAGGTGGCGTAGTTGATGCTGCCGTGCTCCTCAGTGGTCTTCTTCACCAGCACGAGCTTCAGCGGCATGCCCTGGAGGATCCCGCCGGTGTTCTCCGCGAAGTACTCCAGGGCGCTCAGGATGGAGCTCACCCCGTTCCAGGAGTGTGTGCGGTACTTGTAGACACCTCCCAGGTCTCCGCTCTGCGGCAGGAACACGCTCAGGATGCCCGACACCTTGCACTTGCCGGCCTGAGCGATGGGGCAGGTGGCGTAGTCGCATGCCACCTCGTGCAGCGGGCCTTCCTTGACCTCCAGCTTGTCGCCTTTGACCGTGACCTCGCCTCGGCGCGTTGCGGTTTCCCCGTCGCCGGCGCACACCTTCTTGCCTCCGTTGTACGCCTGGTACTGGGTGAAGAAGTTCTTGTCGATGGAATCGAACGGGAGCCGGATCTTCAACTCCCGCGGCTCCTTTCCCACCTTGGCCATCATGCGCTCGTTGACCAGCAGGTTTCCGTCCTTGCTCCCGCCCTGGCGCTCGGTGGTGGTGATAACGAAGTGATCGAACTTCTTGGGAGGCGAGAACTCCGCCCCGCTTCGGCTCTTGATCTTCTCGCCCTTGAAGCCGGTCTTGATCTTGCCGACCTCGGCCAGCGTCTTGTGCAGCCCGCGCTTGATCATGCCTGGACCTCCACCAGCGTGACCTCTACCTCGCGCTCCTTGCCGGTGTCACGAACCGGCGACTTGTTGCGATGGATCTCCGCCTTGTTGATGTCCTTCACGTAGCCCGGACCGGCGTAGTAGCGATCCCCTCGCTTCCAAACGTACAGCTTGGTCATCTCACCCCTCCTATCGAAACGTCTTGCCGTCGAAGCTGCCGACCTTGCGGCCGGTGCTGTCGCGGAATATCAACTTGTCGCCGCTTTCCTCGTCGGGGACTGCACTGCCCGACCGGGAGCGCGCGGATTTCAGGACCAGCGTTTTCAACTCCTCCCTGCGGCGTCCCAAGCGGCCGCTGGGCGAGATTTCCTCTCCGATCATGCGGTACTCACTGAGCCAGCTTTCCTCCTGCTCGGTCACCACCAGCGTTCCCACAGGAGCGTGAAATGCGCGGCGCAGGTCAGCGTAGCAGTCGATCTCGGGCTCGCGCTCGGGCAGCACGTAGTGGTCCCAGAAGTGGCGATAGCCGTCGATGAGCATGGCCTGCAGCGACGGCGAGGCCGGCACAGGGTATTGGTGGAACAGGCCCATCTCGGCCATCACGCGGGCCCAGGAGCTGGGCGAGACAGGCCGCATGCCCTCTTTTTCGAGCCAGTGATTGACAGGACCATCTGGTCCATCCGATTCCCAGCGGGCGGCTTTCAAGGACCACCCTTCCGCTTCCCACTCGTCGGTGCGGCGCGGGAAGACCAGCACGCTCACGATGCACTCGGTGGCGCCCGTGCACAGCATCTGGTGTTGCGTCTGCACCTGGTAGGTCTGCGGCACGCGGTCGGTGCCCGGCGGCCCCCACAGCTCGCGGAAGCTCCACAGGTTGGTGGTCTTGCCTTCGTGGAGGACTCCGTCAGCATAGCGACCGTCGATGTGGCAGGTGATCGGGTCGTAGGGACCGAGCATCGCCGATCCTGTTTTTGACTCTCCGTTGAAATCGACCCAGTACAGGCGCTCACGATAGCGGATGTTCTGTCCGCGCTTGGCACCCGCGAGCTCCACGATCGCATCCTCAAACGCCGACCCCCAGCGGACAGCGGGGTTATCCACTGGGGGCGGCAGGATGTAGCCGCGCGATGCGTTGAAGCCGGGCCGGCGCTCCTCGCAGATCAGTTGCCACGCGGTGAACACCGTCTGGCCCTCGTACTCGCCGAGGCCCAGGATGGCCGCCGCGCGCGATCCGGAAATGCCACGGGGTTGGGAGCCCACGTCAGCGCCCCATGATCCGGCGCAGGAACGCGCCAAGCGTCAGCGGTGCCTGCGCGCGCGCGTTCAGGCGGTTCCAGCGCTGGACTGCCTCCGCTGCCGTTCGTCCGCTCACCATGATGGAATGGTTGGTGGGATCTGCGTAGCAGAAGCACTGATAGTCGGCGTTCCCGGTTCCCATCTGTATGGGAGGACTCTGATGGCGCCCGCAGACGATGCACGGGTTGGGGGTGTCAGGCATCTCGCATCCTCCTTCGAGCGCAGGACAGGCACATCTGCATGCGCCGCTCCATCGGGCTTTCAAGGCGGGCCCCGCAGAGGCAGAGGTCCATGTGCGCAAGCTGGCAGTATTCACAGGTGGCGGTGGCTACCTGCTGGGGTGTGATGAGCTCGCGTCCGCAGGCGCAGCGCTCCAAGGTGATGATGCGAAGCCCCGCGGGGATGGTGTCGCGGGCTGCACCCGGGGCGCTCATCCCCTGCCCCGCTTGAGGGCCTGCTTGCACAGGTGCACGACCTGGGCGGAAAATGAGCGGCTTTCCTCGGCGGCTTTCTGCTCGATCTCGGCGATGAAATCCGGCGGCAGGCTCACGGTGCGCGTGACGTACACACGGCCGGGCTTCTTTTCTACCTTCGCGGGCATGTGCCCTCCTTTACGATTCACAACGCAGACTGTATCCCTTGTCGCTACCGTTGTCAACAATTATTTTTCCGATTTCGCAACTTTTTTTCTGACTACCCGGTAGCGGCTCACGATTGCGGTTCCTCGCCCTCGTCGGGATCGTACTCGGGTTGCGCGGTGGACGCAAGCTCCCGCTCCAGGGCACGGATGGCGCGCTCCAGAAGCTCGGCCTGCGTGATCTTCAGGCGGTCTGCCAGCAGCCTGGCGAGTCCCGCAAGAGCAGGGCGCACGCGGATGGTGATGGCAACGGTGGGATCAGCCATGGGCATCCTCGAAGTACGGCTCGAAGCGATCCTCGATCTCCTTCATCTTAACCAGGACCGGCCCCCGATCTGGCAACGGGAAATCTCCCGAGTCCCTGGCCACACCTGCCGAGCGGCGCAGCTCATCCATGATGGGAAAACGGCCGTGATGCGGGATGCGGATAGTCGCCACAACGGAGTAGGTTCGCGCAGCAGCGCCTCCGTTCCAGTTCTCCGACTTGCCGCGGGCAAAGCGGTACAGCATGTTGTCGTCCCTTCTGAGCAGGTGGATGTACAGACTCCGGATCTCAGGATTGACCTTCATGGACCAATCTGTATCGCCAAAAACCTTACTTGTCAAGTATATTACATACATAGTGCATGTGATTAGTCCCCCACACCGAGACATAGGGAAAGTGGCAAGCAAGCAAGCTTGTCAGCATAGGAGAAGCAAGCAAGCTTTCTAACCCATGGTTTGAGAGAAGAGAAGAGTATAAGAGTAATAAGTAATAATCTCTCTCTCTCTCTCTCTCTCTCTCTCTTCTATTAACGCGCGCGCGCATTGCGCATTGCGCGAGGCTGGCTTACAAATCGGCTTACAAATTACCGATTGACCAACGAATCGTCGGTGGTATGCTCATCCCATGGCCTACGACTTCCGACACCTGCGGGGTGAGTTTCTGAACATGGACCTTCGGGAGTTCGCCTCGCTTGCCGTTTTCTTCGAGCGCTACCCCGGCCTCATGCGCCCGGCTGTGGCAACCGTCCTGAACGAGCTGGGCTTCCGCTGGCGCCCGCTGGCAGTTTCCACCCTGGCAAGCCGGCTCATCATGCGTAACCCGCGATTCTCCTTGAGCCGCATGCAGGTGGAGAAAACCTCAGCGCGTCCGATCCCGCAGCAGCGCGTCACCATCGGGAGCACGTTTGTCCGCGGGAAGTCCGGCAACGTCACCTTCGACGGATGGCGATCGCTCCAGGGCAATGAGCGCGAGGTCAGAAGCAGAACGCTTGCGCTCATGGCCCGCGGAGGACAGAGGGAAAACATGGCGCGCCCCAGCGGCAAGCTCATGCCGGGGGCCAACATCCCCAAGCCCGAGGACTGGGACGACATCCGCCTTCCGCAGTCGCGTGTGGCGGCGATGATCCGCGTGATCGCAGAGAGCAGCGTCTACGGCAAGCGCATGATCATTCCCAAGGGCAACCGCTTCTCCCCTGGTCTGTATGGCATCAAGTCACGCAGAGGCTACATCCTTCCCAGCACGGGCCGCAGTGCGCCAAGGGTGCGTATCCTTCAGCACTTCGGCAAAGCCCCCCGCCATGCCCGTTGGCGCTGGATGGACGAGAGCGTGAATCGCCTGATGAAGCACAGCGATTTCACAAAGCTGTGGGAACGTGCACTGATGGCGGCCACTCTGCGTGCACAAAAGCAAAGCGGCATCACGCGCTCATATTAACAACGGTGCACATGTTCAAGGTACTGTGACGCACACACCCCCATCGGCGCGAGTCATGTCGCGACT
>Ga0335069_10000919_pt1 | contig 47385 bp, 41 predicted proteins | sample Lox_Sample_11_FD_206714 | JGI IMG/M metagenome (GOLD analysis project Ga0335069, IMG submission 206714) | Soil microbial communities from Loxahatchee National Wildlife Refuge, Florida, United States - Lox_Sample_1.1 | ecosystem: Environmental > Terrestrial > Soil > Wetlands | place: USA... | reverse complement strand
CCGGGGGGAATCCGATGTCGAACCAGTTCTGGTGGCCCAACCAGCTCGATCTGTCGCCGCTGCGACAGCACGCGATCGAGTCGAACCCTCTCGGGCCCGACTTCAACTACGCGAAGGAATTTGCCAGCCTCGATCTCCAGGCCGTCAAGCAGGACATCAAAACCGTCCTCACCACCTCGCAGGATTGGTGGCCGGCCGACTATGGAAACTATGGTCCGTTCTTCATCCGCATGGCGTGGCATAGCGCCGGAACCTATCGCGTCGGCGACGGACGCGGCGGCGCCGGCGGCGGCCAGCAACGCTTCGACCCGCTCAATAGCTGGCCCGACAACGCCAATCTCGACAAGGCCCGCCGCCTTCTGTGGCCGGTCAAGCAGAAATACGGCCAGAAGATCTCGTGGGGCGATCTCATGGTGCTCGCCGGCAACGTTTCGCTCGAGGCCATGGGTTTCAAGACTTTCGGCTTCGCCGGCGGTCGCCCGGACGATTGGGAGCCCGATTTGGTCTACTGGGGTCCGGAGAAGAAGTTCCTCTCCGACGAGCGTCACTCGAAAGACGGTAAGCTCGCGAAGCCTCTCGCGGCCGTGCAGATGGGGCTCATCTACGTGAACCCGGAAGGCCCGGGCGGGAAGCCCGATCCGCTCGCCGCCGCCAAAGACATCCGCGAGGCGTTCGGCCGCATGGCGATGAACGACGAGGAGACGGTTGCGCTGATCGCGGGAGGGCACAGCTTCGGCAAGACGCACGGCGCGCACAACGCGGCCAAGTGTGTGGGTCCCGAACCTGCCGCCGCGGGCCTCGAGGAGCAGGGCTTGGGCTGGAAGAACAAGTGCGGCACCGGCAAGGGCGGCGATGCCGTCACCAGTGGCCTCGAGGGCGCGTGGACCATCAACCCCATCGCCTTCACGACGAACTACCTCGACAACCTGATGACCTTCGATTGGGTGAAGACCAAGAGCCCGGCCGGTGCGACGCAGTGGATTCCCGCAAAGGGGCAGGCGGCGATGCTCGTCCCCGACGCGCACGATCCGAGCAAGCGACACCCGCCCGTCATGCTGACCACCGATCTCGCCCTGAAGTTCGACCCGGCGTACAAGGAGATCGTCACGCGCTTTCGTGGGAACCCCGAAGAGTTCCGCCTCGCCTTCGCCAAGGCGTGGTTCAAGCTCACGCATCGCGACATGGGTCCGCGGGCTCGCTATCTCGGCGCTGAGGTACCCGCCGATGTGCTCATTTGGCAGGATCCGGTGCCGCCGGTCGATCACCCGCTCATCGACGAAAACGATGCGGCGGCGCTCAAGGCGAAGATCCTCGCGTCGGGGCTGAGCGGGCCGCAATTGGTGCGCACCGCGTGGGCCTCGGCCTCTTCCTTCCGCGGTAGCGACATGCGTGGCGGCGCCAACGGTGCGCGCATTCGCCTGGCGCCCCAGAAGGATTGGCCGGCCAACTCACCCGCCGAGCTCGCCGTCGTCTTGCCGAAGCTCGAGGAGATCCAGAAGGACTTCAACGGCAGTCTGCGCAGCGGCAAGAAGGTGTCGCTGGCCGATGTCATAATCCTGGCAGGCAATGCGGCCATCGAGAAGGCTGCCAAAGACGCCGGCTTCGAGGTGAAAGTGCCGTTCAATCCGGGGCGAACCGATGCCACACAGGAGCAAACGGACGTGAGCTCGTTTGCCGCGCTCGAGCCGGTGGCCGACGGCTTCCGCAACTACTACGCCGCCGGTCAGTCGCGCTCGCCGCTCGAGCTGCTCGTCGACAAGGCCAATCTGCTCACGCTGACCGTGCCCGAGATGACGGTGCTCGTCGGCGGCATGCGCGTGCTCGACGCCAATACCGATGCGACCGCGCACGGCGTGTTCACCGACAAGCCGGGGACGCTCAGCAACGACTTCTTCATGAACCTGCTCGACATGTCGACGCGATGGACGAAGGCGCAGAGCGCAGGACTCTACGAAGGCCGTGATCGCAAGACGGACCAGCTCAAGTGGACCGCGACTCCGGTCGATCTCGTCTTCGGGTCGAACGCCGAGCTGCGCGCCGTCGCCGAGGTCTACGCTCAGTCCGACGGCAGGGAGCGGTTCGTGCACGACTTCGTGAAGGCGTGGGCCAAGGTCATCGACCTCGATCGCTTCGATCTCGCCCGCAGGTAAGGAGCAACTTTGCATCCTGTGTGGGCGCGGGAGTTCTAGTCCGCGCCGACGAGCCAACGCCGCCCACGGGCCAACAGTTGCGGAATGCGAGATCGAAACGTCGGCTATCGCGGGCTTAGCGAACGTGTGTCCCGGTCTGGGACCACGGCTCGCTCCAACCGGGCGCGCTCCTCCCTGCGTGGCGAGGGGGGAAACCGTCGATTCGACGCGTTCACGCCGACTCGCGTAAAGAGCCTCGGTCACGGTCCCCAATCAGGGAAGGAGAGGGGCCCATGCGGACGAGCAAGTTCACGCCGGAGCAGATGGTGCACATCCTCCGGCAAGGGGAGAGCGGCTTGCCGATCGCCGAGCTCTGCCGCCGGCACCAGATCAGCGAGCAGACCTACTACCCGTGCGGACTGCCCCCCCGCCCGCAAGAGCGAGATCGAACGTGGCGCTGGTCGGCTTGCGTACCTGTATCCGGCGTCATGAACCAGATTCAGCGCGCCGATGGGAAATCCGCACGTACGGGCCTCGACCGTGGGAGGCTTGGCCAGGCCGAGTTGGGTTTGGTTCAGTAGCGGATCGCTTTCCCCTTCTTCACCATCCGCACCTCGTTCGCGCGCGTGTCACCGTCGAGGGTGGCGGCGACGAGGACGGCGTGCGCGCCCTCGCTGAAGGTTCCGAGGTCGACCTTCTTCACACGCACCGTGACCAGCTCACGCTTGTAGTCCAGCGTCACCTGCACGCCGCCGGCCGCGCCGGCGAAGCCGTTCCCCTCGGACGCGAGCGCACTGCCCGGGATCGATGCGGCGAACGTCGGTCCGAAGGCAACCGCGACGTCCGGTGCGGTTGCGGGTACCGCCCCCCCGGCGCCGGCGAATCCGAGCCGCATCGTGAGCGAGTCCTTGCCGCCCCCGGCGAGGCGCGTGCGGACGCTCACCAGGAACAGCGCTGGCGCGATCAGGTCGCCCGGGCGCCGGCGCAGCCGATACTTGCCACCGCTCGGTCGCACCGAGCCGATGCCGTCGACGGTGGGATTCGCGAACTCCATCGTGAGCGGCGCGTCCGGATCCACGAGGCCCGCCAGATCGCGCTGGACCTTCAACTTGAACTTCGCCTTGGAGCTGCCGATCTTGGCCGGCACGACCTTGAAGAGGAGTCCGGTGTCCTTCAGCACGAAGCCGCCGGCCGCACGCTCGGGCGCCGTGCCGGCGACGGTGAGGCCGCCCACGTGGAACGTCGCCGAGGCACCCAGGTCCGTCGTGTTGGGGCCGGTGTCGAAGATCCCGGCGGCTACGAGCTTCGACTTGTCGGGCGTCTTCGAGTTGAGCTTCACCACTAGCACGCTCGGGAGGATGAACGCGTCGACGGTCGTCCCCTCGCAGAGCGAGCAGTCGAGCGTGCAGTCGATCGTGCCGTCGACCTAGTGGTTGAACGCCGGCCCGTCGATCTTGTCGAAGGAGGAATCCGACGCGAGGTCGATGGCGAGCGTGCCGCCCACGCCCTGGTTGAAGGCGCCGCCGACCGTGAGCGTGCCGACGAGTCCCGGGCCGCCCGGCTGCACCGTCCCGCCCACGTTCTGGATCGACGCGGCGACGGTCCCCGAGCCGCGGAGCGAGCCACCGTCCAGTCGGATCGACCCGGGCCCGGCGATCGCCCCCTCGAGCACAACGGTCCCGTTCGCAGCGACGCCGGCGTTTCCGACCGTGAACGTCCCCCCCGCGACGATGACGAAGTCGGTCACGGTGTCCGAGAACGCGCTGGGTGTACTGTCGGTGGTCGTGAGCGAACCGCCGGCGTCGATCTGCATGCGCGACAGCGCCTGGAGGCTCTTCGCCGTGGCATCGACGCCGTTGCCGATGCCGATCGTCCCCTTGCCCGCCGGAATGCAGGCGATCTGTGCGTTCGTCGGGACGGCGGCGGTGTCCCAGTTGCCGTTGCTCTGCCAGATGCCGTTGGCCGGCCCGATGTAGTTGACGTCGCACGCGGCCCGCGCCGGGCTGCCGCTCGACCCGAGCGCTGCTGCTGCCACGATCGGGAGGAGGACGCGGAGACGCGCCGTGAGGGAGGGCATCGCGGAGGAGAATCACACCGACGAGGGACGAGTCCAGCGGGCTTCTCCGCTGGACGTCTTCGTGCCAAGTCGAGACGATCGGCCTGCATCATCCGGTGACCGTCGCGCCCGGGAGGTCGTGAGCGAGCCGACCGGCCAGGTAGCAACCGAGCAGGGTCGCGCCGGTGACCACGATCCACAGATCGGTGAGACGGCACAGCAGGACGGGAGCGTGCCTCACCTCCATGAATTCCCGGAAGATGATGCGCACCTTGATCAGCGCCATCAGGATCGCGCTCGATGTGATCGCGGCGTTCGGCGTGAGCGCCGCCTGGCGATTGAGCGAGCCGACCCCCAGCTGGGCGATCGTCATCGCGGACAGGAGCAGCCAGACGACGAGCAGTCTCTTCTCGAACCCGGCGTTCACGGATCACCTCATGACGTAGAGCAAGGCGAAGATGAGGACCCAGAGGAAATCGACGGTGTGCCAGTAGGTGGCGCACGTCTCGATCACTTCCCGGGAGCGGCGCGCGGGGCTCCAGAGCTGGGCGACGGCGACGGCGAGGACGACGAAGCCGATCTGGAGATGGAGGAAGTGGATCGCCGTCAGGAAGTAGTAGAACGAGAAGAACTCGTCGGTGGTGAAGGTGAATCCCCGCCCGATCTCCGCCGCCCATTCGAACACCTTGGAAACGGCGAATACGAAGCCGAAGAGCATGGTCAGGAAGGCGTTCGTCAGCGCGGTCTGGAACGCGCGTTCGCGGGCCGCCTGGACACAGCGCGCCATGGACCAGGAGCTCGCCAGGAGGACGAGGGTGTTGAACACCCCGACGCCCAGGTTCAGGTGCGCCTGGGACTCGAGGAAGAGATCGGGGCTCCGGGTCCGGCTGACGACGTAGACGGTGAAGTAGGCGGTGAAGACGAATGCCTCGAAGAGGACGAAGACCCACATGTCCGGCTGGCCGGGGACGAACCTTGCCGGTTGCGCCGTGGCCTGCGAGGCCGTTCGGATTTCGCGCCCGGGAGAGCCGGGCTCGGCGTCCACGCCGGTCGTCACCGTGCGGCCTTCAACGAGCCGGACGGCGTGGAGGCCGGCGCGGTCGAGAGGTCCGGTAGCGGCCCGGTGCCGAAATCCTCGCGCAGAATCATCCTCCGGAGCAGGGTGAGGAAGGCGATCGTGTAGGTGACGAACACGCCCATGTTGATCCACCAGGCGATCACGCCGTTCCAGGCGAACGGGCCGCTCTTGAAGATCCACGCGGGGGCGACGACCACCTCCGTGAGCGCGTTGCAGAGATTCAGGTAGCCGAACCACTTCGGGAAGACGCCGTTCTCGTCGAGCAGGATCGCGAGCATCCAGACCAGGGATCCGATCAGGAACACGCCCATCGTTCCTTCGAACGACAAGAACGCGAAGTCGTAGAGCCAGCGCATGAGCTCGGGATCGCGGTCGGGCCGCATGGCGCCGACCGTGCACGCGACGCCCATGATCAGCATGCCGGGAAGCGTGGCGAGGGCGTAGATCACGAGGTAGGAGTACGCGAACGCGCGACTCACCGACATGCGCCGCATCGAGTAGGCGAGCGTCGCGTTCATGATCGCCGTCGCGCCACCCACGATGAAGACGAGGGCGTACCCGTAGAGCAGGCCAAGGTGTCGATCGTGGAACCACCGCGCGATCTCCGAGGGATCCAACGAAGGCTCCGGCGGGGGCTGGGTCCGCGTGATCACGAAGAACAGCAGGCCGTACAGGTTGTAGAAGACGACCAGGGTCCACCAGCCGATCCACAGCTCGCGCTTCTCGTCATGGCGCCAATGCCAGGCGACCCTGCGAAGGAGCGAGCCCGACGGCGCCTCGGGGACGTTCCCCGTCGCCGGGGCGCTCACGTCGTCGCCGCCTCGTCTTCGGCTCTCTGGCGCCTGATCGCCTGACCGAGCACGACGGCCATGACGATGATCCAGAGGCCGATGGCGACGTTCCGCACCCAGAACGTCAACAGGCCGTCCCAGGCGACGGGGCCCGTCAGGGCCGCTCCCACGAACGCCGCCGGGGTCAGCAGCGCGGCGACGACGAGATTGAAGTGCGCCACCCAGGGCCGGAAGACCGGTCGTTCCTGGCGGTCGAGATAGATCGCGAGCGCGAGGATCACGCTCTGCGCGATCAGGAATCCGACCTGACTCGAAAAGGTCACCCACGCGAGGTCATTGAACATCAGGGTCAGCTGCGGGTCTCGCATCGGGCGGAAGGCGGCGAGGAGCCAGAACAGATTGGCCATGAGGAAGATCGTCGGGCCACCGGCCGCGCACGCGATGATCGCGTATGCGAAGATCGGCGTGCGATGCGCCATCCGCCGGATCTGCAGCACGATCAACGCCAGGATCGGGATGAATCCCACCGCAAACCAATTGAACAGGATCATGCTGTAGCGAATGCGCGGGAGGTTTCCGGGGTCTCGATAGAAGGCCGCGACCTCCTCCGCCGACATCGTCGGCGACATCGGATGGACGAAGCCCGGGAACAGGAAGAAGGCGGAGAGCCAGATGACGCCGACGACGGGCAACGTCCCGAGCAGGAGCACCTCGCCGTCGGTTCGCTTCATGCTTCGAACCCCCCTCGCATCGCCCAGGTAGCCGAGCCGCCATCCCTATCGTCCGGGTGCCCGACGAGGCAAGACGATCGGGCGGGATGGTGTGCGCGGGAGGAGATCGTCGCGCGCCGTCGAGCAAAGGTGCTCGAGGAAAACTCGGGCGCCCCTGGCAGGGACGACTCGAGCTGGGGTGGCGCTTGCGGCAGGGCCGCGAAGATGGTGGATCGGTCGGGTGATCGACCTTCGCCGCGACGGTGCCGTCTTCGTCCTCACGCTCGACGCAGGCGAGAACCGCTTCAACCCCGCCTTCGTCTCCGCCGTGAACGCGGCACTCGACGAGGTGGAGGCGGCCGGGAGCCCGGCGGCGCTCGTGACGACCGGCGTGGGCAAGTTCTACTCGAACGGTCTCGATCTGGAGTGGATGGGTAGCGCCGGCGCCTCCGGGGCGCGAGACGGTCTCGCGCGGAGCCTGGCCCTGCTCGCGCGCGTCCTGACGTTTCCCTGCTACACGGTCGCCGCCGTGAACGGCCACGCCTTCGGCGCCGGCGCGCAGCTCGCGGCGGCCCACGACCTGCGCGTCATGCGCACCGGACGCGGATATTTCTGCATGCCGGAGATCGACATGGGTGTGCAACTCCATCCGGGGATGGTGGCGCTGCTGCAGGCGCGTCTGCCGCTGCAGACGGTGCACGAGGTGATCGTCACCGGGAAGCGATACGGTGCGGAGGACGCGCTCGCGGCCCGCATCGTGGAGCGCGCGCTGGCAGAGGAGCAACTGCTGCCGGCGGCGATCGCGGCGGCGGCGGAGATGGCGAGCAAGGCCAACGCTGCGATGGGGCGTTTGAAGCGCGGCCTGTACGGCCCTGCGCTCGCAGCGTTGGCCGAGATGCCCCCGGAGCTGTTCTCGTAGGGTCGAAGGTTCGCCACGCATGGCCGCGTCCGTCCGTCTCACACAGCTCGCGAAACGCGCTGGCTGCGCCGCCAAGCAGCCGCCGGGCTACCTGCTCTCACTGTTGCAGGCGCTCCCACCGATCACCGACCCCAACGTGCTGGTCGGCAGCGCCACTGCCGACGACGCCGCGATCTACAAGCTGCGCGACGACCTCGCGCTGGTCTTCACCACGGACTTCTTCACGCCGATCGTGGATGCGCCCTACGACTTCGGCGCCATCGCCGCCGCCAACGCACTGAGCGACGTCTACGCGATGGGCGGGACGCCGCTCACGGCGCTCAGCATCGTCGGCTTCCCCGACGCCACGCTGCCGCCCGAGGTGCTGGGCGACATCCTGCGTGGCGCCATCGACAAGGCGAGCGAGGCCGGCATCGCGATCAGCGGCGGCCACACGATCAAGTCCGACGAGCCGATCTTCGGGCTTGCCGTCGTCGGCCGCGTGCATCCCGGCCGCGTGCTGACGAACGCCGGCGCCCGTCCCGGCGACGCGCTGGTCCTCACCAAGCCGCTCGGGCTGGGGGTGATCACCACCGCCGCCAAGAACGGAGAGGACACGCAGGATGCGATCGGCGCGGCGATCCGCGTGATGACGACGCTCAACCGCGCCGCCGCGGACGCGATCACGCGCGTCGGCGCGCACGCGCTCACGGACGTGACGGGCTTCGGCCTGCTCGGACACCTCCGGAACGTGCTGGCCGCCAGCAAGGTCGGTGCGCGCGTGGACGCCGCCCGCGTGCCGGTGCTCCCGGCGGCGCGCGCGTACGTGCAAGCGGGCATCGCGCCCGGCGGTACGCACGCCAACCATCGCTTCCTCGCCGACTGGGTCACGTACGCCGAGCATGTCGGCAGGGAGGAGCAGCTTCTGCTCTGCGACGCGCAGACGTCCGGCGGCCTGCTGGCGGCCGTGGCGCCCGACCGGGTGGACGCGATGCTGGCGGCTCTGCGTGCGGAGGGCGTCGACGGCGCCGCCGTGGTCGGCGTCATCGAGGCGGAGCCGGCCGGGCGGATCCTCGTCGAGCGGTCCTGATCGACGGAACGCTGATCGAGTGGCCGGACAGGCCGCCCGGACGGTCGTCCGACACGGGGCACCGAAGCTCGTGGTGATGCGCCTCGACGGCAACACGGGAGAACGTTCGGTACTCGCGGACGATCGGGAAGCTCGGCTACGGCTACGGCATGAACGTCGATGCCGCCGGCAACCCGATCGCCGTCGCGATGGCGCAGACACCGAACCGCGCGTGGGCCGCGCTCAACGTCGCCAAGCTCTGCCGCAAGAACGGCCGGACCAAGAACACCACGAGCTGTCCGCCCTGACAGGCCGCGGGGGTCGCCGGCCTCTCAGGCCCGGACCGTCACCCGGAGGAACGTCGCGGGAATGGACGTGGTTCCCGGCGTCGGGCTCTGGTTCTGGCTCTCGAAGAGCGCCACCAGCTCCTTCTGCAGATCGGCCGCGCGACCGTCCTTCTGGGCGGCTTCGAACGCGTTCATCGTGGGGCCGTAGTAGTTGCGGAATGCGGCCACGAGCTCGGCGGGCGGGCTCGGGTAGTCGAAGGTGTAGGTGTCACGGACGCAGGTCACGCGCTCCTTCGGCACCCCGGCGGCGCCGAAGCGCTCGAGCACGTGGCTCTCCACGCCCCAGGTCATCGGGCTCACGAAGCCCTCGGGTGGGGGCGGCGAGTAGGCGGCGCTGATCTTGAGGATCTGTGCCACCAGCGTCGGGTCGTTCGGTATCCAGTTGCCCATCACGATGCGACCGCCGGGACGCGTCACGCGCACCATCTGCTTGGCCACCTCGAAGGGCCTGGGCGCGAACATGGCGCCGAAGATGCTCACGACGAGGTCGAACGTGTCGTCGGTGAGCTCGCTCAGGTTGCAGGCGTCGCCCTCCTGGAACCGGAGGTTCGTGAGACCGTGCTCCTCCGCGCGGCGGTTTCCGGCGTCGACCAGATTGCGGGCGATGTCGACGCCCAGGACGTCCGCGCCGCGGCGCGCCGCAGGCAACGCGGTGGTGCCGTCTCCGCTGCCGAGATCGAGCACCGAGAGTCCCGGCTTCACGCCGAGACTCTCGACCACCGCTTCGCCGCTCTCGCGCATGCTCTGTGCGATGCGGGTGAAGTCGCCCTTCTCCCAGAGTGCCTTGTTCGGATTCATGCGAGCGCGCTCCTTTCGGTTTCCTCAGGCCATCCCGGTCCGCGCGACCTTCGTTTCCGCCGGCTCCGCCACCCGGACGCGGGGCACCAGCATCGGGACGCTGCGCCGGTACTCCGCGTAGCGCTCGCCGTGGATCGCGACGAGGTCCCGCTCCTCGAGCCGTATCGCGATCAGGATGTAGGCCGTGGTCATGACCGCGAAGAGCAGGTGCGCCGCCGTCATCGTCGGCGCCGCCCAGAAGGTCAGCAGCCAGCCGACGTAGAGGGGATGCCGCACGAGGCGGTACGGACCCGGAGTGACGAAGCTGAGAGGCCGGTACGGCTCGCCCCGGAGGTAGAACCACACCTGCCGGAGCCCGAATAGGTCGAAGTGGTTGATGAGGAAGGTGGTGACCAGGACGGTGAGCCAGCCGGCAGCGAAGAGCCCATACAGCGCGGCTGCCGCCACCGGGTGCTCGACGTGCCACACCACGCCGCCGATCGGACGCCACTGCCAGAAGAGGAGCAGGAGAGCGACGCTGGACGCGAGGACGTACGTGCTGCGCTCGGCGGGCTCGGGCACGATGCGCGTCCACCAGCGCTTGAAGGCCGGGCGCGCCATGACGCTGTGCTGGAGCGCGAAGACGGCAAGGAGCAGCACGTTGACGAGGACGGCCGTGGCGAGCGCCCCCTCGGCCGCGGCGTCGATCGACCGCGGCACACCGAAGTTGCCGAGGAACCCGATCGCGTAGAGGAACGTTGCGAAGAAACAGGCGTACGAGAGGACGCCGTAGACGAACACCGCGATTCTCTGCATGGCTCGATCCCCCTTTCTGAGCGAAGCGTGTGTGGGGCTCGTAGGGCAAAACCGATGCCATGGGAGATCGGGCTCGAATCTCGTGAGATCGGAAGGCCCACGCGGCCGTTGCATGGCCTACCCGAGCCAGAAGTGGCTGGCGGGCCAGCACTGGCCGCACCGCGCGACGTTCGAGGTCTAGAGGGGCGCCTGGAGTTTCCGAAGTCCCGCCGACCGACTCGCGTCACGCCGCCTTCGCGGCTCGCCCGCGCTGCGCGCCGTCGACCAGATTGCGCCGCAGGATCGCCGACGCGCACAGCGCCCCGCCGAGCAGCGCCCCTGCCACGCCCGCGGTCGCCACGTCGGCGCCGGTCAACATGAGGCCGCGAACCGGCGTCGACGGCCGGAGGTACGGATTCCGGAAGCGCGCCGGCGTGTGCTCGAGGCCGTAGATCTCGCCCCGGGCGTGCGCGGTGAAGTTCCGCGTGCTGAGCGGTGTCGACAGCTCGGCGACCTCGACCGCGCCGCGCGCTCCCGGCACGTGCGTGTAGAGGAGGCCGAGCAGTCGCTCCGTGATCCGTTGCTTCGTGGCCTCGTAGTCGTCGCCGCGCTTGTGCCACCGCGTGCCCTCCCAGCGGACGAAGGCGTCGTAGGGCAGGAAGGCCAGGACGTCGATCGTCGAGCGCCCGGGGTGGCGGCGGGCGAAATCCGGATCCTTGGCCGACGGGAACGAGATGTACGCGTACTCGATGGTCTCCGCGTCGGTCGCGCGCGCGAGCGTGCGGTCGTGGTCGGCGTCGGGGTAGATCCACAGGTTGGATCGCTCGAGATCGAGCGACTCCGTCGTCCCCCGCAGCCCGACATACAGGGCGGCGTGGGCGACGGAGGGGTTCATGCCCTGGAGCGCGCGCTCGAGCCGGTGACGCCGGGCGACCGCGGGCGGCACCAAGCGGCCGAACGTGTTGGCGACGCCGGCGTCGCTGACCACGAGCGGCGCCCGCAGCACGGCGCCGTCCGCGGCCATCCGAACGCCGACGGCGCGGTCGTTCTCGACCACGACCTCGGCTACCTCGGCGTTGACGAGCAGCTCGCCGCCCGCGGCGCGGATGACCGGCGCGATCGTCTCGGCGATGCGGCCCGCGCCGCCGACGGGGAACGCGCCGCCACCGAAGTAGTGATGGGTCACGAGGGCGTGGATGGCGAAGCTGCTGCGCGACGGGGGGAGGCCGTAGTCCCCGAACTGCCCGCTCAGCACGCCGATGAGCGTTCGGTCCGACGTGAGCCCTTCGAGCACCTCGCGGGTGGTGCGGTCGGAGTAGCTGTGGAAGCGCCGCTTCGCCATCGGACGCAGCACGGCGCCGATCAGACGAGGCAGGGCTTTGGTCGCGAGGAAGTCGTGCAGCGAAGCGACCGCTTCGTGGACGAGCGCGAAGTAGCGATCGACGGCGGCCGCCTCCGACGGGAAGCGTCGCACCAGCTCGGCGCGGAGCGCCGCCTCGCCCCGGGGGTAGACGAAGGTCTCGTCGCCGATGCGCATGCGCTCGACCACGTCCCCCATGTCCTCCCATTCGAGGCGGGCGTCGGTGACGTCGTCGAAGAGGGCGCGTATCAGCCTGCCGGGCTGCGTGTCGCCGATGTAGTGCACGCCCACGTCCCATTCGTATCCGGGACGGCGGAACACGTGCGTGTAGCCGCCGATCGTGTAGTGCCGCTCCAGCACGAGCACGCGGCGCCTCCCGTGCTTGGCGAGCAACGCGGCGACGCCGAGGCCGCCGATGCCCGAGCCGACGACGATGACGTCGTAGCGGCGGTCCCTGGGCGCGCGGTGATACGGCTCTGCGATCGGGTGCTGGCTCATGGCGGCGACTCCTCCCGGGGGAAGTGTACGGCGTATACATCGAGGGAAAAAACAGATCGCGCCACGGACAGCGGCGTCATGCCCGGTCCTCGCGCCCGCCGCGCCAGCCGAAGGCGCCCATGAGGGCGACGATGGAGCGCAGGTAGATGCGCTCGAACTCCTTGCGGTCGACGGCGAGCTTGCCGGCGAGGAAGAGACTCACCAACCCGTGGACGTGCGCCCAGGTGGTGAGCGCCACGTGCTCGGGCTCGTCGGTGTCGAGGGCGCCGGCGGCGGCGCACTCGCGGATCCGGTCGACCAGGAAGCGGAACGTGGCCATGTCGAGCCAGCTCTGCCGGCGCTGCTTTCCGGGGCTTTCCGGCACGTGCTCCATGAACATCACGGCGTAGCTGCGGGGATGCTCGAGCGCGAAGGCCAGGTACTGTCTGCCCGAGGCAAGGAGACGGGCCTCCGGCGTGGCCTCGCCGAGCGCGCGGTTCAGATAGCGCAGGAAAGTCGCGTGACCTTCGTCGAGGAGTGCGCGCAGCAGGTCGTCGCGGCTCTCGAAGTGCCGGTACAAGGCCATGGGCGTGACGCCCATGCGCGCGGCGAGGCCGCGCATGGTGACGCCGGAGGCGCCGTGGGCGAGGAAGAGGTCGCCGGCCTGCTCCAGAATGCGACTGCGCGCGAGACCCGCCGCCATGTATACGGCGTATACTTCCGAAGGCGCCCGGCGTCAAACAGGCGGCGGCAGTACCTCGAGCCGAAGCCCCGGGGCGGTGAGGACGACACTCCCGCTCTCCGCGACGCGTCGATTACTACGATTTTTCGACCGAATGACTTCTCCCAACTCCGGGAATCGACGCGCCGCGCGTGTTTGCGATTGTCGGAACGGCGAACCGTTCAGTACGCGAATTTCCCCCCAGGAAGCCGCGAGCCGGCGCTCCACGCGACCGGGGTCCGGTTTTTGCTTTTCGAACGACCGCTCGAAAATCCGATCCCCGGTTATCGGGCGACGGATCGAGGGCTTTGGCCGATCGGAGGGACTGATGGAGTTCGGGATCTTCTCGCAGATGCACGTGCCGCCCGACGAGAGCGAGCACTCGCGCTTCATGCGGCAGGTCGAGGTCTCGATCGCGGTCGACGCCGCCGGGTTCAGGTACGACTGGGCGCCGGAGCACCACTTCCTGACGCACTACTCCCACCAGCCGGCGCCCGAGTGCTACCTCTCCTACGTCGCCGCCAAGACGCAGCGCATCCACGTCGGGTTCGCGATCGTCAACATCACGGCAGCGGTGAACCACCCGGCGCGGACCGCGGAGCGGATCGCGACGATGGACCATCTCACCGAGGGACGCGTCGAGTTCGGCACCGGTCGCGGCTCGTCGCAGGCGGAGTGGGGCGGCTTCGCGATCCCCAACGCGCCGGAGACCAAGGCGATGTGGCGGGAGTCGCTCGAGCAGATCCCCCGCATGTGGCGCGACGAGCCCTACGAGTTCGAGGGAAAGTACTTCCGCATGCCGTCGCGCAACGTGCTCCCCAAGCCGTACTCGAAGCCGCACCCGCCGATCTGGCTCGCGTGCGCCAGCCCGAGCACGTTCGCCGAGTGCGGCGAGCTCGGCCTCGGCTCGCTCTGCTTCACGCTCGGGACGCCGGGCCAGGTCGAGCCCAGCATCCGGGCCTACAAGGACGCGATCAAGCGGTGCACCAAGCCCGTCGGCGCGTTCGTGAACGACAACATCGCGGTCACGACCAACATGTTCTGCCTCCCCGACGGCGACGAGGCCCGCCACCTCTACTCGAAGGCGCGGACGGAGCGCTACACGGAGCTGTTCTTCCAGTGGCTGGACTCGATCCCGCGTCCGACGGGCGTACCGGCGACGGGCGCGGTCCGTCTGCCGGCGCCCACGCCGCCGCAGCTGAAGGAACGCCTCGCCCGGGGCGAGGCGCTCGTCGGATCGCCCGAGGAGCTCATCCCGGTGATCCAGCGCTGGCAGGACATGGGCGTCGACCAGCTCATCTTCTCGCCGCTCACGATGGCGATGGACCAGCGGCACGTGCTGCGTTCGGTGGAGACGTTCGGGAAGCACGTGCTGCCGCGGTTCGACACCGATCCCGTGCACCGCACCACGCGGCTCCGCGAGGCCGCGCTGGCGGCGCGCGCGGCCTGAGGCGAGGAGGCCCACGCATGGCTGTCAACGGATTCCGAGTCGTCGACGCGGACGGACACGGCGGGGAGTACCGTCACTGGCCGTCGAAGCTTCCCGAGCGCTTCGCCGCGAAGTTCGAAGCGTGGCGCGAGCGCTGCAAGCAGCACTACGGCCGGTTGGGCATCCCGGGCGGCGGGCTCGCGCGCCCCGGCGACCGCTTCGGCGGCACCTCTGCCGTCTCCCAGGCGGCCGTGCGTGAAGGGATGCACGACCCAGTCGAACGCCTGAAGGACATGGACCTCGAGGGGATCGACGTCACGGTGAACTACTCCGGCGGCCCCGGAGAGGAATGGGCGCTGCTCGATCCCGACTTCGCCGAGGCGCTCTGCCGCACGATCAACGACGCGAAGGCGGAGTTCAACCGGCACGCGCCGGATCGCCTGAAGGCCGTCGCGATCCTGCCGATGATCGACCCGGCGCGCGCGGCGGCGGAGCTGCGTCGCGCCGTCACGGAGCTGGGGCTGGTCGGCATGGTGACGCGCCAGCACGTCCGCGAGAAGAACCTGGACCACCCGTCCCTCGACGTCGTCTGGGCGGAGGCCGAGCGCCTCGGCGTGCCGGTCTGCGTCCACGGCGGCGGGCAGGCGCCCGACCAGGTGCCGATCGCCGTCGACCGCTACGGCACGCGGCTCGAGGTGCACGCGCTAACCCACCCGCTCGGCGGCATGCTGGCGGTGATGAACTTCACCGTCGGCGGGGTGCTCCGTCGCTTCCCGAAGCTGCGCTTCGGGGTGATGGAAGCGAACTGCTGGTGGCTGCCCGGCTGGCTCGAGCGCCTCGACGACCACTGGCGCCGGATGCCGGAGCAGGCGCCGCAGATCGACCGCAAGCCCTCGGAGTACTTCCTCGACGGCCGCTGCTTCATCGGCTGCGATCCGGGCGAGGCCGCGGTCGGCGCGGTGGCGAAGGAGCTGGGCGCCGAGCGTATCGTCTACGCCTCCGACTACTACCACTGGGACTGCGGCTTCCCAGAGACCGCACGGACGGTCGCCAATCGCGGCGACCTCGACGACCGCGCGAAGCGCCTGATCCTCGCCGAGAACGCGCGGCGACTCTACGGCCTGGCGTGAGCGGCGGCCCGAGCCGCGAAGGAGGCAACGTGAGTCGTTACGACGTCATCGACGCCGATCAGCACATCATCGAGCCGCCGGATCTCTGGGAGCGGTGGCTGCCGAGCGCGCACCGCGCCCGCGCACCGCGGCTAGTCAAGGACGAGGACGGCGGCGACGCCTGGCAGCTCGGCGAGCACGTCGAGCCGCTCGGCCTGGTGACGGTGATGGCCACGCCGCCCGAGGCGATGCGCTGGACGGGCGTACGCTACGCCACGCTCCATCGCGGCTGCTGGGAACCCGAGGGGCGCCTCGAGCTGATGGACCGCGACGGCATCGACGCCGCGATCATCTACCCGCCGCAGCGCACGATGCGGTACTTCATGAGCACCACGGACGCCGACTTCCACCTGGCCGGCATCCAGGCCTACAACGACTGGGTCCTCACGTCGTTCTGCGCCGGCCGTCCCGACCGGCTCGGCGCGATCGCGCAGATGCCGGCGCTCGGCGTGCCGAAGATGGTCGAGGAGCTGCGCCGCACGCACAAGCTCGGCGCGCGCGGCGTGTCGCTCAGCACGTGGCCGGGCGGCGGACCGTCGCTCGGCCCGGACGACGATCCGTTCTGGGCCGCCGCCGAGGAGCTGCGCATGCCCGTGCACCTGCACATCTCGCTCGTGGTCGCGGGCGAGAAACGGCAGCGCACCGGCGTGCAGCGCGGCGGGCCGGCGCAGCTGGCGTCCCTCGCCACGACGCTGTCGGCGATGCCGCGGCTGATCGCCGACACGATCTTCCACGGCGTCTTCGAGCGGTTCCCGGGGCTCCGCATGGTGGGCGCCGAAGCCGGCGCCGGCTGGGTCCCGTACCTGCTCGGCGAGATGGACGACCGCTACCGCCGCAACCGCTTCTGGACCGGCGTCCAGCTGCGCCGCCTGCCGAGCGAGTATTTCCGCCGCAACTGGATGCTCGGCTTCATCCGCGATGCCTACGGCGTCCAGAACCGCCACGCCGTCGGCCTCAAGAACATCATGTGGGCGAGCGACTTCCCGCACCACATCAACGACTGGCCGAACTCGCGCTGGCTCATCAACGACATGAGCGTCGGCGTGCCGGCGGCCGAGAAGCACGCGCTCTTCTGCGGCAACGCCGGGCGCCTCTACGGATTCCTGCAGGGAGGGACGGCATGACGGCGCGCACGCTGATCTCGGCCGACGCGCACTGGATCGAGCCGCCGGGCTGGTGGGAGGGGCGGATCCCGGGCCGGTTCCAACGGATCGCGCCGCAGCTCGTGAAGGACGCCGACGGCGGCGACGCCTGGCGCTTCGGCGACGTGGTGGCGCCGATCGGCATCTACTGCGCGGCCGGCAAGGCCGGCGACTGGAAGTGGACCGGCATGCGGTTCGACACCGTCGACCCCGGCTTCTTCGACGGCCCGGCCCGCCTGCGCGACATGGACCAGGACGGCGTCGACGCGGAGGTCGTGTTTCCGACCGGCCGCACGCTGCTCTACTTCCTCTCCCACCCCGATCCCGAATTCCACCTGGCGATGGTGCGGGCCTACAACGACGCGATGCTCGACTTCTGCGCCGCCGACCCGCAGCGGCTGCTGCCGCTCGCCGCGATCCCGCGCACGAGCGTCGACGACGCCGTCGCCGAGATGCGCCGGTGCGTCGCGAAGGGCCATCGCGGCGTCCACATCCTCGGCTATCCGAGCAACCACGATCGCGCGCACCCCGAGGACGACCCGTTCTGGGCCGCGGCCGAGGCCCTCGGGACGCCGGTCCACATCCACGTCCGCCTGGTTCCGGCCGGCACGCCGACGCGCTCCAAGGGCAAGCAGGGCGGCGATCTCGCCGGGCTCGCGACCACCGGGCTCCTCGACATGCCGGCGCACGTCGCCGACCTGATCTTCGCCGGCGTGTTCGACCGGTTCCCGGGGCTGCGCATGGTAGCGGCCGAGGCCGGCGCCGGCTGGCTGCCGTACCTCCTCGAGCAGATGGACGACCGCTGGTGGCGCAACCGGCAGTGGGCCGACGCGGAGATCGCCCACGTCCCGAGCGAGTACTTCCGCCGCAACTGGATGATCACGATGATGACCGACGGCTACGCGGTGACGAACCGGCACGCCATCGGGGTCGAGAACCTGATGTGGACGTCGGACTTCCCGCACCACGGGTGCGAATGGCCGTACTCGCGCAAGGTCGTCGACGCCGAGTTCCGCGGCGTGCCGGTCGCGGAGCGCGAGGCGATCCTCGCCGGCAACGCTGCACGCTTCTACGGGATGGAGCGCTAGCGCGTGGTGGACGTGCAGGTCGACTTCCTGGCCTCGACCACGTGGGACGACACGATGGCCGAGCGCATGCGCTGGCTGCGCGAGCACGATCCCGTCCACTGGTCGGAGGTGAACCAGCTCTGGGTGGTGTCGCGGTACGCCGACGTCGCGTACGTGTCGATGCACCACAAGATCTTCTGCTCGGGACACGGCGTCCGTCCCGGCAACCCGACCCGCATCGGGCTGATCGACGAGGACGACCCCCGCCACACCCAGCTCCGGAGCCTCATCAACAAGGGCTTCACGCCCCGCATGGTCCACAAGCTCGAGGCGCCGCTGCGCGCGATCGTGACGGCGGCGGTCGACCGGGTCGCGACCCGCGGCCGCTGCGACTTCGTCGAGGACGTCGCGGTGCCGATCCCGCTGCTGCTGATCGCCGACATGATGGGCATCCGCCAGGAGGACCGCGAGCGGTTCCACCGCTGGTCGGACGCGCTGATCGCGGCCGACGGCAATCTCGACGACCCCGACATCATGGGCGCCGCCACCATGGCGTTCCTCGAGTACTCCGAGTACCTGCGCGACGTCATCGAGGACCGCCGCCGCCAGCCGCGCGACGACCTCGTGAGCATCCTGGTCGCGGCCAAGGACGCCGGGACGCTCGCCGACCGCGACAACGCGCTCCGGCACCGGCTGAGCGACGAGCACCAGCGGCTCGCCAACGACGAGCTGGTGATGCTGCTGGTCATCCTGCTGGTCGCCGGCAACGAAACCACGCGCAACGCGATCTCCGGCGGAATGCAGCTGCTCATGGAGAACCCCGGCGAGCGGCAGAAGCTCGTCGAGCGGCCCGACCTCATCCGGTCCGCGGTCGAGGAGATGGTGCGGCTGGTCTCACCGGTGCGCACCTTCGGACGCACCGCGACGGAGGACACGGAGCTCCGCGGCAAGACGATCAAGCGCGCCCAGACCGTGCTCATGCTGTATCCGTCGGCCAATCGCGACGCCGAGCAGTTCGAGGACCCGGACGTCTTCGACGTGGAGCGGAACCCCGATCACCTCGGATTCGGCATCGGCACGCACTACTGCCTCGGCGCCAACCTCGCGCGGATGGAGATGCGCGTGACCTTCGAGGAGCTGCTCCGGCGGCTGCCCGACATGCAGCTCGACGGCCGCGTCGTCCTGCGCCCCTCGGCGCTCGTCCGGTCGTGCGTCTCCATGCCGGTGCGGTTCACGTCAGAACGCGGCGACGTGCGGGGACATCCGTGAAGAACGTGCGGTCGTCGAACGTCGATCTGGAATCGAACGCCGCTGCCGTTCCCGATCGTGCGAGCCGGCCCGCGCAATCCCGACTTGTCACCCTGGCACTCCCGCTGCTAGCCCAACCACCATGACCCTCACCCCTGCCGACCGCGAAGCCCTCCGCACGAAGTACCGCCAGGAACGCGACAAGCGCCTCCGCTCCGACGGCAACGCCCAGTACGTCGAGCCGACGGGACGCTTCGCCCACCTCCTGGACGACCCGTTCACCCCGAGGAGGGAACGTACGCCCTGCGTCGACGAGGTGACCGTCGCCTTCATCGGCGGCGGCTTCTCCGGCCTCTGCACCGGCGCGCGCTTGAAGCAGGCCGGCATCACCGACTTCCTCATCATCGACGGCGCCGGCGACGTGGGCGGCGTCTGGTACTGGAACCGCTATCCCGGCGCCATGTGCGACACGGCGGCCATGGTCTACCTCCCGCTCCTCGAGGAGACCGGCCACATGCCGACCATGAAGTACGTGTTCGCGCCCGAGATCTTCGCGCACGCGCAGCGGATCGCCACGCAGTTCGGCCTCTACGAGCACGCCCTGTTCTCGACCGCGGTGACGCGCCTCGAGTGGGACGACGCCGCGTCGCGCTGGACCATCTACACGGACCGCGGCGACCGGATCCGCGCGCGCTTCGTCGCGATGGGAACCGGGCCGCTGCACCGGCCGAAGCTGCCCGGCATTCCGGGCATCGAGACGTTCGCCGGGCACTGCTTCCACACGTCGCGCTGGGACTACGCGTACACCGGCGGCGATCCGTCCGGGGCGCCCATGACGAAGCTCGCGGACAAGCGCGTCGGCATCATCGGCACGGGGGCGACGGCGGTGCAGTGCATCCCGCCGCTCGGGCGCGACGCCAGGGAGCTGCTCGTCTTCCAGCGCACGCCGTCGTCGATCGACGTCCGCAACAACCACCCGATCGACCCCGAGTGGTTCGAGTCGCTGAAGCCGGGCTGGCAGCAGGAGTGGCTCACCAACTTCGCCACGCTTCAGACCGGCGGGTTCGCCGACCAGGACCTCGTGAAGGACGGCTGGACCGACATCGCGATCCGCGTGCGCGACCGCGTCGTCAAGGACATGGGCGGGACCGGCAGCATCCTCGACATGGCGGCGATCCAGAAGGCCTTCGAGGACAGCGACGACGAGAAGATGACCGAGATCCGCGCCCGCGTCGACGCGATCGTGAAGGACCCGAAGACGGCGGCGGCGCTCAAGCCGTGGTACCGCCAGCTCTGCAAGCGCCCGTGTTTCCACGACGAGTACCTCCAGACCTACAACCGCCCGAACGTCCACCTGGTCGACACCGACGGCAGGGGCGTCGAGCGCATCGACGCGACCGGCGTGTTCGTCGCCGGCGTCCACCACGACGTCGACTGCCTGATCTTCGCGTCGGGCTTCGAGTTCGCGACCGACTACGCGCGCCGCTCCGGCTTCGAGACGATCGGCCGCGGCGGCCGCACGCTGTCGGCGCACTGGGCGGACGGCATGCGCACGATGCACGGCGTCCACGTGCACGGCTTCCCGAACCTCTTCATCGTCGGCCTGGCCCAGGGCGCCAACCTGATCTCGAACATCACGCAGAACCTGAACGACACCGGCAAGACGATCGCGACGATCCTCCGCCACGCGCTCGACGTCGGCGCCGCCGAGGTGGAGGTCACCGACGCCGCCGAGCACGCCTGGGTCGACCTCCTCGAGAGCAGTCCGCAGGGCTTCCTCGGCAACCCCGAGTGTACGCCCGGCTACTACAACAATGAGGGCGGAACGATCGGGCGGCGCGAGCGGCTCAACGTGAGCGGGTATCCCCTGGGGCCCGTCGCCTTCTTCGAGTTCATCGACGGGTGGCGACGATCCGGGGCGTTCGAGGGCCTGGAGTTCCGGGTCGCGCCGAAGAAGGCCGCGGTCGGCGGCTGAGGGTGCCGCAGTCGAGCCGGCTACGGCTCGACGACCACGACCGTCCCGAGCTTGACGTGCTTGAACAGCTCGACGACGTCCGCGTTCGACATGCGCACGCAGCCGTGGCTCACGGCCTGGCCCAGCACCGCAGTCTTCGCGGTGCCGTGGAACCCCACCTGCCAGCCACTGGCGGAGGAGGCGAAGCCGATCCACCGGAGGCCGAGCGGGTTGTTCGCGCCCGGCGGGACGCGTCCCTTGTTGTGGGCGTCTTCCGGGTGCTCGAAGTCGAACGCCAGGAAGTCGGGATTCTCGACCATCTCGTTGACCTGGAAGTGCCCCGTGGGCGTCGGCCACCTCGGGCGCCCGATGGCCACCGGATAGCCCTGCGGCGGCTCCTTGACGCCGTTGTCGATCAGGTAGACGCGGCGTTCGCCGAGCCGCAGCAGGAGGTAGGGGTCCTCCCGCGTGCTCGTCGTCGGCTCGGGTCGCGGCTGCGGGACGCTGCACCCGACGGCGAACACCAGCAGGAGGACGGCCAGGCCGCGGGACGCGGACGGCGCGTGCTCCGCGGTGGGACGATCGGACCGCATGCCGCCGTATGCCAGACTCGCGCCAGTTTTCAAATTGGCGAAGATCCGTGCGAGCCCCGCGAAAATGCAACCCGATCGGGCGCTCGCAGCGACGTCTGGGTGTACGAAACTGCACGTTCCCGCTACCTGCCGGGCCGGGGGGGGGCGACCTCGGAAGGGGAACAGGGTGCCGCCACGAGCCACGCCGGCGGGGCCGCGTCGTTCACGCGAGGTCTTCCGCTCGAAGGGAAAACACAGTAATCGAAGTCGAGTGCAGTCGGGCCAATCCCGGCCGCATGGTTTCCAGTTTCTGACGTGTCCGCTGAGGGCATATGGGAGGGATCGACGATGAGACGGTCGGTAACAACGGTGATAGCGGGGGTGACGTTGGTCACGCTCTCGGGATGCGCGGCGATGGAACAGAACCACTCGCTGTGCGTTGGTGTCTGCACCGCCACCGGTGCGCTTCTCGGCGCGACGGCCGGTGGGTTGGCCTCCGGGCTGAACCTCGACCACGGCGACGAGAACAACGGTGAGATCGCCGCGGCGACCGGCGGTGGTGCGGCGCTCGGCGGCCTCATTGGCTGGGGCCTGTCGAACGCGATCTGCAAGGAGCCGGCGCCCCCACCGCCGCCTCCTCCTCCGCCGGCGCCGGCGAAGCCCGCGCCTCCTCCGCCGCCGACCCAGCGTCGCGGCGGCTGAGCCGACGCTTTCGAAGCGGGCGGCGAGGATGCGAGTCCTCGCCGCCCCCCGATCGGGTGCGGGTACACGCCGTATGCACCGATTCCCCATTCGATCGCTCGGCGGCGTTACGGTCGTGGTGGGGACGGCGTTCGTCCTGACGTCGGGGACGATCGCATGCGCACTCGTGGACCGTGCGCCCGATCGAGGGGCCCGGGCGACGGCCCCGGCCCCGTCGATTCCGGATGACCACGGCTCCACCTACCTGGTGCTTCGCCTGAACGAGCGGCGCCTCTACGTGATGCAGGAGGACGCCCGCGAACCGGTCGAGTCTTTTCCGATCGCGATCGGTCGCGCGGGTCACGAGACGCCCGAGGGGCGATTCCAGGTGGAGGAGATGGTCGAGCATCCGGACTACCAGGAGATCGACCCGGCCGACCGGTCGCGCATCCGGAAGCAGGTTCCTCCGGGCCCGGACAATCCCCTCGGCGACCGCTGGATGGGGTTCACCCACGGCGATGGCTGGACGGTCGGAATCCACGGCACGCCGCACCCGGAGCTGCTCGGGAAGGCGGTCAGCGGCGGATGCGTCCGCATGCGGAACGCCGACGTCATCCACGTCTACGATCGCGTCCGGCTCGGCACGCCGGTGATCGTCTCCCCGTAGCGCCGCCGTTCACCCTGGCGCCGCAAGCGCGCTGCACGCTTGCGGCGTGTCCTTCGTCTCGCCCGACCTACGTCCGGAGCCCGAGGACGTCGGTGATCAGCGCGCCGATCCCGGTCGTGATCTGCGTGCGGATCCGCCGGGACCGAGCGCTTGCCGGCCAGCCGACGCACGATGCGGAGGCTTCGCGCCGCGGCGTTCACGAGCCGCGTCCGCTTCCCGGGCCGCGTCTCGACGGAGGCCTGCGCGAGCTTGCCGCCCGCGCCCGTGAGCAGCGTCCGCATCCGCGTCTGCTGACGGAACGCCGGCGCGGCGTCGACGGCGGCGACCAGCGCGCCCACGCGGCAGCTCACCGACGCGAATGTGGGCGCAGGCGTGCAGCCCGGCAACGTCGAGGTGGTGCTGGTCGAGGTGGACGTGCTGGTGGTCGTGGTGCTGGTCGACGTCGTGGTGGTCGTGCCGGGAGGCTGGGCGATCGCGTCGAGCGCCGGCGAGTCGACGATCTGACCCTCGCCCGTGCCGGTGGTCCCGGTCAGGTCGTCGTGGCCGAGCAGCTCGCCGTCGCCGAGCGCGTCGACGCTGACCGCAAACGCGCCCGTGGCGCTCCCGACCACGTGGAGCACGGTGCCTTCGGCGGGGTCGGGCATGAGCACGAAGCGCGGCGTCGGCGGCGGGGCGGCGTCTGGATCCGGGTCGATGGCGGGATCGCCGCTGGCCGGGGCGGTCCACTCGGGATCCTCCTGACCAGCCGAGGCGTCCGGGATCTCCGTCACGACGGCGCCGTCGATCCATCCCGCGCGACGGCCGCTCGCGTCCTCGAGGTGGAACGAGTGCGGGATGTCCGTCCCCGACGGGTGCGTGTCGTACACGAGGACCAACGCCCCCCACACGAGGTCGTCGAGCCCGCGGGTGGCCGAGCGACGCGGCGCGGACCGAGGCCCCAGAGTGACGTAGTTGCGGCCGCGACGGCGGCGACGAATACAGGTCGCATTGCCGTCACGGGAACCGGAGTGCGCCCCTCCGGTTGGCCTTGAAGGGCTCGGTCGAGGTGGCACAGCGGTTGGTCGTGTCGTCCGCCCCCGCGGCGTTCTTGAACCCGTACGTCAGCTCGAGGCTCGCCGCCCCGGGAGCCTGGAACGCCGCCTGTGCGCCCGACACCGCGAGGCGTCCGGTGCCCTTCTTCGAGATCCGCAGTCGCAGGACGTCGATCCCTTCGGCGCTCGCCACCTGATGCATGCGGTCCTTGAAGCGGTAGGTCCTCCCCTTCTTCGTGATCGCCGACGCCGGGATCCTCGCGCACAGCAGCTCCTCGCCCCCCTCGAGGCGGAGCTGGACCCAGACGTCCTCGGTGCTGGGGTCGATCGCGGCCGCCGCCCCGAGCAGCGTGCGCAGGCTGAGCTTGCTGGCGACGCCCGCCGGCTTGATGCGGCCCCGCCTGAGGGTCAGCGAAAGCACGTTCGCGCCGGCGCAGCACGCCGGGTCCTCGAAGTCGGTGAGCCCGTTGCCGTCGTTGTCGACGCAGTCGCCGCAGATCTCCTCGGGAGGCAGGGTCGTGCTGGTGGTGGTCGGTGGCGGCGCGGTCGTGCTGGTGCTGCTGCTCGAGGTGCTCGTCGACGTGGTGCTCGACGTCGTCGTGACGCTGGTCGTGGTCGTGGACGTCACCGTGGTCGAGGTGGACGTCACCGTGGTCGTGGGCGGCACGCCGAGGTATTCGAAGGCGCCCATGTCGCAGGTCGCGGTGCCGTCGTCGTCGCCGTCGACGGGGCGAGGCGCGGAGCGCTGATCCGTGGTGGGACAGGCCGCGTCGTCCGCCGCGTCGATCGCCGGGCTGCCCGACAGCAGCGCGTGCGTCCGGGTCGGACCACCGTTGTCGGCGAGCACGTCCAGCTTCGGGTCGACGCCGGTGAGGTTGCCGGTGGCGTCCCCGACGAGCGTGCAGTCGGCCATGTTCTGGATCAGGTTGTGCCCCTGGGAGGTGACGGTGCCGTAGCAGTCGGGACCGCGGGCGCGATGGGTGTTGCCTGCGACGATCGAGTTCTGGAGGTAGAAGACGCCCTGATTGAAGTTCGAAATGCCCCCGCTCTCGTTGCCCGCGGACCCCACGCCGTGATTGTCGGTCACCGTGCCGTTGAGGAGCGTGATCGTGCCCTCGTTGTAGATCCCGACCCGGCCCGGAGCGGAATTGCCGCTGATGGTGCTGTTGGTCAGGGTCGCCGTGCTACCGACGTCGTTGAGGATTCCGCCCGTCAACTGCCCCGCGCTGTTGCCGCTGACGGTGCTACGCAGCAGGGTCAGCGTCGCGCCGTTGACGTTCCTGATCCCGGCCCCTTCAGCCCCAGCCGAGTTCCCGATGACCGTGCTGTCGACGACCGTCGCCGTCACGCCGGCGCCCTGGTTCTGGAGACCGGCGCCGCTGAACCCGGTCGAGTTCCCGGTGACGACGCTGGAGTGCATCGTCAGCGTCCCCTCGTTGAAGATGCCGCCGCCCGAAGAGGCCGCGTTCTCGGCGACCGTCGTGTCCTCGAGCGTCAGCACGCCCTGGTTGCGGATGCCGCCGCCGACCTGGGTGGCCGTCCCCGCATGGTTCTGGCGCACGTCGCAGCCGACGAGGGTGAGCGTGCCGCGATTCAGGATCCCGCCCACGATCAGGAGGACGTGCGTGCCGTGCGTGATCGTGACGTCCCGGACGGTGGCCGTGGCGCCCGGGTACACCTCGAGGACGTTGTCGAGCCCGAGGCCGTCGATGACGGTCACGCCGCTCCCCGCGCCCTGCACGACCAGCTCGCTCTCGATGTCGAGGTCGCCGTGGGTCTCGTCCACCAGACCCGACGTGAGCGTGAGCCCGTAGGTGCCCGCAGGCACGATCACGACGTCGGGTCCCGCGAGCGCGTTCGCCTCCTGGATCGCCGCGCGCAGGCTGCACACCCCGTTGCCCGTCGCGGTCTCGCACACGCCGTTCCCCGGCGCCGCGTCGACGGCGTCGGTAGTGGAGTTGACAGTGAACGTCGTAGCCGGCGCCCGCGATCCGCAGAGGAGCGCGCCGCTCACGGCGAGAATCACCGGCAACCGCGACGCACGAAGAGCCATGAAGCTGCCCTCGAAACCGCCCTCGGCGCCGATCCCTCGTCGCCGACGACCGTCGCTTCCGCAAGAACTCTGCCACGATCGCGGGCGCGTGAAACCGGAGCATGGGCATGCGAATCCGCCGGTTCACCAAGCGGAGACGTCGCACCCCTGAGAACGAGACCCGAGCGGGAATCGCGCTGGCGCGAAGGTGGTGCGCCCCGGCCGATGCGTGCCGTGGCCTACGAGCGGTCGCGGCGTCGCGCGCGAATGCGCCTCGACGATCCCCCGCGGCCTGCTATGATCCCGCGTCATGCCGGACCTGACCGATCAGGAATGCGCGTACCTGCACACCCTCGTCGCGCGCCGACACGACGAGCTCCTCCACGAGCTGCACCACGCGGTCAAGCTCGAGTTCAAGAAGACGCTGAGCGAGGAGATCGACCTGACCGAGGCGCTGAAGGCCAAGCTCGATCGCTGACGGTCCGGTCCGACCACGTCGTCTCGACGGCGACGCGGTTCATCCCGCGACGGGCGCGCGCCGCGGGGTGATACCGAGGTCGCGCCAGCATCTCCCGGGAGGGTCGCTCAGCCCGGCTGCCACACGACCGGCAGCGACTTCACCGATCGCAGCACCGCGCCGGTCGGCGCCGCGTCGCCGGCGAGGCGGATCCCGGGCAGCCGATCGAGCACGACGTCGAGCGCCGCTCCCAGCTGCCGGCGTGCGAGGTTCACCCCCGGGCAGTACTTCGAGCCGAAGCCGAACGTGAGGATCTCCTTCTCCTCGCGGTCGGGCAGGAACCGGTCGGGGTCGTCGAACACCTCGGGGTCGCGGTTGGCGGCGGCGAGCGCCGCCAGCACGAGCGAGCCCGGCGGCACGTCCACGTCGCCGACGCGGCCGCCCGCGACGGTGAAGCGCGGCAGCACGGCCACCGGCGGCTCCCAGCGCAGCAGCTCGTGGACGATCCCGGGACGGATCCCCGGCTCGCGCCGCGCGCGCTCGACGAGCCCCGGCTGCGAGAGGAGCGTCCAGAACAGGTTGCTCATCGCGTCGGCGGTCGTCGTCGCGCCGACCGCGAACAGGAGCCGGACGTGCGAGACGACGTCGTCGTCCGTGAGGCGGCGCCCGTCCACGTCGGCCGCGAGCAGGCGCGAGAGCACGTCGTCGCCGGGGCGCCGGTGCCGGGCCGCCAGCTCGGGCGCGATGACGCCCGTGATCTCGGCGGCGGCGGCGAGCGCGCCGGCGGGGTCGACCGGGTAGGTGAGGAGGGTGCGGGCGAGCACGCGCTGCCGCCGCTCGGATTCGACCGGCAGCCCGAGCTTTCGGCTGATCGCGACGTCGGTGAACTCCGCGACCAGGTCCGCCGAGCCGCGCGCCGCGAACCGGTCGACCAGCTCGTGCGCGAGCGGCACGAGCGCGTGCTCGACGAAGCGTGCGACCGCGCTCGAGCGGAACGCCGGGGTGGCGAGCAGACGGTGGAGCTTGTGCTCGTCCCCGTTCATGCTGATGAACGTGCGGCCGACCACCGGCTCCACCTGGTGGACGTAGGTCATGCCGCCCGGGAACTGCTGGTCGTCGGCGAGGAACGCCTTCACGTCCGCGAAGCGGGCGAGCAGGTAGGCGGGCAGGCCGTGGAGCTGCGTGCGGGCGAGGCCCGCGGCGCGCCGGGCGTCGCCGAAGGCGTCGTGGAGCGCGGGGCCGGGGAGATCGGCCGCGACGAGGTCGAGGCTGGCGAGCGCGTCGGCCATCGCGGCGGACTATCGCATCGGCGGTGGGCGGAAGGCCAGCCGCGCGGGATCGTGGTAGACACCGTGGACATGGAGACGCGGCGGAACGGCAGCATCGAGTCCTCGGCCATCGTCCTGGTGCGCCTCTCGGTGGCGGCGGTGTTTCTCTCCGAAGGCGTGCAGAAGTTTCTCTTCCCGCAAGCACTCGGCGTCGGTCGCTTCACGACGATCGGGATTCCGGCGCCGGAGCTCATGGCCCCCTTCGTGGCTGTCTGCGAGATCGGGTGCGGAGCGCTCGTGCTGGTGGGGCTCTTCACGCGCCTCGCCGCCATTCCCCTGATCATCGACATGGTCGTCGCGATTGCGACGACCAAGGTGCCGATCCTCCTCAAGACCGGCTTCTGGAACATGGCACACGAGGCGCGGACGGACTGGGCGATGCTCCTCGGGGCCCTGTTCCTCCTCCTGGCCGGACCCGGTCGCTGGTCCGTCGATGCGCGGACGGGCCGAGAAGCCGGCGCCTGATCGCCCGATATTCCAGCCGGCGGCGTGTCGGCGCTCTACTCGAACACCGCCATCGCGCTCTCGTCCGCGTTCTGCGCCGCCGGGTCCATCGTGCACGTCCCCGCATTCCCCCCGCACCCAGGACGCGGCGGGATGCGTCGACCGGTTCCTAGCGCCGGAAGCCGCTGCTCCGCAGTCGCGCTTCCAGATGCGCGAGGTGCGCCTCGTCGGTCCCGACGAGGATGACCGAGAGGCCCGAACGGCCGACGCCCAGCCGTGCGCCGACGATCGTGGTCGGCAAGATCCCGCCGCGATCCAGCGCGTGCGGCTCCAGGAGGTCGGCGCCCAACCGTTGCCGCAGGCGCGCGAGCGACAGCGCGGGTCCGAGGACGCTCCCGTGCTCGAACTGCCACGCGAACGCGCGGCCGGCCGCCTCGGCGAGCGTCGCGACGGTTGCCCAGGGCAGCATGGTCGCCGTGAGCCGGATGTTGGGATCCAACGCGAGGAATCGCAGGCGCCCCGCCTCGCGGACGAGGAACCCGTCGACTCCGGCCGGGGCGTCGACGTACCCGAGCGCCGCGAGCCAGTGCGCGATGCGGTCGAGGCCGCCCCTGATGGTCGCAACCTCCTCCGCATCCCAGCAGGCGCCGACCCGGCCCCCGACGAACCACCCGCGCCGCACGAGCTGCTCCGAGAGCACGATGGGCGCGAAGCGCCCCTCCGTCACGATCCCGTGCGCAGCGACGTTGCGGACGACGCGGGCGGGAGGCAGGTAGGGCGCCACGAGGACGTCGCCGCGTCGGCGGAGCCGGCGCCACGCGCGCTCGGCCTGCGGTCGGGTGCGCGCACGATGGATGCCGTGCCCGGCGGCGCCCCGCCGGAGCCGGACGACGCAGCCATCACCGTACACGCCGGAGAGCCGCTCGAACGCCCGCCCGAGCACGTCGAGGTCCGAGGCCGGCTCGAGCGGCAGGGCGTCGAACCCGAACTCCGCGGCCGCCCGCGCGAACCCAAGCTTGTCGTTCGCGCTCGCGTACGCTTCGGGCGACGGCGCGCACCACGCCGGCGCGAGGCCGAGCCGCTCGATCAGCCGGGCGGAGGTGGCGTCTTTGAACGCGACGAAGATGCGCGACAGCCCGGCGTCGGCGTGCAGGCGTGCCATCAGCTCGGCATCCTCGAGCACGCACTGCGCGAGCGGCTTGGACCACGACGGCGCCGCCGGCGTGAAGAACCGGATGGAGCCCACGCCGAGGGCGCGATGGTACGCGACCAGGTCGGCCGGCGGTGGCGCGGCGGTGATGATGCTCGGGCAGGGCGCGGCCGATTGGCCCCGGCGCCGACTGCCGCCCCGCGTGCGGGGGAATCCAGCCTCGCCGTCGGCCGTCGGGAGGACCAACGTCGCGGGGCTACGGAGGGCGTCGAGGAACGCCCGGGCGACGGACACGGCGGTGACGCCCGGCTGCGCCCAGGGAGGCAGCACGGATCCGGAAGTCACTCGAGCCCTCGCCGCGGACGAGGACACGGCCCCCCCGTCGAACGCCGCAGCGGATGCGCGGCGATCGCCTCGGGAGCCCCGGTCCCTTGCTGGACGGCGGCTCGACGGCCGTGGTATCGCCGAGCCGAGTCTGCGTCGGCATGAAGCGCGATCGGGTCTTCGCACGCACCACGGCGCGGCCCGGCGACTTCGTCTTCAACGAAGAGGTCGCCGCGGTCTTCGACGACATGCTCGTCCGCAGCGTGCCGCTCTACGAGGAGCAGCAGCGCATGGTGCGGGAGCTGGCGCAGAAGTTCTGGGTTCCCGGCACCGACGTCTACGATCTCGGGTGCTCCACCGCGACCACGTTGCTCGGACTGTGCCGGACGATCCCGGGCCCGGCGCGCTTCGTCGGCTACGACAACTCGCTCCCGATGCTCGAGCGTGCCCGGCACACCGTTCGGGAGTGCGGCTTCGAGGACCGCGTCGAGCTGCGGCCCGGCGACCTCAACGCGGATCTGGCGCCGCTCGAGCTGCGCAACGCCAGCGTGGTGACGCTCTGCTGGACGCTCCAGTTCATCCGCCCGCTCCGGCGCGACGGCCTGATCCGGTGGATCTACGACGGCATGGTCGAGGACGGCGCCCTCCTGGTGACCGAGAAGGTGTTGACCAACGACTCCCACGTGAACCGGTTCTTCATCGACCTCTACTGCGACTTCAAGCGGCGCAACGGCTATTCCGAGCACGAGATCCTGCGGAAGCGCGAGGCGCTCGAGAACGTGTTGATTCCCTACCGCGCCCAGGAGAACGAGGAGCTCTTCCGCCGCAACGGGTTCGAGATCGTCGAATCTTTCTTCCGCTGGTACAACTTCAGCGGCTTCCTCTGCGTGAAGAAGCCGGCGCTGCGATGATCGGCCGACGGCGCACCGCGCGGGCGGTGCGGGCCATCGGCACGGCGCTGCTTCCGGTGGACGTGCGCGACTGGATCCGCGCGCAGCAGCGGCGCTACGGCCTCCAGTGGCGGCGCGTGGGGCGCGTCGACTTCGGCCATCTCCGGCGGGTGTCGCCCATCAGCCCGGTGTTCGCGTTCGATCGCGGCCAGCTCGTCGACCGGTACTACGTCACACGGTTCCTGTCGACCCGGCGCGACGACGTGCGCGGCCGCGTGCTCGAGATGATGGACGACCGCTACACGCGGGAGTTCGGCGACACGCGGGTCACGAAGAGCGACGTGCTGCACTCCGTCGCCGGCAACCCGTACGCGACCATCGTCGCGGACCTGACCGCCGACAACGCGATCCCGGACGACGCCTTCGATTGCATCATCTGCACGCAGACGTTGCAGTTCATCTACGATTTCCGGGCGGCGCTCCGGCAGCTGCACCGGATCCTCAAGCCGGGCGGCGTCCTGCTGCTGACCGCGCACGGGACGAGTCGCATCGGACGTCGGGAGGGGGTCGACGCGTGGGGAGAGTACTGGCGCTTCACGGCGCAGTCGCTGCGTCGGCTGATGGCGGAGACGTTCCCCGAAGACGGGACGACGATCGAGGTCTACGGGAACGTGCTCGCGGCCGTCGCCAACCTGCACTGCCTGGCCGCGGAGGACCTGACGCGCGCCGAGCTGGACTACCGCGACCCGAACTACGAGGTGCTGCTCGCGGCGCGCGCCGTGAAGGCGCAGTGACCCCCGCCCCCCGGTCCGGGACGCGGTAGCGAGCCCGTGCTGTACGCCGCCTTCCTCCTGGCCCGGACCTGCGGATGGTCCCGCGCTGCGCCGCCGGCGCTCCACGCGCTGCAGGAGCGCCGGCTGCGCGCGCTCGTGGCGCACGCGTACGCGCGCGTCCCCGTCCACCGGCGGCGGCTCGAGGCGGCCGGCCTCGCGCCCGGCGCCGTGCGTACGCTCGCCGACCTGCCTCGCATTCCGACGATGCCGAAACGCCTGCTCCGCGAGGCGCCGCTGGAAGAGCTCGTGGTACGCGGGTTCGACCCGGCGCGCGGCGACCTCGTGCGCACCAGCGGCTCCACCGGCACGCCGCTCCGCATCGTTCGCGGCCCGCGCGAGGTCGACTGGCACCGCGCCGCGGGTCTGCGGGTCCTGCGCGAGCTGGGCTTCCGCTGGACCGACCGCACGCTCGAGATCCGGGCGCTCGCCGGCCCGACCCTCGCCGTCCAGCGCTTCAGGCTCGCTCCCAAGCTGTGGGCGTCGATCCTCGACCCGCCCGGCGCGCTGCTCCGCACGCTGCTCGAGTACCGGCCACAGGTCCTGTGCGCGACGCCGTCGACCCTGCACGAGCTGGCCGCCACGGCCCTCGCCGAGGGCGTCCGGCCCGCGCCGCTCAGACTCGTGATCTCGGACGCCGAACCGCTCGTCCCGACCACGCGGGCCCTCGTCGCGCGCGCGTTCGGGACGGACCCGACCGACGTCTACGGCCTGGTCGAGCTCAGCAACTTCGCCTTCGAGTGCCACGAGCATCGCGGCCTGCACCTCACCGCCGACACGCACGTCGTGGAGGTGCTCGACGACGACGGCCGGCCCGCGGCGCCCGGCGCCCCGGGCCGCGTCGTGGTGACGGACCTGATCGCGCGCACCATGCCGATGCTGCGGTACGAGACCGGCGACCGCGCCGGCCTGGTGACCGGGCGTTGTCCCTGCGGACGGACCTCCCCCCGCCTGGTCGAGCTCGTCGGCCGCGCCGCGGACGTCGTGGTCCTGCCCGACGGGCGGCGTCTGCACTGGCCCTACTTCCACGAGACCCTCGCCCGCTTCGACGACCTCGAGCGCTATCAGGTCATCCAGGACGACCCGCACCGGCTGCGCGTCCGGGTGCTGACGCGCCCCGAGCGCTGGGGCGCGCTGACGGCGCGGCTCAGGACCGAGTTGGCGACGCAGCTTCCCGCGAGCATGACGCTCGCGCTCGAGCCGTGGGGCGCCGAACCCGAGGACCCGACCCGCAAGTACCGCCCGGTGCTGTCGCGGCTGGATCGCGCGTGATCGCTCAGCAGTCGGCGAGCCGCCCGCCGGCGTCCATCACCAGAAAGCGACGTCCCCGCCGTACGATCACCCCGTTCTCGGCGAGCCGCCGGGCGGCGGCGCTTTCGGGACGGAGGACCTTCACCCCGTACTCGAGCGTCTGGGACGTGTCGACGACGGGACGGAACCCCCACTTCCACTTGAAGCGCATCACGCCGTCGGTGCGCCACGGCCGGCAGCGGCCGGCGTCGACCCTCCGCATGCCGCGCTCGTGGGCGAGCCGGATCAACCCCTCGTAGAGCGCGGCGAGACCGCCGCGGGCCAGCACTGCCGGATCCGCGTCGCGGGTGCCCAGGACCGCGAACCAGAGGAGACGGCCGCGCGGCACGGCGATGCCGAGCGCGTCGGGCTCCGCCGCTCCGGGCCGCGTGACGGTGAGGGCGAACCCGGCCGCGAACAGCCGATCGACCACGTCGAACTCGGGAGCGGTGGTCGCCGCCCCGAAGCGGACGTACGCATGCGGGACCACGTACTGCCGATAGGCGAGCTGACTCCGCGCGCGCGTGTGCGACCATGCCTCCGCCCGGTAGCCGGTGCGGCGGATCCGCGCCAGGTCCGACGCGAGCGTGGACGAGGGCCGCGCCAGCGTGGCGACGAGCGTCTCGACGTCCGCTGCGGCGCGCACCATGTCCGGCACGGTCAGGAAGCCGCGCGCGGCCAACGCGCCGGCGAGCGCGGGCGTCGTCTCGGCGAGCAGGAGGTCGGCGTCCGTGCGCGGAGCGTCCAGCTCCCGGAGGAACCGTGGCAGCCCGACGGGGTCCTTCCACGTGCCCGACGCCTCGCCGTCGAAGACGAGGTCGAGGAGATGGCGCGGCGATCCGGGCTTGCCCCACAGCGAGATGCGCGCGGCCTCGTCGCTGCAGCGCCCGGACCAGTCGGCAAGGCGCTGGCGGAGGTAGAGCGGCGTCGCCGCGGCCCGTCGCACGGTCATCAGCGTCCGCCGGAGCGGCGGGTCGACGCGTGCGAGCAGCGGTGCGGGAAGCGCGCGCAGGTACGCACAACGCATCCGGGTGGACAGCGTCAGGTAGGCGTCGACCAGCCACGGCAACCGGTGCTCGCGTCTGGAGCGGAGCGGCCCGGGCGGGCGGTAGCAGTCGGCGACGACGAAGTGTCCGGTCCAGCGCCGGCTCGGAAGTGCGGCCGCGACGCGATCGACGCGGCCGAAGAGCGTCCGCAAGGTGCGCGCCGCGCGGGAATGTCCGCCGCGCGCCGCCCACTCCCCTGCCCACAGCCCGACGACCCGCGGGCTGTGCAGGAGGTAGCCGCTCTCGAGCACCTGGAGCCCGGCCTCCGCGACGACGTCGGCGAGCGCGCGCCGCGACAGCGAGCACCCTATGGGGAAGGGGATGATCCCACTGACCGGTCCGGTTCGGCGGTAGACCACCCCGCGCAGCCGCAGCAGCGGATTCGCCGGGTTGTCGAGCGTGATTAGGAGGCGCCCGCCCGGACGGACCGTGGCGGCCAGCTCGGCGACCGCGCTTGCGATCGCGGGCAGGCCGTCTAGGTGGTCGAGCGTGGAGGGGGAGAACACCAGGTCGAAGACGCCAGGCGCGAAGGCGAGCTGCCGCGCGTCCGTGGCGCAGGCGCGCACCGCCCTGCCGGTGCGCCGGGCGACCGCGAGGATGCGCGGCGAAGCGTCCATGTAGACGACGCGCGCGTCGGCGGCCGCGACGCCGAACGGAGCGAAGCCGCACGCTTCGTCGAAGGCGTCGGTCTTGAGGATCCGGATCGGCCCGACGGGGCCGATCCAGCCGGCGTAGACGTCGGCCTGGTGCTGGAACCACGGGTTGTCGGGGTGCGCCTTCCAGGCGCGCTCCCATTCGCGATCCCAGTCGACGTCCATCGTCAGCGTCCCACGCCGAGCCGCGCCAGCGCCGAGCGCGCCGCCCACCAGCCGCACATGCCGTGGACGCCGCCGCCGGGCGGGGTCGCCGCCGAGCAAATGAACAGCCGCGGGTTCGGCGTCGTGTACGGGTCGAGGCGCGTGACGGGGCGGTTCCAGAGCTGGAGCGCGTCGGCGACGCCGCCGGTGATGGCGCCGCCGCGATAGTTCGGGTTGTAGCGCTCGAGGCCCGCGGGGCTGGTCGCGTGCCGCGCGAGGATGCGGTCGCGGAACCCGGGAGCGAAGCGCTCCACCTGTCGCTCGATCGCGTCGCTCATATCGACGGGCGAGCCGTGCGGCACGTGACAGTAGGCGTATCCGGTGTGCCGGCCCGCGGGAGCGCGCGTCGGGTCGACCTCGCTCTGCTGGCAGAGGATCAGGAACGGCCGCTCGCTGTGACGCCCGTGGAACATGTCGCGTTCGGAGGCGCCGATCTCGGCGAGCGTGCCGCCCACGTGGACGGTCGACGCCTCGCGACAGGCCGGGTCGCGCCACGGGATCGGGCCGTCGAGCGCCCAGTCGAGCTTGAACGCGCCGGGCCCGTAGCGATAGCGCCCGAGGCGGCGGCGGTAGCCCGCGGGCAGCGCGTCGCCCGCGATGCCCGCGAGCTGATCGGGCGACGTGTCGAACAGGACGATCCGGGCGTCGGACAGTTCCGCGAGCCGCGTGAGGCGGCGGTCGGTCTCGATCTCTCCGCCGAGGCTCCGCAGGCAGGAGACCAGCGCGCGCGTGATCGCCTGCGAGCCGCCCTCGGGCACCGGCCAGTCGACGACGTGCGCGGTGAACGCGAACATCAGGCCCATCGCCGCCGTGAGCGGGTGCGAGAGCGGGAGGATCGAGTGGCCCGCGCAGCCCGCGAAGAGCGCGCGCGCCCGCTCCTCGCGGAAGCAGAGGCGGGCCAGACGGTCGGCGGACCAGACGGCGCGCAGTCCGAAGCGCGCGAAGCGGAGCGGATGCGACGGCAGGCGGAGCGGCCCCATCGCGTCGGCGAGCAGCGCGTGCGGGTCGTCGAGGAACGGTTCGACGAGGCGGCGCCAGGCGGCGGCGTCGCGGCCGAGTCCGCCGCACGTCTCCGCGAGCGAGCGGCGCAGCATCACCGCCGGGCCGTCGTCGAGCGGGTGCGCCACCGACGCGCGCGGGTACCGCCACACGAGACCGTGCTCGGCGAGCGGGAGCGTGCGGAAGAACGGGGACAGGACGGCCATCGGGTGCACCGCCGAGCACACGTCGTGCAGGAAGCCGGGGAGCGTCAGCGCCGCGCTGCGCGCGCCGCCGCCGGGCTCGGCGTGCGCCTCGACGACCAGCACCGACACGCCGGCCTGCGCGAGCGCGATCGCCGCCGCGAGCCCGTTCGGACCCGCGCCGACGACCACGGCTTCGGGACGGGACGCCGCCATCACCGCTGGCGTTCAGGCGACGGCGCCGGACCGGCCGCGCGCGAAGGCGTCGGCGAACCGTCCGGTCGGCCAGGGCTGCACCGCGCGCATCGGGGCGAGCAGCGTCTCGCCGCGCGTGAGCACGCCGCTCGCCGCGTCGACGATCTGCCACGTCATGCCGCGGCCGAAGAGCGGCTGCGACTCGACCATCACCACGCGCACCTCGCCCGGCTCGAAGCCGCACTGCGCCTGCACGGCGGCCAGGAGCTGCGTGCCGTTCAAGTGCCCGTCGCCGAAGTTCCAGCCGAGCACCATGCCGCCCAGCACCTCGCCCTCCATCCATTCGTAGGCGTCGATGTCGTCGACCGCCTGCGGCAGCGCCTCCAGCAGCGGCCGGCCCTCGAAGTGCATGAAGCGATGGGCCATCGCGAGGGTGATGGCGGCGTCGACCGCCACCGGGTCGGAGAGCAGCTTCTCGAGCTGCTCGCGGAACGTGCCCGCCGCCTTCACGAGCTTCCGGAACTTGGCGGCGCTGCCCTTGCGCACGAGCCAGATGTTGTAGGCCCAGTTGCCGGCGTAGTACCGCATCGCGAGCAGGAAGGAGCAGCGCGCGGGGACGAAGTTCCCGAAGCACGGCACGACTGCGAGGCAGAAGACCAGGAACGCCGCGAGCGCCGGCGCCCCGACGACGGTCGCCACGCGCGCTTCGGGATGAACACCGAAGAGGAAGACGCCGCCGTAGATCATCAGGATGTTCCACTCGATCGGCATGCCGCTCGGGTTGTTGATGGCGATGAAGCCGTGGAAGCAGGCCATCACGACCAGCATGAGCGCCGTCGGCACGGGGTGCGCGGCCGCGAGCAGCAACCCGACCGGGATCAGGTACTCGACGACCGTGCCGCCGTGGGCCATCAGCGCCGCGAAGCGCGAGGGCCGGAGGTCGTCGGGGTAGGCGACGAAGAGCCGCTCCTTTAGCCACCGCGGGAAGAACGGCCCGTTGCTCATCATCACCATGATGACGGACGGGAAGTGGCGGTTGAGCTTCGAGGTGGCGGCCCAGAACCAGATCGCGCACCAGATCGGCTTGCAGGCCGAGAGCCAGAGGTCGCCCGCGTGCGCGACCGTGAGGCAGACGAGCGCCACCCAGTAGTGCTCGGCACGCGCGGCCAGGAAGAGCGTCTTGTCGGTGACGCCGAGCAGCGGGATCAGGACGACGCTCGGCCACATGAGCACCGGCGTCACGTCGGGCGCGAGCAGCGCGCGCACGAGGCAGAGCTGGTTCGCCGCGTAAAGCGCGACGTCGAGCCAGGTGCGTCGGATCCCGCCGACCAGGGGCGCGCCGGGGACGAGCGGCAGCTTGGTCGTGCCCGGGCGCAGGAAGTGCAGGAACCCGCCGAGCGGCGGATTGAACCGCGCGTTCATCGGCCCCATCCCGCAGCCGAAGCCCATCAGCTCGTAGAAGATCGACCACAGGATCGCCTTGTGGAACGCGACCGCCGTGAACGCCCACGTGCCCGGCGCCGCGACGCCGGGGTAGCCGGCCGAGCGCGACACGAAGAAGGCCCACCCGCCGACGTAGACCAACAGGTACTTCAGCCAGTACATCGCCATCACGATACGGGGCGTCGGGTGCGCCTGTGCGGCGAAGCTGCGGCAGACGAGCCGCACGCGCTCGGGGAACGGCAAGCCGAGGAGACGGGCGGGGTCGTAGGGGGGCAGGTCCGCGTCGGTCGAGGCGCCCGGGGTCATCGTGCGTGCCATCGAGCACGGCGGGCCGACCCTCCGCAAGCTCGGGGCGACCCGAGCCCCCCCTCCGTTCGTGCGGAGGACGGGCGGGCACGAAAGCCGGCTGACGGCGGCGTTCGTGCAGCTCCTGGCCGGGCACACGCCCGAGCTGCACCGCCGCGGTCGCGCCTAGCACCGGAGGCCCGCGGCCTCGCGTCAGGTCCGCGCTCGAGGCGCGTCATCCCCGGGGCATGGCGGGGCCTTTGATGGAGGCGTAGGGTGGAACACGTCGAGGCCGAGGTCTCGAGATGACTGGCTGGAACCCGCGGCGACTGTTGCTCGTGTCCATGGCGGTGCTGCCGCTCGTCTGGCGCCCGCCGGCGTCTGCGACCGTCTACAGCTGGAAGGGCCCGGACGGGGTGCTCATGATGAGCAACGACCCCGCGGACGTGCCCGCGGATCCGCAGACCTCCGTCCGGCAGTTCACGTCGAAGCCCGCGCCCGGGCACGCACCGGACGCCGAGGCTCCTCCGGACTTCCCGACCGCGACGGCCGCCGCGCTCGACGCGTACGAGCGCGGGTTCGACGCCGGCCAGCAGTCGGCGGAGCGCCAGGTCGCCCTCGCCGCGGAGCTGGCGCGCATCGCCGCGGCGCCCCCGGCGCCGGCCGCGCCGATCGTCATCGAGCAGTCGCTGCCGGTCGTGCCCGACGTCGCTTCCTACTATCCGACGCCGTACTACCCGATGCCCTACTACGGCAGCCCCTTCGGATACTACCAGCCGTACTCGTACCCGTTCTCCTACCCGTTCGCGGTGAGCGTCGTATCGGGCCGGGGGTTCGCACACCCGCGAGGGTTCGGGCCGTTCTTCCCGCACGGTGGGTTCACGAGCGTGCGGATGCACGGCATGCGCTGAGCCCGGGCGTCGCGTCTCAGCGTGCGCGCTGGCGGGACGCGTCCGTCTTCAGCTTGACGAAGGCGCGCAGCAGATCCGTCTCGGTGACGATGCTCTGGATCTGGCCGTCGGGTCCGCGCACGGGAGCGCCGCCGACGCCCAGATCGAGGAACAGCTTGGCCAGCTGGCCGGTGGGCAGGTCGTGATTCACCACCATCGGGCCCGGCGTCATCACCGTTTCCACCGGCAACTTGAGGAATTCCTGCACCTCGGGGTCCTCGAAGTGCAGGTAGAAGTTGTCGCGCTGCTCCGCCTTGTGCCCGCGGGTGAGCGCCGTGCGCCAGTGCGTGGGCGTGCTGCGCATGATGTCGCGATCGGAGACGATCCCCGCCAGCTGGTCGGTCGCGTCTCCCACCAGGGTGTGTCGCAGACCGGACCGCTGCATCTGCGTCACGACCTCGCCGATCGGGGTGGTCGTGAGGGCGCGCGGCGCCTTTGCGGTGGCGACGTCCGAGACCTTCGCCATGACGCTGGCGTAGCGCATGTCGAGCGTCGGGCGCTCGGGGGCCGGTGCCGCGAGCGCGCCGCGCAGACGCGCCAGCCACTCGAGGCGGACGATCCATCGCAGCACGTCGCTCGAGGTAACCAGCCCGAGCAGCTCCTTCCTGGCACCGGCGACGAGCACGCACCCGATCTGCTGCGTCAGCATGGTCTGCGCCAGCGCGAACACGCCCGTGTCCGGGGTGGCGGTCGTCGGGTTGGGCGTGTACAGCCCCCCGAGGCGCTGCGAGAGGATCAGCCGGTCCTCCTCGGTCGCGTCGTCGGTCCACATCGTCGTGGTCGCGAGGCGCGCCAGATCGCGACGCGAGATGATGCCGAGAATGGCGCCTTCCTCGATCAGGGGCAGGTGCCGCACCCGGTGCTTGTCCATCAGCCGGCGCGCCTGGTCGATGGTGTGGTCGAGCGTCGCGACCACGGGCTCCGCGACCATCACGTCGCTGGCCTTGGTGCTCCAGCGCGCGAAGACGTCGTCGCCGGCGGCGAGCGCGTCGAGTACGTCCCCCAACGACATGGTCTCCCCCATCCGACGTCCCCAGCCATCCAGCTTACGCGTGGGACGCGCGAGTGACCAGCTTCGGCACGGGACGGAGGGGCGGGAGGAGGGAGCGCCGGCCCCGCGTCAGGCCGCCGGGCGCGTCGGACGCAATCCCAGCCGTCGATGCGTCCGTTGCACCGCCAGCCGCTCGTTCCGGTCGTTCCACCGTTGTCCCACCACCCGCCGCATCACCCCGTCGACGGTCCGCACCACGAGGATGTTCCGCAACGCGGCGGCCAGGTCGCGCGCCGTCCCCGGCAGCGTCCGCAGCGACAGCGAGAAGCCCACGTCGTCGTAGAGCACGTAGTGCCAGAACCCCGGCGGGACGTAGAGCGCGTCGCCGTGCCCGAGCTCGGCGATCAGCCCCCGCGCCCGCGCGAGCGCCGGGAACGTCTCGTAGTCCGGCGCCTCTGGCGTGACGTCGAAGCGCGCGCTGAACGAGAACGGCACGCGGTAGAGGTACGGCGTCTGATCCGGCGCGAACAGGATCACGCGCTTCGGACCGCCGAAGTGGCAGAGGAACACCTCAGCGTAGTCGACGTCGAAGTGCATCTGCACGCGCGCGCCGCGGCCGCCGGCGAACAGCACCGAGAGATGATCGAGATACCGCACGCCGAGGTCCGGGTACGTGAAGTCCGGGACCAGCTCCGGCAGCGTCGCCAGCACCCGGACGAAGAACATCCGCAGCGCGCGCTCGCCGTCCTCGAGCCGCTCGAGGTAGTCGCGGAGCGGCATGCGCGTGGTGAAGGCGTGCGCGTACGTGTGATCGCGCGCCGGACGGCTGCCGTCGCAGACCGGGACCTCCCGGTGTCCCGCGACGGACTTGAGGTAGTCGACGGTCCACTTGCGGCGCGCGGGCCACGACGCCGTCAGCGCCTCGAGCACCACCGGTCGGCGCGGCCGCCGGTGCTCGTCGAGGAACGCCCGCTTCCCGATCGCGCCCACGCGCTCGACGGGGGACAGCGTCAGCATCGGGCGCTACTTTGGGCGCTCGCGTCCGAACTGCAAGCCCCGAGGAGCGGACGTCGACCGGGCGGCCGGCATGGCGAGACCTGCCGGGCGCGCTCGCGTTCCTGCCCGGTCCGCGTCCACTCCCCCCGCGCCTACTGGAAGTCGATCGTGAAGCTCCAGTCGAGGTCGGCCGTGTCGTCTCCCGTTCCGACGCTCGCCCCGCCGCGCTTCGCCGCGCACGTGATGATCGGCTCGTCCTCCGGATAGAGGAAGCTCTGCTTCTCGAATGTCACCGGCGCGCCCGTCGGGTTCTGCAGGCTCGCCTCGAAGACCCCGAACCACGTCGAGCACCGGAGATACATCACGGTGGCGTCCGCCCCGGCTGCCGTCCCCGACGCGCGCACCGAGCCGGTGATCGTGTACGGCGTGTAGCGCAGCACGCGGGGCGCGATCTGGAGGGTCGTGTCCATCACCGTCACGGCGTTCCCCGACGACGACCCGCCGGCGCTCGACTCGTGCAGCGTCCCGTGCGCCTCGACGCGGCACGGCGAGATCGTGTAGCTGATGCTCCCGTTGCTGACCGCCGTCGCGCCGCCCTTGCTCCCGCGCAGGTCCCACGGCTCGGCGTCCGTCGCCCCCGCCGGGCCCACCGGCACGCTGCGCTGCGGAACGTTGAACACCTCGTCGTCCACGTGGTGGTCGGGGATGTCGAAGGCCTGCGCCCGGAGGTGCATCTCCTGCACCACCGTCGCCGACGCCAGCACGCCGGCGCCGCAGCCGGGGAGCGTCGTGCTCGTCGTGGTCACGGTGGTCGACGTCGTGCTCCCGACGGTCGCCTCGGCGCAGCTCGTGCCGATCGGGTCGCTGTCGGGCGACAGCAGCTCGACGCCGATCTCGTCCCCGGGCTCCGCCGGCTCGTCGTGTCCGGTGTACGTCGCGGTGTTCTCGGTCGACTGGAAGTCGTTGGTGCCGGTGTCCCCGGTGAGATCGCCGGCGTCGCCCGAGTTGTGCCAGTGGTATTTCAGCTCGCACGTGCCGGCGCCCTCCACGGTGGCGGTGAGCGTCGTGCTCTGGCCGGGGTCGAGGGCGGACACGTCGGGGCTCACGTCCGGCTGGCCGACGTAGGCGATGCGCGGCTCCCCTTCGTACGTGAAGTACGCCGGGAGCAGGAACGTCAGCCACGTGTTCTTCCGCTCCCCGGGGATCTCGCCGAGCTGCGGCTGCGGGTCGATCTTGTCCGGCACCGCGTCGTAGGCGTCGCCGGCGGTCTGGAAGCGCGCGAGCAGCCCGTCGAAGAGCTGCGGCGCGACGTCGCGCGTGAAGGTGCTGAGGACCTTCCAGTCGTACCCGAACGCGACGCCGACGCCCTTGTCGATGAACGTCGTCAACCCGTGGCGATACGCGCTGTAGCAGTAGCTCAAGTACGCGATCGAGCGGTCGGGGAACTTCGGCAGACGCTGAATGTAGCGTTCGGTGATGGTGTACACGTTCACCATCGTATGGCTGTACTCGTCTCTCGCCAGGCCGGTCGACACGAATCCGTGATCGAGGTCGTCCTGGTGGAGGGTCGTGCGTGCGGTCGAGGTCTCTTCGCCGGTGGCGATCATCACGCGGTCGTACTGGTCGACGCCGCCGTGGCTCGAGACGATCAGCGTGTCGGCGCCGGGGAAGCGCGCCGCCGACGCGACGTCGGCATTCTCCGCGAGGATCTCCTCGGAGTGCTGGCCGAGGCACGCGAGCGCCTCGAGCTTGGCCTTGATCACCGGCGCGTCGTCGTGGTCCGAGGTGAAGAACTTGGTGTCCCAGATGAGCACGCGACGGCCGAGCAACGGGACGCGCCGGTCCATCGGCTGACAGCAGACCTGATCGGGGGGCACGTTGGGGCCGCAGGAGCGGAAGACTCCGCGTGTCCGTGACGCCGGCGCCGGGACGGCGGCCCCGAGGGCGGCCCGCGTCGGCGCGACGGTGGGCGTCGGTTCGCTCTCCGCCAGGCGGGTGAGGAACACGATGCCCATCCAGCCCGACGTGTAGCGGAACGTGACGTCGACGCCGTCCGGACTGAGCTCGGCGCTGCGGATGCCGGGAATCGCGCGCATCGCGCGCAGCAGCTCGACGCGCGCGTCGGGCGTGTCGCCGAGCCGCGCGACGGCGTCGGTCCAGGCGTCGCCCACCGCCTTGGCGGCGGTTCCGACCATCGCCCGGTCGGCGTCGGTGTGCGGCGGGACGACCGGCAGCGTGATGCCCCGCGACGAGACGCGGGCCCCGCCCGCCATGCCCTCGACGGCGAGCGTCACGTCCACCGGCGACGGCTCGCTCACCGTCGTCGCGCATGCGAAGCGATCGTCCTCCACCGCGGCCAGCGTGCAGAGCGGCGTCCCCACCGTCCGCCCCGCGGCGTCCAGGCGCACCAGGCGCAGGCTCGTCGCGTCGACGCTCGCGGCGACGCGCGCCTCGACGCCGACCTCGGTGCGCGTCCCGGCGATGACGACGACCGGCGTCGGCTCGGGCGTGCCGATCGCGTCGCACGGCCCGGCGTCGCTGCCCGGCGCCAGCACGAGACGGCTCACGCGCGGCGTCGTCCCGGGCGTGACCGCGGCCTTGGTCCGCGCGACCGGATTCCGGAACCGGGTCATCCGGCATTCGACGCTCCGGTCCGTCCCGATCGAGACCGGCAGCGGGTTCGGCAGGTTCGCGAGCGCCCAGTCCTCGCCGACGGCGAAGAAGCGCCGGTGCCCGAGGTCGAGCCGCAAGTGGCTGATGCGCGCGCCGGGCCGCCGGTCGCGGTACGTGACGACCTTCCTCTTGCGCGTGAGCTTGTCGACGGGCAGTCGCACCGCGATCCGATCGAGCGTCACGACCACGGCGTCCGCGCCGTCGAGCGAGAATGCCGAGAGCCGGCCCTTCAGCTGGAAGGTGTCGGTGCGCGCCGGCCGCACGGTGACGCTCGCGGCGTCGAGCGTGAGCGCCGACGCGGCGGAGACGGACAGGAGCAACAGGATCGAGGCGCCGGCCAGGAGGCGGGAAGGCATCGGAGCGCGCGAGTGTACGAGGCGCCGCGTTGCAGCGTCAACGTGGGACGCGGTGCGGAGTGCCGTAGCGGAAACGTCGTCACGCGGCTCCGGGTCGATCGTCACCGGGGCGCATGGCGACGATTCGATGTTTACCCGTCGAGCCCGCCGGCATAGGAGTGTGTCCGATGAGGGACCTCCTGCTGCGCCCGCTCACCCGCGTCGCGACGACGGCGCTGCAGCAGCTGCCGGCGCCGGCGCTCCGTCTGCTCTCGGGCCGTCCCGCGATCCGCGTCGACGGCCTCGAGCTCGAGGCCGACGTCCAACTCATGCTCGCCCTCGCGACGCTGTCCGGCCACCGCACGCTCGACACGCTGACGCCGGCCGAGGCGCGCGCGGACATCCGCCGAACCGCCGGGCTGACCGCCACGCTCGTCGATCCGGTGGCGCGCGTCGAGGCGCTCGAGATCCCCGGACCGGCCGGTCCGATGGGCGCGCGGCTGTACGTCCCGAAGACCGCGTGCGACCCGCGGCCGCTCGTCGTCTACTACCACGGCGGCGGCTGGGTCGTCGGCGACCTCGACACGCACGACGGCGTGTGTCGCTTCCTGGCGCACGAGACGGGGGCGGGCGTGCTCGCCGTCGATTACCGGCTGGCGCCGGAGTACAAGTTCCCCGCCGCCGTCGAGGACGCGCTGGCGGCGTTCCACTGGGCGGTGGCGGCGGCGCGCCGGCTGGGGTTCGACCCGACGCGCGTCGCGGTCGCGGGCGACAGCGCCGGCGGGAACCTCGCCGCGGTGGTCTCGCTGCTGGCGACGCGCGAGGGCGGCCGGCGACCGGCGGCGCAGATGCTGATCTACCCGGTCACCGACCTCGCGAACCGGCACGCGTCGTATCGCCTGTTCCCCGAGGGGTTCTTCCTGACCGCCGCCGAGATGGAGTGGTACATCGCCCACTACCTGCCGAACCGCGCCGCCGCGCGCGATCCGCGCGCGTCGCCGCTGCTCGCGCCCGACCTCTCGGGCCTGCCCTCCGCGCTCGTGCTGACCGCGGGCTTCGACCCGCTGCGCGACGAAGGCGAAGCCTACGCCGCGCGGCTCGAAGCCGCGGGAGTGCGCGTGTGGTGCCGCCGGTATCCGGGGCTGGTGCACGGCTTCTGCAACACGACGTCGGTGCTCCGCTCGGGGAGGGCGGCCATGGTGGAGGCGGCGAGGGAGCTGGCCGGCGAGCTCGGCCAACGCGGGTGACGGCGCGCCCGGTTCAGGCCGCGGACGGGACGCGACGCCGTGACGCCGGGGCGGCCGGCGCGCCGTCCTCCGCCGGTGTCTCGCGGCTCTCGATCACGTACGGCAGCTGGAGCCGGAACGTCGTCCCCTGCCCGACCCGCGACTCGATCGCCACGGTGCCGCCCAGCAGCGCCGCGTACCGCTGCACGATCGCCAGGCCGAGCCCGAAGCCGTCCGCCTTCGACGCCACGCCGTCGACCTGACAGAAGGGCTCGAAGATCAGCACGACCTGGTGCTCGGGGATCCCCGGGCCGGTGTCCGCGACCTCGATCTCGATGAGGCGCTCGCTCCGCCGGTCGCGCGCGCGCACGGTCACCGATCCCGCGACCGTGAACTTGAGCGCGTTGCCGATCAGGTTCTCGACCACGATCGAGAGCTTGTCGGTGTCGGTCTCGATCACCGGCAGATCGGCCGGGACCTCCCAGGCGAGCGCGACGCCCGGGCGCGGCGGCATGCGGTCGCGCGATCGGAGACTCTCCAGCAGCCGGCCGAGCGGTGTGGGCTGGACGGTGACGGGGACCTTCCCGGCCTCCAGGCGGCCCAGGTCGAGCACGCCGTCGACCAGGCGCAGCAGGTGCGTCGCGACGTCGCGCGTGCGCTGGTTGAGCGCGAGGCCGTCGGCCGAGAGCCCGTGCTCGCGATCGGCGAGCATGTGGGTGTGGCCGATGATGATGTGCAGCGGCGTCCGGAGCTCGTGCGACATGTTGGCCATGAACTCCGACTTGAGGTCGTTGGCGGTCACGGCCTGGTCGTAGAGCCGCTGGAGCTGATCGGTGCGCTCGGCCACCATCGCTTCGAGCTCGCGCGCCAACCCGAACCCCTTGTCCGCGCGTTCCCGCTCGTGCCGCATCTGTGTGATCACGTGCCCGTAGAACAGCGCGACCGTGAAGAAGAAGACGATCCGCAGCAGATGCGGCCCGCTCAGGATGCTGCTCTCGGCCATGAAGTACATGTTGGCCGCGCTCACGACGGTCGTTCCCAGCACGACCATCTCGACGCTCTCGCCGATGGCCGCGAGGAACAGCACGAAGAAGTAGAGGAGGAAGAACTCCTGCCCGGAGACGCCGACCGTGTGCAGGCTCCACGAGACCCACAGGGTGTCGGCGACCAGCACCGGGGCTTCGACGTACCAGGAGAAGAGGCGCTCCGGGGGCAGCCGCCCGAGCAGCACGTTGCTCCCCAGCGCGACCGCGATCATCACCGGGGTGAACGGCGCGACGGCGAGCCCCGGCCAGTACGACAGCACCAGGTACGCGGCGCTGACGATGAAGACGTAGCGCAGGAGGAGGAAGAGCCCTTTCGGGCCTCCGCCCATGTGCCGGAATGTACCCTCGTCCTTCATGGGGTTCCGTCGCATGAGCAACCCACGTGCCGGATGCCTGGCCCGGCTATTCAGGGCCCGTGGGCGTCCCGAGTGACCGTCGCGTGCCCCTCCGGCAAGGAAATGCCGATCCCAGCATTGGCAGCTTGCTTGCCAAAGGCGGCGGCGGGGCGAGCAGGACGCCGGAGGCGCACGCCGTGCGGGCGCACGAGATCGCGAGCCGAGGCGCGCCGCTAGCCCGGCGCTGGTGAGTGTAGTACAGGGGGCCACCCTTGGCCTGGGGACCTCGCGGCTGCGCGTCCCGAGACCGGCACGTGGCAGAGGACCCGTCCCCGCACACCGGCGCCGCCGCGGAATCCGTGCCTCACCGTCGATAGAGCGTTGCGAATCGCCAATCCGAGCTGGAGCAAGGCAGTCGCCGGCGGGGCCTTCCTCGCGGTGACCGCGCTGCTCACCGCGCGCACGCTCCGGCTCCTGAACGTCCCCGGCGATCCGGCGATGGACGTGACGCGCTGGGCGCTCTGCGACTTCCGCGACGCGGTCTACTACCCGGCGGTCTCGGTCCTCCAGGGCGGGAATCCGTACGGCGCGGAGTTCTCGAGCGCCTACCCGGTGGGCAGCGCGCTCGCGCCCTACCTCCCGCTCATGCTGCTCGTCCACCTCCCGTTCGGGATGATGCCGTTCACGGTCGCCGAGGGCGTGCACTTCGCGTTGACGGTGGTGCTGACGCTCGTGGTCGCCGCGCTCGGGCTCGAGCTGGCGGGCGTGAAGCGCACCGGCGCCGGCGTCCTCGGCGTCGGCGCGCTGCTGCTGCTCGGCCGTCCCGGCCACTGGAACCTGCTCCTCGGCCAGCCCACGTTGCAGGTGGCGCTCGGTTCCTACCTCGCGCTGCGCTGGAGCGACGATCGCCCCT
>Ga0335069_10000918_pt1 | contig 47401 bp, 42 predicted proteins | sample Lox_Sample_11_FD_206714 | JGI IMG/M metagenome (GOLD analysis project Ga0335069, IMG submission 206714) | Soil microbial communities from Loxahatchee National Wildlife Refuge, Florida, United States - Lox_Sample_1.1 | ecosystem: Environmental > Terrestrial > Soil > Wetlands | place: USA... | reverse complement strand
CCGCGTGATGGAAGACGACGGCGTAACGCTCGGATTGGCGCATTATCCAGGCGTCTGCGGGCCGGGCGAGACAAGGCTGCCTTATAACGTCGTCGTCGGCACTTTTCATGGCGACTGGTACACGGCTGCCGAGATCTACCGTGACTGGGCGGGCAAGCAGTCGTTCTGCGGCCAGAAGCTCGCCGACCGAGCGGACTGCCCGAAGTGGATCGTCGATTCGCCGGTCGGCTTTGCGTTTCCCATGCGCGGCAATGCGGATTGGGATGGGCCGTCGCAGGTGAACGCCGAATACACGCCGGCGACAAATGCATTGCCCTATCTCGAGAAGCTGGCCGCCTCGCTCGAAAGCCCGCTGATGCCCTTCGTCTACAACTGGGAGGGACCGGGGCCGTGGGTGCAGCCCGACGCGTTCCCGCCGCTCGGCGGAGAGGCGGCGATGCGGGAGTTCATGGCCAAGGCCAGGGAGAAGGGCTGGTATCCGTTCCTCTACGGCGACAGCCTCTGCTGGGTGACGTGGCAGGGCAACTCCGACTACGACGGGATGCCGTACTTCAAGTCGCATGACGGCGAAGCCGGAGCGGCGCGGCGGCCCGATGGATCGTTGGTTGAGGATGTGTGGCCATGGCGAAAGAACTACTGGGCATGCGTGGGTACGGAAAAGGGCCGGCAGATGATCCTCGACATGACCCGCAAGATGGCCGAGCTCGGCCCCAGTGCGGTGCAGCAGTTCGACCAGGGGCCGGGGCCGGTGGCGTGCTACGCGTCCAATCACGGCCATCCGCCCGTGCCCGGGCCGTGGATGACGGAGAACTTCAGGAGCCTTGTGAAGGCGGACGCCGAGGCGGCGCGTTCCGTGAACCCCGCGGTAGCGATGTCGTGCGAGGGCGCGCCACCCGAGATCTTTCTGAAGGACTTCCAGATCTGGGACGGCCGTATGCGGACGACGCCTCTCTATTCCTTCCTCTATCACGAGTATTGCAACGGCCATGAAGGATTCTTCAGCAACCGCGTGAATGATGAAGCGCTGCGGCTGTCGGTGGGCCGCGCCATCGTCAGCGGATACATGCTCAACTTCACGCTTCGCGACAAGGGACTGATCGAATTCGACTGGGACCAGGCCTGGATGCGCGCCATTCCGGATCAGGCCGCTGTTCTCGACTGGGCAAAACGGACCAACAAGTTCCGCGCCGGCGTGGCGCGGGATTTCCTGATTTTTGGCCGCATGATGCGGCCGTGGCCGGTGAGCAATGTGACGCTGCGCGACTTCGGATGGGGCAAGGAGCCGCTGGTGCAGAACGCAACCTGGCAGGCGCAGGACGGTCGCGTCGGCATCGTACTGGCAAACTGCGCCGATCAGGGCGAGTCTCCACGAGTCGAGCTCATCGGGCGGGGAAACAATACTGTCGCTCTGAATCTCGACGGCGAGCAGAGCCGGCGCGAGATCGAGTTTCCCGCGGTCATCGATCTCGACCTGCAGCCTCGCTCCGTTGCGTTGATCGAGGTGAAACCCGCCCGATAAAATTGATGAGTCCGGCCTAAGGGGATTCTGTCAGGGCCGGTTGGAGACGCGATGTCCATGACCGATTTCCCCCATGCCATGCTGCGCGAGATCTACGAGCAGCCGGACGCCATCCGGCGCACGCTCGATCTCTATCTCGAAGGACCATCGCTCAAGGAAGATGCGTTCGCGCAGATTACGGGGTGGTTGAACGAGCGCGGCGAGGTGCTGATTGCGGCCAGCGGGTCCAGCCGGCACGCGGGGCTGGCGGCCGAGATCCTGCTCGAGGATCTGTGCGGGCTGGCGGTCGACGTGGAGTATGCGAGCGAATATGCGACGCGCCGGGCGGCCAACCCGCGGCGGCCTTCTGTGGTGGTGATCTCGCAGTCGGGAGAAACATCGGACACCCTGGCGGCATTGCGCCGGGCGCGGGCCAGCGGCGAGCTGACGCTGGCGATCGCAAACGTGTACGGCAGCACCATGCTGCGCGAGGCTGCCGCTGCGATGCCGCTTGGAGCCGGGCCGGAGCTGGCAATTCCGGCGACGAAGAGCTTTACCTGCCAGCTCACGGCGCTCTACCTGCTTGCGCTGTATGAGGCTCAGCGGCTGAATACGCTGGCGGCCCGGGAGATCGAGGCGCGGATCGCCGAGTTGACGGCGCTGCCCGCGTCGATTGCACAGCAGCTCGATGGCTGGCAGGCGCAGACGGCCCGCCTGGCGCGCAAGTACGCCGGAGCTACGACGTTTCTTTACCTCGGCCGCGGCGTGCATTACGCCATTGCCCGCGAAGGCGCGCTGAAGCTGAAGGAGGCGTCGTACATCGAAGCCGAGGGCTACCCGTCGGGCGAGCTGAAGCACGGGCCGAACGCGCTGGTCAGCGAGCAGGTGCCGCTGGTGGTGCTGGCATCCGTGGATCACCATCTCGAAGACTCGGTTGCCCGCTATGAGAAGACGCTGCAGCTTCTCGACGACCTGCGGCGGCAGCACGCGCGGGTGATCGCTGTTGCGAACGCCGGTGACGCCGAAGCTGCGTCGCTTGCCTCGGACTGCATTTTTGTGGAGCCGGCCAGCGAGCACCTGCTGCCGATTCCCGAGGTCATTCCGCTGCAGATGTTCAGCTACTTCATGGCGCTGGAGCGGGGCGTGGACGTGGACCGGCCGAGGAACCTGAAGAAAGCGGTGATCGAGGCGTAGGGAGCGGGGTTGGCGAGCCCACCTTTCGCTTCACTAGCGTGGAAGCGAAGAATGGGGCACGCGGCGATTGAGCCGGGCGGTCGATGGCGCTAGCGCATTGCCGACCGGATGGCCACATTGACTCCCACCATCAGCACCGCCGACGCCGGAATCAGCAACAGGGCGTTCTTGAGGCGCTTGGGATCGCCGCCGGCCATGGCGCCGATGATGGGCGAGCTGACGGCAAGCCCGGCCCATCCGCAGGTGATGGCCAGGCCGATCGCCGTCCCGGCCATCTGGGGAAATGCCGTCCCGACGATGGCCAGCGTGGTGGGAAACACGGGCGCCATGGAGACACCGGCGATGAACACCAGGACCCAGGCGACGTTGGGACGATTGGTCCGCAGCATGAGGAAGGTCGTAACGGCCATGGCGATGGCCGCGGCCAGCGTGACATCGATGGCGGGGACGTGAATGAGGATGGGCGCCACGCCGACGCGGCCAATGAGCAGGCCCAGGGCGAAACCGAGGGAGAGTATGTTGAGAGCGCGCGATTCGGGGATGCCCTGCGCGATCAGGTGGCGCGGCAGCCAGTTCCACACGCCGACCTCGCAGGCGATATAGAGAAAGAGGAACAGCCCGAGCATCCAGATGAGGGGATGGCCGAGGACAGAGCCGGCGTTGGCGTAGACCGCGCCGCCGGCGGGAGCCGGCATCTTCGCCACGAGGTTGACTATCAGTGCGCCGACGGTGAGCACGGCGACGGTGTAGCACAGGCGGAACGAGCTGCGCTTGAGCAGGTTGGCGGAGATGAACGGCGTAGCCAGGCCGCCGAGGCCAAAGAAGAGATTGAGCAGATTGAGCGCCGTGGCGCGGTGGGCATCGGTCACGCCGCCCGAGACCAGCGCGTTGGCGCCTGTGACCACGATGCCGCCGCCGACGCCGAGGACGAAGAGCAGCACGGCGATCGCGCCGAACCCGGTGGAGCGCGGCAACAGAAAGAGCGCAATCGCAATCAGCGCGAGGCCGAGAAGGATGCCGACCTTGTCGCCCTGCGTGTCGAGCAGCGGACCGACGCCGACCGAGGCGATGGTGAGCCCAATGGCCTGGGCGAAGGCGATGGCGCCGTTTTGCGAGGGTGTGAGGCGGAAGCGGTCGGAGAGCTCAGGCAGGATGGTGCCGAGCATGGCGGCGAGCATTCCGTAGACAAAGATCGCGAGAACGGCGGCGAAGATCAGCACGTGGCCAAGGTCCTTTCGAACACCGTAGGCCAGCATACGGGACGGGGTCGAAGTTGCAGAAGAGTTTTTGCAGGACGGCGCAGCACGGCATCCCGTCACAATTCCGGCAATGTTACCGATGGTAGCGATTACACTACGGCTGCGGCCGCGTCTATCCGGAATAGAAGCCGCACGGCCTGCATACGCCTTGTTAACCGGCGCGTTCGCTGATTCGTTGTTCATCGGGCGGCCGACGGACTACCGGGCGCCTCTCCCGGATTCGGCAGTTCCATCCCCAATTGCGGAGCGCACCAGTGGGCGACTTGTGGAACGACGTCAAGCATTCGCTGCAAATGTTCGTGAAGAGCCCCGGCTTTACGATCGCCGCGGTTTCGGCGCTGGCGCTGGGCATCGGCGCCAACAGCGCGATCTTCACCGTGGTCAACGCGGTGCTGCTCAGGCCGCTCACGTATCCCGATGCAGACCGCATCGTGGCGATCGAACTGACCGGACCGGACGGCAACGCGGCGATCGCGTCGATTCCCAAGTTCCACGTCTACGAGCAGCAGAGCAGTATCTTCAGCGATGTTGCCGCGTACGACTTTTCCGGGCCGGGCTTCAACCTGACCGGCGACCGGCCGGAGCAGATTCACGGCATTCATGTCACTGAGGCGTACTTCCGGCTGGTCGGCGCGCCGGTGATGCTGGGGCGGACGTTCACCCGGCAGGAAGACCTGCCCAACGGCGGGCATGTGGTGGTGCTCAGCTATGGCCTGTGGCAACGCAGGTTCGGGGGCAATGTCACGGTTGTGGGCAAGTCGCTGCCGCTGGGCGGCGAGCCCTATACGATCGTCGGAGTCCTGGGCAAGGATTTCAACTCCGATCCCGAGGCCGACGTCTGGCTGCCGTTCCAGTTCGAGCCGGTCAGCACGAATCAGGGACATTTCTTCCAGGCGGCGGGCAAGCTGCGCCCGGGCGTGACGCTGAAGCAGGCCAACGCGCAGATGAAGCTTGCCTGGCAACAGTATCTGCGCGCCTATCCGCAGGCGAACCCGCAGGGCGGTTTCGCCGTCGAGCCGCTTCGCGATTCCATCATCGGCGACTCGCGCAAGTCGCTGCTGGTGATGCTGGGAGCGGTGAGCCTGGTGCTGCTGATCGCGTGCGCCAACGTCGCCAACCTGCTGCTGGTTCGCGCTACCGGCCGCAGGCGCGAGTTCGCCATACGGACGGCACTGGGCGCGGGGCGGGCGCGGATCATCCGGCAGTTGCTCACGGAGAGCGTCCTGCTTTCTCTATCCGGCGGAGTTCTCGGCCTTGTACTCGGCTTCAGCGGCGTGCGCGCGCTGCTGGCCGTCAGCCCGGCCGGGCTGCCGCGCATCGGCGAGGACGGCTCGGCGATCGGCATGGACTGGCGCGTGCTCGGCTTCACGCTCGCCGTCTCGCTGCTTACCGGCATCCTCTTCGGGTTGTTCCCTGCCTTCAGTGTTTCGCGCACGGATCTGAATTCGTCTCTGAAGGAGAGCAGCAACCGCTCCGGCACCGGGTTCCGCCAGGGCAAGACACGCGCGGTGCTGGTGGTGACCGAGGTGGCGCTGGCGATGGTGCTGCTGATCGGCTCGGCGCTGCTCATCCGCACGCTGATCGCGCTGCGCGGGGTGAATCCCGGGTTCGACTCGCACAACGTGCTCACCCTGGAGATGGCGGTGAGCAGCGTGCGCTTTGAAAAGACCGCCGCGTTCGCCCAGCTCTCGCGCGAGGGGCGCGACCGCCTCAAGGCGATTCCCGGCGTGGAGGACGCGGCGACCAGCTGCTGCCTGCCGATCCAGGGCCAGTTCGGACTGCCGTTCAACATCGTCGGCCGGGCCGTGGAGAAGGGCAAGGACAATCCCGGCGCGGGCTGGATGAATGCGTCGCCGGACTATTACAGGCTGTTCAAGATTCCCGTGCTGCGCGGGCGCGAGTTCACCGAACAGGACACGGCCGCGGCGCCGCTCGTGGTGCTGATCAATGAGGCGCTGGCCAAGCAATACTTCCCCAACCAGAACCCGGTAGGCCAGCAGATCATCATCGGAAAGGGTGTGGGACCCGTGTTCGACGAGCCGGCGCGGCAGATCATCGGCGTGGTGGGCAGCGTGCATGACGGCGGCCTGGGGCGCGATCCAGGCCCACTGATGATCGTGCCCGACGCGCAGATGACCGACGGCATGACGAAGCTGAATTCTTCGTTTGTGCCGACACGATGGATGGTGCGCACGCACGGCGACCCGCACCAGGCGGCCGCGAGCGCCGCCGAGCAACTGCGCATCGCGAGCGGGGGATTCCCGGTGGCACGCGTCCGCACCATGGACGAGGTCGTGATCCGTTCCACGTCGGGCGAGAGCTTCAGGATGCTGTTACTGACCATCTTCGGCGCGGTGGCGCTGGTGCTGGCCGCGATCGGCATCTACGGGCTGATGGCGTATTCCGTGGAGCAGCGCACGCAGGAGATGGGCATCCGCATGGCGCTCGGCGCGGACCGCGACACGATCCGCAAGCTCGTCGTATGGCAGGGAATGCGGTTGACGATTGCCGGAGTGGTTGTGGGCGTGGGTGCGGCCTTCGGGCTGACGCGGCTGATCGCGAGCTTCCTGTTCGGCGTCAAGTCCTGGGACCCGGCAGTGTTCGTGTCGGTTCCGGTGATTCTTGCGGCTGTGGCGCTGGCAGCCGTGTGGCTTCCCGCCACGCGAGCGTCGAAGCTCGACCCGATGAGGGCCCTGCACGTCGAATGAGTCACGCCGAAGCTCTCGATAACTTCTTCCTCTCCGCACCCCCGCTTCCCCGACGGCGTGCCGAACGCTGTAAACCGCCGGCAGAGCATCCCGCCACGGGTCTCCGGCGAAGATCGCCGCTGGCGGTCACTTCCCGCCGCCGCGATCTTCCGGTTCGAACGGCGACCCGGACCACAGCAGCGAGGCCCGGCGCGGGTCCTTTAGACTGGGACTTCGATGCGAGTTGTGCCGAGAATTGCGTGCGCCGGACCGGCGCTTGCGCTGGCGGCGGCGATGGCGGGCTGCGGAACGCCGGGCGCGCCGCAGCCGCCCACGCTGAATCTTCCCGACCGGGTGGACGATCTGACGGCGGTCCGCACCGGCGACGAGGTCGTCCTTTCCTGGACGATGCCCCGAAAGAACACGGACCGGATGCTGCTGAAGGGCGAACTCTCGTTCCGCGTTTGCCGGCGCGAGGGACCGGGCATCTGCGAGCCCGTGAGTTCCGCCGGGAAGTTCGCGGCCGGCGCGAACGCGACGTTTCGCGAGACGCTGGCTGCGGCTCTGGCCGGCGGACCGGCACGAGAGTTGACGTATTTCGTCGAGCTGCCGAACCGAAGCGGGCGTTCGGCGGGTTTGTCGAACGGAGCCGCGGTTCTTGCCGGCCAGGCGCCGGGACCGGTCAGGGATCTGCATCTTTCCGTCCGCAAGGAAGGAATCGAGCTGCGCTGGACGCCTGTCCCGGGGCCTTCCGATGTGAGGCTGCGAAGGACGCTTCTCACGCCGCCCAAGCCGGGCTCTGACACGGCGCGGGGACCGATGGCGCCGCCGCCGGATCCAGTGGAGCAGAATCTGCTGGTGGAGAATGGCTCCGCGATTGGACGCGCCCTCGACAAGAGCATCCGCTTCGGCGAGACGTATGAATATCGCGCGCAGCATATCGTGCGCGCCGCCGTGGACAACCAGACTCTGGAGTTGGCAGGGGAATTGAGCGCGCCGGTGCGCATCGAGGCGGCGGATGTCTTTCCACCCGCGACGCCGACCGGGCTTGCCGCAGTGGCCACGGCGCCCGCCCCCGGATCGCCGCAAGCCAGACCGACCATCGATCTGAGCTGGCAGGCGGATACGGAGCCGGATCTGGCCGGCTACATCGTCTACCGGCGGGATGAAGGAGCCGGGTGGCGACGGATATCGCCGGAGCAGCCGGTGGCCGCGCCGGCATTCCAGGACACAAACGTCGAGCCTGGACACTCCTACGCCTACGCGGTGAGCGCCGTGGACGGGAAGGGGCACGAGAGCGAGCGTTCCGCTGAAGCCCGCGAAACCGTGCCGGCCGACTGAAAGCAAAACGGATGACGGGGAAATGAGTTCATGCGATACTGCCGATTCAAATTCGAAGGGTCGACGCACTACGGCAAGGTGGAAGACCGGGCCGGCGAGCCGTGGATCGTGGATGTGACGAGCGCGCCTGAAGAAGATCTCGCATATCGGATCGAACACCGCAACGCCACATCGTGGAGTTTCGATTTCGAGCCCATGGCGATGCGCGACGCGGAGCTTCTGGCGCCGGTGACACCAAGCAAGATTGTCTGCGTGGGGCGGAATTACCGCGAGCACGCCAGGGAGCTGGGCAACGAGGCGCCGGCTGAGCCGTTGTTGTTTTTCAAGCCGCCGTCGTCGCTGCTCAAACCAGGCGGAACGATCGTGATGCCGAAGGCATCGTCGCGCGTGGACTTCGAGGGCGAGCTGGCGCTGGTGGTTGGCCGGCGCGTGCGCAAGCTGAAGGCCGACGCGAACTGGCGCGAGGTGGTCCGCGGCTACACGCTGGCCAACGACGTGACGGCGCGCGATCTGCAGAAGAGAGACGGGCAGTGGACCCGGGCCAAAGGCTTCGATACGTTCTGCGCCGCCGGGCCGCTGGTGTCGGACGAAGTGGACCCAACGACAGGCCTGACGCTGGAAACCCGCGTGAACGGCGAGCTGCGGCAGCAGGGCTCGACGGCCGACTTCATCTTCTCCATCGCGGAGTTGCTGGCTTACATTACGGGCGCGTTTACGCTCGAGCCTGGCGACCTGGTGCTGACCGGCACGCCGGCCGGCGTGGGGCCACTGACAGCGGGGGATCGCGTGGAGGTTTCGATGGCGGGGCTGGGTATATTGACGAACGCGGTGGCCGCGGACGAGGAATAACATTTCGTTCCCGTCAAAACCGAGGCGAATGCCTGCCTGGATGCAACCTCGGGTGCGTTGGAGAATCAGAACAGAGGTACACTGGGAGCGAGAGCGGACGCAGCCATGCGCGCCCTTCCCCGAGGAGGTTTTCATGCCGCAGAACCTGCTGGAGCAGTTGCGCAAGTACACCACAGTCGTAGCCGACACGGGCGACATTGAGGCGATGGAGCAGTTCAAGCCGACCGACGCCACCACCAATCCGTCGCTGATTGCCACCGCAGCCGCCATGCCACAGTATCAGCCGATCGTGGACGAAACTCTGCTGGCCGCGCGCAAGGAACTGGGCGACGGCGCGAGCGACCCGGAGGTTGCCAATCTTGCGTTTCAGCGGCTGGCGGTCGAATTCGGCAAGCGAATTCTCAAGATCGTCCCGGGCCGTGTTTCCACCGAGGTGGACGCGCGCCTTTCCTACGACACGGAAGCCACGATCGGCCTGGCGCGCAGCATCATCGCGCAGTATGACGCCGCGGGTATCGGCCGCGCGCATGTGCTCATCAAGATCGCGTCCACATGGGAAGGGATTCGCGCCGCGGAGGTTTTGGAGAAGGACGGAATCCACTGCAACCTGACGCTGTTGTTCGGTCTGCATCAGGCGATCGCTTGCGCCGAGGCCGGCGTCACGCTGATTTCGCCGTTCGTCGGGCGCATTCTGGACTGGTACAAGAAGGACACGGGCAAAGACTTCCACGGGGCCGACGATCCGGGCGTGCAGTCGGTGACGAAGATCTACAACTACTTCAAGAAGTTCGGCTACAAGACGCAGGTGATGGGCGCGAGTTTCCGCAATATCGGCGAAATCACGGAACTGGCGGGCTGCGATCTGCTGACGATTTCGCCGCAACTTCTCGCCGAGCTCGAATCGACCGAAGACGACTTGCCGCGCAAGCTCGATCCGGGGCACGCGAAGAATGCAGAGATCGAAAAGATGAACATCGACAAGGCGACCTTCGACAAGATGCATGCGGAGGACCGCATGGCGCACGACAAGCTGAAGGAGGGCATCGAGGGCTTCTCCTCGGCTTTGGTGAAGCTGGAGCAATTGCTCGCGAAGCGGCTTGCGGAGCTCGAGGCGCGCGCGGGTGCAGCGGTGTAAAGGAAAGCGCGATTCGCCAGGAAACCGAGGGCAGCCATCGCGGCTGCCCTTCCAGTTTGCGCGCGCGCGATTTTAGATGCGATGGCCGGGATTGGGTGAGTGAGTCTTTCGATACCGGTCTGCAACCTTTTTGCAATCCGCGTGCCACTTTGCTAGCAAATTTGGTTTGACCCCTGTTTTTTACCACAACTTTTCCGATACAGTCTTTGTCAAAGCACTACAAGTGGGCAGTGGCTGGGGACTCCGGCTGCACGCATGAGCAAACGGCCAATGCCAAACCAGCATGGCCGGCTGCGCGCGCGCAACCAATAGGAGGTCCCTATGCAAGGCCCATCCCATCCCCTCGAGCCGTTTTTCCAGCAGGCAGTCCGCAACAGCTATGAAGGCAAGCTGGGACTGCACGATCCCGCGGTAACCGATTATGTTGCGCGCCTGCTCTGCGAGTTTTCCGACTCCGACAAGCTTTACCCGCTGCGCGATGAGACGGGCCACCCTATCGCCGAACTGCAGCGCATGGTCGAGGCGTCGGACCCGGTGAACGGCACCGCGGAGTCATTCGACGCGGAGCGCGCGATGCGCAAACACATTGGCGACTACTCCCTGTTTGTCGCCGGCATGTACCCCGAAGCGGTCGAATCAGCGCGTCATCGCCGCCGGAAGCATCCCAGCCTTGAAGAGCTGATCAGCACCGGCAAGGAGAGCTATTACATTGTGAGCCAGTTCAACCTGTTCGAGTATGAACAGGAAGCGTCGCTGTTTGCGCGCCTCTCCGACAGGTTCGAGCGCTGCATCTTCGGGCTCACCATTGTGCGCGAGGAACTGGCCAAGCGGAAGCCGATGCCGCCGAGGTTGAATTAGCCCATCGGGTCTCGATCCTGCTCGAAGAGGGATTCGTGTTTTCCCCCCTTTCGGTCAGCCGCCGGCTCGGCTTCCCGAAAGGATGGGGCACTCTGCAGGTTGTGCGAACGACTACTCCGACCAGACGGCGAGCACGTTGCCGCAACCGTCGGAAAAGTGGAAGCGCCGGCCGCCGGGGAATTCGAAGACCGGCACTTCGATGACGCCGCCGGCAGCGACGATCGCATCTTCGGTGGCTTTCAGATTGGCGGAGTAAAGAACGATCAGGGGCGAGATCCTGGGCAGGGGGTCGTGCGGATCGGTGCGGTAGAAGCCGCCATCGATGCCGGCCGATGAGGCGGTAAAGCTGGCGTAATCGGGGCCGTAGTCAATGAACTCCCAGCCGAAGACGGTCGAATAGAACTGCTTGGCGCGCGTCATGTCAGTCGACGAGAGCTCGATGTAATTGATTTTGTGGTGATGGGCCGGGTAGGTGGAAATCGACATGGGCTTCTCTCCTTTGCGTGGACTGCAGTGAAGGCGCGGGAAAGGCTGCCGCGGACGGGTGCGGGCACACCTTTCCCAGGTGCTCCGATACGCCTCCATCCACAATCCCTCAAGAGCCGGAGAGTGCAGGTAGAGTCCGCTGGTTGGAATCCGGCGCGGACTGCCGAGGTACGAGAAGAACGTAGCAGAGTCCCTGAACCGGTGCAAGGAAAATGCCTTAAACGTCTCAGGCAGCCCTTACCGCAATTCGCCCGGGTCGGGTCCGCGGTTTGGATCGGACAGTGATCTCGACGTCGTGCCCGAGCGCGACCAGAAAGTGCATGAGGCGCTCGACGGAGAAACCCTCCAGCTTGAAGTGCAACAATGCCGAGACTTTGGGCTGGGTAATTCCGAGTATCGATGCCACTTCAGCCTGAGAAAGCCGTTGTTTGCCGACAATTGCGCAGATGGCCGCACCAAGCCGCGCTTTCGTATTGAGATCGGCAGCGTCCGGAAGGCCCATGTCGGCGAAGACGTTGCCGGTGCTGTCGGTGACTCTGCTCTGTATGCCCTTAGTCATAATGTTCCGCGTAATGCTGCGCGGCAGTCTTCATCCGAGCCCGAACGAGTGCAACATCCGATTGCCTTGTCGCGATACCGTGTGACGACTTCTTCTGGAATGCATGCAACACATAGACCGCTTGCTCGAATCGCACCGTATAGATCGCTCGATAGGTATCGCCGTCAAAATCGGCAACGACTTCAAGCACGCCAGGCCCTTCACCCTTCCAGGGTTTGGCGGACGGGTGCTTGCCGCCGTGTTGCGCCGCACTTAGGGCGAAACCCGCTGTACGCTGGACCTGCGGCGGGAATCGTCGGATGTCTTTGAGCGAAGAGCCGATCCAGTGAAGCGGCCTTTCGCCAACCGCGACGTATTCTCGCATCATTTATCCCACTTTCGGGATGGAGAGTCAAGCGAGCCGGAGCAACTCGAGAAAGAGTCTACAGGATGTACCGGCTCAGGTCGTTGTCCTTCACGATTGAGGCGACCATCTGCTTGACGTAATCGTCGGAGATGAGGAAGACCTTTTCCGGGCCTGAGGCAGTCATGCGCTCGGAGTAGGGCAGAGGCGCGGTGGATTCGGCCTTGATGGTCTCGGCCATGGCTGCTGCTTTCTCTTCGTCGGCTGCGCGGCGGGCGAGGTCGGGGGCGAGGAAGCTGACGTCTTCAAGGACGCGCTCCATGATGGTGTGCAGGCGGCGGGCGCCGATATTTTCAGTCGACTCGTTGACGCGGAAGGCGAACTCGGCCATCTCGCGCAGCGCTTCGGGCGCGAACTCGAGGCGCACTCCTTCGGTTTCAAGCAGCGCGGTGTACTGCTTGGTGAGCGAGGCCTTGGGCTCGGTGAGGATGCGCAGGAAGTCCTCGACGGTGAGCGACTTGAGCTCGACGCGGATGGGAAAGCGGCCCTGCAGTTCCGGGATGAGATCGCTGGGCTTCGAGACGTGGAAGGCGCCGGCGGCGATAAACAAGATGTGGTCAGTCCGCACCATGCCATAGCGCGTGTTGACCGTGGTGCCTTCGACGATGGGCAGGATGTCGCGCTGCACGCCTTCGCGCGAGACGTCGGGGCCGTGGCCGCCTTCGCGGCCGGCGATCTTGTCGATCTCGTCGAGGAAGACGATGCCGCTGGATTCGACTCGCTCGACGGCGGCGCGGTTGACCGAGTCCATGTCGATCAGGCGGCCTTCTTCTTCCTGCACGAGGTAGTCGAAGGCGTCGACGACTTTCATTTTGCGCTTCTTGGTGTTGCCGCCGAAGATGTTGGGCAGCATGTCCTTGAGGTTCATCTCCATGTCTTCGAGGTTCTGGTTGGAGATGATGCCGAACTGGGGAAGATTGCGTTCGCGCACATCGATCTCGACCATGCGGTCGTCAAGCTTGCCCTCGCGGAACTGCTGGCGCAGCTTCTCGCGGGAGCGCTGGTGGCTGTCTGCGGCGGCGGGCAGGGCGTGCTGACCGTCGACCGACTGCGGCGGCTGCGGGTTGGCCGGGGGAGGCGGAAGCAGCACATCGAGCAGGCGCTCCTCGGCGTTCATCTCGGCGCGGTCTTCCACTTCCTCAAGGCGTTCTTCGCGCACCATGTCGATGGAGATTTCGACGAGGTCGCGGATGATGGACTCGACATCGCGGCCCACGTAGCCGACCTCAGTGAACTTGGAGGCCTCGACTTTGAGGAAGGGAGAGTTAGTGAGCTTGGCGAGGCGGCGGGCGATCTCGGTTTTGCCCACGCCGGTGGGGCCGATCATGATGATGTTCTTGGGCATGATGTCGTCGGCGATGTCGGGCGGCAGTTTTTGCCGGCGCTGGCGGTTGCGCAGCGCAATGGCCACGGCGCGCTTGGCGGCGCGCTGGCCGACGACATGTTTGTCGAGCTCGGCGACGATCTCGCGCGGTGTCAGCTCGTCGAGCGAAAGCTCCTGTTCTTCAGCGGAGGCGAGCAGGTAAATGGCCATTTTTCCCTTGGTTGCTCCTAGTTCGACGATCGCGGTCTTTCCTGGACTGCTTCAAGGACTTCCCGCGTATACACTACGAATCCGTCGCCGTTTGATTCATTCTTCAGGGCCGCGCTGAACCTTGCTGGGGCATGGAGCGCGTCGTTCCTTAGCTGGACCACCCTCTCAGCCTTTTGATAGATCGCTGAATTCGCTTCATCATTCTCGTCAAAGAGATTCTTGGCGTGGGCCACTTGCAGCATGTCGCGGGGTTTTAACGGCTCCTTACTGGATGCATCAATGGACCATTTGCCGTCCCTCTTTTGAATCGCTCCAATCGATTCAAGTCGATCGGCGACCTCGGCTTCAACTGCAGCTCCACAGAGAGCGGCCGCAGCCTGATCGAAGCCAAAGACTCTGCACAAAAACGCTTCGCGGACGATTCCCTTGAGACCCCTTCTCCGATCCTCGTGGAGGTTGTTAATTTTCAACATATCGCGATATAGCTCTTCCTTACGGCACTTTGCGACCCTTACGAGCATGTACCTAAGGAGGACGACCTCGGCATCTTGAATCAGCGCGTTGTATAGAACTTTCCACCGAGGGAGCTGCGCTACGTCGATACCCCATTCCTTAGCTTCTTCTTCGTCTGTCTCTCGATTCGCCTTAATGACGTCTAACATCTGGTCGAAAGTCGTGACCCCACGTAGCTTTGCTGATGGAAGGAACAAGTTCCGAGATTCCTTAAGAAGCCGGTCATCTTCGTATTGCAATTCATTAGAATTCAGAAGAATTGCTTCGTTGAGCTGCTTGGCCGAATCCTCCGTGGCCTTTTTGACGAGGCGTCCAAGTTCCTGATCCCTCATCATTCGTTGATCGAGGGCATGCATTGCTTCGAGAAATGCATCTTTAACCGTTGTTGCCTCAATCTGGTATGGCACAGCCTCCTGGTCGCTCTGCCCGGCTCCGTCGTACAGATAGGCTTCAATCATAAGCCGGAGATACTGAATGAGTTCGCTCGCCATATCAGCGCCTCTCAGGCCTTCAACTCCTCGATCGTTACGTGGTTATTGGTATAGATGCAGATGTCGCCGGCAATCTTCATGGCTTTTTCGGCGATCTCGCGGGCGCCGAGGCCGGTGTTTTCGATGAGCGCGCGGGCGGCGGCGGTGGCGTAGGCTCCGCCGGAGCCGATGGCGGCGAGCGGCTCATCGGGATCGATGACGTCGCCGGAGCCGGAGATGAGGAAGGTCTGTCCGGAGTCGGCAACGACGAGCAGGGCTTCGAGGTTGCGCAGCATCTTGTCGGTGCGCCAATCCTTGGCCAGCTCGACGGCGGCGCGATTGAGGTTGCCGGCATATTGCTCGAGCTTGGACTCGAAGCGCGCGAAGAGCGAGAAGGCGTCGGCGGTGGAGCCGGCGAATCCCGCGAGAATCTTGTCCTGGTAGAGGCGGCGGATCTTCTTCGCCGAGTGCTTGAGCACGTGGTCGCCCAGCGTCACCTGTCCGTCAGCGGCCATGACGACATGGCCGTCGCGGCGGACGCAGATGACGGTAGTCGAGTGAATTCGGGGATGATGATTGGCTCGGGAATGCGGGTTGGAACCCAAGAAGAAACCTCCGGGAATCTAGCTCCGGCGCGGCAGAACCGCCAAAAGACGCAGTCTTTAGTATAGGCGATGTGGGACGTGGGACGTGGGACGAGGGACGAAGGGACGAGGGACGAAGGGACTAGGGACGAGGGACTGGGGACTGAGGGACGCAGGCCCGGCGCGGACTAGCGGAGCACTTTGAATGCATGCACCCAGTCATTGCGGGTGAAGCCGGGGAGGCACCACAGGATGCAGAGGGGCTCGATGGCGCGCGCGGCCTCGGCGTGGCCCATGTCCTCAGTCTCCCAGCCGAACTGGTCGAGGATGCCTTGGACGGTCTGTTTGGCCTGGCTGGAGTTGCCGCAAATGAACATGGAGGGCTTACCACCGGCGAACTGCGGATTCACCATGCTGGCGGCGCCCACGGAGTTGAAGCACTTGACGAAGTGCGCGCCGGCGAACTCGCGCTGCAGCTTCTCCATCAGCGACTCGGTGTGATCGGTGAAGAAGGGCAGTACGCCGTGGATGGGCGGGCCGTCGGCGATGGGGTTGGTGGCATCGAGCACGGGCTTGGCGGCGAGGTTTTCGGCGCCGGCCAGGCGGAGGGCCTCCAGAGCGACGTCGCCCTTCACGGCGAGGACAACCACCTCGCCGAAGGCCGCAGCTTCAGCGAAATCTCCCGCGAGGCCGCCGGGGTTCTGCGCGGACCAATCCGCGAGCTTCTTGCCGGACCGCGAACCGATCATCACCTGATGGCCGTGTTTCAGAAAACCGCTGGCCAGCACCCTGCCCACGTCGCCCGAGCCAAGAACGCCCACCTTCATATCGACCTCCAGTCACCCCATCCCGAGTGTAGACGGGAAGGATTCCTGTTTGAAAGCCCCGGCCCGGGGAGCCTGGAATCGCACTCCTCGCGGAATCTCGATCTGCGGTATGCTTTTGGCAGATCGGCGTTGATGAACCGCATCAGCACACTCGCATGGGAGATCGCCGCCGGGCTCATCGGCGCAGCCGTGGCGGGCGCCGGTGTCTACTGGTTTGCGACGCGGAAACGTCCCACTCCAGAGGAGTTGGAACTGGCGCGGCGCAAGTTCCTGGTGCAGGACGGGCGGATCGTGGACGGCATGCTGGAAGACGCGCGCGAGATCAACGCGCCCGACGGCCGCCGGCTGACCATGCTGTTTTTCACCTACCGGATCGGCGGCGTGGACTACGAATGCTCACAGGACATCACCGCGCTGCTGAGCCTGGTCGATATCACGCAGATTCGCGCCGGCTTTCCCTGCTCGATTCGATACCAGCCGGGCAACCCGCAGAACAGCATCGTGGTCGCGGAGGAATGGAACGGCATGCGCATGGGCTTGCCGGTGCTGCCCGCGTTTGAAGATCCCGAACCTGTCGATCTGCGGCCAGTCCGGGCCAAAGCGGGCGGCCCGCCGGCATAATCCCGGGCGGCGCTTGGCGGGCGAACGCGAATCCCATTTACACTTTGAAGGTATGCATGTGCATGCGGCGCCTGCACCGGCCGGCGCAGGCAGAACCCAATCCGTACTGCGCTTCTCGCTGGTGGCGACGCTGGCTTATGTCGTTGTCACTTTTGTGGCGGGCATTCGCGCTCATTCCCTGGCGCTGCTGTCGGAGTCCGGCCACAATGTGTCCGATTTCCTGGCGCTTCTGCTGAGCTTCGTGGCGGTGTATTTCCAGACGCGGCCGGCGAGCCAGTCGAAGACCTTCGGCTATCAGCGGGCGGGTGTACTGGCGGCGCTGGTCAACGCGTCCACCTTGATCGTGATTGCGGTGTGGATCGGCATCGAGGCCGTTCACCGGATGAGCGCGCCGGTTGCCGTGCAGCCAAAGCTCATGATGTATGTGGCCGCGGCCGGCGTGCTGATGAACGGGGCGATCGCGGCCCTGCTGTGGGGTGTGGCGCGCGACGTGAACCTGCGCAGCGCATTCCTGCACATGGCGGGCGACACGGTCTCAACCGCCGCGGTGATCGGCGGCGGCGCGGGCATTCTGCTGACCGGCCGGAACTGGATCGATCCTGTATTGTCGCTGCTGATCGCCGCGCTGATTCTCTGGTCCAGCCTGGGAATCGTGCGGGAGACGCTGAACATCCTTCTGGAGGGGACGCCGCGCGGATGCTCGTTGCCCGAGATTCGCGCGGGCATGGAGGCTGTTGAAGGCGTGATCAATGTGCACGATCTGCATGTATGGAGCCTCGGCTCGAACTCGCGCGCACTGGCCTGTCATGTGACAATTGACGATATTCCGCCGTCGGAGAGCGCGTGTATCCTGGTCAAGCTCAACCACGTGCTGCGCGAACACTTCCAGATCAGCCACAGCACCATCCAGTTCGAGCACACAGGCTGTGAAGAGCTCGAAGGTTGTGTGGTGCCCATGGAGCAGATGGCCGCGGGCGCCGATCCGGGCCATCCTGGGCATAACCACTAAAGCGCTGTTCCTGTCATTGGCGGCAGTTTCCGGCCCCAGGAGGTCATCCGATTGACGCGTTCCCGGTTTGTGCTTGTTGTTCTCTCGTTGGCAGTCTCTGCGTCCACGCCGTTCTTATGTGCCGCGCAGGCTGAACGGCCCGCGGCGGCAGGGGTAGAAGCCCTGGCGGGCGAATACACCGACTCCAATGAGCCCGATATTCCTTACAGCATCTACACGCAGGATGGAAAGCTGTTCATCGAGTCGGAACGGCTGGCGCCGACGGAGCTCAAGCCGGTTTCGGCGGCCGAGTTCGAAGTGCCGTTTTTCAAAACGAGCGCCCAGTTCACGCTGGACAGCAGCGGCCGCGGCGTGAGCTTTGTATTGAAAGATCAGCCGGACCGGACGTATCGCCGCAGCGGCGAGCCGGTGCATCACGTGTTTCACGACTACCGGCGGAGCGAAGCCATGATTCCCATGCGCGACGGAGTGAAGCTGCATGCGGTGATTCTGAAGCCCGCCGACATCACCACGCCGCTGCCGTTCCTGATGCAGCGCACGCCGTACGGCGTGGACGGCACAGACCGCACGTCGTTCTCATTTGGGCGCCCGGAGATGGCGCGCGACGGGTACATCTATGTCGCACAGGATATTCGCGGGCGCTTCAAGAGCGAAGGGGAGTTCGTGATGAGCCGGCCGATGGCGGACCATCACGACCCGAAAGCGATCGACGAGAGCACCGACACATACGACACGGTGGAATGGCTGCTCAAGAACGTGGCGGGCAACAACGGCCGGGTGGGCGTGGTGGGCACCAGCTATCCGGGGTTTCTGGCGATGGCCGCGGGCATCGATCCACATCCGGCGGTGAAGGCGATTTCGCCGCAGGCGCCGATGATCGACGTGTGGATGGGCGACGACTTCTTTCACAACGGAGCGTTTCGCCAGACTTACGGCTACGACTATGTGAAGGCGATGGAGTCGAGCAAGGAAACCAGCGAAGTGGACTACGGCAAGAACAAGGAAGGCAAGCCGGTGGACGGCTACGACTACTTCCTGCAGCGCGGGAGTTTTCAGGAGGATGTGAAGAAGTCGGGAGCGAAGCTGCTGCCGACATGGAAACTGTTCCTCGATCACCCGGCGTATGACCCGGTCTGGTCGTCGCGCGGCGTGGAACACGATCTGCATTCGGTGGCCGTGCCCACGCTGACCGTGGGCGGCTACTACGACCAGGAAGACATGTATGGCCCACAGATCGAGTACTCGACGCTGGAGCCGTTGGACAAGGATCATGACAACTTCCTGGTGCTGGGGCCGTGGCGCCATGGCTACTGGTCGTCGTCGTCGCGGCATCTGGGCATTCTGAATTACGGCGAATCGATCGGCAACGAGTTCCGCGCGCAGATCGAGGCGAAGTTCTTTGCGCACTATCTGAAGGATGAGCCGGGGAGCAATGCGTCGGGATTCGACCTCGAAGATACGGCGAGCTTCCAGACGGGCTCGAACACGTGGAAGCGGTACTCGCACTTTCCACCGAAGGAGTCGCAGCCGACGAGCCTGCATCTGGCCGGCGACGGCAAACTGAGCTGGGCGGATGCGACGGCGCCGGCGAAAACCACTTACGTGAGCGATCCGGCGAATCCAGTTCCCTACCGGCACCGGCCCATCCAGCCGACCTACTCCGAGGATTCGCAATGGTTCAACTGGCTGACGGAGGACCAGCGGTTCGCGACGGATCGCAAGGACGTGGCGGTGTGGAGACTGGCGCCGCTGAAGAAGGACCTGGTGATGACCGGCGAGGTGATTGCCGACGTATTCGCCTCGACGACAGGCACGGACAACGACATGGTGGTGAAGCTGATCGACGAATATCCGGCGGACGACGCGGACGTGAAGATGCGCGGATATGAGCTGATCACCAATGCGGAGATCCTTCGCGGGCGGTATCTGGAATCGTTCGAGCTGGCGAGGCCGATTCGCGCGGGCTCGGTGCGCGAGTACCGGTTCAGCCTGCACGACGTGGACCACGTCTTCAAGGCCGGGCACGGCGTGATGGTCGAGGTGCAGAGCACGTGGTTTCCGCTCTACGACCGCAATCCGCAGACGTTCGTGCCCAACATCATGACCGCTAAACCGGAAGACTACAAGGCGGCGACGATCACGGTGTACTCGGACCCGGAGCACGACTCGAGCGTGCAGGTGCCGCTGATGAATGCGTGCGACGTGATTGAGTGCTTTTGAGCGAGAATTGAGGGCCCTAACTGACACCGTATATGTGGGCAAATATACGGGGTCCATGAATCTCACTCTGTCCATCGATGAACGGCTGGTCGAGCGCGAGAGAGAAAAGCTCCGCTGGTGATTCACTGCGCCAGGAAGAGCGGCTGCCGGGTGATATTGACTGAAGACATGCAGCACGGCCAGGCGATCGACGGTGTGCGAATCGTCAATCCGTTTCACCAGCGCGGGTCGATTCGGGGTAGAATGGTCATAGGACGATGGTTCTCCACGAGCCCATCCCGGCTCTTCTCTAGCGGCGCCCGCCGCTGACGCTGGTTTTTTCGCCCACTCCCCAATTCATTGAAAAGATGCACAAGCGAAGCCCTGCCGGGCTTGACCGCGAAGCGAGTGACCGAGATGATTGACCGATTGGAACGGATGGAGCAGCGTTACAACGAGCTGCAGGCGCAGCTTGCGCAGCCCGAGGTCCTGAACGACCACGACAGATATCAGAAGACGGCCAAGGCGGTGCGCGAGATCGAAACGCCGGTTGAGAAGTTTCGCGAGTTGAAGCAGGTGCGGCAGGGACTGGCCGACGCGCGCGCGCTGCTGGCGGAGCCCGATATGCGGGCCATGGCCGAGGAAGAGATCGCCGCGCTGGAGCCGCGGGAGGCGGCGCTCGAAGAAGAGCTGAAGGTCCTGCTCCTTCCCAAGGATCCCAACGACGAAAAGAACGTGATCCTCGAGATCCGCGCCGGAACGGGAGGCGACGAAGCCTCGCTGTTTGCGGCGGAGGTCTTCCGCATGTACACGCGCTTTGCCGAGCAGCATCGCTGGAAGGTGGAGGTGATGTCGCTTTCGGAGAGCGGCGTGGGGGGCTACAAGGAAGTGATCGCGATTATCGAAGGCGACCGGGTGTATTCGCAGCTCAAGTGGGAGAGCGGCGTGCACCGCGTGCAGCGTGTGCCGGAAACGGAGACGCAGGGCCGCGTGCATACGTCGGCGGTGACGGTGGCGGTGCTGCCCGAAGCCGAGGAAGTCGACATCCGGATCGAGGCCAAGGACATCCGCATCGACACGTTCTGCTCGTCGGGCCCGGGGGGGCAATCCGTGAACACGACGTACTCCGCCGTGCGCATCACGCACCTGCCCACCAACACGGTGGTGAGCTGCCAGGACGAGAAGTCGCAGATCAAGAACCGCGAAAAGGCGATGCGCGTGCTGCGCTCGCGGCTCTACGAAGTGGAGCGGGAGCGCCAGGACGCGGAGCTGGCAGCTGCGCGCAAGTCGCAGGTGGGGACGGGCGACCGCAGCGAGAAGATCCGCACGTACAACTTTCCGCAGAACCGAGTCACCGACCATCGCATCGGGCTCACGCTGCACCAGCTCGACCTGGTGATACTGGGCAAGCTGCAGCCAATTGTCGATGCGCTCATTGCGCACTACCAGGCCGAGCAGCTCAAGGGCGAGACGGATCGGGCGGCGTAATACCGTGAGCACTCTCAAGCTGGGCGATTATCTTCGGCTTGGTGAAGTTGAGCTGCGGAAGGGACCGCATCCCGGGCGCGCTCACAACGACGCGGAACTTCTGCTCTGCAGTTTGCTTGGCAGGAATCGTGCATGGCTGATTGCAAACAGGCAGGCCGATTTGTATCGAGAGCAGTTGGAAGCGTACAGCCAATTGCTGAGCCGGCGCGCCGCCGGCGAGCCGATCCAATACATCGTCGGCGAGACGGAGTTCTACGGCCTGCCGTTTCATGTGACGCGCGAGGTCCTGATCCCGCGGCCGGAAACTGAGCACCTCGTCGAGAAGGTCCTCGAACTTCTTCCTCTGTTTTCTCCGCCGCGAATCGTCGACGTCGGCACTGGCTCTGGCGCGATTGCAATCGCGCTGGCTCATGAATGGCCGAGCGCTGTCGTTACCTCAATCGATGTGTCCTCTTCAGCGCTCGAGCTCGCCCGCAGGAATGCCGCGCGCAACGGATTCGCCGATCGCATCCGCTTCCTTGAGGGCGATCTTCTCGCTCCCGTCGCCGGGGAGCAATTCGATGTCGTCGTCTCCAATCCGCCCTATGTCGCGACCGTTGATCGCGAGACGCTCGCCGCGGAAGTCCGTGAGCACGAACCCGCGGTCGCGCTTTTTGCGGGGGACGATGGGCTGGACGTGATTCGGCGGCTGATTCCGGAGGCGCTTGCGGCTCTCGTTTCCGGCGGCTATCTTCTGCTCGAGATCGGGCAGAGCCAGTCCGGAGCCACCGGCGACCTGCTTGCTTCTGCCGGGTACGAAGCCATCGAGTTTGTTCCCGATCTGCAGGGGATTCCGCGCGTGGCCGTGGCGCGGCGTCCTTAGGAAACGCCGATTCGCAGAAAACTCAGCGTTCGAGCGCGCCGCGGTGCGCGAGCGCTTTCCCGCGGCCGCTCAAGGCGTGGCGGAGCTGCTCTGTTCCAGCCGGCCGGTCTTCTTCAACTCGCTATAAAACCCGAGGTCCCTGTCCTGGAGAAGTTTTGTAATGTAGGCGATCTGGCCGTAGTGCAGGCCGAAGTGCTCGACGACCTGGTAAACGGCGTCGAGTCCGTGGATGCGATAGCCCTGGATTTCGTAGGGGGCGAGAAGATCGCCGGCAGCGAGGCGGTCGAGAACGGCAGCCGCTTCGGTCATGGTCGCGCCGAGCTTCTCAAGCAGTGCGGAAGCTGGAATGAGGTCGCGCTCGTTGAACTCGGCGGGCCGGTCGCGCTTGCTTTCTGTCCGTGTGAAGGAGTCGACAAGCCACTGGCGCACGTTGCCGTTGAGATGGAGGACCAGGTTCCCGATGCTGTTCGAGGCGTCGTTGGGCCGCCACCAGACCTGCTCGGGGGCTAGCGGCTCAACGCATTGGCGCAGGCGCGGCCAGTATTGGCCGAGGAGTTTCTGCCGCGAAAAGTCGAGGAAGAGAACAGAGAGGTCAGAATCGTTCGCGTTCATCCGGGCAATCCTCCGGCCCGCCGAGCACCCCGCGGCTTCGCCCGGCTACACTCCGGCCGGCTTGGGGTCTTCCTTGTCGTACTTTGCCACGCGGATCTTCTTGGCGAGGCCGAGCTTGGAGAGAATCCAGATTCCGTAGAAATTGGGATCGATTTCGTACCAACGGAGCCCGTGCCGCGCCGAGACCGGATGGGCGTGGTGGTTGTTGTGCCAGCCTTCGCCGCCGGAAAGCAGCGCCACCCACCAGTTGTTGCGCGAGGCGTCGCGGGTCTCGAACCGGCGCTTGCCCCACATGTGCGTTGCCGAGTTCACCAGCCAGGTGGCATGCAGGCCGAGCGTGACGCGCAGGAAACCGCCCCACAGCACCATGCCGACTGCGTTCTTCCAGCCGCCCGTGACCCAGCCCAGGACAAACAGCACTACGCCGCTCAGCGAGATGGGAAGCCAGTGGTACTTGCTCAGCCAGACGTGGAACTTGTCGCGGCTCAGGTCGGGCACGTAGCGGGAAAGAACCTTGGTCTGCGCGTGGAGCGCCTTGCCGAAGAGCAGCCAGCCGGTGTGGGCCCACCATCCACCTTCGCGCGGCGAGTGCGGATCTCCCTCGACGTCGCTGAGCTGGTGATGCACGCGGTGCGTCGCCACCCAGAAGATGGGGCCGCCCTCAAGCGAGAGCGTGGCGAACATCGACATCACGTACTCAAGCCACTTGGGGACCTGGTAGCCGCGGTGCGTGAGCAGGCGGTGATAGCACATGCCGATGCCGACATTGATGGCCAGCGCATAGAGCACGCCCATGACCGCCAGGCGCTGCCAAGTGAAAAAGAAGAATGCGGCCAAGGCACCGATGTGAAATGCAACGATGACAATCAGAGTCGTCCAGTTGAGGCCATCGCCGACCGTTGCGGCGCGCCCCATGCGCACCTCTTCCCTTGCCGGAACGGCATGTGCAGCCGCGATAGCGGCGGAGGCTGAGGAAACTGAGTTTGGTTGAAGTGGGAATGCGGTTTCAGTTTCTGGCCGGGAAGCGGTGGTAATCGATGCCATTCGTTCAGATTTCCTTGGAGGGTGGCGTCATGCCCACACCCAAACCCAATTGTATAGGAGAGAGGGAAAAGAGTTTGCGCGGCATGCGCGGCCTATCACGAAAGTCGTAGGCGATTGGGGACGAAACGGCGAGAGGTTGCGGGGAGCGCCGATCCGCCACGGCGCACCGGCTCGGGCGGGTGTGTGTTTCGTGCCGGGGCTGCTTTCCGGCTCCCTTGCGGGCTCGATGGCCTACAATTCCTGCAACCGACGTTCCCACTCTTCCCATGGAGCCAGTTTCGATGCCATTGAGGACACTTCGCTTCTTTGCCGCGGCACTGTTATCTGCCGCTGTTGCCTTGCATGCGGCCAATAAACCGAAGGCCGCCGCGCCCGCGCCCGCCGCCGTCGACCCTTACATGGAAGTGCAGCCGGCGACGGAGGCGCTCGACCTGGACATGTACCAGCGCATCCGCGACGAGGGCCTGAACCGCTCGCACGTGATGGAATTCGCCACGGCGCTGATGGACGGAATCGGCCCGCGGCTCACGGGTTCGCCCAACCTGAAGAAAGCAAACGAGTGGACGCGCGACACGCTGACCAAGATCGGACTGGAGAACGCGCGGCTTGAAGACTGGGGCGAGTTCGGGCTGGGATGGCAGCAGTTGAACACGTGGGCCCGCATGACCGCGCCGGACACGGCAATCCTGATTGTGCAGGCCACGCCATGGTCGCCTTCGACGCCGGGTCCGGTGACGGGCGACGTGGTGTTCGTCAGCATCCAAAGCGAGAAGGACTTCGATCAATACAAGGGCAAGCTCGCCGGCAAGATTGTGCTGTTCGGGGCGATGCGGGAAGTTCCGCCGGTGGACAAGCCGCTGTTTAACCGCAACACCGAGAAGGACCTCGAGGAAGAGGCGGAGTATCCGGTCAACGCCAACGCGGGCGGTTTGCCCCCAGAGATGATGGCTCGCATGCGTGAGCGCATGGAGCGCATGCGCCTGATCGACAAGATCGCGCAATTCTTCGCCGACGAGAAGGTGGCTGCGGTGATCGAGCCCAGCCGCGATGGGCGCAACGGGGGCGGCTCCGGCGGAACTCTGTTCGATGACAACGGCGCCACGCTCGGGCGGACCCCCTATCTCGCCGATAAAGCGGTGAAGGTGCCGGTGGCGGTGGCGGCGATCGAGAGCTATGGGCGGCTCTACCGGCTGACGCAGGCGCACGCTCCGGTCAGCGTGGAGATCAACGTCGAGACAAAGTTCAGCGGCGAGCACGAGCACGGGTTCGACACCATCGCCGAGATTCCCGGCACGGATGCGAAGCTGAAGGAGCAGGTGGTGATGCTGGGCGGCCACCTCGATAGCTGGATCGCGGGCACGGGCGCAACGGACAACGGCGCAGGGACGATCGTGGCGATGGAAGCTGTGCGCATCCTGAAGGCGCTTGACGTGAAGCCGCGGCGGACGATCCGCATTGCGTTGTGGACGGGCGAGGAGCAAGGCCTGTTTGGATCGAAGGGCTATTGCACGCAGCATTTCGGCTCGGCCAAGCTCTCGACGGCGCCCGACCAGATGCAACTGCCGGAGTTCATGCGCCACGCCGTCGGGCCGCTCGAAGTCAAGCCGGAGCAGAAGCTCATCTCCGCCTACTTCAACGTGGACAACGGCAGCGGCAAGATTCGCGGCATCTACACGCAGGGCAACGCGGCCATCGCGCCGATCTTCGCGCAGTGGATCGCGCCGCTCAAGGACCTGGGCGTCACAACGATCACCGAGCGCAACACCGGCGGCACGGATCACCTGAGCTTCGACGCCGTGGGGATTCCGGGGTTCCAGTTCATCCAGGACATGCTCGACTACGAGTCGCGCACGCATCACTCGAACGAGGATGTGGTGGAGCGGCTGCAGCCGGCGGACCTGAAGCAGATCGCGACCGTGGAGGCGATCTTTGTGTACAACGCGGCGATGCGCGACCAGATGATGCCGCGCAAGGCGCTTCCGCAACCTGATGAGGAGGAGAAGAAACGCGCTCCGCTCGATGTGTTTCCCGGCGCGCCGGCCGGCGAACAGAAGTAAGTTGCGAGTAAGTCCGAGTTAGACCGGGGCGGCCCATCCTCTGGTCGATTTGCGACGGAAGGGTGGGGCTTTCCGATTTTGTTCTGGGTTTGGAGTGCCGATGAAATTCGGAGCCAATCTTTATATCTGGACGGCGAACTTTACCGAGGCCGACCTGCCTTTGCTGCCGCGGATTCGTGCGGCGGGCTTCGACGGCGTGGAAGCAGCGATGTACAAGGGCCGCGCCTTCGCCGTGGAGGCGTTTCGCAGAGGTCTCGCCGAGACGGGCCTCGAGTGCACGATGTGCTCGGTGATGGTGGACGGTCTGAGCCTAATCGCCCATGACTCCACGGTTCGGTCGAGAGCTGTGGAGTTACTCCGCGAGAATATCGCCGCGACCGCGGAGGCCGGCGCGAAGATTCTTGCCGGACCGCTGTACGCGCCGGTCGGCTATCTGCCCGGGAGGCGGCGCACGGCCGACGAATGGAAGCGGGCCGTCGAATGCTGGCAGGACCTTGGCCCCTGGCTGGCGCAGCATGACGTGACCGTCGCGCTCGAACCGCTGAACCGCTTCGAGACGTTCTTTCTCAATACAGCCGAAGATGCGGCGCGATTCTGCGACGAGGTGGGACATCCGAACGTGGGAGTTCTGTTCGACACGTTTCACGCCAACATCGAAGAGAAGAACATCGCCGATGGCTACCGCACGGTGGCGCGCCATCTCAAGCACGTACACACCTGCGAGAACGACCGCGGGACGCCGGGAAGCGGGCACGTCGAGTGGGAGCAGGTTTTCGCGGCGCTGGGCGAGATCGGTTACGACGGCTGGCTGACCATCGAGAGCTTCGGCTCGAACATCAGGGAGATCGCGGCAGCCGCAGCGATCTGGCGCGACCTGGCCGCGACGCCGGAGGCGGTGGCCTTCGACGGCATACGCTTCCTGAAGCGGATGACTGCCACTTAGCGCAAGCCGATTACCGGCTCGACCCCGTATCTTCCGCGGGCAGCATCTGATAACTCACGAAAGCAAAGTGCTGGCCGTCGGGAGCCCAGTTGGGAACATTATCGGAGCCGGAGCCGCCGACGATGTCGACGAGCGCGCGGATTTTCTTATCGTCTGGAGCAAGAATGCGCAGCGCGACATCCTTGTTCGAAGCGTGCTGGATAACTTCCTTCGCATAACTCAGGAACAGGATGGATTTGCCGTCCGGCGAGGGGTGCGGCGTCCAGTTATTCATCTCATCGAAGGTCATCTGCTCGGGCGCGCTGCCGTCCGGCTTCATGCGCCAGATCTGCATGGTTCCGCCGGCTCGATTGGAGTTGAAGTAGATGAATTTGCCGTCCGGCGAATAGTCGGGATCGTCGTTGACGCCATCGAGCGGAGTCAGGGCTTTTTCTTCGCCGCCTTCCACCGGAATGGAATAGATAATGAGCTTGCCGTTGTTGGGGCGGACGAAGAGCAACGTCCTGGCATCCGGCGACCAGCTATGCCAATAGGAGTTCGGATTCTGCGTGACGAGCTTTGGCGGGCCGCCGTGGGACGGAACCAGATATACACGAGTCTCGGGCTTATCCGGCGTCGCGCAACTTATGGCCAGCCATTTGCCGTCCGGGGAGAGACCATGGCTGCCGGTGCATTTCGTGGCATTGCCGGTGTCGATCATACTGGCTTCTCCGCCTTCGGCGGGAACGGTCCAGATATGGCCGTCCTGGTTGAAGATGAGCGACTTGCCGTCGCGCGTCCAGTTCGGGGCTTCCATGTGGCCGCGGACGGTGCGAACGACGATCGACCGCGTGAAGCTGTCGTCGGTCTCGATGGTTTGAAGCGTGCTGTAGAGCGCCATCGGTTTCGGCTCCGGCGGAGCGGCGAGTGTCTGCAATTCGACGTTGGCGAAGGCCGCCTTCTCCACGACGTCCTTGTTGTGTGAGCAAACGCCGATGCCGACATAGAACGGCTCTTCGAGATGCAGCCTGATCGACGCACCGGCCTGGTGCAGCGGCTCGCCCTTGTTGCTGAGGAACATGGTGAAGATGTCGCCACGCTTTTCCAGGCGCAGGCGCTTCGGCGCATCGATGTTCAGCTCGATGTCGCTGGTAGCCGCATCGGCACCCGGCCGGAATTGCAGGGCCGTCATGCCGTTGCCGTGCTGCGTCGCGTCGGCGTAGACGCCGCCGGCGTCGAGTGTCTGGCGGAACATGAGGACTGCCTTGCGATGCGGGTTCGGATTGCCGCTGGTGTCAGGAAAACCGATGTCGGCGGTCAGCGACACGTCTCCGCTCATCTTCTTCCAGACGAAATGGAAGGCATCGGCGGTCGCCCACATATTGGCGCCGGCGGCGGCGATCGAGTAGACGCGGGCTGCGGGATCGTAGCTGAGCGTGCCGGCCGGCGACACGCTGCCGACATCGCCCTGTCCGTCGAAGATACCGAGCGCGCCGGGCTTCGCCTGAGCGGCGGCATGGGTTGCCACAACGAGATGCATCATGACCAGGGTCAGCACACCGGCGGCCGCAGCGGAATTGCGCCTGGAATTCAGGAAACCTGTCATCGTTCTTCCTCACTGTTCTTGGGACTGGATCGTTGGGCCCCGCGGCGTGGTTGCGGAACTCGAGTTGACGACGGGGTAGATGGCCGGCTCAGCCGGGCCTTCCATTCAGGCGCTGGACCGCCCTTTTCGGGCACGGCCATGGTAAATCGATTGGCTGCGCAGGCGGAAGAGCATTCGGGAACGCCGACCCGCGACGGGAAGGCTCGTCACAAACGGCGGCTCTCGCGGAACAATTCCCTGGCGCCGGCCGTAGGCGTGAGTAGAATGATCCGTTGCTTGTGGAAGAAAGGAAAGCACTGCCCAGGTTTCCTCTATGAGATGCACGACCCGCAAGGCACCGCCCTTCCTGCTGTTGACAGCCCTCGCAATTCTTCTTCCCGTATCCGCTGCGACAGCGCAAACCGCGTCGAACGAAGCGCCCGGCCAGCCTGCGTACCGCGACGCCGGCCTCCCGATTGCCGACCGCGTGGCCGACCTGCTGCCGCGCATGACGCTCGAAGAGAAAGTGGAGCAGCTGACCGGCGGCTGGGAAGAACGGATGGAAGTGATCGACCCCACCGGCACGTTTACCGCCGAGGAGGCGCGCAAGACCATTGCCCAGGAGTGGGGTTCAGAGGTCAAGTTCACTCCGCGGAAGTCGGCCATTCTGCGCAACGGCGTGCAGCGCTACCAGCGCGAGAAGACGCGGCTGGGCATTCCGGCGATGTTTCTCGGCGAGGGGCTGCACGGGGTGATGGAGTATGGCAGCACGAGCTTTCCTCAGGCGCTGGGGCTGGCGGCGACGTTCGACCCGGAGCTGGTGAAGCGGATCTTTACCGCGGTTGGCGAAGAGGCCGGCGCGCGGGGCCTGGGCCAGGTGTTTTCGCCGGTGCTCGATATCGCCCGCGATCCGCGCTGGGGACGCACCGAGGAGACGTATGGCGAGGATCCCTATCTGGCCTCGCGGATGGGCGTCGCCGCCATCGAAGGATTGCAGGGCGATTCGTACCGGATCGGCCGAAATCACGTGCTGGCGACGGCCAAGCACTTTGCCGTTCACGGACAGCCGGAGGGCGGCACGAATACGGCGCCCGGCAACTACTCGGAGCGCATCCTTCGCGAGAACTTCCTGGTGCCGTTCCAGGCCGCGGTGGAAGAGGCCCATGTGGGCAGCGTGATGGCCTCGTATAACGAGATCGACGGCATCCCGTCGCACATCAATCCCTGGCTTCTCGGCCGCGTGCTGCGGCAGGAATGGGGCTTCCCGGGCTACATCGTTTCGGATGGCAACGGGCTGCAGATGCTGGTGAATCCTCACCATGTGGCCTACAACAACGCGGATGCGGCGCGCCAGGGTCTGGCGGCCGGCATTGAATACGACCTCTCCGACGGCTCGGCGTTCCGCACGCTGGTGGACCAGGTGAAGCAGGGCATCGTGCCGGAGAGCGAGGTGGACACGGCGGCGGCGCACGTTCTCGCGACCAAGTTCCGGCTGGGCCTTTTCGACAATCCGTATGTCGATCCCGACAATGCCGAGCGCGTGACCAACAGTGCCGAACACCAAAAGCTCGCCGAGGAGGCCGCACGCAAAGTCATCGTGTTGCTGAAGAACGAGAAGAACCTGCTGCCGCTCGATCTGAGCAAACTGAAGACCATTGCCGTGATCGGGCCCAACGCCGGCGATGTGCACCCGGGGGGATATTCCCGCGATCCGGGCCGTGGAGTGAGCCTTCTCGACGGCATCCGCGCACGGGTGGGGAGCAAGGCCAAGGTGCTCTACGCGAAGGGCTGCAAGATCACCAGCGCGCCGGAGGGCTACGGCGGCTGGTGGGCCAATGACGTGCAGTTGATCGACCCGAAGACGCAGACGGCGTCGATCCAGGAGGCCGTGGAGGCGGCCAAGAAGTCCGATGTGGCGATCCTCGCCGTGGGTGAGAACGAGAGCACGAATCGCGAGGCGTGGGGGGAGATGCACCTGGGCGATCGCGACTCACTCGATTTGCTCGGCGCGCAGAACGACCTGGTGAAGGCCGTCGTGGAAACCGGCGTGCCGACGGTGGTGATTCTCATCAACGGGCGGCCGCTTTCGATCAACTACATCGCCGAGAAGGTTCCTGCCATTCTCGAAGGCTTTTATCTTGGACAGGAGGGCGGCACGGCGGCCGCCGAAGTGCTGTTCGGCGACGTCAATCCAGGGGGCAAGCTGCCCATCACGTTCCCGCACACGGTGGGTGCGCTGCCGGACTTTTATAACCACAAGCCGACGGCCAACCGCACCTACGAGTTCAGCACGCGCAAGCCGCTGTATGCATTCGGGTATGGGCTGAGTTACACGACGTTCAAGTTCGACAATCTGCGCGTGGAGCCGAAGCAGATTCTGAGCGGGGGGACGGCGAAGGTAAGTGTGGAGGTGACGAATACGGGCACTCGCGAAGGCGACGAGGCGCCGCAGCTTTACGTGCACCCGATGGTGTCGTCGGTCACGCAGCCGGTGATGCAGTTGAAGGGCTTCACGCGAATCACGCTCAAGCCAGGCGAGAGGCGGACGGTCGAATTCAAGATCACGCCGGAGATGCTGTCGATTCTGAATGGGGATATGCACCGGGTGGTTGAGCCGGGCGAATTTGAGCTGATGGTCGGGCCGAGCTCGGACCAGACCAGCACGGTGCGGCTGGCGGTTCTGGGAACACGCGGAGAGTCGGGCCGCCCCGCTCCACCGCCTCCACCCGCCGGATCCGAGTCGGGCATGGTGAGCAACTTCGATGAGGGCAAGGCGAGCGCGAACTTCGGCTCGTGGATGGCGGCGGGCGACCAGATGAACGGCGGTAAATCGACCTCGGCGATGGAGGTTGTGAAGCCGGGGGCGGACGGCACGGCCGGGGCGCTCCAGGTCAGCGGAGAGGTCGTTGCCGAAGGGCCTGGATTCCACTTCGCGGGGCTGATCTATTCGCCGGGCCGCGCGGCCATGGAGGCGGCGAATCTATCGAGCAAGAAGGAAATCAGCTTTTGGGCCAAAGGCGACGGCAAAACCTACGTGCTGGTGGTGTTGAGCGAATCCCACAACGGGCAGAACGAAATGCCGCCAACGGCCCAGTTCGAGGCGGGCGCGGAATGGAAGCATTACAGCTTCCCAATTTCGCAATTCCAGACCGACGGCAGCGACCTGACGGGGCTTGGGTTCGTCGCGGTGCAGCGGCCGGGGAAGTTCCAGTTCGAACTCGATCAGCTGGAGATCAAATAGAACCGCGCCAGAATGCGGGCCGTACGCTGGATGGGCGGTGAAACTGCGCGGCGGGCCATCGTCGAGGCGGTTCTGCCGGACGGCGCATGAATCGGGCAGAAGGGTATAATCAGCCCATGGCGAGCGTCGCTCCGACGATCAACCGTCACTGGGAGAGGGCTGGAACCGCGCCTGTTGCCGATCCGCAGATCACGCCGATCGCGGGAGACAAGCTGAAGGCGCTCGAATCGAAGCTGAGAGCCTTGCCGAACCTGATGGTGGCCTACTCCGGCGGAGTGGACTCGGCATTTCTAGCAGCGACGGCGCACCGGGTGCTGGGCGACCGGATGCTGGCCGTGTTGGCCGACTCGCCCAGCCTGGCGCGCCGCGACCTGCAACAGGCGCGCGAGTTCGCCGCATCCATCGGAATGCCGCTGCGCGTCATCGCCACCGAAGAGCTGGACAAGCCTGAGTACGCCCGCAACGACGCCAATCGCTGCTTCCATTGCAAAGACGAATTGTTCACGGCCATGAATGCGCTGGGGGCGGAGCTGGGCTTTGTCCACGTCGCCTACGGCATGAACGCCGACGACAAGCAGGACTACCGGCCCGGGCAGCGCGCGGCTGCGGAACACGCCGTGCTGGCGCCGCTGGCCGAAGCGGGATTGACGAAGCTTGAGGTTCGCGCGCTGGCCAAGGCGGCGAGCTACACGCTTTGGGACCGGCCGGCAGCGCCGTGCCTGTCGTCGCGCGTCGAGTATGGCCGTACGGTGACGCGCGAGGTGCTCCGGCAGGTGGAGCAGGGCGAAGAGAGCCTGCGCGAGCTGGGATTTCGCGAGTTGCGAGTGCGCCATCATGGCGAGCTGGCGCGGGTGGAGATCGCACGCGCCGAGCTGCCTCGCGCGCTCGCGATGGAGATGCTCGATGCGATCACGGCGGCGCTGAGGAACGCGGGATTCAAGTATGTCACGCTCGATTGCGCGGGATTTCGCTCCGGGTCGCTGAACGATCTGCTGCCGGCCGAAGTGCTGGCGCGCCGCGGCGCTTGAATCCGGGCTTGGCGCTCGACCGCTTCTTCATCCTCCCGCCGAACGATTAGAATCTGAATCCGATGCGCACTGGATATCTGGAATGCTTTTCCGGCATAAGCGGCGACATGATGCTGGGCGCGCTGGTGGACGCCGGCGTGCCCTTTGCGAGTCTTGAAGCGGCCGCCGCAGCCCTGAACGTGGGCGCGCGCCTGGAGGCGCGGAAGGTGACGCGCGGCGGAATCGCGGCCACCAAGGTGGATGTGATCCCACCGGACTCGCCGCACGGGCAGGAGAAGCACGGGCATTCTCATTCCAGCGGCGCTCATGGGCACGATCACGATCATCCTTCCGGCGCGCATCCCCATCCCGCCGGGCATGCCGGGCATGAGCATCCCGATGGCCTCGATGAGAAGGCAAGCCCCGCGCACGGCCACGCGCCGCATCGATCGCTGTCGGCGATCCTCGAGATCATTCGCTCGGCGCCGCTGGCTGAATCGGTGAAGGATCGCTCGATTCGCGCGTTTCAGATGCTTGGCGAAGCCGAGGCAGCGATCCATGCGATTCCCGTCGAGTCGGTCCACTTTCACGAGGTTGGAGCGGTGGACACGATCGCCGACATTGTGTGTGCCGCGGCGGGAGCGGCGGAGCTCAAGGTGGACCGGTGGCTGGCTTCGAATCTGAACGTGGGCGGCGGGACGGTGGTTTGCGCACATGGGACGCTTCCGGTTCCCGCGCCGGCGACGCTGGCGCTGCTGGGCAATGCGCCGGTTTATTCGGCCGGAGTGCCGATGGAGCGCATCACTCCGACGGGCGCGACGCTGCTGCGCATGCTGGAGGTCGAGTACGCGCCGCTGCCGCCGATGCGGATTGCATCGAGCGGCTATGGCGCAGGCGGCCGCGACACGGCGGGCGAGCCGAACCTGCTGCGGCTGATTGTCGGAGAAGAGACTGACGGAGAAGATGGCGGAGCCGAGCGGATTGCGGTGATTGAAACGGCGATCGACGACTCGAGCCCGCAACTGCTCGCTTATGTGAGCGAACTGCTGCTGGCGGCCGGGGCGTGGGATGTGTACCGCACTCCGGTGCAGATGAAGAAAGGCCGCACCGGCGTGCAGCTGACGGTGCTTTGCCATCCCGGCAAAGTGGCGGCGATGCGCGACCTTGTTTTTCGCGAGACATCGACAATCGGCCTGCGCTGGCGGCTGGAGAACAAGGCTTCACTGCGGCGCGACTTTGTTTCCGTGGAGACCCAGTGGGGGCCAGTGCGCATCAAAGTGGCGCATTGGCCCTCCGGCGGCGCGGCCAACGCGTCGCCTGAATACGAAGACTGCCGCGCGCTGGCTGTGAAACACTCGGCGCCGCTCAAGCAGGTGATGCAGGAGGCCATGCGCGCTTACGCCATGATTTCGGTCACCGGGGAGTTGCGCTGATGGACCGCTCGCAGATCGAGGCGTTGCTGATCGATGTTCGCGAGGGCCGCGCCGGCGTCGATGACGCGCTGGAGAGGCTGCGCGATCTGCCTTTCGAAGACCTGGGCTTCGCCAAGCTCGATCACCATCGCGCGCTGCGCACCGGCATGCCCGAGGTGATTTTCGCGGCCGGCAAAACGCCGGCGCAGGTTGCGACGATCTTCGCACGGATGGCGGCGGCGGGGGGAAACGTGCTGGCAACGCGTGTTTCGCGCGAAACCTACGAAGCCGTGCGCGAAGCGGCGCCGGGGGCGGAGTTTCATGAGACGGCAAGGGCGGTCACGCTCTCCCAGTCGCCCGCGCCGCAGGGCAAGGGCACCATCTGCGTGGTCTGCGCCGGGACAAGCGATTTGCCGGTTGCGGAAGAAGCAGCCGTGACCGCACGGCTGATGGGCAACCAGGTGGAACTGATTGCCGACGTGGGCGTGGCGGGCATCCATCGGCTGCTCGCGCAAAAGAGCTCGCTACAGTCGGCGCGCGTGCTGATCGTGTGCGCCGGCATGGAAGGCGCGCTGCCGACCGTGGTCGCGGGCCTGGTGCATGCGCCGGTACTTGCGGTGCCGACCAGCGTGGGTTATGGCGCGTCGTTCGGCGGCGTGGCGGCGCTGCTTGGCATGTTGAATACCTGCTCGCCCAACGTTTCGGTGGTCAACATCGACAACGGATTCGGAGCGGCCTGCATCGCGTCGCTCATCAACCGGATGTGAACGCAACCCTTGTGGATTGCGGATTTGAGCGCACTCCAGGCCGGGGAACCGGGACTTGGAATCCGCTCAAAGTGATGCCCATCACTGTTTAGAGCCCTCCTGAACACGGATCATTCGAGCTACAGGAATTTCGCACCCGCTGCATTCTTTCCGGAAGAGTTGCGCCTTTCCGCGCGATCTGCCGGCGGCATTCCTGTCGGCGTGTGCGCGCCCATCGACCCTTGCGCGCGAAGGAGATTCGTGGCCCGGTCCCGGCTACAGCGATGGCGCAGGATCTCGCAGATCTTCTTTCTGCTGCTCTTCTTTGGACTGCTCGTCTTTACGTCGCTGCGGCCCACCCCGGGCGCGACATCCGATGTTCATCTGCGGGCTCCAGTCCGCCTGTTCTTCCTGCTCGATCCTCTGGTTGCCATCGCCAACGCGCTCGCCAGCCGTGCTCTCTATCGCGGACTGGTCCTCTCCCTGGCCGTTCTTTTGCCGACGCTTTTCCTGGGACGCTTTTTTTGCGGATGGATCTGCCCGATGGGCACGCTGCAGCACTTGATCGGCGGCATGCCGTCGGAGGCCAAGCGCGGCAAACAGCGCATCGAGTCGAACCGCTACAAACGCTGGCAGACCGGCAAGTACGCCGTGTTGATCGCGGGACTTGTCGCTGCGATCTTCGGTTCGGCGGCCATCGGGTGGCTGGATCCGTTCAGCCTGCTCGTCCGGTCGTTCGGGCTGGCGATCCTGCCTGCGTTCAACTTCGCCGTGCGCTCCATCCTGACTCCGCTCGAGCAGAGCCACATCGGCTTTATCAAAACCAGCGCGGAGGTCCTGCACTCGGTTCTGCAGGCCACGGTTCTCGAACTCAGGCAGCCTCACTTCGCGCAGGGCCTGCTCCTGGGGATTCTGTTCCTCGTCATCCTGTTCGCCAGCCTGCGCGTGACGCGGTTCTGGTGCCGCGCGCTGTGCCCGCTGGGCGCCCTGCTGGGCGCGGTCTCGCGCTGGTCAATTCTTGGATTGCATAAGGATCCGGCGAGTTGCGACAAGTGCAACCGTTGCCTGCTGGATTGCCAGGGCGGCGACGACCCGATCGGCGGCGCGAAGTGGCGCAAAGCCGAGTGCCTGATGTGCATGAACTGCGTGGGCAGCTGCCCGCACGGGAGCCTCGAGTTCCGGTTCTTCCGCAACGAGCCTGAAGTTGCATCGCCGGATCTTGGCCGGCGCAAGGCCATGGCGGGTCTTGCAGCCGGCGCGGCGGTGGTGCCGCTGATGCGCGCGAACACGGGGATGGGCAAGAGCCGGCACGACCGGCTGCTGCGCCCGCCCGGCGCGCTCGACGAGACCGACTTTCTTTCGCGCTGCATCCGTTGCGGCGAGTGCATGAAGGTATGCCCGAACACGGCGCTGCATCCGACGCTGGAGCAGGCGGGCCTGGAAGGGTTGTGGACGCCGACGGTTGTTCCGCGCATCGGCTACTGCGAGCCGAGCTGCGTGCTCTGCTCCGAGGTGTGCCCCACGGGCGCGATCTGGCAGATCACGCCGAAGGAAAAAGGCTGGGTGGTGGGCGTGGGGCAAGGGGGCGCAGCCAGTCAGCCGATTCGTCTCGGAACTGCTTTCTACGATCGCGGCCGCTGCCTGCCGTGGGCGCTGGCCACGGAGTGCATCGTCTGCGAAGAGTGGTGCCCGGTCTCGCCAAAGGCCATTTACCTCGAAGAGGCGCAGGTCATTGACTCGACCGGCAACACGAAGACATTCAAGCAGCCACGCGTCGATCCCAGCCGCTGCGTGGGCTGCGGCGCGTGCGAGTACGCCTGCCCGCTGCAGGAGCGGCCGGCCGTCTACGTCACCAGCATCGGCGAGAGCCGTTCGCCGTCGAGCCAGATCCTGCTGAAGCGAACCTGAAGGAGTCCGATTCGTGATCGTGTCGAGAAGAACGCTGATTTCCATCGCGTCCATGGCTGCTCTGATCGCCCTGGCTGGGGCGGGATGCAAGAAGATCAAGGCCGGCGACCCATTCCCTGCCTCGAACGCCGCCGCCGGCTGGGAGAAGACGGGCGATACACGCACCTATGCGGCCAAGGAGCTGTGGCAATACATCGACGGCGATGCGGAACAGTACATCAAGGCCGGCGTCGTCACCACGTCGACAGCGGACTACAAGTACCAGGGACAGCTGGAGGCCGTGGTCGACGTGCACACGATGGGCGGGGCCGATGGCGCGCGCAAGATCTTCGAGGCCGGCCAGACGCACGATGCGCAGACGGTTCAACTGGGAGACGCCGGAATTCAATACGCGCAAAGCGTGATTTTTCGCAAGGGACCTTACCTGGTGCGCATCGTCGCTTATGAATCCACGGCCGGCACTCCACAGGCGCTGATGGCGCTGGCGCACGGCATCGAAGCAAAGCTCTGAACCCGGCCGGAGCGGCACGCCCGAACCGGCAGATGCGAGGTGATCGAATGGCTACGAGACGCGAGTTTATCAAGACGGCGGCGGCCGGCGCGGTGGTGCTGGGTGCAGAGAGCAGAGGCGGCCTGGCGGCCATCGCAGATCCGCAAGGCGACCAAGGCAAATCGCGAGTGGTGATTGCGCGCGATCCGGCACTGCACGGCGGCGGATCGAAACCGGACGAGAAGCGCGTCCTCGATCTGCTCGACCGCGCGATCGCGGCCTACACCGGCAAAGACAAGGCCGTCGAAGCGTGGAAGCACATCGTGGCGCAGGGCGGCGGCGAGGGCAAGGTCATCGGCCTAAAGACGAACGGCCTGGGCGGCAGGGGCATATCGACGCACGCCGTGCTGGCGTTCGCCATCGCGGAGCGACTGCAGCAGGCAGGCGTGAAGGCGGGCGACATCCTGGTGTGGGACCGCACCGCCCGCGACCTGGAAGCCTGCGGCCTGACGATCAACACCGACCCGAGCCGCTTGCGCTGCTACGGCTCCGACGTGAGCGGATTCGAGGACCAGCCGCAGTCCTTCGGCTCGGCGAGCGTGCACTTCTCCAAGATTCTCACGCGCGAATGCGCCATGGTAATCAACTTGCCGATCCTGAAGGATCACAGCATGGCCGGCGTGACCTTCGCCATGAAGAACATCTATGGGGTGGTTCAACGCCCGCAGGAATTGCATGCGACGGGCTGCAATCCGGGGGTGGCCGATCTGAACTGCATTCCCGTGGTTCGTCAAAAAGTACGCATCACCATTGGCGACGCGATGTCGTCGGTGTATGAAGGGGGGCCAGGTTTTCGACCGGAGCATCTCTGGTATCCCAACGCATTGATCGTCGGCGAAGACCGCGTGGCGCTTGACCAGACGGCGTGGAAGATGATCGACCGCAAGCGCGTGGAGATGGGGCTGCAGCCACTTGCGTCGGTGGGCAGGCCGCCGGATTACATTGCGACCGCCGCCGACTCGGGCCATCGGCTCGGAACCAACAACGCGGAGAAGATCGCCCTCAAGGAAGTGTAAGTGGAATGCTGCGCGTGAGCCGGCCGGCCGTTGCGAGTCAGGGATTCGATGAGGCGCCTGGCCGGAAGGGCATTGGAGCGCAGCCGGGAGAGATGCGATGGCCGGACCAACTGAAGTGAATCCTGCGCCGCTGCCCGGCCAGCCATCGGGAGTGTCGCGGCGGGAAGCGATGGTGCAGTTGCTGCGTCTGGGCGGGATTGCCGCTGGAGCGGCGGGCCTGGGCGTCTGGCTGAGTGAACGGAGCTCGCGTCCCATCCCGGCGCGCGCGGAACAGGCGCGGCGCGACCACCGCATTGCAGCCGATCCGCAGTGGCCGCAGCTCGCGGTATCGCAATATCCGGCGAGCCAGCCATCCTACACGGTTGCGCAGGCCGTTGAGCCGCGCGCGCTTGTGGAGCACGCGCTCGAAAGCCTTGGCGGCATGAAGCGATTTGTCGGCCGGCAGGATGTGGTCGTGATCAAGCCCAACATCGCGTGGGACCGCACGCCCGAGCAGGCGGCGAATACGAATCCCGAGGCCGTGGCCGAGGTGGTGCGCCAGTGCTGGCAGGCGGGCGCGAAGCGAGTGATCGTGACCGACGTGAGCTGCAACGAGCCGCGGCGATGCTTCCAGCGTTCGGGCATTCGGGCGGCGGCGCGCGCCGAGGGAGCCGAGGTCATCCTTCCCGATCCGGAGATGTTCCGCGAAGTCGATCTGAACGGGGTCGTGCTCAAAAGCTGGCCGGTGTTCACGCCGTTCCTGGAATGCGACAAAATCGTCAACATGCCGATTGCGAAGCATCACAGCCTGACCGGCGCCACGCTGAGCATGAAGAACTGGTACGGCATTCTAGGCGGCCAGCGCAACCGGCTGCACCAGCAGATACACCAGAGCCTGGTGGATCTTGCCAGCTTCATGCTGCCGACGGTGACACTGATGGACTGCTACCGCATCCTGTTGCGCAATGGGCCGACCGGCGGCAGCCTGGAAGACGTCGCGCTGAAGAAGACGATGGTTGCGGGGACGGATCCGGTGGCGCTCGACGCGTGGGTGGCAAAGGCCTACTGGAACCTCGACCCCGAGCACCTGCCATATCTGCAGATGGCGGCGAATCGCGGGCTGGGGACGGTGGATTTCGAGAAGCTGCCGGTGAAGGTGAGCCAAGTGGCGTGAGTGAGTGAGCTCGCGTTTGTGCCACAAGCGCCGAGCGCAATGGCGGCCGTCAACTCATCCTGGACGTGTCAGTTGTCGCAAGGGCAGGCGGACCCGCAGCCCATCTGCGGGCTGCAGCAGGCTTCGCCCATGGCGCAGGCCGAGCGAGGTGCGGCCTGACTGGCGCGGCCCCGCGCAATCACTCCGGCGCCGCCGCTGATGAGGCGCTTGACCGCGCCGCCACACGTGGGGCACAACGTAATCTCGGCATCGGACATCTTCTGGCGGCGCTCAAAGTGGCCGCTGCACTCTTCACACTGGTACTCGTAGGCAGGCATTCGCGATCCCCTGATTCCATGATAGCGGGATCGCCGGTGCGCTGCAGGTACGCGAGGTCTCCGGCTACATGAAGGCCGCACTGGTTCGTCCCGGTATCGCGGGTCTCAAAATCGAGACCCGGGCACCCACAAATGGTGCAGGATCAAACGGCCAGGATGCTAGTCGGTCGGCCGGTCATAGAACCGGAAGAACAGCGATGGCTTGGAGCACTCTTCGGCCCTGGCCACAATCCCGGTGGACTGCCGGTCATTGAGCGGCGTGAAGTCGCGCGCGAGCTGCACGTTTTCTTCAAGCTGCGCGATGGTGTCGCAGCCGACGATGACTGTGCTGACGGGCTTCGACAGCGTGTAGTACATCGCCTCTCGCATGGTCAGCGTGCCGGGCTTGTCGGTCTGGATGGCCATGCCTTCCCACGAGTGTTTCTGTGCGTCGATCGAGGGCGGCGTCCAGCTCGCAAGAAGACGGCCGCGGGCGGGAATCTTCATGCCGATGATGCCCATCTGCTTTTCGACGGCAAGCGGCAGGAGTTGCTCGCTGAAGCTGTAGTGATGCGGGTCGGCCGCGTTCATGGCCATCAAGATGGTGTCGAACGGATAGCGGTGGATGCACTCGATGAGCACGTCGGGGCGGTAGTGGCCGGTGATGCCGAGGTGGCGGACGACTTTCTGCTCCTTCATCTCGAGCAGAGCCTCGAACGCGCCGCCCTTGCCGAAGATCTCGTCGATGTTTTTCGCGATGCCCACGTCGTGGAGCTGCCACAGGTCGACATGATCGGTCTTGAGCAATTCGAGCGACTTCTCGATCATGCGCATGGAGCCGTCGCGCGTGCGCTCTTTCGTCTTGGTGGCGAGGAAAGCTTCATTGCGGCGCCTGGCCATCACGGTTCCGACGCACTGTTCGCTCCAGCGCTCGGGGCCGCCGTAGATGGACGATGTGTCGATGTAGTTCACGCCGAGGTCGAGCGCGCGCTCGACGATGGGCACGGCTACGTCGAAGTTATGCGGCTTTTCGAGCGAGGCCTGGCCGCCGAGGGAAAAGATGCCGACCTTGTAACCGGTCTTGCCCAGATTGCGGGTGGGCATGGCGGCGGGGGTCCGCGGATTCGAGGGCAAGGCGGGCAAGGTCCTGGGTGCGTCGGCCTTCAACGCTCCCGGAGCCAGCAGCGCCGCGGCAGTCATCGCTCCGCCGGTCTTCAGAAATTCGCGACGGCCCTGCCGGCGAATCGGATTCGAACCGCTTGTGCCCATTGCAGCCTCCCGGAGCCATTCAAGATCGTGTCCAGCCATGATAGCGCAGATGCTATTTGGTTCGCCTGCTGCTCGCCGGGCGGGGCCTGGGCCTGGAATTGCCGAGGAGATTGAGCGCCACGGCAGCGCGGATGAGATTCTTCAACGCCGCCTCGTCGATCTTCTCGCCTTCGCGGATGTCGATGGCGCGGCGGACATTGCCGTCGAGGCTGGAGTTGAATAGACCTGAAGGGTCCTCCAAAGCAGCTCCCCTGGCAAAGGTCAGCTTGACGACGCTCTTATATGTCTCGCCGGTGCAGACGATGCCGCCGTGGGAAAAGACGGGAGTCCCCATCCACTTCATCTCTTCGACGATCTCAGGGTCCGCCTTGCGGATGATTTCGCGCACCCTGGCGAGCGTCTTGCCGCGCCAGTCGCCCAGCTGGTTGATTTTCGCGTCGATGAATGCCGAGGCGGATTCCGCCGGGATGGACCTTTTCATGGGAAGCTCCAACTGTCACGCCTGTTTTGCCTGCCCAACAAGCCGCCGAACGACATGGCCTTTCCACATCCACAATCCCGTCACGACCATGAGGGGAAAGAAGACATACCTCGTGGGAGGAGCGTAGGCAGGGATTTTGTCAAACGGACTGTAGATGTAGCCGTAGATGGGAATGCTGATGAAGATGTGAATCCAGCGAAAGACGGTGCGTTGGCTGGGGAGCTTCATGGTTGCCTCCTTGAGGTGTTTGGTGATGCACGGCGACTTTTTCGGGTCATGACTCTCGAGCCGCTTTGGGCTGCGAGCCGGGTGAGTCAACCTCAAACTGCTTCGCGTATTCGGCGACCAGTCGCTGCCAGCCAGCGAAGTGCATGGCATCGGGTCCGACGAGGCGTCCGATGGGATCCCCGCCGAGAAGGCGATCCAGAACATCGAAGCAGATGTGCCAGCCGGCTGCGCCCCAGGAGATGAAGCGGCGATCGATGCTGTGCCAGAGCGTGAGGCGCGTGCCGCCGGCAACGGCTTCGAGCTCCCAGCGAATATCGTAGAACTCAAGAACTTTGGGAGCTTCGGCTCGCGTCACTTTTGTTTCGGAAACATGCATCGTTCCCATCCAGGTGAGCTTCACCGCGTTTCCGGCCACGCCCAGACTCGCATCGGCGTCAAAGGGCGCCCATTCGCGCAGATGCGCCGGGTCAGTGAGCGCCTGCCAGACTATTTCCGGCGGGTGGCGCAGTTCTCTCGAGAGAATGAGCGTCCACTTCTCTTTCTCTGAAGTCCTTTCGACCCGCGCCCCGCTCGCAGGACCCGGCGCGTACTGCAGGCGATCGCTCATCTTCTCCTCGTTTTCCTTTGCGTTCGTGTCGATCTTCGGAGAACAGCCGCTGACGCATCCTCAGCTCGCGGCCTTGCGCACGATGGCGGCGAGCCTGGCCTCGGTCGCGTCATCCATTGAAGTGAAGAACCACGCGGATTCACGGAGCTGGTGCGGGGCTCCCTCGTCGAGTGCGTGGTTCGCCTTGTCGCTGAGGCCGAACGTCATGTATTTGTCCGCGCGGAAGAAGCAGATCACGTTGCCGTCCTTCGCGTACGCCGGCATGCCGTACCACAAAGCAGGCTGGAGGGCCGGCGCGCTGCGCAGGATGAGCGCGTGGAGACGCTCACCCAGGCCGCGCCACGGCGCCGGCATCGCGGCGATCTTCTCAAGCACCGCAGCCTCGGCGTCGGCCTTCTTCGCGGCGGGTCTTGCTGCCTTCGTTGCTATCTTGTCAGCCATGGAGACTCCACATGCCGGCGAACCGGTTCAACATGTCAGCCCTGCCAGCGCATCAACTGGGTGATCTGAACGAGATTGCCGCAGGTATCGTTGACCTGGGCGATCTTGGAGGCGGTCACTTCGGTCGGCGGCATGGGGAACTCGGCGCCCGCCGCTTTCATGCGATCGTAGTCGGCCTGCAGGTCGTCGGTAAAGAACATGGCCGCGGGCTGGCTCTGCTGAAACATCGCCTGCTGATAGGCCTTGGCCGCGGGGTTGCTGTTCGATGCAAGCTGGAGTTCCGTGCCGTCAGGCTCCTCGGATGAGGCTACGGTGAGCCAGCGATAAGGTCCGTTGCTGAAGTCGTTCTTCTTCACGAAGCCCAGCACTTCGGTATAGAAGCGGAGGGCCTTCTCCTGGTCGTCGACGTAAACGCTGATCAATTTGATTTTCATCGGTTCCCTCGCATTGTCAGATTCGCGGGCGCTGCCGCGTTACTTCGTCCTCTTCTTTCCTGGTTTTGGCTTGTCGTTCGTTTTTGTCTTTCCATTCTTGTTGGATGGCTGCATGCGGTCGAGATAACGTTCCAGCGCATCCACGTAGGGAGCCCAGAAACGGCGATACTCCTCGATCCACGAAGCCGCCTCTCTGAGGGGCCCGGCGTCGAGGCGGCAGGGACGCCACTGCGCTTCGCGGCCGCGCGCGATCAGGCCCGCGTGCTCGAGCACTTTGAGGTGCTTGGAGACCGCGGGCATGGACATTTCGAAGGGCCTGGCGAGTTCGGTCACCGAGGTCTCGCCCAGCGCCAGGCGGGCCAGGATGGCGCGGCGGGTGGGGTCGGCGAGGGCGGCGAAGGTGGTGCTGAGCTGGTCCTGCATTTGTTATAAACCATTCTGTTAAATAACCGATGGGTTAAATGTAGGACGAAGCGTGCCGGCTGTCAAGAGTTCTGCGAAGAATTATTTTTGGGTGGGGCCGATTTCGAGCCGGCGTGGGAAAACTGCGTCGCAGGCGGGATCGATCCGGTTGAGGTAAAAGCGCACAGGCCGCCCTAGCGGGCGGCCTGTGGTGGAGCACCAAGGAAAACGGGGAGGTTGGGTCAGCTAGCCTTTGGCGTTTTGCGCCGGAGGCGCTACTGCTGCATGCAATGCTTAGTCCCCGGCGACGAGCTCGCCTTCCTGCTGCTTGTTCCGGTTGATGGGGCTCGCGGCGTTGTTAGAGGCGGGGCGGATGGAGTCAAGCGTGACCAGGCCGTCGACGGGCTTCTCGCCGAGGACGTGCTCGCGGTAGAGCTTGGCCATCTTGGCATTCTCCGCATCCAGCTTCAGCTTGTCCGCGGCCGACTGGTTGCGGGCGCGCAGGCGCTCTTCGCGGGCGTTTTTGGCGATGCCCAGCTCGTCGAGCGTGTGGTTGGCCTCGGCGTTCACGTGCTCCATGTTGAGGACGAGCTCGTGGCCCACGTGCGACATGCCCACCTTGCGGCCGCCGGCGAAGATCTCATGCCGGCCGTGCTCCTCATACCACTTGGTCAGGGTGGACGTCATGTGCATCTTCTCGATGATGTTGCGCCAGCCCACGCCGGTGTTGTAGGCGCAGAAGCTGATCTCGCCTTCCTGCGTGGCGTAAGGAATGATGCACTGCTCGGTGCGGCGGAAGTCGTAGTTGAACAGGTCCTGGAACCACATGCCGGCGATGAAGAGGAAGTTCCAGCGGTCGGCGCGGCGCCTCTGGATGTCATCCATGGTGCGGTCGCCCTTGACGCTGCCGTAGTTTCGGCCGGTGGCGTTGAAGGTCTTGTCCATCTTCTTCATCATGTCGGTGATCTTGAAGTGGGTGGGCGACTGGAAGGGATCGTAGTTGCGCAGCAGCGCCAGGCCGAAGCCGATGACCGAAAGCCACTTGCCGCGGGCTGCGTCGTTGACCTTGGCCAGGTCCCTGGCCACCTGGTTCATGTTGAGGAACGCGGTGACGGGAGCGGCTTCCTTGGTTTCCTTGTCGATCATCATGGCCATGCCGATGCCGCAGTTGGGGTGGCATCCGCAGGAGAGCTGGCCCCATTCGGCCTGGGGACCATGGATGAGGTCGGCCCAGTCGGAGAAGGTGCTCATGAACGAGATGGGGAACCAGTCGCGCTCCGGCTCGCCGAAGCCGACCTGATTCTTGATGTCGTGCGCCATGTGCGAGAGCGTGTAGCGCTGCGCGTAGCGGCGCTCGTCGGTGATGTCCTCGTCGCGGCCGGTAAAGCTGACCGGCTGGAAGGAGAGGAAGCTGATCTTCTTGGGATTGTCGAGGGCGAACTGGATGATGTGGCCGACCTGCTCGTTGTTGATGCCGTTGATGATCGTGGTGACCGGGACGATCTCCACGCCGGCTTCGTGCAGGTTGTTGATGGCCTGCAGCTTGACATCGAACAGGTTGCCCACCTTGCGGTGGGAGTTGGCGGCGTTGCCGATGCCGTCGAACTGGAGGTAGACGTAGCGGAGGCCGGCTTCGGCCGCGGCGCGGCAGAGCTCCTTGGACTTGGCAAACTCGATGCCGTTGGATGCGGCCTGGACGGAGTTGTAGCCGACCTTGCGCGAGTAGGCGACCGCGTCGAGGAAGTAGGGAGAGAGGGTGGGCTCGCCGCCGGAGAACTGGACGCTCATCTGCCGCCTGGGCTTGATGGTGATGGCGTTATCGAGCATGGTCTTGATTTCTTCCCAGGTGAGTTCGTGGACGAAGCCGACCTGGTTGGCGTCCATGAAGCAGGGATCGCACATCATGTTGCAGCGGTTGGTGAGGTCGATGGTGAGGACCGAGCCGCGGCCGTGGGTGACGGTCGATGTGCCGTGGTGGTGCAGGTTCTTGTCGCCGTCGCCGTGAGCGCGGATGTCGCGGCCGGGAAAGCTCTCCTCGAGGTGCTTGAAGAAGGCCGGGTCGATGGACATGACGTCTTCGAAGTGGCCGTGCTTGGGGCAGTCCTTGACCATCAGGATCTTGCCGTCGCGCTCGATAATCTGCGCCTTGATCTCGCCAACTTTTTCATTTAAAAGAACTTCGTGAGGCAGCTTGCCGTCGAGAATCTGCTTGCGGATCTCCGGGACGCACTTGGGACAAAGCGAGTCCGTGGTGCGGGGCCAGCCAAGGGGCGGCTTTTCTTTCTGCCAGCTCTTGAGCAGGGGCTTTTCGCTCCACTTGGGCGTGAATGAGGGGTTGGGGCTGAGGCGGTTCAGCCGCTCAAAGGCAACCCATGCCCCTTTCGCCGCGTAAACGGCCACTTTCTCGGCGTACTTAATCGCTTTTCCCATCTTGCGATCTCCTTATGCAGGTTTCAATTTCGGCTCTCTGCCGGGTTTGAATCGCGTGCTGTTGGTGGGTTCCACTCGAAGTGCTGGCACACCAAACCGGGGGGCTGGGAGTGCATTACTAATGTAATTGGCGAGATCGGGGTGTCCAACGGGTTCGCAGCGAACGGAAAGATCCGGGAGTGAACGGTAAATAGAGGGGGTGGAACGGGTTGGCAGCGAATGGCGGGGTAAGGAACCGCCGGACGGCCGAACCGGAGAGCCCGGGTCCGCACGAAAGAGAGAAGATGGCGGACGGGCCCTCATCCTCCTTGACCTTTGGGTGGATTCTGCTAAGGTTGTGGGCCAGACCCTGTTTGTTCCCAAGCTGCTTCCCCGCGGGGCCCTCGAGGCGAGGGAGGCCTCCCGGCGTGCAAAACCGAATCAACGCACTGGTGCGGCAGATTCGTCTGACGGCGACGAACCTTGGGCAGAGGATATTCCCTTCCCGCAGGAATTCCCTGTGGATGGGGACCATTCTGGCTGCACTCCTTGTGGCAACGATGGCGGCCGCATGGCGCTCATCAGGCTGGCTAGCGGGCGCCGTGCGAATGCACCCCATGGCCGGCCAACGCAGTGCACCCGGCCAGGCGGGTCCGATGGCAAGCGCCAGCATGACGGGCACGTTTACCGTCATCAATGCTCCCGGGGCGGGGACCGGTGCGCTGCAAGGCACGATCCCGATCGGAATCAACTCCGGCGGAGCGATTACGGGTGTGTACGCACAATCTTCCGGCGTGCTGCATGGATTTGTGCGCGCGGCGGACGGGACATTCTCGACCTTTGACGCGCCGAGCGCGGCCAAGACATCGGGCAGGGGCACGATCCCGATCGGCATTAACAGCGCCGGAGACGTAACTGGGGTCTCCATCGACTCCAATACGGTGTCGCACGGGTTCCTGCGCGCGCCGGACGGCACGTTGACGAGCTTCGATGCTCCTGGCGCGGGCACAGTGGCGAATCGGGGGACTATTCCGATGGCCATCAACGATGCGGGCCAGGTGGTGGGCTTCTATGCGAACGGAAGTTTGTCGGTGGACTCGGTCTATCACGGCTTCCTGCGGGCGCATAGCGGGGCGATCACCGTCATCGACGATCCCAAAGCGGGCACGGTACAGGATCCCAATACCGGCCGCAAGCAGGGAACG
>Ga0335069_10000917_pt1 | contig 47409 bp, 38 predicted proteins | sample Lox_Sample_11_FD_206714 | JGI IMG/M metagenome (GOLD analysis project Ga0335069, IMG submission 206714) | Soil microbial communities from Loxahatchee National Wildlife Refuge, Florida, United States - Lox_Sample_1.1 | ecosystem: Environmental > Terrestrial > Soil > Wetlands | place: USA... | reverse complement strand
ATCACGGCACGGTTGTTGTCACCGGGGCGAGCCGGGGGATTGGGGCAGCAACCGCGTTGCTCGCCGCAGCGCATGGCTTTTCCGTAGCAGTGAATTATTCCACTGGAAGGAATGAAGCAGCCACGGTAGTGCGGATGATCCGGGAGCGTGGCGGGCGGGCGACTTCGATCTGGGCGGACATTTCCCGCGAAGAAGAGATCGCGCGGCTGTTTCTGGAAGCCGAACGCGAACTAGGTCCGATTCGGGCTTTGGTAAACAATGCAGGAATTACCGGCGGATTTGCGCGAGTGGAGAACGTTTCGGGGGCGGCTCTGGAGCGCTTGTGGGCGGTGAACATCACGGGGCCGATTCTGTGCGCCCGCGAAGCGGTGCGCCGGATGTCGACCAAGCGCGGAGGCGACGGCGGAGCGATCGTCAACATCTCCTCGATTGCGGCCCGCGTCGGGTCGGCCGGGGAGTGGGTGCATTACGCAGCCAGCAAAGGGGCGGTGAACTCATTCACCATCGGGCTGGCGCGTGAAGTGGCAACCGAAGGAATTCGGGTCAACGCGGTCGCGCCGGGACTGGTAGACACGCCACTGCACGCGCGCAACGGCGAACCGGGCCGATTGGAACGATTAAAGCCCTCGATCCCAATGGGGCGAGCCGGGAGCGCCGAAGAAGTGGCCGAGGCGGTGGTGTGGTTGCTTTCCGAAAAATCCGCCTACGTAACCGGCTCCATTGTGGAGGTGGGAGGCGGGCGGTAGGCTCGCGGGATCCACTCTATGAGAACCGGGCGAAGGCGGCAGCGAAGAGCAGCTTCGGGATGCGGAGCCCCTGCACGCTACGCGCCATCCCGTCGAATATTATATCGGATTGCGATATAATGTGAACAGTTGGAGGTGCTTATGAACTACAACCTTCGACACTTCGAGCGTCTTCGCCATTCGGAAGAGGACCTGGTTCGGTTCACGCTGTACGGGCTCAGCGGACTGTGTTTTGCCTTCTGCCTGCTGATGTTGATTTACACGTTCGTGCACTGAGCGATCCGGCCCCTGCTGCAAAAACCAAGGCAGGCTGTCAGGGGTTTTGACGAGAGGCGGAGGGAAACGTACGATCATGCCGGCGCTTAGTTACGAAGGACACCAGGCGCAGGCATACCGATGGGGAAGGCCTCCACGAGCAGGGCGCAGCGGGCGCCCGTACATCCCCGACGCTTCGTTGAGCGATTATTCGCTAACCGCCTGCCGCTGGCGATTTGTGTCCTGGCAGGGACCGTCTTTGCCCGTTCCCTGTTTTGTGGATTTGTGCGCGATGACCACGCTCAGATTGTGCAGAATTCTGAGGTGCAGTCCTGGGAGGCGTTGCCTCGCCTGCTGGTATCTCATTTATGGAACCAGCAAACTGGAGAGGGCGCGCACCATCTGTTCTATCGTCCGTTGTTCTCGCTCTGGATGTTTGCGTTGTATACGCTCGGCGGGCTCGAACCGTGGTTCTGGCATCTGGGCAACGTTCTCTTGCACGGGTTCGCAACCTGGCTTGTGTTCCGGTTATGCCTGCGCTTGACCGGAAGCGAGGCCGGAGCCGCGATAGGCGCCGCGCTTTTCGCTGTGCATCCGATTCATGTGGATGCCGTGACCTGGGTGTCGGCGAGCAGCGAGATACTTTTTACCATTTGCGCCATCGGCGCGATCCTTGTGCTCCTCGATGAGCAGCCCGTGAGCACAACCCGGCTGTGTCTCAGCGCTGCGTTGTTCGCTGCTTCAATCTTGTCGAAAGAGACCGGATTCGCGTTCCTGCCAATACTGATCGGCGTCGCCTGGCTTCGGCTTGGAGATTCCGTGAATGGCAGCGCGATGCAACGCCTGTGGAGAGCGGGTTTCCCTTACCTCACAGCATGTTTGATCTACATTGTCGCTCGCGGAGCCGCCATGTACCGAGTGCGCACCGGGGATGGCGAACGCAGCTGGGCGGAGGTTTTCTACAGCAGCCCGTCGATTTTGTGGTTTTACCTGAAAAAGCTCATCCTTCCCCTCGGACTGAGTCCGTCATACATGAACACGGTAACGACGGGCCCGACGATACGCTTCTGGTGTGGACTGCTCGGCATCCTGCTGGGGTTGGCATTTGCCCTCTGGATCGCAGTGGGAAGCCGCTCCTGGGCGTGGCTTGGAGTGGCTTGGGTTGTGCTGCCGATCCTCCCGGCACTTTACGTGTTACGCCTCTATCCGGCAGGGGACATGACGAGCGACCGATATCTCTATGCATCCTCGGTGGGGCTGAGCATTCTGGCGGCAATCGCTGGGCGGCAACTCTGGTTGCGTGGAATACAAAGCAGGCGGATCGTGCTCGGGCTGGCTGCCACGCTGGTGGTGTTCTTCGCTGGATTGACCTTCGCGCAGCAGAAGTACTACCAGGATGATTTCGCGTATTACAACCGAGCGATCCAGGTGAATCCAAGAAATGCGACCGCCTACAGTGCTCTGGGAGACCTGTATCTGGACGAAGGGAACCTGGACCTTGCGCTGCAAAACCATCGCAAAGCTCATGAACTTGCCCCCGAAGATGCCCGACTCACGCTGCTTCTTGCACGGGCACTCTTTGCCGAGAAGAGGTTCGGCGAGGCAGAAGCAGTCCTGAATGGTGTTGTTCAAGATCCACAGCTGCCGATGAAGCGACGGGTTTCGGCGCTTCTGTCTTTGGCGAACGTGGAAATCGAGCTTCGTAAGCTTGAATCCGCGCAAGCCCTCCTCGACCAGATTGAAAAGGACCAACCGGACACACCTGAGCTTCACTGGGCGAAAGGAATTCTGTTTCAGAGAGAGGGATTGTTACTGCAAGCGCAAGCAGAATATGAGCACGAATACCGCATCACCGGAGACCCGGCAGCGCGCAGACAAGCCATGCTGCTCGCACAAAAGAACAGCCGGACTCCCGCAACAGGGCCGAATGAAGCGACACCTTCGAAACCTCTGCTCCCATGATGAAAGCGACATGGGCAGCCATCAACCTGATACAGCAGGGCGCTGGCTCGTGTGCACGCTTAGAAACCCGGTTTGCCGCGGAATAACATCACCAGTTCGATCACCAGAATAATTACCACCATCAATTCGAGGACAAAAGCGCGGCTCTGGTTGAATTCATCGACCATGAAACGGTAGAGCTCTTCCGCAGTGGTGATTTTCTTTTCAACGAGGTCCTTGTAATCGGGCACACCGACCTTCGAAGCAGCCAGCTTGTAAAGGCGGGCCGAGAACATATCGCTCAGGAACTTGATGGCATTGTCGGCGTGTTCGGTCAATTCGCTCACGTCGAGCAGCACGGTGTGCAGACGGGATGCGGCGCGCGCGGTACGCCAGCGCGAGAACCAACCCTTACCACGCTCCATGAAGTCGTACACGCCTTCCAGCTCGTTCGTGAGGAGCTCGTCATAATGACGGAACTCGAGAAGCTGCGAGTTCGCGTACTCAAGCAATTGAATCGCAGTTTCGGCACCGGCGTTCGAGTCATAGAGAAACGCGGCGTTCCAACCGATCACGGCAAGATCGTTCGGGTAATACGAGATGCGTCCTTGCAGGATCTCCTGGCGCTCGCCATCGGAAAGCGGCTGGGCCTCGCCGCGAACGATCTGGGCGATGTGTCCGCCATGGGCAGCGAGCAGTTCGTTAGCGCTTTGCCGCGGCCCGGCCTCGCTCACATGAAAGATGAAGTAATCCTCGTGCAGCCAGTTCTCATAGGGTTTGATCAGGGCTGGGCGGGCGCGCTCAAGCTTTTTCTTAACGATCTTCTGGGCGATCGCGGTGAAGTCGGTATCCCAGACCCAGCGGCCGGAAAGGCGCACCAGCGTGTCCCAGTCGCCGGAAAATGGGAGCTCGAGAACGACGCTTAAGACACCGTAATCGTAGTACTTGATCTGGCCGTCGAGGCGCTCGCCGGAATCCAGGACGACCGGTTCGATCGGCTCAACGACCGGGGGGCGCTGATATTGCACATAGCCCGGGGCGGGGTGTTTGAAGCTGGCTTCAGCCGTCCTGGCGCCAAAAATCTTGCGCAGTTCGTCGAGACGAATCTCCTCCGAGACGTCAAACTGAATCAAAACCAGGACCGCTCCGTGCAGCGAGTTGTCGAGGACAGAAGTAGCCGTGGGTTTGGCCAGGCCGGCCGGAGAATGAAGGACTTCGTTGACGACGCCGGTGATGGTTTCGCGTTCCATGGCTTTAAGCTCTGCTCCCCGGGTAGGCAGGGAGCGCAGGGTCGCCGGTTGAGCCGGCGTCCGCTAGGCTGGATGTATCTATTGTCCCAGATGGATGGGGGGGCTGGCGAGGGTTGAAGGATCGCTTCGGGCTATACCTTGATTAAACTGTTTATTATCAATGCTTTATAGCCAAGTTCCATAATAATGCCGCCCCTCCTGCCAAGCCGGCGAGGGCCAGCCCAGAGCGTTTCATGGACCGGCGGATCTCGGCTTCACGCTGGCGCACAATTGGGGTTTCAGGATAGGCACCGGACTCGCCGGCCGGACCATCGTGCAGGGCGATCTGGAGGATTTCGGCGAGATGGAGGGCCTGGCGGTCGGTTCCCTGAGCGATCTGCTCGCGGCAACTGAAGCCGTCGGCGATTACGAGCCAGTCGGGTGGCGCTTGGCGCACGGCGGGCAGCAGTTCGAGCTCTCCGATGTCCATGGAGACGTGGTAGTGATCGGCTTCGAAGCCAAATGGCCCAGCCATACCGCAACAACCGGGGGCGGGGGCCTGGAAATCGACGCCCATCCGCCGAAGCACAAACTCCTCAGCTGTCATCTTCATGATGGCCTTGTGATGGCAGTGGCCGTGGATGATGGCCTTGCGCTCGAGCCTCGGCAAATGAATGAAATCCTTCTGGTTTTCGAGAAATTCGCTGAACAGGAAAACCTGGCGGGATAGGCGCTGCGCGCGGTCATCGTGCGGGAACAGGTTGCAAAGCTCATCGCGAAAAACGGCAACGCAGCTTGGTTCAAGTCCCACGATCGGGATGCCGGCCTCGATCTCGGGGGTCAGGGTGTCGAGGATCTGCAGGAGCAGGGCTTCAGCGCGATCAAGCAAGCCGAAGTCGTACAGCGGGCGTCCGCAGCAAAGAGTGCCCTCGGGAAGAAGGACTTCGAAGCCGGAGTGCTCCAAAACCTCGACCGCAGCCTGGGCAGTGTGCGGCAGGAAATAGTTGTTGAAAGTGTCGGGCCAGAGGACGACGGCCGGCCCTCCCTGGTTGCGCGGCACGCGCCGCCGAAACCAGCTCTTGAAAGTCTGGGGTGCGAAGGCCGGGATGGAGCGTTGCTCCGGAACGCCGGCGACCAGTTTGGCGATGTGCCGAAGAAATGGAAGCTGGGTTGTTATGTTAACCAGACCTGGGGCAGCGGAAGCCAGCCGGGCCCAAAAATCAATATTGCCGAAAGCATAGTGGTTGAGGGGACGTCGCTTCTCTTCGTAATAATGCGATAAAAACTCGGATTTATAGGTCGCGACATCGACCCCAACCGGGCAATCGCGCTTGCAGCCCTTGCACGAGAGGCAGAGATCGAGCGATTCCTTGACCTCATCGCTTTGCCAGCCACTCTTGATGACGTCGCCTTTGGTCATCTCCCAGAGCAGATGGGCACGGCCGCGGGTGGAGTGCTCTTCCTCGCGCGTGGCGCGGAAACTCGGACACATGACACCGCCCTCGTATTGCCGGCACTTGCCGACACCGACGCAGCGCAGGGTCGCGCTGGCCAGCGAACCGTGGTCGTCGACAAACTTGAAATGTGTGGCGGGCTCCCACGGCTGGTAATCGGGACCGAGGCGAAGATTCTCGTCCATGCGATAAGGCTCGACGAGTTTGCCGGGATTCATCTTCCAGTCGGGATCCCAGAGCGACTTGAACTGGTTGAAGGCCTGAATGAGTTCGGGACCGAACATCTTCGGCAGCAGTTCGGCACGGGACTGCCCGTCGCCGTGTTCGCCGGAGAGCGAGCCGCCATATTGAATAACAAGGTCGGCGGCCTGGTTCATGAATTTGCGGAAAGCTGCGATGCCGGGTGCGCTCTGGTAATCGAAATTGATGCGGGTGTGGACGCAAGCATGGCCGAAGTGGCCATAAAACGCTCCGCTATAGTTGAATTCTGCCATCAATTTGCGCAGGTCACGCAGGTAGCGGCCGAGCTGGTCGGGACGAACGGCGGAGTCTTCCCACCCTTCCCAGTTCAGAGGCTCGCCGGTGACGTGCGAAAGCACGCCGACGCTGGATTCGCGGACGATCCAGATGTGCTTTGCCTCTTCCGGGGTGCACAGCCGCATGTTGGGTGCGATGGCAGAGCGGGAGAGGGTATCCATCAGGCCTCGAGCCTGGGCTTCGGCATCGTCGCGGGTCTGGGCGCCGAATTCGGCGAGCAGCCAGCCGTTGCCTGCTGGCAGCAGCGCGAGGCCTTCCTGGTTGATGCCGCGGCGGCGCGTGCTTTCCACCAGCAGTTCGTCGATACCCTCCAGGCCAATCGGCTTATGGGCCATGATTTCGGGGACCGCATCGGCACCGAGAAAAATGTCGGGATAGGCGATCACAAGCAGCACGCGCTCCGGCGGGCTCTCGACCAGGCGGCACGCCGCTTCAAGGAGCGTGACGCAGGTACCTTCCGATCCGACCAGTGCACGGGCAACGTGAAAGCCGTTCTCCGGCAGCAAATGATTCAGGTTGTACCCGGAGACACGGCGCGGGATATCGGGAAAGCGCTCACGGACGAGAGCGCCATAAGTGTCAGCGAGGTTCTTGAGCCCGGCGTAGATCTCGCCCCGACGCCCGCCCCCGCGGATGATGGCTTCGAGCTCCGCTGGGCTAGTTTCGCCCACGTGGAGGCGAAGGCCGTCATACGTGAGGATATCCAGGCTCTCGATGTTGTCGTCGGTCTTGCCCGCCATCACCGAATGCACACCGCAGGAATTGTTGCCGATCATGCCGCCCAAGGTGCAGCGGCTGTGGGTGGCCGGATCTGGGGCAAAGGTCAGATGATGCTTTTCGGCGGCGTTGCGGAGGTGATCGAGGATAACGCCGGGCTGGACGCGGGCAATTTTGCGGCCGGGATCGATTTCGAGGATCGACGCCATGTACTTCGAAAAATCGAGGACCACGGCGACGTTGCAGCATTGGCCTGCGAGCGAAGTGCCTCCGCCCCGAGAAAGGACGGGGGCACCAAATTCGCGGCAGGCGGCGATCGCAGCGATGACATCTTCGTTCGAACGCGGAAGCACGACGCCGATCGGAACCTGACGATAGCTGGAGCCGTCAGTCGCGTAGAGAGCACGCGCGGAGTCATCGAAGCGGACTTCACCCTCGACGCGCGAGCGCAAGACCTTAGCGAGGGCATCCGCATCGACACGCGCATGCTTCGCGGCATCGGAGCGAGCGGCAAAGTCCGCGTTATTTAGAACGGGCAGCTTGTCGGTAGTAGACATTGCGTATCGCCGGACACCATGTTCAAGGAAAACGCTTCCAAGGGCAAGGGAGGGATTCATAAGGCTTGCACCGGGCAAGTTCCCGGCAGAAAAAAAAGCTTAAACCGCGAAGGACGCGAAGATCGCTCAAAGGTCACGAAGAACAAGCTCGGCCGCGCCAGCCACCCAATCGTGCCAGAGAAACTGAACGCGTTCGTGGGCTATAATCCCGCGACCCTGTGGGGCGTTCCGGTAGGGGAAGTCTATTTATGCGACGTATTGCGCAGTGCGGGTATGTAGTGCTCTGCTTCTTTCTTCTGCCTTCGGGAATGGCAGCGACACCCCAGGCAACGTCCAATCCTGGCCACTCAACGAAGAAAGCACCCTCATCAAGAAATAGCGCGGACGATCAAAGCGACGACAACAACGGCCAGCAGGGCCCCGGACCGTCAGCGTATGGTATTCCGGAAGATCCCCCAGAAGATGAGTTGGCTCCCGCAGCCGTGCAATTGGACGTCTCGAAGAGCTCACCTTTGATCCAGACCCTCTACCAAGCCACCCGCGAGACGAAAGAGCAGCCGATCCTCGATCGTTTGGAAGAAGCCAAGAAACTGATCGCCAGCGGAGCGGACCTCAAGGCGACCGACGACCGGGGCCGCACAGCGCTACATTGGACGGTTTTCGGCTCCAGCTACGCCACCAAGCCCAAGGTTCTGGTGGAGTACGAGGAAGTCGCGGATGAATTAATCAAAGGCGGCGTCGAGATTAATAAAGAAGACATGTACCAGGACACGGCGCTTGATTACCTGCTCTACGCACCGACCTTCGAAATTCAGACCTTGCTGGTCGAAAACGGCGCTACCAGCGGATTCCTGGCTGCGTTCTACCACTATTTCAACCAGGTCTCGAATGGGATTCCGGCCCAGCAAAGCCAGGCCATCGCAATCTCGCGGAAGGCGGACCTCACGCCGGGAGCGACGATGTCGATTCGCTTGCTTGGCCCCGTCTATAGTGACCGTTCGCGAACCGGCGATCCGGTCGAGGCGGTGGTTACGTATCCGGTGTGCAAGAACGGGGAGCAAGTCGCCTGCAATCCGGGAGAACTCCTGGTGCCGCCGGGGACGAGAGTGAATGGGACCGTACTTTTTGCGGCTAAGGCTCCGGACAAATATTCGCGGCCGCGGCTCGTGCTCGATTTTTCGAACATCATGCACAAGGGCGGACAAAAAACTCCGCTGTATGCCCGCGTGCTGGACATCGACAATGCGCGTGAAACGGTGCGCAACAACGAGATACTCGGCATCGTACAGCCGCACGCCTCGACAAAGGTTTCATTGGCGATGGCCGCCGTCAGCGCAAGCAATCCGATTGCGGGATACACGATTAAAGGTGTACAGACGGTTTACGGATTGTCGATCCGGCGCGAAGTTTTGTTTCCCGCCGGTACCGATATGCAGGTCCAGGTGGTACGCGCCTCGATGCTGCGCGAGAAAGAACAGTGGCCAGGCTGGCCCCGGCTTGAATCAACTCCGGAACTGACGCAACTGGTCGTGTCGGCTCCTATGCGCTCCTACACCAAGGATAATGTTCTCTCCGACCCGACCAATCTGATGTTTCTGGGGACGCAGCAGCAATTGGTATCGGCTTTTGGGGAGTCGGGATGGATTGAAGCGGGCAACCTCGGATTAAAGAGCGCAGCCATGGTCGCGCAGGCGACGGTGCGGCAAACAGGCGTGAAGAATGCGCCAGTATCTTCGCTCTACGTGCAAGGGCGTTTGCCTGATCTGGTGTTTCAGAAATCTCTAGACACCTTCGCCAAGCGCCATCACATTCGAATCTGGAAGCTGAGCTCGAGCTATCAAGGGCAGGAAGTCTGGGTGGGCGCCGCCACGCACGACATCGCGACCGAAAATTCGCGCGCGTACACGAAGTGGACGCACCGCATCGATCCACACATTGATCGCGAACGGGACTGGGTGGAGACCGATCTGCTGTTTTCCGGGACGGCGACCGGCTATCTCGATATCGACCGCCCGAATGCGCCGAAGAAACTATCCAATGCCACCGGGGACGACATCGTGACGGATGGGAAGATGACCGTGGTCAAACTGGGTCCGGCTCGACCGCTGCCGGCGCCAGGATCGGTGCCCTCGCTCGCCACCCGTCCGCAAATCGCTCCGACCCAATGATCCGGTGAGGACGCCGTAAAAAACGAAAGGCACGCGAGAAGCGTGCCTTTTTTATCCGAATCTCTTGAGAATCGCCGGGTTGCTCACCGCCACACACGCGTGGCGTAATCTCCCATACTCAAACCCAGCAGCAGGAACAAAAAGAAGATCGCGCTCACGATGACCAGCGGCACCAGCTTTTCGTTCGTGTACTTCACGTGCATGAAGAAAAGGACGACCAATGTGGCCTTGATAGTGGCGATGGTGAGCGCCACGACGGTGTTCAGCGGCCCCAGATCGATGAAGGCTGCGCCCACGGTGAGCCCGGTAAAGACCAGGAGAATAAGCCAGATCGCGACGGATGAGCCGACCGACGAAATGTGATCGTGAGTCGCTTCTGCTTCGTTTGGAAAATGATTCGCCATGGCCTTCCTCACTTATGACGGTCGATCAAATAAATCAACGGGAACAGATAAATCCACACGATGTCGACAAAGTGCCAATACAAGCCCGAGTTTTCGATCGGGGTGTAGTATTCGGCGCCGTATTTGCCGCGCCACGCCATCCATGCCAGGTAAGCAAAAATGCCCACGCCAATGATCATGTGGAGGGCGTGCATGCCGGTCATCGCGAAATAGAGCGAGAAATACATCTGGGTATGAGCCTGGCTGGCAGGAACGCCCGGATGATCAATCAGGTCACCATCGAAGTGGAACGACGGACCCGGGATATGGTGCTCGACATATTTGTCGTGGTACTCGTAGCCTTTGATCCCGAGGAAGACCAGCCCCAGAAAGATCGTGAGCAGCAACCAGGCGACGAGAGCTTTCCGCTTCCCCAGTTGAGCGGCGCGAACTGCCAGCACAACGGTGAGAGACGAGCAGATCAGGACCGCAGTGTTGACGGCACCGGGTAGAATCGCAATGCTTTTGCTGGCAGCAGCAAAATCGGCGGGATATTTGAAGCGATAGACCAGGTAGGCGCAGAACATGCCGCCGAAAAACATAACTTCCTGCGCGAGGAACACCCACATGCCCAGGCTGGCGGCATTTCTCTGCTGCGCCTCGGTGGAGAAGTGATGCAGGAGGGCCGGATTGTCGTGGGCGTGGTTTTCAGCCACGGCAGTTGAACTAGTGTGCAACGGGGACCTCCTCCGGTTCGGGGATCTCGTCGTAGTTATAAGCTTCCCAGGTTACGACCGGTTGATTCTCGAAGTTGAACTCGGGCGGCGGCGAGGTGGTCTGCCACTCCAGCCCGGCAGCGCCCCACGGATTGGCAGGAGCGATCGCGCCGTAGCGCAGGGACCAGAGGAAGTAAACCATCGGCAACAGGTAGCCCACTGCCAGGATCGTCGCGCCAGCAGTCGACAGCACATTGAGAATCTGGAACTCGGGCGGGTAGGCATGATAGCGCCGCGGCATTCCCATGTAGCCCAGCACGAATTGCGGGAAGAACGTCAGGTTGAATCCGACAAACACCAGGAGGGCGGCCAATTTCCCCCAGCCTTCGGGATACATGCGGCCGGAGATCTTGGGCCACCAGAAATGCATGCCGGCCAGATAAGCCACCACCATGCCACCGACCATCACGTAATGGAAGTGAGCGACCACGAAGTATGTATCGGTGACGTGGACATCGATGCCCAGCGATGCCAGGAACAATCCGGTCAGCCCGCCGATGGTGAACAGGCCGATGAAGGCGAAGGCGTAGAGCATCGGAGTCTGATAGGTGATCGACCCCTTATACATGGTCGCCGTCCAGTTAAAGACCTTGATTGCAGACGGGACGCCCACGAAGTAGGTCAGGAGCGAGAAGACGAGCGCCGCATAGAGCGAGATGCCGGCCACGAACATGTGGTGCGCCCAGACCAGGAAGCCGATGACGGCGATGCCGAGCACCGCCAGCGCCATCGCCTTGTACCCGAAGATCCGCTTGCGGGAGAAGCAGCAGACGATCTCGGAGACGATGCCCATGCCCGGAAGAATCATGATGTAGACGGCCGGGTGCGAATAGAACCAGAACAGGTGCTGGAAGAGGAGAGGGTCGCCGCCCAGCGCAGGATTGAAGATCCCGAGGTGCAAGAGGCGCTCAAGGGCAACCAGAACGATGGCGATCGCGACCACCGGGGTGCCGAGGATCTGGATAATGCTGGTCGCGTAGTGCGCCCAAACGAACAGGGGCAAGCGATTCCAGGTCATCCCTGGTGCGCGCATGCGGTGGATGGTGACGATGAAGTTGAGGCCGGTCAGAATCGATGAGAATCCCGCCACGAAGGCCGCCAGCGCCGCACTGATGACGTTGGTGTTGAGAAACTCCGTGCTCAGCGGGGTGTAAAAAGTCCAACCGGTATCCACGCCACCGGCCAGAATCGTGTAAATCATCAGCGTGCCGCCGACCATGTACAGATACCAGCTCAGCAGGTTAATGCGTGGAAACGCGAGATCCTTTGCGCCGATCATCAGCGGGATGAGAAAGTTGCCCAACACTGCCGGTACGGCGGGAATGAGGAAGAAGAAGATCATCACCAGGCCGTGCATGGTGAAGAGCTTGTTGTAAACATCGGCCTGGACGAGATCTCCCGCCGGAGTCAGGAGTTCGAGGCGAATCAGGAGCGCGAAGAAGCCGCCAATGAAAAAGAAAAACGTGATCGAGATCAAGTACAGGAGCGCGATGCGCTTGTGGTCCACGGTGAGGAGCCACGACTTGAGCCCATATTTCGCGTTCAGATAACTTTCGCGTTCGCCACTAACGACTGCTGCGGTTGCCATAACTCTTCACCCTATTCCCATCCCAATTACGGTTGCCGGGTAATGGCGGCGACCGTGCCCTGCGCCGCCTGCGGCTGGTTGAGCGACTTCACATACGCCACCAGCGCGTTCAATTGTTCGTCCGAGACTTGGCCCTGGAAGGTAGGCATCACGGGCTTAAAGCCTCTTACGACCTTCGCGGCCGGTTCGAGAATCGACTCGCGAACATAATTTTCGTCGGCGGTCACGGTGCGGCCATCCTCGAGCAACACGGGCTGGCCAAAAACGCCCGCCAGTGCGGGGCCACGACCTTGCGTGTCGGAGCGATGGCAGGTTACGCATCCCAGCTCGGAGAACAGTTTTTCACCGGTCACCGCCAGCGGCTGGCTTCCACTGCCCGACATCCATGCCATGTAATCGCGATCCTCCATCACCACGATCGAGCCGATCATGCCGGAATGCTGGGTCCCGCAATACTCCGCACAGAACAAGTGATAGGTTCCCGGCTTGGTAGCGTGAAACCACATGGTGGTGTAACGGCCGGGCAACACATCCTGCTTGATGCGGAAGGCCGGAATGTAAAAGCTGTGAATCACGTCCTGCGAAGTCATGATCAGTTTCACGTCGCGACCGAGGGGCACGTGCAGCTCATTGATCTCGCGCTGGCCTTCCATATGCTCCAGTTTCCACATCCATTGCTTGGCGACGACGTAGACTTCGGCGGTGTTTTGGGGCGGGGTGCGCTCGCGGAAATAGATGACGGCGCCCCAAACGAAGTAAATGAGCATCACGCCGAACGGAATCACGGACCAGGTCAGCTCGAGCAGAGTGGAGCCTTCGATCTGCTCGGCATGTCGCCCTTTGCGCTTGCGGAACTTCACCGCAAAGATGGTGACCCCGGCAAAGATCAGGCCGGTCATGGCGAACGTGACCAGCAACATGAAAATGTAGAGCTCGTCGACGTGCCCGGACATCTTGGAAGCACTGTCCGGCCAAAGTGGCATGTGTTGAAACATAATTACCTGACCCGTTCCGCTCCTTGAGCTTCGTGAACCGGATTTCTCTTCACCATGAAGAAGAAAAGCGCGCCCAGGCACAGCATGGTTGCGATGCTCGCAAGCCGGAGAATGTGCATGATGGTGGCGCTGTACTTACCCTTTGTCGGATCGTAGTGATAGCAGTACAGCAGCAACTCATCCGCGAGATTGCCGATCTTGTTTTGCGACGCCGAGATCAAACCAAGCCGCAAATCTTTGGGCGCAAACTCAATGCCGTAGTAGTATTGCGAAATTTTGCCTTGCGGGGTAAGCAGCAGGATCGCGGTGGAGTGGGCGAACTGCTGGGTTTGCGGGTCGTACTGGTACTGGAATCCGGCGGCATCGGTGGCGGCCTTGATGGCTTCGGGCTGGCCAACCAGGAAGTGCCAGCCTTGCTCGGCGCCCGGACGCTTATAACGACGCAGGAACTCTCCCTTTTTTTTGGCCGCCGCTTCGGGCGTGTCTCTGGGATCGAAGCTGATGGTAACGACGTCGAACTCTTTTCCAATATCAAACTTCAGCACCCGTAGTGCGCTCTCGAGACCGCTCAGTTCTTCACCGCAGAGCATGGGGCAACTGTAGTAGACGAAGTTCATGATCAACGGCTTACTGCCAAAGTAGTCCCCAAGGTGCACTTTGCGGCCGAGATCATCGGTGAACTCGATATTTCCCGGCACGATCTGATTCAAGTTCTGCTTGATCCCAACGTTCTTGAGCCCGGGCGGGCGCAGGGTGGCAGGCGGCGACATAATGCCCTGGTTCGTGCCCTGGCCCGCCGCGCTCGCGGCCACCAGACACAAACCCAACAGCAGAACTGGAACCGAATTCAACGTCCACTTCGAGATGCGCACTGCGTATTCCTTTCCGGCTTGCCCATGACGGCACCGGCCGGAGCGGTTAATTCCCTGGAGCAGCCGCGCTTTTGGCGGCAGGCTTTGCGGGTTCCTTTTTCGCTGGAGCGGCAGCGGCGTTCGAGTTGCCCTCTTGTCGGACGGGCAACCCACGTTGAGCGATCAAGTCCATCGCGCGGTCGATCGGGATGCGCACCACGCCAGCATCTTTGTCGACCCAGCCATACGTGAGCAGCGTGTCGTTCTGCTTTTGAATGTACCCGGTGAACTGGGTACGCTCGTCGGTTTCAAGGCGCGGTTGCGGAAAGGCCAGTGTGTCTTCGGGTGTGACGATGCGGGTATCACCCTTCGATGGAATCATCGGGTTGACGGTGCCGACTTGATGGGTACGTTCGTAGCGGTCGAGAAAGTTGTACATGCCGGTGACCACCAGATAGATCGCGATCACGACCACGGCGAGGCCCACCAGGAAGTACATGACCCCGCCGGGGCTGAGATCTTCACGCTCGAAATCATTGTGATCGAGGCCTTGCGGTTGGTTGGTCAATTCCTCAGTCATGCTCCGGCTCCAAGGCAGATTGCGCGGTCGCGTCATAGGCGGGGATGAGCGGGCGCTGGTTGAGGTTGTAGCAAAAGAAAGCGACGAAAAGGCCACCGATGGCGAACGGGAGCACGAGGTAAGAGACCAGATCCATCATGGTCCCGGGGAAGTTCGTCGAGAAGCTTGGCGCAATGTGCCAGAACAGGTCGATGTAGCGGACGATCAGCATCCATCCAGCAAGCCAGACCAGCGTGCGGATGTCCCGCTTAAACGGGCGCGACAGCAAGATAAAGAACGGAACAAAGAAGTGGAAGATCACAATGAAGAGGCCGACGAATTGCCAGCCGCCATGCAGTCTCCGGAAGTACCAAGTGATTTCTTCCGGCAGGTTGCCGGCCCAGATGATCAGCCACTGGGAAAACGAAAAGTAGGCCCAGACCATGGTGAAGGCCAGCAGATACTTGCCGTGATCGTGCACGTAACTCGGCCGCAACAGGATCGACATTGGGCGGTAGTTGTAGAGAATGCGCTCGATGATGATGGTGAAGCAGATCGCGGCGATCAGTTCGCCGGCAACAAAGATCAGGCCGTAGATCGTCGAGAACCACGACGGGTCCAGCGACATGACCCAATCGATGGCCGCAAACGAAATCGCAAACGCGTAAAGGATGAGGCCGGGCGCTGCCAGGCGCTTGAAGCGCGCGCTCATATCGCGCACCGGCGGCTGATCCAGTTCCCTGGACCAGCGCGAAAACAACATAGTCATGCCGCCCCAGATTGCGAAGTAGAGGGCGGCCCGGACACAGAATCCGGGGAGGTTGAGGTAATCGTGCAGAATGAACGAGTGCTCGTGGAGGTGGTGGCGGATGGCCGTATCGGCGATGCTGTCAAGCGGGATCGCCCATGGGTAGAGAAACTTCGTCGCCAGCGCAATCGGGATGAACAGAGCCGCCATCAGAGGCCAGCAGCGTGCCGCCGCCAGCAAAATGCCGCGCACACTCGTGCCCCATCCGCCGCCGGTCATGTAATTGATCATCAGGATGGCAAGCGAGCCGAGCGCAACGCCGAGCCAATCCATGTAAGAGATGAGATAGCCGCGGAAGAACGACACCGGACTGGAGAAGGCCACGACCAGCGAGATGACGCCGAAGATCGCGGCGACGATCAGCGCCTTCATCTGGAGGCTCTTGATGACCGGGGGCGTCGTGAGGTCGAGCCGGGTTGTGCTGGCTGTGCTCATTTCGCCTCCTGTTTTTCCGGCACTGCGGGAGCCGCGCGGTAATAGATTTCAATCGTTTCATTGGGCGCGGGGTTCACCCGCGGCAGGGTTGCTCCCGATCCTGGCTCAAGCAGCGCCGGGGCTTTCGATGGCACTTGCTGGCCGGCAGGAATATCGGCGCGAGTCGCGTTCTGGCTCAGTTGCAGCGCACGAATATAAGCCGCGATCAGCCAGCGATCGCGCGGTTGAACTTGCGCCGAGTAGTCAAGCATGATTCCGAAGCCATTGGTCATCACGTCGTAGAAGTAGCCGATGGGCGCTTTCTGCAAGCGCTCGATGTGGTAGGAAGGCGGCTTGCGCGAGAAACCGCGCTGCGGAATGAAGCCGTTGCCGTCTCCCAGACGGGAGTGGCAGGGCGCACAGTAAATGTTGAACTGCTGCTGCCCTCGGTCCATATCGGCGCGAGTTATCGCGAAGGGCATGTAGTCCCCGTCATTGCCGCCGATCTTGCCGGTATAGAAGTAGGTATCCGCGCGCAGTTCTCCGCGCGCCACAGTTCCTTCCACCAATGGACGCGCCGCTCGCTCATCACTGAAGAAATCGCTTTTAGCCAGCGGGTTGTAACGCGGCTGCACGTGCATATCGAGGCGGCAGCCTGCGGTCACGAGTACAGCCAGCAACAATCCAGCCAACGGAGACCTGGGAACGAATTTTCGGAGGTTCGGCATGACTTAGCTGGGAACCTCCGAGATCGATCGCGGCGCCAGTGCTTCGAGGAATTGGCGCGTGCCCGCGGCGTCATACTTCGGGTCACTGGAGAACACGATCAGAAAAAAACGGTCCTTGCTGGCGGTCGCGAAACGTTCCACGTTAAAGACAGGGTGATACGGCATGGGCAATCCATTGAGGGCCAGCATGCCGAAGACGGCCGAGATGCCACCGAACAAAATGGTGAGTTCGAAGGTGATGATGATGAACGAGGGCCACGAGTGATACGGGCGGCCGCCGATGTTGATCGGGTAGTTGATGACGGCGACCCAGTATTGCAGGCAGTAGCCGGTCAGGCCGCCGATGATGGCGCCGATCAGGGTCACCAGAGCAACCCCGTTCTTGTGAAAGCCGATCGCCTCCGCTACTTCCTCGAGAGGATAGGGAGAGTAGGCGTCGATCTTCCGATATCCGGCATCGTAGGTGCGACGCGAGGCGGTAATCAGTTCCTTCGCGGTCGCGAACTCAGCCATCATTCCGTAGATCGGATTCGTATTCATTATTCGTGCTTCACCTCCGCCTCGGGCAGAAGCGTGCGCAATTCGAAGATTGAGATCATGGGCAGAATGCGCACAAACAAGAACATGGCGGCCATGAACATACCGAGCGTTCCGATGTAAGTCATCCAGTCCCACTTGGTGGGGTAATACATGCCCCACGAGGAGGTCAGGAAGTCGCGCGAGAGGCTGAGCACGATAATGACGAAGCGCTCCAGCCACATGCCGGTGAGGATGACGAAGGAGATCAGGAACAGCCAGACCGGATGCGTCCGCATCTTGCGGAACCAGAGCAGCTGCGGAATAAAGATGTTGCACAGCAGCAGCATCCAGTACCAGAAGGCGTAGGGGCCGTGCAGCCGGTTCCAGAGCAGAGCCGCATCATAGCGGTTGCCGCCGTACCAACCCATGAACGCCTCGATCGCGTAGCCGTAAGCAACGATCCATCCAGTCGCGAGCATGACTTTCGCCGAGTTCTGCAGATGCCGCTCGGTAATGAAATCTTCCAGGCCGTAAATTTTGCGGATCGGGATGGCCAGCATCAGCACCATGGCGAAACCCGAGTAAATCGCGCCGGCGACGAAGTAGGGCGGGAAGATCGTGGTGTGCCAGCCGGGAACGATCGAAACTGCGAAGTCGAAGCTCACGACCGTGTGCACAGAGAGCACGAGGGGCGTTGCCAGACCGGCCAACAGGAGATACGCCGTCTCGTAGCGGTGCCAATGCCGCGCTGAACCGCGCCAGCCCATCGCCAGCATGCCGTAGATCATCCGCGTGTATTTATTCTGGGCGCGGTCGCGGAGCGTACCGAGGTCGGGGATGAGCCCGATGAACCAGAACAGCAGCGAGATCGTGAAGTAGGTCGAGACCGCGAACACGTCCCACAACAGCGGACTGCGGAACTGTGGCCAGTAATTCATGGTGTTCGGGTAGGGGAACATCCAGTACGCGAGCCACGGGCGGCCAGTGTGGATCAGGGGGAATAAGCCGGCGCAAGCCACGGCGAACAGGGTCATCGCTTCGGCGAAGCGGTTGATCGAATTGCGCCAGGACTGCCGCAGGAGAAGCAAAATGGCGGAGATGAGCGTGCCCGCGTGGCCGATGCCGATCCACCAGACGAAGTTGACGATTGCGAAGCCCCAGCCGATGGGGATGTTGATGCCCCAAATGCCCGTGCCTTTGAAGAACAGGTAGGTCACGGCAACCAGCAGCATCTGCACGATCATGAAAGAAACAAAAAAGCCAGCCACCCAACCCAGCGAGGTTGGGCGGGTGAGCACGATCGACGCGATCTTGTCGGTGATCGTAGCGAACGTATGGCCGGGCTCAATGACGGGAGCCCGCTTGTCCGCAACTGCGATTTCGTCGAGTTGATTGGCCATGACTTAACTAACGCTCCGCTACGCTTCCAGTTCTGGGTTCGGATTGCGAATTTCCGCGAGATACGTGGTGCGCGGCCGCGTGTTCAAATCGGCCAGCAAGCCGTAATTGCGATCATGCGCTTTCAGTTTCGCGACCCGGCTATTCGGGTCATTGATGTTGCCAAAAATGATGGCTCCGGCCGGGCAGGACTGCTGGCACGCGGTCTGGAACGCCCCATCCTCGAGGTGGAAGGGACGATTCTCACGCACCGCCGCGGTTTCAGCATCAATGCGATTCTCTGCGATGCGCTGAATGCAGTACGTGCACTTCTCCATCACGCCGCGGCTGCGCACGGTGACGTCGGGATTGCGCATCAGCTTGTACTGTGGCGTCTCCCAGTCCTGAAAGAGAAGGAAGTTGAAGCGGCGCACCTTGTACGGGCAGTTGTTCGAGCAGTAGCGCGTCCCGATGCAGCGGTTGTAGACCATATCGTTCAGGCCTTCGCTGCTGTGGACGGTGGCCCCGACCGGGCAAACCAGCTCGCAGGGCGCGTTCTCGCATTGCATACAAGGAACCGGCTGGAAGTACGCCTTCGGATTGTCGCGGTCGCCCTGGTAGTACGCGTCGACGCGGATCCAGTGCATGTGCCGGCCCTTCACTACCTGCTCTTTGCCGACAACGGCGATGTTATTTTCCGAAACGCAGGCGACGATGCAGTTGTTACAACCGACGCAGGCGTTCATGTCGATCGCCATGCCCCACGCGTCGGGCGACTTGTTGTAATCGTAGCCTGGATAGAGGGTGAGCTCTTTCGGCGGCTCGTCCTCTTTCGCAAAGCGCGGCTCTTTGCGATATTCCTCGAGCGTCGTCTCGCGAACCAGCGGACGGTGCTCGCCGTCGGGCACATCCATCGTCTGGTAGCCCTGCGTCGAGGCCAGTTGATAGTGGCCGTGAATCCTGGTGAGCTTGCCTCCGGGAGCAATCCAAAGCGCATCCGCGGTGCGCAGCCCGTAGGCATCAAAACCTTGCGCCGTGCCGACGCGGCCCGCCTGCGTCCGCCCGTACCCTAGATGGACAGTGACGGCGTGATCGGGATGTCCTGCCTGAATCCAGACAGCGCCATCGACCTTACGGCCGCCCAGTTCCAACGTAACCACATCCATGCTGGCGAGGCCTTCGCGTTCCGCCATCTTCGGGCCGACGAGCACGGCGTTATCCCAAGTGAGCTTTGACATCGGCTTGGGCAACTCCTGCAGCCAGCCGTTGTTGGCAAACTGGCCGTCGTAGATGGAAGGATCGCGGCGGAAGTTGATCTCAAGACCGGCATCCAGGGCTGCCGGGGCCGGCAGGGAAGCCAACTTCAATCCAACGGCCTTCGGCGCGAACGCAGAACCCTCGATGAAGCCATCATGCAGCGATTTGCGCCACCAAGCATCGAAATCGGCGCCCGTGTGCTGCTTCTGCCAGTAGGCGCGCAACAATTCGTATCCGGAAGCATCCGAAACGCCAGTAAGCGTCGAAAGTATTTCGTGCACGCTCTTGCCTGAATAAAGCGGTGCAATCAGGGGCTGCACCAGGCTGATGGTGCCGTCGTAGGCACGCGCGTCGCTCCACGATTCCAGGTAGTGCGCCTCGTTCACATTCCACTGGCACAATTGCGCGGTCTCGTTCCGGTAAAGACCGAGATAAACGCGCATGCTGATGTTGGTCTTAAGCAGGGCATCGGCAAAGCCAAGATCGGCGGGCGCGTCGTAGGCGGGATTGCCTCCGAGAATCACCAAAAGGTCGACCCTGCCGGCTTGCATATCGCCCACCAGTTCGCGCAGGGATTCGGTCTGGTTGATGGGGTTTGCATTGACGGTTTCGGTGTAGACGACGGTCTTGCCCACATTGCCGAGCGACGCATTGATTGCATGCGCAAGCGCATGGACGGCAGGCGGCTGATGATCGCCGGCAAGCACTACACTCGACCCCTTATGCGCCTGCAGATCCGCGACAACGGCCTGCAGAAACTTCGCCTGCTCGCCGGACGGAGCAGCCCCGGCAGCGTGCGCTCCCAGCGCGCCCGCAAGGGCACGGGCAAACCCGTCAACCTCCCCGCCGCGGAGCGGCAGGCGGTGGTCCGCCTTGGCGCCGGTCGACGAAGGATTGCTTTCGATCACATACAGGCGGCTCATCGGCGCATCGGGATTGCGCTTTTTCGCGTAATCGCGAATGTAACGAACATTGCCGGGATAGCCGCCGGAAAGGAAATCGGCATCCAGCGAGACAATCACGTCGGCATTTTCAAGACGATACTGGGTCTCCACCGGCTCGCCGAATGCCAGCTTCGCGCCTTCCAGAACGTTGTCGCGATTCACCGGCTCGTACGCGTGCCACTTGGCCTGCGGATACATGGCGAGGAAGGCCTTCATCTGGTCGTGCAGGGTGGGCGAGGAGATGGTCTGGGTCAGAATGCGGATGCCGGCGCCGCCCATGCTCTTCTGCACCGCCAGCGGGCCCTTGATGTGGCCAACAAAATTGGCCCACGAGTCCATGTCGGCCATGCGCCGCATCGATTGCATGCGATCCGGATCGTAGAGTCCGAGAATTGAAGCCTGCGCAAAGACGTCGGTACCGCCGAGACTGGCTGGGTGAAGATTGTTGCCCTCTATTTTTGTAGGCCGGCCGAGATGGCTTTCCACCAGCAGCGGATTGGCGTATCCGCTCAGCGTAAAAGCGGTGGCGTAATACTGGGGGCGTCCCGGAATCAGCTGCTCGGGCTGACGCACATAGGGAACGATTTCCTGAAGGGGCAACTTAGTGCACCCGGTCATGCCGGCCATCGCGAGCGACGCGCTCATCAACTGCAGGAAGCCGCGGCGGGAAACCGAATCCAGCCACTCCGAGGCGCCCTTCGGGAACTCGCGATGCATCATCTCCTGGAACTCGGGTGAGCCGGCGAGTTCCTCGAGGCTGCGCCAGTATTCCGGACCCTGGACGGTGGCGAGCTTTTCTTCGACGGCGGCGCGCTCCAGCCGCTTGCTGGGACAGACGTCTTCCCGTTTCGTCTTTCGTTTTTCGTCTTCGATCTTCATGGCCAGCGGCCTTCACTCCCCCACTTGATTCTTGGACCCCTAACGACCCCTATCGATGACAGGTATTGCAGCTCGTGATGTCTTGCACGGTCCGCAGTTCGTATTTCTTGACCAGAGCCGCCCCCAGCGAGTCCTGGTCGGCAAAGCTTGTGCCATCCACCACCACCGGCGCGCTCGACGTGGGCTGCTGATAGACCATGTTGAACACCTGGTCGCGCGGCCGCAGGTACTTCTCGGGATTGCGATGGCAGTTCAAGCACCACTCCATCTGCAGCGAGTTTTCCTGGTAGGTCAGCGGCATCTTGTCGATCGGGCCATGGCAGGTGTTGCAGCCGACGCCCTTGGTGACGTGAATGCTGTGATTGAAATAGACGAAGTCCGGCAGTTGATTGACCCGGGTCCACTGCAGGGACTCGCCGGTGCGATAGCTGGCGCGCACGGGCTCCAGAAGCTGGGCATTCGTCCAGATCTGCGAATGACAGTTCATGCAGGTCTTGGTGGGCGGAATCCCGGCGAAACTCGAGCGCTCGACCGAGGTATGGCAGTAGCGGCAGTCAATGCCTAAGCCCGTCACGTGGTGCTGATGGCTGAAGGGCACCGGCTGCGACTTGTGTATGCCTGCGTTGGTGACGTAAGGCGAGCCCTGAATCTGAAACAGGACCCAGCCCAAGCCCGCCGCCAGGAAGACCGCGCCGAAGATGGAAGCACGCGCAAGCGCGTTACTGCTGCGATGGAAAATCTGCATCGATGCTAACTTTCATCCAGTTGGGATCGAAAGTGATTCGCCCAGAGTATCGCAATTGCAAGTTCTCAAGTCACAGATGGTTGTGATGCTGCGCACGAAAACTGGTGATTATAGCAGCAGGGAACAGTTTCCATGCCACCTTAGTTTGGAGAGTTTGAAAAAAACTGACGATTGCGTAACGAGAAAAAACGCTGTTTCATTTTTCAACAAAATTGCCCGCTGGCCGTCGATGCGGAGTCAGAGAGCAAAACAAAATTTTCCAATAGGCAGCTGTGACGGTCCCCAAAAAACGAAAGGAAGCAGTCAATCTTCCCGGATCAGCGCAAATTCATGACGAGAAGTTTCAGTTCCGTCATGTCTTCGATTGCGTAACGCAGCCCTTCGCGCCCCAACCCCGAGTCTTTAATTCCGCCGTAAGGCATGTGATCGATGCGGAACGACGGCACGTCCCCGGCGAGAAGTCCACCGACCTCAAGTTCTTCATACGCCTGGAAGATCAATTTAGCATCGCGCGTAAAGAGGCCTGCCTGCAATCCATAGGGAGATTGGTTCACTTCGCGCAGAGCGGCATCGAAATCGTTGTAGGGTTCAACCGTCACCACAGGAGCAAATACTTCCTGGCAGTTGACCTTCATGTCGGGCTTGGTGCCCGTGAGGACGGTGGGTTCGAAATTCCATCCGTGGCGGCGACCTCCGCAGAGTAGCCGCGCGCCTCCGCGGACCGCTTCCTGCACCCAGTCGGCGGCGCGGATCGCGTCGCTCTCGCGGATAAGGGGTCCAACGTCGGTGGACTCATCGAGTGGGTCGCCGGTTTTCAATTTTTGGACACCGTTCAGGAGGAGCTCTGTGAACTTTCCATAGACGGATTGTTCCACCAGAATCCGCTGCACCGAGATGCAGGTCTGGCCCGCGTATCCGAAGCCGCCGGCCACGCAGCGCTCGGCAGCGTAGGCGAGGTCGGCATCGCTGTGCACGATGACTGCCGCGTTGCCTCCCAGTTCGAGCACGACTTTCTTTTTTCCGGCATTGCGCTTCATCTGCCAGCCGACGGCGGCGCTGCCTGTAAAACTCAGCAATTTGATTCGATCATCGGTTACCAGGAGGCTGGCATCCTCGTTGGAGAGCGGAAGCACATTGAAGCCGCCATCCGGCCAGCCGGCCTCCTGAATGGCTTCGGCGAGCAAGATCGAACTGAGCGGCGTTTGCGGCGCGGGCTTGAGCACCATCGAGCACCCGGCGGCAATGGCTGGAGCGACCTTGTGAGCCACTAGGTTTAACGGAAAATTGAATGGGGTAATGCCTGCGACCGGCCCAAGAGGAAAGCGCCGGACAATCCCCCAACGGCCAGCGGTATATTCCTGCCAGTCGAGCGGGAGGTACTCGCCGTAGATGCGAGTACTTTCTTCGGCGGCGATGTTGAAAGTGAAAATCGCGCGGTCCACTTCGAGCCGTGCGGCCTTGATCGGCTTCCCTGCCTCCATCGCCAGGGTTCGCGTGAACTCTTGTTTGCGCTCGCTCATGTTGTGCGCGATGCGCCGCAGCACACGCTGGCGCTCAAAGGCAGGGAGGCGCCGGGTGGTGCCAAAGGCTTTTACGGCCGCGGCGATCGCTGCTTCCGCATGCGCTCGGCCGCCTTGGTAGACGCGGCCGATGACCTGCTGGTCATACGGCGCCTTGACTTCCACCAGGTCGCCCTCTTCGACCCATTTTCCGTCGACGTAGAAACCGTGGGTGGCAACTTCGGTCAGTGTCATATGCGCCATAAGGGTTCTCGACCTCCAAAAGCGGCGAGTTAAGATTATAGGCCGCGCGCCGCCGCTCGTGCATTGGGTTGTAATCCGAAGGCGCCGCATGGAGAAGCATTGCAAAATTTACTCGAAGCCAGCGACGCGGTCCGCAGACAGAAAGTCTCTCCCGTCGAGCTCACCGACGAGTGCCTGCGCCGAATCGAGCGCCTGAATCCGCGTGTAAATGCATTCATCACGGTTACGGAAGAGCTCGCGCGCAATCAAGCTCGCAAGGCGGAGAAGGAAATCCTTTCAGGGGATTGGCGCGGCCCGCTTCATGGCATTCCAATCGGATTAAAAGATTTGATCGACACAGCGGGGGTGAGAACAACCGCAGCCAGCCGCATGCACGCATCGAGAATTCCTGGCGGCAATGCGCGCGTCTGGGAGTTGCTTGAAAGATCCGGAGCGGTGCTGCTCGGGAAACAGAATCTTCACGAATTTGCCTATGGCGGAAGTTCAATGGTCAGCGCTTACGGCGCCGTGCATAATCCCTGGGATGCCGGTGCGATCGCTGGTGGATCGTCGGGTGGCTCGGCCGCTGCGGTCGCGCTCGGGATGGGGTATGCAGCAATCGGCACGGATACCGCTGGTTCGATCCGCGAGCCGGCCGCGTTGTGCGGCGTGGTGGGGATGAAGCCAACCTATGCGCGCGTCAGCGCCGCGGGCATCATTCCTTTATCGCGCTCGCTCGATCATGTCGGACCGATTACGCGAAGCGCGGCCGACGCCGCAGTGGTGCTGGATGCTATCTCCGAAGAAGGACCTGCCGCGCTGCGAGGTCAGGAGAACCAAGGCGGTTCATTGCTCGATGCCACCCAACGCTCTCCGCAAAACCTGCGCGTCGGCATTCCCCGCGATTACTTTTTCACGAGCCTCGATGAGGAAGTAGATTCGGCCTTCCGAAAAGCTCTAGAGTTGATTCAGGCATTGGTCGCGGAGGTCCGCGACATCATCCTCCATCCCGATCCGGATACCGCCTTACAAGGTGCCGAGATGTATGAACTGCATCGCGATTCGCTCGAGCGCTCGGCTCATCTCTATCAGCCGCAGACGTTGCAGCGATTGCGCGCGGTCAGCCAGATCTCCGAGGAGCGGCGCGCCGCAGGGCGACAGGCGCTGGAGGCTGCACGCCGCGAAATTTGCTCAGCTTTCGATCAGTTGGACCTGCTGGTTACGCCGACCACCGTGAGACCTGCGCCGATGATTGCGGATCTGGAAGCGCAACCCGAGCAACTCCGTCCGATGGAAATCGTGCTTTTGCGAAATACGCGGCCCTTCAACGTCTGGGGATTACCGGCAATCTCGGTGCCCTGCGGATTCACCCGGGCGGGTCTGCCGATTGGATTGCAGATCGCGGGCGCGCCCTGGCAAGACGGGTTGGTTCTTCGACTGGCGCATGCCTACGAGCAGGCGACAGAATGGCATCGGAGAGAGCCGGTGCTTTAGCCCTCTTTCGGAGAGGCTACTTCGAAGCGGAGGTCGGCTCTTTCGTCGCTTCGTAGTCCACGGATCGCACGTCATCGGGCACGGTTAACGTGAAATCACAGTTCCCGCCATTCGCGGGGCAGGACAGCGTGCCGCGACGCAGAATTCGGGTCGGCGAGTCATCCGGCAAGCTCATATTCCACTGCAAGCGGTGCACCGCCTCGTCATAGACCCGCATCTTGTCGTCGCCGCCGACAAACTTGATGCTCTCGACTTTCACCTGCTGGTGATCTCCACCCAACAATAAAAAGTACTCCGCGTCGCCGGTCGCCGCCCCCAACTTATTGAGATTGGTGGTCAGGGACCCAGAGAGCGCGGCGCGGTATTTACTGACCGAGGGCTCGACTTTTTCTTTTCCTCCCAATACTTTTGCCAGGCGCTCGGTCGTATCGGAGGAAGGCCGCAAGCCGCTTAGGGCTTCGGAATAGGTCTGAATCGCTTTCTCTTTGTCGCCGCGCTTCTCATAAATCTGGCCGAGGTGATCGCCCACCTCGCCGTGATGACCAAGCTGCCAGGCCGGTAATACGTAACGTTCGGCCTTGTCGTAGTCGCCGCGCGCGAAGTAAACCCAGCCTAGCGTGTCCCAATATGCGATCAGCGAGCGCACCAGCCCCAGATCATTGGCGCTGAGCTGATCGAGCGAGACGTTGCGCAGCGCGGCCGCTGTCGCTGCAACCGCCGACTCCGCATACTGCTGTGCTTTGTCGAGGTGCGCGCCACGCAGCGAGAGCTGATAGGCGATGTTGTTCCACACCAGCGGAGTGGCTGACAGGTTCACCGCGCGATCGAAGGCGGCAAGCGCTTTTTCGTCCTTGCCGAGATTCAGGTAGGTATCGCCGAGACTCACCTGCAGAGTGGCATTTTCCGGATCGAGGGAAACCGCCTTCTCCAACTCGGGCGCGGCGAGATCGTATTTCCGCCATTCGGCGTACATCTGGCCGAGGTTGGATTGCGCGTATTTATCCAGCGGATTGACCTCAAGCTGCTTGCGGAACGCGGCCGCCGAATCTTCGTACTTGCGCTCCTGCCAGTAGGCGCGGCCTAGATTGTTGAAGGCAAATTCGTCATAGGGATTGACCTCCGCCGCCTTCTTGAAGGCCGCGATCGCGTCATCATCCTGACGGCTGGCAAGGTAGGCCAGGCCGAGATTGTTCCACGCGTACTTATGCTTGGGATCTTCATCTACGGCGCGCTTCAACAGCAGGATGGCCAGTGGCAGGTTGCCATTGGCCAGTGCGGCGCGTCCGCTGTCGTTCAACTCGTCGGCTTTCATTCCCGCCGGCGGAGTCGGCGTCCCAGCGACCGTGCTTTCCACCAGAACGTGCTGGACAAGATCGGAATTCACGGCGCGCCGAAACGCGAGGTAATCGCCGGTGCGGCCCGCTGTGAGTTCGCGCTGGCGCATAGTCAAGGTACGCTCGGCGATGAAAGTCGAACCCTCGAGCTTGTAACTCGCCGAATATTCCGCATAGTCGCGCTTCATCGCGAAAGGCAGCGGCGTGCGAACGTCGTACTTCGAGGGGAACGCTATGCGGAGGTGATAGGCGTAGACTCCCGGCGGCCCGAACTGGATCGGCTCCGCGTCGGGTCCAGTGTCATCTTCGTCGGCCTCGACCAGGGTGAATTGCGCCAAGGGTAAATCCAGATCCGATTTCTTCTTGGACCAATCCAGGTAATTCGCTTTGGCAAGATCGTAGGAAAGCTCAAATGGGTGCTTCGTGTCCGCGGGATCCCCGACTTTCAGGTTCGTGATCTCGGCATCGAGGCCTGCCATCCCATTCATGGTCTCGACCATCTTCTGCCACTGCGAGTTTGGAACGCGGCGGAAGATCATGCGCATCAGCAGCTCGGTGTCGCCACGAACGTCGAAGCTCACGTGGGCGGTCAGTTTGCCCAGTTCATCCACCTTGCCGTCGATATCCTGCACCTGACGATTGGGGAATGGGCCGTCCGCGGGCGTCTCTTCCAGGTGGGCTGCACCGCTGGCGGGAATGACCAGCGCCTGCTTCTTGCGAATGTTGTAGGAGAGCAAACGAAACGGCGCGACCTCGGTAGTCGTATCCATCCACACTTCTTCTTTGCCCATCGGAAGAAGGGTGATCACATGATCGAATTGAGCCGGCGAGGGCACATCGGGGTCAAGCTTCCGCGAAGAATTGATCAGCACCGACGACGCGTGAAAGCCTTCCGCCTCGAGCATCGACGCAAGCAGGGTGTGTTTGTCCTTGCAGTCACCGTATTGATTGTGAAATACGTCGGCTGCGGCGTGTGGCTGATAGCGCCCCACTCCAAGCGATAAGCTCACGTAGCGGAAGTTTTTGGCAACGTAATCGTAGAGGACTTCGACTTTCGCGAGGTCGGTTGTCGAGCCCTTTGTGAGTTCGTCCGCCTTGGCCCGCACGTCAGCCGAGGGTTGCCGCCGCTCATGTTCCAACCCTGCGTACCAGCTTCCTACCGCCTCCCAGCTCGTAAACGTCGTCATCTGGATGGCGGGCGCGTCGTCGTCTTTCTTCTTTTTCGACTTCTTCTTGTTCTTGTCGTCATCTTCGCGTTCCAGATGCGACCCCGACCAGTGATACACGCGTCGGCCGTCCGCCTCGGTGATCTTGGGGTCAAGGCCCGGCTTGTTCTTGAGTTTCAGCGAGCGGCCGGTGGGCACGTCGATGTCCAGTTCTTCATCGAGCACGATCCCGTTTTTCTCGAAACTGTAATCGGTCCAGAATTGTCCCGGGGCGAGCGGCGTGTGAATCACCGTGACCAGATCGTATTCCAGTGTCTCTCCCGGTCTTAGCCCCGGCACGGTGATGTGCTTCTGGCGATAGTCGGTGTATACAGGCGCCTCGCGCTCAAGCGGCGCGCTCAGATCCTGCACCGAGTCCGTGGGCGCTGTGACCACGCTGCCATCCTGCTTTCGCACCCGCACATAAGGAATCTCGACGCGCTCGTTGGCCGAGTTGTAACCCACGACCACCTGGCCCCATTGTTCGACCCCGGCCTCACTCTGCACGCGAATCCTGGCGACGACTTCCTTGCGCCCGGTTCCATCGTTCTCGAAACGGTAACGGGTGGTGACCTTCTCCACTACATACGACTCTTGCGAATAATCGTGCTTGGCGGGCGAAGAAGAGTTGGCCTCAGTCTTCGAAGTTGGGCCGGCTGGAGAGGGCGAAGATGGCGATTGCGCCTGGCTGGACGCCAACCGCGGAAAGAAAGCCAGAAGAGAAAGAAGAAGGAGGGCTGACGTACGGCGCATGTGGGTAAGGATTCCTTGGGCGTTTGTATCCTATGCAGCGACAGGGTGCAAGTCTAAGTCGTGGAAGCCGTGTTACCGCGGTGTTCTTGGCGCGGCGAGGATTTCACGAAAGCATGAGCTCAGCCTGGATCGTGCCGTCGTCGAGGTCGGCCTCCATGTGAAAACCAAGTTTCTGGCAGATGGACCGCATTTCGCGATTCTCGGCAAGGATGGTGGAAACGACGCGCCTGATTTTCTCTTCGCGCGCAATGGCGACCAGGCGCCGATAGAGTTCGGTGCCAAGGCCCAGACTCTGATATCGATCATCGACCAGCACCGCCAGTTCCGCTTCGTCCCCGGGGCCATGCAATTTGGTGAGTCGCCCGATGGCAATGATCTCCGGCCCGCCATCTTCCTTTTTCTTCTCGACCACCAGCACCATTTCGCGGTCGTAATCGATGAAGCAAATGCGCGTCAACCGTTCGTGTGCGGTGCGCTGGCTGAGCTTCAGTGGCTGGAAGTAGCGAAGATAGACGGTGCGCTCCGACAATGCCTGGTGCAGTTTCACGAGCAAAGGCTCATCCTCAGGGCGGATGGGCCGCACGGTCACCGGTTCGCCGTTTTTCATCGCTCCGGGCTGGACGTACTGAATCGGGTAAGGGCGGATGGCGAGCGGAGGCAATTGCGATTCGCTCACTTCGGACCCGTAGACGACGATTCGGGCATCAAGCGCGACGATTCGATCTGGTGAAGCCAGCACCGGATTGATATCGACTTCGCGAATCCAGCGCTGTTCCACGATCAGCTGGCTGAAGCGGACGAGAAATTCCTCCAATGCCGCCAGATCGATCGCCCTGCGCCCGCGCACGCCGCGCAACGCAGCGAGAACTTGCGTCTGTTCCATCATGCGGCGAGCCAAAGTGGTATTGAGCGGCGGTAGAGCTAACGCGCGATCGCGAAAGACCTCGACCAGTTGACCGCCAGCGCCGAACAGCAGCACCGGGCCGAACTGCGCGTCCACGCTCGAGCCAACGATCAGCTCGTAGCCTTCGAGGTTCACCATTGGCTGAAGGCTGACGCCCAGAAAATGTCCCTCGCCCGCCCTTTGCCGAACCGATTGCTGGATACCGCGCCATGCGCGGCGCACGCCTTCGGCATCGCGCAGGTTGAGCTGAACGCCGTTCACGTCGGTCTTGTGCGTGATGGTTTCGGAGAACAGCTTTACTACCACCGGGTAGCCGATCGCTTCGGCACGCTCCACGGCTTCATCTTCGGAGCGAGCGATCTCGGTCGGAACCACCGGAAGCCCGTAGGCGGCGAGGACCGCTTTCGATTCTACTTCGGTCAGCAGAGTCCGGCCTGCTTGACGGGCCTTCTCTACAACCTGCGCCGCCGTTGCTCGATCAAGACCCGCAGTGTCGGCCCGCAGAACCGGGGTCTCGTACAGACCCTTCAACACGTAGCTGTAGCGCCACATCGAGCAGAACACTCGAGCCGCCGTGTCGGGAAACTGGAAGGTTGGGATGCCGGAGCGATTCAGGATGTCAGTGCCCGCCGTGACCTCGGTCCCGCCCATCCAGGAAGCCAGCACTGGCTTGCCCGTGCTATGGGCATAGGCTTTCAGGTGCTCAGCAGTCAGGGTGGGCTCGGCCATGCCTTGTGGGCACGTGATAGCCAACAAGCCGTCGCTGCCCGGATCGTTGGCCGCAATGGCGAGCACCCTGGCGAAGCGCTCCGGCAACGCATCGCCGAGCACATCGATGGGATTGTTGTGGCTCCAGTGCGGCGGAAGAATCTCGTCGAGCGCCTTCATCGTCTCGGGCGAGAGCTGCGCCAGTTCCCCGCCATTCGAGAGCAACCCATCCGCCGCGAGAACACCGGGGCCACCTGCGTTGGTCACGATGGCAAGACGCGGTCCCTTCGGGCGGGGTTGCTTCGAGAGCACCTCCGCCATGTAGAAAAGGTCTGCGATCGTGTTGACGCGCAGAACGCCGCACCGCCGGAATGCCGCCTCCAGCACTTCGTCGCTGCCGGTAAGCGATCCGGTATGCGAAGCAGCCGCGTGGGCCGCGGCCTCGGTGCGTCCGGCTTTGATGACGATAATCGGCTTGTTCAGCGAAACTTCCCGGGCTGCCGAAAGAAAAGACCTCGCGTCCCCCACTGACTCCATGTACATCACGATGCTCTGTGTGCGCGGATCATTGCCGAGGTAATCGATCAGGTCGCCCCAGCCAACATCAAGCATCGAACCCACCGACACAAAGGCGCTGAAGCCGACCATTTCTTTTTGTGCCCAATCGAGGATCGCGGTGCAAAGCGCACCGCTCTGGCTGATAAAGCCCACGTTGCCGGCCCGTGCGATGTGCGAGGCGAAGGTGGCATTCAACCCGCTGACCGGATTCATCACGCCCAGACAATTCGGCCCCACCACGCGCAGTCCGGTTCCGTGAATTCGCTCCAGAATCTGCCGCTCCAGCTCCTTTCCCGCTTCACCGTGCTCTTTGAACCCAGCCGAAATAATGATCGCGCCGCGCACCCCGCCCTCCACGCACTCTGTGATGACCCCCGGAACCGTCGCGGCAGGGGTAACGATCACGGCGAGATCGACGACCTCCGGGATATCTCCGACCTTTGCGTACGCCTTGATCCCAAGCACACTCGAGCGTTTGTCGCTGACGGGATAAACCGTGCCTCCGAAAGGACTGCTCACCAGGCTCCACAGCACAGCGCGGCCGACGCTGCCGGCACGCTCGGTGGCTCCAATCACTGCGACACTGTGTGGAGTAAAGATCGCATCGAGCGGATGGCCTTCGGAGCGCAGTACGTCGTGCGCCCGGTCTTGTGCCGGTTTCTTGAGTTTGCTGACTTTACTCGCGGGACTGGAGCGCGTGGTGCTCACGACCGGGCAAGTGTACCGCTCAGCCCGGCCTGTCGTCTGTGATCGGGCGCTGCCGCAATCCTGATGCATTTCGACCGCGGTTTTTCAACCAGTTCGAGGCTTACAGGGCTCCGGGCTTTCGCGGTCCTCGCGTGCGGCACGTCGTTCTTGCGGCATGCTACAATTGCCCCGCTTTCGAGCTCCAATTGCAATCGTTTGTGCCCGCAAAGCACTTCCCCACACTCTTTACTTAGACGGAATTCTCGCTTGGCTCAGGAACCGGCACACAATACGCCTATCACGTATGCGGATGCGGGCGTCAATATCGACCGCGCAAACCGCACGAAGCAGCGCATCAAATATCTGGCGCACAAGACGTTTACTAAGGGCGTGCTGAGTGAGATCGGCGGATTCGGCGGCTTGTTCCAGGTCGCCAAGACTTACCTCGACCCGGTCCTGGTTTCGAGCGTCGACGGTGTCGGTACCAAGCTGAAAGTCGCGTTCGAGATGGGCGTGCATCACACGGTGGGCGGCGATCTGGTCAATCACTGCGTGAACGACATCGCGGTCCAGGGCGCGGCCCCGATGTTTTTCATGGATTACCTGGCCACCGGAAAGCTTCAACCCGAAGTCGCCGAGAAAATCGTCGAAGGCATCGCCGAAGCTTGCAAGCACAACGGCTGCGCTCTGATCGGCGGCGAGACTGCCGAGATGCCGGGGTTCTATCCCGAGGGGGAGTACGATCTGGCGGGATTTATCGTGGGCGTCGTCGACAAAGAGAAGATCATTACTGGCAAGAAAGTCGAAATCGGCGACATTATCCTCGGCCTGCCTTCGAACGGCCTGCACACGAACGGATTTTCGCTCGCGAGAAAACTGCTCTTCGAGGTCGGAAAGTATTCGCCCGAGACTTACGTCAACGAAATCAAGAACAAAGTCGGCAATGAACTCATGCGCCCGCACAAGAGTTATTGGCCGGCGTTGAAGAAGATGATCGACTCGGAATGCATCTCGGCCATGGCGCACATCACCGGAGGCGGAATCACGGAAAATCTTCCCCGCGTGCTGCCGCGCGGTACCGCCGCGGTGATTGAACTGGGTAGCTGGCCGAAGATGCCGATTTTCGAGCACCTGCAGCAACTCGGCAACGTTCCCCAGGATGAGATGCTGCGTACCTTCAACATGGGCATCGGCATGTTGCTGGTCATCAATCCTAAGAAATTCAAGAAAGCGCAGACTTTGCTGGAGCGTGCGGGTGAAAAATACTTCACCGTCGGCCGCATCGTGAAAGGCGAGCGCAAGGTCACCTACACCTAAGCTCATGCTTCGCCGCTTTTTGCTGTTTCTGGTTTCGATCCTGTTCGCCCTGCCCCTCGCCGCTTCCGCACCTTTGCTCCAGGATCCCGGCCTGTACGACTACCTCGGGGATCTCGATGGAAAAACGGGTATAGGACTTACGTTGCACCGGCGTGCTGGCGACAAAGTGACCGGATACTATTTCTACAAGAGGTATCTGAAAGACATTCCGCTGTCCGGCGAATTCACAGGAGAACGCGACCTGGAACTGCGCGAGATGGATGCGTCTGGAAAACTTGCCGGGACGTTCACGCTTCACTTTGCGGAAAGTGATCCGAAGCACCGCATCGGCGACGGAAAAACGTTGCTTACCGTCGATGTACTCACCGGAACCTGGACGAGCGCCGATCAATCCAAGTCATACCCCGTCTATCTCGGGCTCACAACCATCGTGGGCGCCGAGGAGGGCAAGCGCTACGCAGTCGCAGGGTCGACTGACGACGCCTCAGTCGAGAAAAGCGTGCAAGCGTTTTGCGCCGCGGTCTTAAAAGGAGATCGCAACACCGTCGCAGGACTGGTGCATTATCCGGCCGCATTCTCCGTCAAGGGACGCCGCACCAAGGCCCGCAACGACCAGGAATTTCTCGCTGATTACGACGAGATTTTCACCCCTCGGTTCCTCGAGAAAATTCGAGACGCCGTTCCTCACAACATGTTTGCGAATTCCGAAGGCATCATGATCGCCGACGGCGCGGTGTGGTTCGACGAGAAGGGGCGGGTCAAGGCGCTCAACAATTAACCATCCCGAGGCATCGACTCGAGAGCTTCAGAACTGCAAACCCTCGGCCCGGGAGAGAAATCCCACCATCGGCGCAAGCTTCTTCGCCGCCGCATTCACGTCCGCCAGGAATGATTCTCCGCACACACACTTTTCGGTGAAGCCAATCGATGCGATGAAGTCTTTGCGCTTCAGGTCCGCGATCATCGGATGCGATTCAGGATATCCGCGTGGCGCCCGCGCCAAAGTGTCGCCGCCCAGATCCAAGCCCCGCGTCGCCTTCTTCCACTCGGCAGACTTCCAGGCGATCGCGTCCCGAATCTTTGCGAGCAGTCTCGTCTCGGGATGCCACACTCCACCGGCGAGGAAGATTTCGCCCGGAGCGAGGTGCAGATAGTAGCCCGCTCCATGAATTTCCTCGGTAGACCCCGCGTGCCAGAAGCTCATGCCCACGTTGGTTTTGTAGGGAGTCTTGTTGGGCGAGAAGCGGATATCGCGGTACACGCGCATGAGCGAGCCGCCGTTTGGCTTGGCGCTGGCCACAATCCAAGTGCTGATCGATGGCAGCCGCAGACCGAAGTCCGTGATGAAGCGCAAGGCCGGCTGCTTCACGACCTCGTCATAGCGCCGCTTATTTTTGAGAAACCATTCCCGTTTGTTGTTGCGCTTCAACTGCTTAAGGAAGTGAAACAGCTCGGGCGTGAAATATACCTTTCCCACGGCAGACTCCTAAGAATCGATACGAAACTGCAGGCTCAAGCAAAAACCTAATGCGCCGGCAGTAAATAGAAAAGGGACGCCGGACGGCGTCCCTTGCTATGTGAAGCAATGTTTATTGTGCAGGCGGAATTGGCGGAGCCGCAGCGGCGGCTGGCGCTCCTTCGGTCCCATGATTCACCAGATCCTTCAACTCCTTGCTGGGCTTGAAGAAAGGAATCTTCTTTGCGGGGACCTCGACACGATCGCCGGTCTTCGGGTTGCGACCCACGCGCGGCTTGCGCTGGCGGGTGCGGAAACTGCCGAAGCCGCGGATCTCGATCTTGTCGCCCACCCGGAGCGAACGCACGATGCTGTCAAAGATCGTCTCCACAATCACTTCGCTGTCCTTGCGCGTGAGTTCCGCCAGCCGGGAGACTTCATCGATCAGATCTGCTTTAGTCATACGTCCCTTGCTCCAGTAAGAATTTTCCTAGAGAGGCTGAATAAGGACGCACAGCCCCAGGCCCTCCTGTCGGGCCTGCATAACTCTCTCAAATTTCAGGGGTTTTACGCAAGTTCCGGGTAAGAGTCAGAAATTCGGAAGGACAAGGGTGGACTAGCCGATGCGCCTCGCCCCAGCAGGGGTGATGACCAGACGATACTGCGCAAGCTGCTGCAAGATTTTGTGATTTCCAAATAGCGTCCGGGTCTCCCATTCTTGAACGCCTCTTCCCTCGACGGTTATGAGGCGAACCTCGCCCTCCGCGAGTAGGCTCCGCACTCCATCTAGGAACCGGTCATCATTAGGGAACAGAGTGCGAATTGCACTCAGAGGCAAATCTCCGCCAAGTAGTTGATCTAAGGTCTCAAGTTCTGTCGAGTACTCATTCTGACCGCTCATTTCCACATATAATAAAACCCGACGTGCTCGTCGATGATCTTTTCTTTGCTTGGCAAGTACTCCGAGACGTCGCCGAACATCAGGTCCAGCAGGCTGCGGCGGTCTTTCTCGGGTCGCACGATGTTCGGTTCCCCCTTGATATTCACCGACTTCGCGGTATCTTCGACGGCCGATTGAAAATCTGCTAACTGATCAACCAGCTTCAGCGACATGGCCTGCTCGCCGGTCCAGACCCGACCATCAGCAATCGCTTTCACGTCATCGAATTTCATCGCCCGGCCATCGGCAACCGCCTGAATAAACTGATGAAACATGTTATCGATCAGGCCCTGCAAATAGGCATGTTCTGCCGGGGTGAGATCGCGGGTCGGCGTGCCGGTGTCCTTGAACTCGCCGGTCTTTAGAATCACCGACTTGAGCTTCGCCCATTGCAGCAGATCGCCGTAGTTAACCCATTCCGCAATCACGCCGATCGAGCCCACCACGCTGCCTTTGTCGGCATAGATTTTGTTGGTCGCGGAAGAAACGTAATACGCCCCGCTTGCGCCGACGGTTTCGATCGAAGCGACGATCCGCTTCTTCTTCTCGTCGCGAATGCGCTTGACCTCACGGTAGATCTCCTCCGAGGCCGCCACCCCGCCGCCCGGCGAATTCACGTGCAAGATGATCGCCTTGACCGAGTCGTCGTCGGCAAACTTCTTTAACTGCTGCACGGTCGGATTTGGATTCAGGATTACACCGTCCAGATCGACCACCGCGATCTTGTCGCCGAAGCCGCTCAGTCCCGCCGAATCCTTGCCGGCATGCAGTGCGATGTACACGAAGGAGAACACGGCCAGCACGAACAGGAAAAAAGCGCCGCCTCCGATGACAATCCAGAGCCACGTGCGGGAACGTTTTTCGTCAGTCATAAGAGGCGTAGTGTAGCACCGCTCGCGGATCCGAGGTCTCCCGTGAATCAGGCATAATGGCCGCATGCATCACGCGATTCTTGGTCCAGGCGGCATCGGCGGCTTGATGGGCGCAACCCTCGCCCACATTGGCGAGCGGGTCACGATGGTTGTCCGTGAAAGCGCTCTGCCCTCCTTCCCGGAGGTCATCCACCTCGAGAGCAAGCTGGGCACATTCGACGAGCGCGTGGCGAAGGCTGCGGTGGTTCCAGCGTCAGAGGTTCTGTGGATCACGGTGAAGGCGACGCAACTGGACGAAGCCCTGCTCTCCGTGCGCGAGAGTACAGCGGTAGGTGCTGTCGTACCGCTGCTGAACGGCATCGATCACCTTGCAATGCTGTCGCGGCAGTTCGGCGAGAACAAGCTCGTCCCGGCCACGATCGCGGTCGAATCGGAACGCGTTGCTCCAGGACGATATCTTCAGCCTTCGCCCTTTGTGCGCTTGAACCTCGCGGAGCGCGGCAGGCAATGGCTGGGGCCCGTCATCGCGAGGCTCGAAGGGCTCGGTGTCACCAGCCGGTACTTCGACCACGATGCCACCCTGATGTGGAGCAAGATCGCCGTACTCGCCCCGCTCGCGCTCTCCACCACCGCCGCCAACACTTCCATTGGCGGAGTAATCCACGACACCACGCGCCGGGAACAAGTCGAGGCTTGTGTTCGAGAAAGCGTGGCGGTCGCGGCGGCAGAAGGCGCCGAAGTCGATGCCGAGTCAATCATTGCCTCCATCCATCGCATGCCCCATGGCATGCGCAGTTCCATGCAAAAGGACCTGGAACAAGGCAATCCTCTGGAACTCGATGCCATCGCCGGACCCATTCTGCGAGCGGCGGCGCGCCATTCCATGGCCGTTCCCGTTACACAGGCCCTGGCCATCGCCGTTGCGCGGCGCGCTGGCGTCTCCGTTCCCGCAGCTTGATTCGCTGTTGAAAGCTACGTAAGATGACGGCCCGGTTGCGCGAGCGAAGCTCGCGGAGAGGCAGATTGTAAAAGCCCCCTGAGCTGAGCGCGCTGGAAGCACCACGAGCCTGAGCTTCCATAGGAGGGTCGGATGGCAAGATTCTGCGTGAACTGCGGCAGTGCGCTCGCCGAAGGCGCGCGCTTTTGTCCGAATTGCGGGGCGGCTACCGCGAGTCCCGCCGCACCGGCGCCGAACGTCCCCAGCCCGAGCGTACCGAGTACGCCCGCGGTCGCGCCTCCGGATGCGGTAATTGGCACGCCGGTAACGAACACCACTTACACCGCGCCCGCTGCCGACACAACAGGCTATGCGCCTTCGGCTGGGTCGCCGACATTTCAATCTGCGCCCGTTCCGCCCACGCCAGCGAGCTCGCTCCCGCCGATCACCAATTACGCGCCGCCAGCGAAAACGAGCAGTGGCGTAAAGATTCTCTTCATCGTGCTCGCCATTTTTGTTTTCCTCGGGTTGCTGCTTGCCGGAAGCTGCTTCTACGTCGCTTACCGCGTGAAGCAGAAGGCTGGCGAGTTCAAAGCCGAGATGGGCGGCAGCGCCCCGCGCTACAGCGGCAGCCGCGATGCCTGTGGAAAAATGAGCGAGGCCGAAGCCAGCCAGGCGCTCGGACAAAAAGTCACCGCGGTTGAGTCGCGGGGATCGGCAGCCTGCATCTATCACTTCGGACCAGGCGGCCAGAAACAGGTTCCCGTCGAATACACCTGGCAAGGCGGCGTGATCGCGATGAAGCTGAGTCACAACCTGGCAGGTGCCGAAAACTTCACGACTGTACCTGGCATCGGAGATGAAGCCTACCTTGCGCCTATGAATTCAGCGCTGCTCATGCGTAAAGGCGATGTAATGGTTAACATCGATATGCGCGTGGCCGGGCTGAATGGCGAGGCGGCGAAAGCGATGGCGAGAAAGATCGCAGCGAATTTGTAGAATAGAAACCGGGCCCATGAACGATCAGCATCGCGACGAAAAGCAGCCGTTCTTAGAAGCTTATGCTCGGCTTACCGACGAGCAACTCACCCGCCTCGCTCGCGAGGCGCCTGAACTCGGGGAAGAAGCATACGCGAGCCTTCGTGCTGAAATCGAGCGGCACCATCTCTCTCCCGACCTCATTTCCGACCCGCCAAAAGGCCCAGGAAAACCTGAATACCAGAGGTTGATCATGGTTCGCCGCTTCCGCGATCTTCCGGAAGCCTTGCTGGCCAAGGGGAGTCTTGAGTCAGCTGGAATCGAATGCAGCCTTCGCGATGACAATCTTGTCCGCCTGGATTGGTTCTGGTCAAACCTGATTGGCGGAGTTCGGCTAATGGTCAGCCCCACCGACGCGGAGGTGTCTGACGAAATCCTCAGTCAACCGATCCCCGAGGACTTGGAAGTTCCGGAAGTCGGCGATTACCGGCAACCGCGCTGTCCTCAATGCAATTCTCTCGACGTCTCGTACCGCGAACTGAATAAGCCGGTGGCCTATATCAGCGCATTCCTCAACATGCCAATCCCTCTCGAGCATATCGCCTGGCGCTGTGACGTTTGCCACGCCGAGTGGGAGGACGAAGAGGATGCCACGCGCGAGAGTTCCGAAGCGTAGTTCGCGCGCAACAAGGAATCAGCGCATCATGCCACGGCCGCTGCAGGCTTTCTGATAGTCTCGTCCGGCAATGCGCGCCGCAGCCATCCTAGGCCTGGGAACATCTCCTCGCGATCTTCGGGTTTTTCAGGAGCGCTCCGCGGCGGAATGGACCTTGGGACTTCCCGCGGGTCCCGATCAGGCAGACGCCATTCTGGTGTTTGGCGGCGACGGCACCGTCCATCGCAACCTGAATGCGCTGGTGCGGCTCGACTTGCCGGTGCTGGTTGTTCCCGCGGGCAGCGGCAATGATTTTGCGCGGGCACTGGGCCTGCTCAAGCTGCGCGATTCGCTGGCAGCGTGGCGAGCGTTCGAAGCCGGCAAAGGGCGGGTTCGATCGGTGGATCTCGGTTGCATTACGCCGCTTGCATGTTCATCACACAGTTATTTCGCGTGCGTCGCTGGCGTCGGACTTGATGCGGATATCGCTCGCCGCGCAAACACCATGCCCCGCTGGCTGCGGCGAACCGGTGGCTATGCCTTAAGTCTGCCGTCGTCACTTTTTTCGTTACGGCCCTTCCAAGCGAGGATCTTCACGCCGACCGGGGCGCCGACAACGGCATCTGACCCTTCTTCCACCAGGTTGAGCACGGCGGCTCACAACGACCTGCCATCGCGCGTCGATGAACCTGCTGCCCTCGTCGCCTTTGCCAATGCACCGTTTTATGGTGGTGGCATGAAGATCGCACCTGACGCGCGCCTTGATGACGGGGCGCTCGACGTGTGCCTGATCCGGGATATGGACAAGTTCAAATTGTTTTGCCTGTTTCCGACCGTCTACTTCGGCGGCCACTTGAGCGTGAAAGAGGTCAAGTATTTTCAGACGGAACAAGCGCGGGTTGAGACCGATCCTCCTCGCGACATCTACGCGGACGGCGAGCCGGTGGGCAAAACACCCGCTCAATTCAGCGTTGCCCGGTCCGTGTTGCGAGTAATTGTGAAGTTGGCCGCACAAGACCCAGAGCCTGGAGCCTAACGCCCGAAGCCTCGAGCCTGTCTCTGGCCTCGCTATAATCAAACGGCATGCCAACCTTCGCTCCGGTTGACGAACAACTCGCTTACATCAAAAAAGGCTCGGCGGAAATCATCCGCGAGGGCGATCTCCGCTCGAAGCTCGAGCGCTCGCTGAAGTCGGGCAAGCCGCTGCGCATTAAAGCCGGCTTCGATCCGACGGCGCCCGACCTCCACCTCGGCCACACCGTGCTGCTGCGCAAGCTGAAGCACTTTCAGGATCTCGGTCACACCGTCATTTTTTTGATTGGCGATTTCACCGGCATGATCGGTGATCCCACCGGACGCTCGGCGACGCGGCCGCCACTGACCCGCGAGCAGATCGAGCAGAACGCCGAAACCTACAAGGCGCAGGTGTTCAAGATTCTCGACCCGGTGAAAACGGTGGTCGACTTCAACAGCCGCTGGTTTTCGAAGTTCCCCGCTGAAGATTTCATTCGCCTGGCGGCGAAATACACGGTCTCGCAGATGCTGGAGCGCGAAGACTTCCATAAGCGCTTCCGCGAAGAAAAACCGATCGCGATGCACGAGCTTTTATATCCGCTGGCGCAGGGATATGACTCGGTCGCGCTCGAAGCCGACGTCGAGCTGGGCGGAACCGACCAGAAATTCAATTTACTCGTCGGCCGCGAACTGCAGCGTTCGTACGGGCAAGAGTCGCAGGTGGTTTTGACCATGCCGATTCTGGAAGGCCTTGACGGCGTGAACAAGATGTCGAAGTCGCTGGGCAACGCGATCGGCATTCACGAGCCTCCGCTGGAGATGTATGGCAAGGTGATGTCGATCTCGGACGCGATGATGTGGCGTTATTACGAGTTGCTGACAGACGTTCAATTGCCGGAAATCGGAAAGATGAAACAAGATGTTGCGAGTGGAGCGGCGCATCCGATGGCGCTCAAGAAAGAGCTGGCGCGCCGAATCGTGGCGGACTTTCATTCGGCCGACGCCGCGACGAAGGCGGCGGAAGACTGGGCAAGGCAGTTTCAGAAGAATGATCTTCCAGAAAATCTGGAAGAGGTGAGCGTGAGCCTGGCGAGAATTAGGGTCGCCGATGTTTCGCCTAGTCCCGGAGAGGGCGGAGCCGCGCAAAACATCAACTCGGATCCGGCCGATGCCGAGCGGGCCTTCGTCCGCGCCGACAAGTTGCTCAAGGAAGCGGGTCTGGCTGTGTCAACGAGTGAAGCGGGACGCAAAATCAAGGAAAAAGCCGTAAGTGCCGAAGGTACCGTGCTGATTCAATTGACGATTGTCGTCTCGCCGAAAAAGCCACTCACCGTTCGTGTTGGACGCAGAGTCAAAAGAGTCTCGTTCACCGTTTCATAGGTGCTGCACCAACCTACGCCCTTTTATTTCCCACTTCCTCTCCAGCACGAATCGAATCGCCTCTGAATAGGCGATGTGCTCCTGCTCCAGAATGCGCGCGGCGAGCGTGTGCTCATCATCGGTATCGAGCACCGGCACTGTTTTCTGCACGATGATGGCGCCATGGTCGAGCTCTTCGTCCACAAAATGCACGGTGCAGCCTGAAACTTTCACACCGTAAGCGAAAGCCTGCTCCTGCGCTTCAAGCCCAGGAAAGGCGGGCAACAAGGAGGGATGAATATTCAGAATGCGTTGCGGAAACTGCTGCACGAACCAGTGCGAAAGCAGCCGCATGTAGCCGGCCAGGCAAATGAGGTCGACTTTATACTCGCGCAGAGCACCCACCACCTCGCGATCGTGCTCCTCGCGCGAGCGGCCTTTCGATGGAATTACTAGCGCGGGCAGACCGAGCCGCCGGGCGGTTTCAAGGCCGCCGGCATCGGGTTTATTTGAGATCACCACCGCGATGCGCGCGCCGGGAATCTTCCCTGCCGCCACGTTGGCCGCTATGGCCTCGAAGTTCGAGCCGCGTCCGGACAGGAGAATGCCGAGATTCTTCTTTTCCTCCCGATGGCTCATCGGCCGCGACCTCGCGGTTTCCGTTTCGGCTCCCGGATCCCCGCGACCGCCAACATGCGCCCGGTCACGCCGCGCTCCTTCCGGTATGAGAACAACAGGTCGGTGCGGCACGAAGTGCACAGATCCGACACCCAGATGTTCCTGGGGAGCACCCCTACATCCAACAACTGGCGCCGATTCGCCTCAACCAAGTCGAGAAAGATCTTGATGGGCAAATCGCTGTGCCCCGGCGCGCGCGCCGTAAGAAAGAGCAACGGATATTTCTCACGCACGGGATCAGAATCTTTCAATTCCCGGAAGAGCTTGGCGGCATAGGAGAATTGCGATTCAAACTGTTCGCGCACCTCAGATCCCACTTCGTAGCAGCAACCATGCACACCCGGGCCGATGGCAACGTGCAGATCACGAGCACGACAGCCAAAGTAGCGCTGCATCTCGCCCACGCCTTTTTCCACGATGCGCTTGATCGTGCCCCGCCAACCTGCGTGAAAAACTCCGGCGGCGCGCTGCCGCGGATCGGCGACGATCACCGGCAAGCAGTCGGCAGTCTGAATTCCGAGCAGCAAGTGTGGAGCGGCGGTCACCAATCCATCACCGGTGAGCGGATGGGAAGGAACTTCCTGGATTCGATGAATGATGTCTGAATGAATCTGGCGCAGCGTGACTAACGACCACGCATCGCGACGTACTCGAAGCTTTCGAAAGAAAGCGGCGCGGTTGCGCTGCACCGCCGAATCGGTATCGTGTTTGCTGAAGCCAAGATTCAGCGCCGCACCGCCAAACCCTGTGGAGACTCCTCCGAGCCGGGTCGAAAAACCGTGGACCAGCCATGGCTGATTCTGAAGCGACTTCGCGTGCAGGACCCTGAGTTTGGATTTCTTCGCGATCAAAGGCGGCACGAATTGATATTAGCCCACAACGGGCCAGACCCATACTCGCGGCGGTTGAAATTCCGCACGACGATGGTCTGCAAATCTACGGCGAACTCATCTCCGCTGATGAATCCGAGCCTTTGCGCGTGAACGTAAAGCTCACCACCCACTTGCTGGGTGCAGGTTGGCCGTTGACCTGGGGAGGAACAAAGGTCCATTTGCGCGCAGCCTCCATCGCCCGGCTTGAAAAGTAGCGGCTGGGTCCCGGCGTGATGAAGCGCGCATCGGAGACCTTTCCCGACTCATCAACCGCCAGATTCACGCGTACGCGAATTTTTCCAGTGATTGTGTTCCGCGCGGAAGCCGAAACATTCGGTTCTACGCGCTCCAAAACTTTTGGCGTCGGCGACGCGACCAGCGCTTCAGTCGATGCCGGCGGCGGTGTGGGCGAAACTGCAGTTAGATTGGCCGCTGCGGGGCTCGACGGCGCAGGTTGCGTTGGCGCGGGCGCGGGCTGACTCGCCACCGACGAACTGTCTGCTGTTGTGGAAGGCGAGGACACATCTCTCGGCGAGCCTTTGAAAAGCCGCGATCCGAAATAAATCGCGCCCAGCAGCACCAGCAGGCCGACACCCCACACCAGGACTTTGCGGCCCGAATCCTCTTCCGCAACCGGCTCCGCATAGGTACGGCCGCTCGCGGCAGAGCTGGCTCCGGTACCAGGCGCAGCTTTCGCACGGGCACCTGATGCCGTGGCTGCGGAAGCAGTCGCGGATGCGGCTGAGGCCTTGGCTTCCGGCTTGCCACCCTGCACGGCCTGTGCAATCTGAGCCAGAGTCGGGCGATCCTGAGGGGCTTCCTTCAAGCAGGAGGTCGCGATTTCGCGGAAAGGATCGGGAAGCGTGGATGGCACGGTCACGGTTCCGTTGGAACTCCGGTCGGGAGGTTTCTGCGTCAGCACTTCGATCAGCATTGCCCCCAGCGACCAACTGTCGCTCGGCGCCCGAGCACCTTCACGGGCAACCTCGGGTGCGATGAAGACCGAGATGTCTTGCGACAAGCCGGCCTTGCCGAAGCTGCGCACCTGATCCGAGGAGAGCTTTAACTGGTCGCGCACGGCCAGCACGTTGGTGGGTTTCAGGGAACCATGGACAAGGCCTTTTTCGTGGAGATACCTCAGCGCAGCAAGCACGGGTTCCAGCATCTCGGCAGTCTCTTTCGCTGAAAGCGCGCGGCTGGGAAGGATCTGGGCAACGTTGTCCTCGGCGTACTCCATCACGGCATACACGAGTTCCAGGTTGCCTAACCGGCACTGCCCGGTGCCAAACAATCGAATCAGGTTCGGATGCGAGAGCCGGCTCGCCTGCTCCCAACCCGTACGCTGAAAGTCGAGCGCTACGGGAATCGCAGGCACGAACTTGATGGCCGCTTTCCGCCCATCTTCCAGTTCTGTAAGAAATACAACGCTGTGTTCTGAGCCGCCGAGAAAGCGCTCCAGACGGAACTTGCCATCAACCGTTGTGCCTTCCCACTGTTTCCAACTTTCGGCCATGCTCACCTCTAGCCGCCGAGACGGGGTTGTCGCCATTGTATGCGCAGGTCAGGGAAGATGGTGCATCAGAAGGGCAAAATCCGTCCGGCTGCCGTCGACCGATGAACCGATCGGGCTAATCCCTATTTCATTGGTGCAGCCCGCCACATACCTAGTATTTCCACGTGGTGAGGTCGGCCCCGGGAGGAGCGTACTTCTCCATCTGTTTCACCATCTCCGGATAAAGCCTCTGCGGGACGGTCAGGCCCGCGAGACCCGATGAGTCCGACGCTCCGGTGTAGCAATGCGGTTCCCGCACGCCGAAGTCGAACGTTGCCTGCGCGTATGGGGCTTTGGTCGTATCGAGGTAATCCTTCAGCAGGTGGACCGCCCGGTCCAAGTACCAAGTGTCGGCTTCGCCTACGTAAAAGTGCATTTTGCCCGCGAGCTTCGGGCCGAGACTTTTCCAGTCCCGCTGCAGGATCGCGCTCAGGTCGTAGTGCTCTTTCCAGTAGTTCGCCACGTCGTGGTCGATCTCCCCCGTGCGTTTGTCGAAGATCGGCTTGGGGTATCCATCGGCACCGGCCGGGCTGAACGTCGCCTGCCAGATATCAAATTGCTCGCCCGAGCGTCCGTGAGTTCCCAGAACCAGTTCGAAGTGATTGGCGCCCTGCATCGTGGCAGTGAGCAGGCCCGTTCGATCCCGCTGTTCGGGACGTGGCACGTTCCCGAAAGGCCCCTCCACGAAGTAGGCGTTCTTGTCTTCGTAAAGATTCACCGTCGGATAAGCCCGGAAGTCAACTACATCTGGACAGAAAACCCAGGCTCCGTCGTAAAAGTCCGGATAGAATACCTGCGAGGCCAGCGCCTCCCACCCACCCGTCGATCCGCCATAGACGACTCGCGCCCAGCCCTGGCCGATCGCGCGGAAATTCTTTTCGACATAAGGAATCAGTTCTTCCGTGATCGCATCACCGTACGGCCCCTGGTTCGCCGAGTTGACCGCATACGAATCGTCGAAGTATGGCGTGGGATGCTGAATCGTCATCACGATCACCTTCGGCAAACGTCCCGCACTCCAGTCCTGAAAAAACTTGTAGCTGTACTCGGCGTACATGCGCTCACCACCCTGCAGGTTCGGCGCGGGCGGTTCGGTCTGAAAGCCGTTGGGCAGGAAAAGGTCGCGATGAAAGTGATCCTGCTCCACAATCAGCGGATAATGGGCATTCGGGTGTTCGTCGTATCCCGGAGGCAAGAGCACGACCGCTCCCAGTTCGGTAGGCTTTCCCCAGAACTTCGTCAGCATCGGACTCTGGATCCGGATGTGTTTCACCCACTTGCTGTCGCTGGGATGCACGGCTGACGTCCGACCCCAATCCAGCAATCCATCTACCCGAAGCAGGTTGTCATTGATGGGTGGATTCTTCTCGGTGAGCGAGATGCGAATCGTTCCACCCGACTTCGGGTCGATGTGCATCTTCACGGCCTTGCTGTAGAGGTTTCCTGGCTTGGTCTGCCAATGCTGGCCTTCGCCCTTATCGGGAGGAAGCTTAACCGTGTGCCCGTTATCCAGATGAAACGTCTCGTAAACGTTGAGCAGCGCCTGCACGTTGTAGTCGCCTGGTGGAATCTTGTCGAGGCTTAGGGCGGGGTAGCCGAATGCCGAAGCATCAATGACCGCGGGCGAATCAGGTGCGAGACCATCCACGTCGACGCCGAACGCCTGCTGCGATTGCGCAGTTTCTTCGCGGATCTGAAATCGCGGTTCATCGCTCGAATCGGTGGAAAAGAGAAGCAGCATGCGGCCATCCAGCGGAATAGCGCTTTGCGACCTCGGAAACGAAATCTCGAAGCGCAAGGGTGATCCTGGATTCTGCGCGCTCAAAATAACAGGGAGCGTCAGCCATGAGAGAAATGCGGCACCAGCAGAAATAAGGCTCGAAATTCGACGCAAGACTTCCTCCAAACTGAGGCACGTTGATAACAGCCGGGCCCATCCAAGGTCAAGGCCCGAAGTCCATCCCTGACAGAGGAGCCATCGCGTACGCAACCGTTGCCCTGCCTACGCGCCTTCGCTATAGTTTTACCGTGACCTATACCGACTTTACCGCTACCGACCGTTGGACGAAGAAGCAGGTTCATTGTCTCTACAAATCGCTGATCGTCGCCATCGCCACGCGGCACGCAGACGCCATCGATGTGAACTTTGTGGTTGACGGGCGCGCGGTCTCGGTCGTCCTCCCGCACCCCGCGTGGGTGGAGTACAAGAAGCGCACCGGCAAGGTCATCACCGATCCTATGGCGATCGCCATCGCCGGCCAGTATCTGAAGAGAGCTCTTGAGTCCGGCGAGGGTGTAGGCCGCGCCATGTATGCGCTCACCGTCGATGAAACATTAAAGAACCTGGACGCGGTCGTGAATGAAGCGCAAGAGGCAACCCCGGCAGCCGCGCATTAGCTCGTGAAGAATTTTGGTAGAAATCAGCAGTTTCTCCCGTCCGGGCGCGGGGCAGGCTGTGGAGCGAATCTTGCTGCGACCTCCCCGCAATCCATTGTGTTTCGGCAAATCTTTGAAGGCATTCCCTCGATGCGGCTCCGACCGGATGGTCGGACTGAGCCACGCGCGGGGCTTGGAAGCTGACATCGGTTGAGCGAGAATAGTGGGTGTTCTTGTAACGCTGCCCGTTGCATAACCGTGGCGCTCTGGACACAAATGCTCTTCGGAGCATCGTTGGCTGACGGTTGGAACGTTAGCGATTCTTAGTCCACCCTCGCGCCCGTCACCGGTGAGGCAGGTTCATCTTATATGTCGAGTCTTACTATCGAAGTTGAAACGTCGTCGAGTGCTCCGCGCAACAAACGTCTTATTCAGTGGGTCGATGAAGCGGCTCAACTCTGCAAACCTGATCGCGTCCACTGGTGCGACGGTTCAGACGAGGAATACCACGCGATCATTCACCTGATGGTCCTGAGCGGCGCGGCCATCGAACTCAATGCCGCCAAGCGCCCGAACTCGATTCTGGTGCGC
>Ga0335069_10000916_pt1 | contig 47413 bp, 40 predicted proteins | sample Lox_Sample_11_FD_206714 | JGI IMG/M metagenome (GOLD analysis project Ga0335069, IMG submission 206714) | Soil microbial communities from Loxahatchee National Wildlife Refuge, Florida, United States - Lox_Sample_1.1 | ecosystem: Environmental > Terrestrial > Soil > Wetlands | place: USA... | reverse complement strand
TGGACGTGGCTCTGGGCGGCGAGATTGTAGATTTCGTCCGGCTGCACGCTCTGGATCAAGCGCGTGAGATTGGTGGCGTCGACCATGTCGCCGAAATGGGCGTGAAAGCGGCTCTTGGCTTCGTGCTCGTCGAGATAGAGGTGATCGATGCGGGCGGTATTGAACGAGGACGAGCGGCGCTTCAGCCCGTGGACCTCGTAACCCTTGGCGAGCAGCAGCTCCGCCAGATAGGACCCGTCCTGCCCGGTCACACCCGTAATCAGCGCAACTTTAGCCATGTCTGATGTTGTCCTGGGCGATGGCTGCTTCGGGCTGGAAGACAGGATACAAACGCTCGCCATCGACGGTGCTGCGATAAATTGCGTATTTTTCCCGGACGAAATTCTCGACAAGGCTCCGGAACACCTCCGGAGCAAATTGCTCGGCGTTGGCCCTGCAGGCTTGGGGGCGGAACGAAGCGCGTTCGGACTCGAATCGTTCGACCGTCTCCATGATCGCTTCGGGCGTCTGCTCGTCGAAGAAGAGCCCGGTCCGGGCAGGGCCTGCGCTGACCACGGTTTCGAGCGCGCCGCCTTCGCCATAGGCAATGACCGGCGTTCCGCAGGCTTGCGCTTCGAGGACGATGATGCCGAAATCTTCCTTGGCCGCGAACAGGAACGCGCGCGCCCGCTGCATATGGTCCTTGAGAACCGAGAAGGGCTGATAGCCGAGCAACTGAATGTTCGGGCAGCCCGCCGCGATTTTCTGGATCTTGGCCGCTTGCGGACCATCACCGATCACCACGAGGCGCCGGTGCGGCATGCGGCGGAAGGCCTCGACGATCACATCGATCCGCTTATAGGGGACCTGGCGCGATGCAGCGAGATAGAAGTCTTCCTTTTGCTCCCGGGGCGTGAAGGAGCTGACATCCACGGGCGGATAGACCACCACGGAGCTGCGACCGTAGAATTTTCTGATTCGCGCCGCAACAAAATGCGAGATGGCGACAAATTCGTCGACGCTGCCGGTGGTCGCCGCATCCCAAATCCTGAGGTAATGCAGAATCGCGCGCGCAATCGCGCCCTTCACGCCCTTCGTGAGATTGGCTTCGCGCAGATATTCGTCGCGAAGATCCCACGCGTAGCGCATGGGTGAACAACAGTGCGACACATGGAACTGGCGAGGGCCGACGGTCACACCTTTGGCGACGGCGTGGGAGTTCGAGATGACGATGTCGAAGGACGACAGGTCGAACTGTTCGACGGCCATCGGGAAGAGCGGCAGATAGCTGCGGAACCTGCGGCGCGCAAAGGGTAGCTTTTGTATGAAGCTGGTGCGGGGCGTCTTGCCGCGCAGGAAGTGCCGGTCCTTGTCGGGAAGAAAATCCACAAGGCAGAAAAGTTCCGCCTCCGGAAACGCCAGAAGTATCTGCTCAAGCGTGCGCTCGGAACCTGCATAGGTTTCAAGCCATTCGTGGACGACCGCTACCCGCATTCCCGCTCAGTTCCGTATCGAAAGGGCTGCCATCCGCCTTCGAATGCCCCCCAAGACAGCACGATTCGCAAGACGAGCGGAACGTGGCGCAAGGGATTCGGTACCCCGAATCCATCTAACACACCCCGACAATGGAAGCTAACCATCATTTCGGTCTGCGAAGCTGTTCACACGATTCATCGTGCACTGCGTACATGTTAAAAAATGGTTTCGACTCCCGACGGATCGAGCGATGCCTATAAGAAAAGCCATGCGCATGCCGCCGCCACGATCGCTGATCGTCTCGCCGGCAAAGCAGGGCGTTTCCGCGAATGCGCAAATCTGGGCAATGATGGGCCGGTTGCGTTCCGGCGCCGCCCCTTGCTAGTGCGGTACCGGCTGTTCGAGAATCGATGATGCTGAGTTCCGCCGGCCGACACACGGTCGTGATCCTGAACGACTTCGGGACGGTCAATGGCGGCGCTGCCAAGGTCGCCATTGAAAGCGCCTATGGTCTTGCCGGCCGCGGCCATCATGTCTCGTATTTCTGTGCGGTCGGACCCACCGACAGGCGTTTGCACGAGGCGGGCGTCGAAGTCGTCTGTCTTGACCAGCCTGCCAGCCTTGACGATCCCAATCGCGCGCGCGGCGCGGTCCGAAATCTGTGGAGCTCCGCTGCCGCTCAACGCCTCGCCGGCTATCTCGCCCGCAAGCCGGGTGGCGTCGTTCATATCCACGGCTGGTGCAAGGCGCTTTCGCCGAGTGCGCTTTGGACCGTGCGGAACAGCGGCCTGCCGGCGGTCGTCACCATCCATGACTATTTTCTCGCTTGTCCCAATGGCGCGCTGTTCGATTATCGATCGAACAAGAACTGTCCGCTAAGGCCGATGTCGGCGGCCTGTATCGCGCGAAATTGCGACAAGCGTTCCTACGCCATGAAGGCGTTTCGTGTTCTGCGCCAAACTATCCAGAACTCGGCCATGAATGGAGCGCACACGCCCTGGCATTTTGCAGCGGTGTCGCAATTTGCATTGAACAAAATCGCCCCATTCCTGCCGAAGCCCCACACCGCGTCCATTCTCGAAAATCCGGCCGATCTTGTGCGTCTGCCGCCCGCTGAGCCCGCCCGGTCGAATCTGTATCTCGCCGCCGGCCGGCTTTCGCCCGAAAAAGGATTCGATGTTTTCGCGGCGGCGGCCGCGCGCGCGGGCGTTCGCGCGACAATCATTGGTGAAGGCGAATGTCGCAGCGGGGTCGCCGCCGCCAATTCCTCACTGGAAATGCCAGGCTGGCTCGAGCACGCCGAATTCGTCACCAGGCTTCGCGAGGCGCGCGCGCTGATCTTCCCGTCACTGTGGCCCGAGACGCACGGCCTGGTTCCTCTGGAAGCAGCCGCGCAGGGGATTCCGCCGATCGTAAGCGACAACACGGCGGCGCGTGATTGGGTTGTCGATGGACGAAACGGACTGCACATCCATGCAGGAGATATCGGCGCGCTGGCGGCAGCGCTTGAACGGCTGAAGGATGACGCGCTGGTCGCCCGCCTCGGGCGTGCGGCATATGACGACTACTGGGCGCATGCGCCTACGCTCGCAAAGCATGTCGACGCCCTCGAAGCACTTTATGAGTCGCTTCTCCTCGGCCGCGCGGGCAGACCTGCCTCGGCAGGGCTGGCGGCAGGCGCCTGAAGGCCGGCCTGCTCGCGCTGGCTGTGCGCGGCGGTGGGCCGAACTTTTGGACGCGGGACGGCCCCAAACTCCGCATCTTCTGTTGCATGCGCAGTTGCGTGCAACTACGGACGGCGACCGCAACGCGCGAGCCGCGAAAAAGTATGTATGCGGAGCATATGTCTCGCGATCACAAATACGAAAGCGCGCGACATTGATGACGCCGTAAGCTTCGCTGCACGAGGTGCTTGCGCGGCTGCAGCTCGCAATCACAGGCTGCGAATGCACGGCGCTTCGTTTATCGAATGTGAGCGCTGCGCGCGAAGCGAAGCATGCGCTGTCCCACATTAATGATGCGACGCATCGCCCGAAGATGTGCCGCAACAAGTTGCACAACGCGGCGGAACTGAAGCGTGCGCAGCGCGCTAGATACCTGCCGAGGCGCTGCGGCTGATCGCGCTGCATGTGCTTCGGAATCATGAGTTCGGTCGCGACGGACCGACACGACCGCCGGCGGGGCCGCGGCAGTGGTCGACGTCGCATGCGTAAGAGGGATGCGTCCATGCAGTACAACGATCGCGTCGTCGTTGCGATTCCAACCTTCAACGAAGCTCAAAACATCGAAACGGTCATTCGGACGATCGCCACGGAAAAAGCGGAGTTGCCGGGCCTCGAAATCGCCGTCATCGACGGCGGCAGTAGGGATGAAACGGTCGCCATCGCGCGCCGGATCGCCAATGAGCTTCCTTTCGTTCACGTCTTTTCTCATCCTGGCGAATGGATCAGCGCCGCGGTCAATTTCGCGGCTGCCTTCTGGACGGGCAAAGCCGACGTGATGATCCGCTGCGATGCGCATGCCCATTACCCCAAGCGCTTTGTCTCCCGGCTTGTGAAAACGCTCCATGAGACGGGCGCCGCCTCCGTCGTGGTCCCGATGGATTCGGTCGGCCGCGACGGCTTCGAGAAAGCGGTCGCCTGGGTGTCGGATACGCCGATGGGATCGGGCGGCTCTGCCCATCGCGGCGGTCACAAGAGCGGGTTCATCGACCATGGCCACCACGCCGCATTCCGGCTCGAGAATTTCGTCGCTGTGAGAGGCTACGACGAAGCCTTCATCTGCAACGAAGACGCGGAGCTCGACTGCCGCATCCGCGCGGCCGGCGGAAAGATCTATCTCGATGCCAATATCAGGGTCGACTATTACCCGCGGAAAACGGCGAAGGCTCTGTGGAAGCAGTACTTCAAATATGGGCTTGGCCGCTCGCAGACGATCAAGCGGCATTCGGAGAGCGTGCGCCTGAGGCAGGTCGCCGTGCCCGGTCATCTCCTCTTCACGCTTTTTTCCTGCATGGCGGCCGCGGTGGCGCATTCCGCGCTTTTTCTGGCGTGGCCGATGCTCTACCTGGCCATGCTTGCTGCGACCTCGCTTGCGGTCGCTGTTAAGCATCGCTCGGCATGCGGGTTACTTGCAGGGCCGGCGGCGCTCATCATGCATACGGCATGGGGCCTCGGATTTTTGCGGGGATTTCTCTTTCTCGAGCCGTCGGTCATGGTCACGGCCATTCCCGCTCGTTCCTAGAGGATGCTAGGATTGCAGGGCGACGTCTCACTCGCCCTGCACAAAGGTTCCTGGCGTTCTCATGAAACTTCCAAGGCAATGCGCGGCGCTGATCGGCGGCCTCGGCACGCGGCTCGGCAGCCTGACCGCGAATACTCCCAAGCCGCTGCTGGACTGCGCGGGCCGTCCCTTCCTGTTCTGGGTGCTGCGCGAGCTTTCCCGCTTCGGCATTGAAGAGGTCGTGCTGCTGGCGGGCTACAAGTCCGAGCGGGTCGAGGAATTCTGCCGCGAAGCGCAGGCGCTGCTGCCGAAGCCGCTGACGCTCAAACTGTCCGTCGAGCCCGAGCCGGCCGGTACGGGCGGCGCGATCTGGCACGCGCGCGAGCTGCTCGACGAATCCTTCCTGCTGATCAACGGTGATTCCTGGATCGACACCAATCTGGCGCGTTTCTTCGCCGCAGCCGCGGAGGTCCCGGATGCGGTCGGTTACATGCTGCTTCGGGCGATGGAGGATTGCTCGCGCTATGGGGTCGTGGAGGTCTCTGGCTCGCGCGTTCTTTCATTCCGCGAGAAGCCCGGCATCAAGCAGCCGGGGCTCATCAACGGCGGTATCTTCATTCTTGATCGGGCGGTGCTCGACTATATCTCCCCGAACTGTTCGCTCGAAAAGGACGTCCTGCCGGTTCTGGCCGCCAAGCACCTGCTGCATGCCAAGGCAATGGAGGGCTATTTCATAGACATCGGCATTCCTGCCGACTATGAGCGCGCCCAGAAGGAGCTGCCGAAGCGCCTTCATCGTCCGGCGATCTTCTTCGATCGCGACGGAGTGCTGAACGAGGATTCGGGATGGGTCGGTTCGCCCGACCGTTTCATCTGGATCGACGGCGCGATGGAAGCCGTCAGACAGGTAAACGATCTCGGCTATCATGCCTTTGTCGTCACCAATCAGGCCGGCGTTGCGAAAGGCTTCTATGAAGAGCACGACGTTGCCCATCTTCACCGCTGGATGACGGGTGGCCTGCGGGCATTCGGCGCCACGATCGATGATATCCGCTATTGCCCGTACCATCCCGAAGCCGTGGTCGACCGCTATCGCCAGCATTCCGAGTGGCGGAAACCAGGGCCCGGGATGATCGTCGATCTGTTGCACAAGTGGGATGCCATCGCGGAGCGCAGCGTGCTGATCGGCGACAGACAATCCGACATGGAAGCGGCACGCGCGGCGGGCATTCGCGGGACTCTGTTCCGCGGCGGCAATCTCGGCGATTTTGTCCGGGATATCCGCGAGCCGCATACATCCGGCGTTGATGGACAACAGAAATAATCTCCAGCACAAAGACGATGACTCGAAAACGGGGCAGACGATGACCGCTCCAGCGGCCTTGGACAGTTTGGCCGCGGCAGCCGCCGCTGCGCGGCGCTGGCTTTTCGAAGAGGCGGCGCCTCTCTGGTGCAGGACGGACGCGCACGGGCTGTTTGCCGAGCAGATCGATGCGAAAGGACATTCCGTTCCGCTTCCCCACCGCTTGCGCGTGCAAGCCCGGCAGATCTACGCCATGTGCGAACTGGGCCGGCTAGGGTGGGACGGCGACTGGCGAAGCCCCGTCGAAGCGTGCGTCAGGACGCTTCTCGCGCGCGGACGGCGTGCGGACGGGCTGTTCATCCATACATTTGCCGACAACGGCGAGCCGCTTGATCGTCGTGCCGATCTTTACGACCACGCGTTCACATTGTTCTGCCTCGCCCATGCCGGCCGCGCGCTCGGTCGGGACGATTTGTGGGACGCAGCAGATGCCACGATGGATCGTCTCGAGAGCTGGCGCCATCCGAAAGGCGGATTCCGCGAAGGTGAAATCGACGGGCCACCGCGACGACAGAATCCGCATATGCATTTGCTCGAGGCGTCGCTGGCGCTGTGGCAGGCGACGGGCCGCGCGCGCTGGAAGGATCTGGCCGTCGAAATCGCGTCGCTCTGCCGGAGCAAGTTCATCGATCCCGCCACCGGGGCGCTGACGGAATATTTTGTCGACGACTGGGGTCGGCTCGGGACCGATGAAGGGGCTCTGGTCGAGCCCGGTCATTGCCTCGAATGGGCGTGGCTTTTCGAACGCCTCGGCGAAACCGGGATCGCCGACGGCGCTCAGCCCAGCGACGGTCTCGCAGGATTTGCGCGGCGCTTCGGACTCGATCGCGACCGCGACGTGGCCATCAACGAAATAGGCCTCGACGGCCGTGTCCGGAGCGCCAATGCGCGACTGTGGCCGCAGACCGAGCGCCTCAAAGCCGCGCTGGCGCGCTGGCGACGCACGAGGCGGAACGACGAACTGGACGAAGCTCTGCTCGCGGTGCGCGGTCTGTGGCGGTATTTCGAAATTCCGCTTAAAGGCTCCTGGCGCGACGTCCTCAAGCCCGACGGCACGTTCGTCGAGCAGCCCGCGCCGGCGAGTTCTTTCTATCACATCGTGTGCGCGCTTTCGGAGCTTCTCGAAACCGCTGATGCCGCGAGATGAGCTCACGATGTCTCGCTGGATACGGGGTCGTCCATACGGCTGCGCCGCGCGATCCAGGCGAGCGGCACGCACAGCGCGCTTAGTCCGATAACGGCGAGAAAGCCGCGCTTGTCGGCAGCATTGAAGAGAACGAGCAGGAAGATCTCGATCGCGAGCGCGACGGCCGGCAGCACCGGATAGCCGAGGGCGCGGAACGGCCGTTCGAGTCTGGGTTCGCGACGTCTCAGCGCGAAGAACGCGATGATGACAAGCACGCCCGAGACGGTGTCGAGCGTGCCGATCAGACCGAAAACGAAAATGAAGCTGCCCGTTGCCGCAAGCGCGAGGGAGCCGATGGCCGTCATCAGCAGCGCCAGCTGCGGGCTGCCGCCGGCATTCACGAAGCCCAGCTGCTGCGGCAGAAGACGATCGCGCGACAGCGCAAGAAGTATGCGCGGACTGCTCATGATGTTGGCGTTCGCCATCGAAAGCACGGTGATCATGGCGCCGATAGCGAAAAGCGCGGAGGCGAAGGATCCGGCCGCGCCCTGCAGCACGGTCATGAAGGGAAGCGCGCTGGCCGCCACGCCGCGAACGCCGAGTGAATAGAGAAGCGCGGCATTGACGATCAGGTAGAGCGCCGACGAGACGAGGAGTCCCGCGAACAGCGCGCGCGGCAGCGTCCTGGCGGGCGCATGGCTCTCTTCGAGAAAATAGACGGGCGCATCCCAGCCGCTGTAGGCGCCGCGGATGAGCTGATAGGCGAGCGCGATGCCCGTCCAGGTGATGGCCGTTTGCGGCGAGGGCAACACGGCTGCCGCCTGCGCCGGCACTGCGAACACCGCGACTATCGCGAAGAGGAGAAGCGCGCCGGCCTTCAGAAAGCTCGTCGCTTGCTGCAATGCGCGGCCTTCGCGAAGTCCCAGAACATTGGCGCCGTAAAGCACGAGCTGCACGGCGATGGCAATGCCGGCTTGGCGCGGTTCGGCGGCCGGCACGAGGATCGCAAAGAAGTTCGCGAATGACACGGCGCCGGCCGCAATGCCGGCGAGCTTGGAGCACCAGATCGACCAGCCGACGACGAGACCCGCGACGTCGCCCAGGGCCCGGCGCGCATAGACGTAAGGACCGCCGACTTTGGGCAGCGCCGTGCCCATCTCGACGAAGAGATTGGCATCGAGCGCGGCATGCAGCGCGCCCGCAAACCAGAGGAGGAGAATGATCTGCCCACTTTGGACGCTGACCGCGATCGCGGCGGGCGACCGCAGGATGCCGGCGCCGATGGTGTTGCCGAGCGCCACGGCCACGCCGAAGGCGACACCGAGGATGCGCAAAAGATTGCCGTGTGACGCCCGAGCCGCCATGCCGTTCCCCGTGTTCGGGACAAAGCGTAGCGAGGCGCCGCAGGAGCCGATAGGGGCGGAGGCTCGATCCCTGCTATCAGGGGAAAAAGCAGGGGCGGAAAAATTTCCGCCGGATGCCGGAATGCATCCGATGCCCATGGAACGGGCCTTTCCCGCGTGTCCGGCCGGCGCACCGCGTCGAAAAGCAGGGTCACCCAGGGCCAATTCCATCCGTACACGGATGAAATCGGCGAGGCGGGCGAGGATGGCGAACACGAGCGCCAAGGGGTACTCCTTGTGTACCAATTCGGATATATACTACCGATTAGGTTCGGCTCTGTCAAGCGAAATATTCACCTTTTGTTCTCAACGGTTTATCAAGCGCGAGCCAGACGAAGCTGGACAAAACCCTCCCCGCGCGAAGCGCTCATCCGCGGCGGAGCAGACGGAAGGATCTCGCATGGCCTTCAGGCGGCGGTGGCTCCCCCTCACCCGCAGCGGAGCAGATGGCGAAGCCTGTGCGCTGCATCCGTCGGCACGCTGTCGCTACCGACCCCTCAAGGGGAGAGGGGATTCGGAGCCTCGCTCCAGCAGGTGCTGTAGCCCTGTCCGAACTAATGCTTATGCAACACGCAGATTTTCTCCTCTCCCCTTGAGGGAGAGGGATGCAGGGCGCGGAATTCCAAACCCGCTCCGCCGTGGGTGAGGGGGAGCCACCGGCGGTCAACGTGAGAGGGATGCAGGGCGCGGAATTCCAAACCCGCTCCGCCGTGGGTGAAGGGGGGAGCCGCTGCCGGTCAAAGTAAGAAGGATGCGGGCGGGACCCCGACGGGGCGATGCTCCATCGCCCGCAAGGCTACCCCTTATGCGCCCTCTCGAGCGCGGCGATGTCGAGTTTGACCATCTGGAGCATCGCTTCGCGGACGCGGTCGGACTTCGCGCGGTCCTTGTCGGCCATAAGCTTGTCGAGGATCGCCGGCACGATCTGCCACGACAGGCCGAACCTGTCGGTGAGCCAGCCGCACCGGCTGGGTTCGCCGCCGCCGGAAAGGAGCTTGTCCCATAGCTCGTCGATCTCCGCCTGGGTGTCGCAGGCGACATGCAGCGAGAACGCGGGCGTCAATTTGAAATACGAGCCGCCGTTGAGCGCCATGATCTCCACGCCGTTGATCACGAAGGTCGCAACCACGATCCCGCCGCGCGGGCCCGGCGCGCCTTCGCCGACGCGGGAGACGTTCACGACCTTCGAGTTCCTGAAGATGGACACATAAAATTCCATCGCCTCTTCGGCGTTGTTGTCGAACCACAGGAACGGCGTGATCTTCTGCATGGAACGTCTCCCGCTGTTTTCGTGCCAGGCTTCGCCGGCGAAAGCAAACCGCAAGTCATCATGCGCTCCCGTGCTCGTTACGCCTTGAAGACGGGTGAGACGAGGCGGGATCGACATGCCGGCGCGGAGATTTTTCGTGCGCGGAACGCTACGGGCGTTCAGGAGTAGACGAATTCCTTCCCGTCGAGGTCGATCTTGGGGAATTCGGTCTTCTCGGCCCAGTAGTCCTGCGTGTGCTGCCACTCGCGCTTGTCGCCGCGCCTGGGCATCAGATGCATGCTGCGCATGAGGTAGTTCGGATTGAAATTCTCCGGATCGATCCAGGAAAGGACCGGCATACCCTTGTCCTCGGGCCGCAGCGCCACCTCGACCTTCTTCGCGTGCTTCGCCGCCATGTGCTTCAGGAGGCGGCAGACGAAATCGCCGATGAGGTCGACGCGCAGCGTCCAGCTGGCGCGGAAATAGCCGAAGATCCAGACCATGTTCGGCACGCCGGTGAACATCATGCCGCGATAGGTGACGGTGTCGGCGAAGTCGATCTTCTTGCCATCGACCACAAAGGGAATGTCGCCGAGCACGCTCAAATTGAATCCCGTTGCCGTGATGATGATGTCGGCTTCGAGCTCTTTGCCCGATTTGAGCAGCAGGCCCTTTTCGGTGAAGCGCTCGATCTCGTCGGTCACCATCGAGGCCTTGCCGGACGCGATGCCCTTGAACAGATCACCGTCAGGAACGAAGGCGATCCGCTGCCGCCACGGGCGATAGCGCGGCGTAAAATGGGTCTCGATATCGTAGTCGGGCCCGAGATAGGCGCGCACGCCGGCAAGGAGCTCCTGCTTGACGGCTTCCGGCTCGTCGAAGGAGCGGCGGGTGAAATTGTCCTGATCGCGCAGGATGCGCCGGCGGACGATCTCATGGATCCATGTCTCGTCGACATCGAGCTCGCGCAGCTGATTGGCGAGTTCGTTTTCGTTCCGGGCGGGGATGAAATAGGTCGGCGAGCGCTGGACGACCGTCACATGCGCGCAATCATCGGCGATGGAGGGCACGAGCGTTGCCGCCGTCGCGCCCGAGCCGATCAGCACCACTTTCTTGTTCTTGTAATCGAGATCTTCGGGCCAGGTCTGGGGATGAACGATCCGGCCTTTGAAATCCTCCATGCCTTTCCAGTGCGGCGTGTAGCCTTCGGCGTGGCGGTAATAGCCCTGGCACATCCAGAGAAAGTTCGCGGTGAAGCGCAGCCGTTCGCCGGTGTCGGTGCGTTCGGCCTCGATGGTCCAGAGATTGTCTTTGCTCGACCAGTTCGCGGACAGGATTTTGTGGCGATAGCGGATGTGCTGCGCGAGATCGTTCTCGTCGATCACTTCGCCCAGATATTTGAGGATCTCGTCGGCGCTGGCGATCGGCGCGCCGACCCACGGCTTGAAGCGATAGCCGAAGGTGTAGAGATCGCTGTCGGAGCGGATGCCGGGATAGCGATGGATGTGCCAGGTGCCGCCGAAGCTTTCCAGCGCTTCGAGCACGACGAAGCTCCGGTCCGGGCACTGTTCCCGCAGATGATAGGCGGCGCCGATGCCGGAGATGCCGGCGCCGGCGATCAGCACATCAAAATGCTGCACCGCTGCTTTTGCAGCCGGTCGTTCGAGTGTTTCCGTTCCTGACATCGTTTGTTCACTTCCGACGATAACCTTTGGTATCAAATTATACGCATTGTCCTGATGGACTTTGACGTCGATCAATCCGCTTCCGCGAACGCGTCGCAGTCTCTATGCGCCTGCGGCGACCGCCGGTTCTTCCGCGACGAAGCCCTTCCAGTTCTGCATGTAGCCGATGAATTTTGGGCTCAGCCCTTCCATCGCCAGATAGTCGCGGCTGACGGGCAGTGCGATCTGTTTGAAATGCGGATCGGCCGCCACGCGCTTCGGGAAATCATGATGAAGAATGCCCGCGCGCCCGATGATGGCAAAGTCCGCGCCGTCTTCGAGCACTTTGGCCGCGTCATCGCCGCCGGTGATCTTGCCGGCGACGCCGAGTCGTGTCTGCCCGCGGTTCAGCTCCGTGAAATACGCCATCAGACGTTTGGCCTTGAATTCTTCCTCGACCGGCTCCTTGAAGACATCCCACAGCGACATGTCGAGAAAATCGATCGCGCCGCTCTGCATCAGCTCGGCCGCGAGATCGCGGATCTCGGCGAGCTTCAGTCCGAAACGTTCGGGCGACAGTCGCACACCGAGCGTGAAATCGGATCGCGTGCGCTTGCGGACGCCGGCGATAATGTCCCGCAGGATTCGCGAACGGTTCTCGAGCGAACCGCCCCAGCGATCGTCGCGCCGGTTCGTTTCAGGGCTCAGGAACGCGCAAAGAATGTAGCCGTGCGCGCCGTGCAGCTCGACGCCGTCGAAGCCGGCGCGTTCGGCGCGGAGCGCGGCCAGGATGAAATCTTCGGTGAGCTGCTCGATTTCTGCCGCCGTCAGCGCCCGCGCGCCGGTGTCCTTGTCGTCGGAAGGACCGACCGGCGTGCTGCCGATCAGGTCCTTGGGCGAGCGGATGCCGGCATGATGGAGCTGGGCAATGGCGACGCTTCCCTGCGCCCGGATGGCGGCCGCGAGCCGCGTCAGGGCGGGCACATGCATGTCGCTGAAGATGCCCAGCTGGCCGGGAAAGCCCTGGCCCTGCGCCTGCACATGGGCCGCGCAGGTCATGGTGAGGCCGAATCCCCCTTCGGCCCGCATGGTCAGCCAGCGGTATTCCTCGTCGGAGAGGCGGCCGTCCTCGTGACTCTGGAGATTTGTAAGCGGCGCCAGCATGAAGCGGTTCTTCATGGCGGGGCCGCGCGTGAAGGAAAGCGGCTCGAAGAGTCGTGACATCGGGAGTTCCTTGGATAGCGATCCCACCGAATTTGGCGAGCCGGACGGGGCGGATCAAGCGCATCAAAGAGCTCACACCCGTGCGGGAAAGGGGTTACGGCCCCTTAATGTCGCGGTTTCGATACGATTTTTCGGGGAACTGCGCCAAAGCTTCGCTTTCAGGTTCCGGCTTTTTAGCCTACTGTTCCGTCAGCGCCGTAAAGAGGGAGTCCGTTCGCCATGACCATCCGTCTGTCCCTTGCCGCCACGGCGCTTCTGGGTCTCGCCGCATTTGCGAGCCCGGCTCTCGCGATCGAGCAGATCCACATTCCCGACTCGAGCGCGGCACAGAACAGCGGTCCGCCGGACGCGCTCTTCGACAAGTCGGTCCCGACCACGTGGCAGAGCAAACAGAACCAGCAGCAGTCGAACGGTCTGGGCAGCTTCCATTTCTCGGCCGGCGCGGGCAACAACCCCTATTCGGACGAGCAGCGGCAATACTCGACCGGTTTCCAGGGCGAGAATGCGGCAGCGCCGGGTTCGGAATTCCACAACAACGGCGTTCCGCTCGATCCCTATTACGCACCGCCGCCGCGCTGATCCTTATCCCGTAGAACTGTAGCGCCCGATCTTCGGCCGGAACGTTTCCGCACGCAGTCGTGATTCCGGTGGCCGGCCGCCAGCAATTACGCTCGTCCGATGGGGATGAGACACGTGTTGGTTTTCGCGGCTGCGGCGATGATCGTCGCCGTGGCGAACGCGAATGCCGGCATGCTCGACGCGAATGTCGTCTTCTCCGGCTACACGCCATTATCCAGCAATGTCGAACTGGCGCGGCGGCTGCTGACACCATTGACGGCGGCGCAGCTGCCCGAGCTCGTCGCGAAAACCGGCAAGATGCTTTCCGCGCAGCCCATCGATCTTTCGCAGGAAAAATTCGTCGTCTACGTGCCGGCGGCGAAGCCCGCGGCCGGCTACGGCCTTCTCGTCTTCGTGCCACCCTGGGACGACGCGCGCATTCCGCCGGCCTGGACGGATGTGTTCGATCAGGCGGGCATGATCTATGTCAGCGCGCTCAGGTCCGGCAACGACGCCAATCCGATCGGGCGCCGCGAACCGCTGGTGCTTCTGGCTTACGCCAACATGATCAAGCGCTATCCGATCGATCCGTCGCGCATCTATGTCGGCGGATTTTCCGGCGGGTCGCGCATCGCGATGCGGCTCGCACTGGCCTATCCCGATGTCTTCCGGGGCGCCTTTCTCAATTCGGGCAGCGATCCCATCGGCGATGCGACCGTGCCGCTGCCGCCGAAGGATCTGTTCTTTCGTTTCCAGGAATCCTCAACGCTCGCCTATGTCGCCGGCGAAGATGATACCAATGTCGTCCGGATCGATCGCGAGAGCCGGCATACGATGCACGACTGGTGCGTCTTCAATATCGAAAGCCGCGACATGCGCCGCACCGGACATCACAGCGCCGATGCGGACTCGCTCGCCTGGGCGCTCGATGTGCTCGACAAAAAAGAAAGTCCCGATCCTGCCGCGCTTGCCGACTGCCGCGCCGGAATTGATGCGGCGCTCGACGCCAAACTGCAGGAGGTGGAGTCTCTCATCGCGGCAGGGCGCCGCGACGAAGCGAAAGCGCATCTCGATGCGATCGACAAGACGTATGGCGGTTGGGCTGCGCCGAAATCCCTCGAGCTCGAGAAGCGGCTCGATGGTCCGTCAGCGCACCCATAGCCGACAGACGGGGCCGTCCTTTCCGTAAACCGGATCGCTGTCGGGTGCGCCCACCTCGGCAATCGCAGCGACGGCGTCGTCGTGAACGACTTCCCAAGGCTTCGGCTCGTCATAGTCGCTGCCGTCCGGATACGCGCCGACGACGAGGAAGTCCTCGCTCGCGGAGAGACGTTGATGCCCGGTGCCGGCGGGCAGCACGACGACGTCGCCCGCCTTGATGTGCAGGGTCCGTCCGCGCGCGCCGCCGAACTGCACGCTTCCGTGTCCGCGCGCGATGCCGAGCACTTCATGCGCATGCGTGTGGAAGTGCAGGAAATCGTAGATGCCGTCGCGCCACGCATCGCCCCAGCCGTTCGCCGCGAACAGATCTTCGATGACCGCCGCGGGATCGAACTCGTCCGGCAGACTGACGGCGGACAGATAGTGGATCAGCGGAAATGCCGGATTGTTGGGGGTCTGACCGTCATCGTCGAACGTGTAGGTGTTTGCCGTGCATGTTTGGGCGAGGTGCGGAAGATCGCGCGGGTTCGGGCGCGCGAGGCCGGTGATGCGCTCGAGCGCCTGTTTTGCGTTTTCAAGAATCGGCAAGGCACCGCTCCATGGAGCGGAAACCGTCCGCGTTTCGTAGGGTTCCGCGTCCGACGAGAATACTGTCCTGTCGGGCGATCCCGGTGTAGCGTTGCAACCAGGGTTTTGGGGACCGGGGCGGAATGGCAAGCACCGATGTCGCGGGCGTCGCCCAGGCGCTTGCCGATCAGCCGGTTTCCCGCGCCACCGGCAGCCGTCCGCTGCTCGCGTTTATCGTGCTGCTCCTGCTGGGCCTTTTGCTGGCGCCGCTCTATCCCAACAGCATCGCCTTCAACGCGCCGCACGCGAAGGACGGTGTCGTTTCCTTCAAATCCTGGGGGCCGCTGACGTCGCCCGTCGAGCTGAACGGCGAATGGACGCTCGTCTGGCACGGCGACAGCGAGCATCCCGACGACGAATGGCGGCCGGCGCGGGTGCCCGGTGCGTGGCAGGGCTTGCGCATGCCGAGCGGGCTTGTCCTGGGAGAAAGCGGCACCGCCACCTATCAGCTGACGATCCGGGATTTGCCGCCCGGCGAATACACGCTGCACGTGCCCATCATCACCGGCGCGAGCCGCATATGGGTCGACGGAAAGCTCGCGTCATCACTCGGCGTGTTCGGCGATTCCATGGCGACGACGCGCTATCTCGTCCGTTCGCAGGACGTGACGATCAGGAGCACCGGAAAGCCGATCAATCTTTCCGTCGACCTCGCCGAGTTCAACGACCGCAGCAACGGCTTTCAGTCGACGCCGATTCTGGGTCTTGCCGGCCCGATGCGCAGCTGGGCGAGTCTCGAATGGACGCATGATTTCCTGTTCCGCGTCTCGCTTGTGCTGCTCGCGGTCTACGGCTTCGTCGTCGTCATCTTCCGACCGAGCGACCGGGCGTCGCTCTATTTTGCCTTGGCGTGTCTCGGCTTCCTGCCGCTCGCATCGACGGTCGGTTATGACAGCCTTTTGATGGTGGCGTTTCCGGGGCTCGACTATGCTCAACGCCTGGCCATTCAGTATCTGCCTGCCAATCTCTCGGCGGCATTCTTCGTCGCTTACGCCAATGCGCTTTTCCCAAAGGAAAGTCCGCGACCGCTCTTTTTCGTGATCGAGCTCGGCTTCGCCTGTTTCTTCGCGGCGCATTCCGTTTTGTTGTCGATGGGCAATACCCTCCTCTCGTCTCACGTCTCGCAGTACGACACGCTGTGGGGCCTTCTGTCATTTGCCTACATGCTCGCAGTGGTCTCGGTTGCGGTCTGGCGCGGGCGCGACGGCGCAATCGTGTTCCTTCTGGGCATCGCGGTCTTCATCGGAACGTTCACCTTCGATGCGCTCGTCGGCAACGAGTTCATCCGGCGCGACAACGGCATCGGCTACAACCTCACCTCCATCGGCGTTTTGATGATGCTGTTCTCGCACATCGTCATCCTCGCCCAGCGCTGGTCGGTGGCGATCGTGTCGGCGGAAGAGATGACGGCCGATTTGCGAAGGCTGATCGACGTCAGCTCGTCGATCACCGCCGAAATCCGGCTCGGCGCGCTCCTCCGGAAGATCGTGGAGGCGACGACCAAATTCCTCCACGCCGACCGGAGCTCGCTCTTTCTCTACGATCCCAAGACGGATGAGCTGGTGGCGACGGTTGCCGAAGGGCTCGAGACGCGCGAGGTGCGTTTTTCCGCCCATCTCGGCCTTGCGGGGCACTGCTTCACCTCCGGCGAGATCATCAATGTCGGCGACGCCTACAGCGATCCGCGCTTCAACCGCGAGATCGACGATCTGACCGGCTATCGCACCAAAAGCCTGCTCACGCTGCCCGTGGTGGCGCGCGACGGCCGTCGCCTCGGCGTGATGCAGGCGCTCAACCGGCAGGACTCACAGGCCTTCGACAAGTCGGACATCGCCCGCATGAGCGCCTTCGCGGCGCAGGCGGCCATCGCCATCGACAACGCCACGCTGTTCTCGGAAGTCGTTTCGGCGCGCAACTACAACGAAAGCATCCTGCGTTCGATGTCGAACGGCGTCATCACCTTCGACGCGGAGACGCGGATCGCCAAGATCAACGACTCGGCCGCCGCGATTCTGGAAATCAAGGCCGAGGCGATCGTCGGCATGGACGCGCAGACAATGCTCGAGGGCGGCGCCAATGCCTGGATCCTCGACGAGCTCAGGGCCGTCCGCCGCGACAACCAGCCGCGAAGCTTCCTCGATGTCGACGTGCGCACCTATTCGGGCAAGACGATCTCGGCGAATGTGTCGGTGGTGCCTCTCGTCGGCGAAGGCGGCACACCGGTCGGCCTTCTCATCCTCATCGAGGACATCAGCGAGGAAAAGCGCCTCGAAGGCGCCATGCGCCGTTTCATGACGCAGAAGGTGGTCGACCAGGTGTTGCAGCGGCAGGACGAGCTTCTGTTCGGCACGTCCTGCACGGCGAGCGTGCTGTTCGCCGATATCCGCAATTTCACGACCATGGCCGAAGCCCTGTCGGCGCGTGAAACCGTCGACATGCTGAACGAGATCTTCACGGAGCTCGTCGATGCGGTGTCGGCGTCGGACGGCGTGCTCGACAAGTTCATGGGCGACGCCGTGATGGCGGTGTTCGGCGCACCGCTGTCCAGCGGGCGCGATCCCGCCAACGCGGTCGATTGCGCCATCGGCATGATGACAGCGCTCGGCCGTCTGAACCAGAAGCGCCGGGAGCGCGGGCAGGCCGAGCTGAAGCTCGGCATCGGAATCTCGACCGGCGACGTCATCGCCGGAACGATCGGCTCGCCCAAACGCATGGATTACACCGTCATCGGCGACAGCGTGAATCTTGCCTCGCGTCTGCAGGTCCTGTCGAAGACCTATCAGGCGAGCGTCATCGTTTGCGAAGAGACCGCCATGGCAGCGGGGACCGGTCAGGTGCTGCGGGAGCTCGATCTCATTCGCGTGCGCGGCCGCAAGAAGCCCGAGAAGATTTTTCAGCTGCTCTCCTATCACACCGACCAGACGTTCCCGCGGATGCGGGAACTCCTGGCCGCTTATGCGCAAGGCCGCGCCCGTCTGCTGGCGCGGGACTGGTCGGGCGCCATGGCCGCGTTCGAGCAGGCGCTGCGCTTTAACCCTGCCGATTATCCTTCGCAGCTGATGCTTCAGCGTACGCGCGCGCTCGCCAAAGCGCCGCCCGGCGACGACTGGGACGGCGTCTGGTCGTCCGACGGCGGCTGACGAACATTTTCGACCGCCATTCGTGACAGGTCCGCGCAATGGAACTTCGCGAGTCCTGAAACGTTTGGCTGTGGGGTTCACTTGTCGACGATTAATGTCCGAAGAAAACCTATCCGAACTCGAGGATCAGCCTGCCATTCTTGTGCCAGACCGCCCTCAGGCAGGCGTACAGCCCGCGGTGTGTCCGGTCATAGGGCTCGGTGCTTCCGCCGGCGGGCTTGAGGCATTCCAGAATTTCCTCGCTGCCGTGCCGGCGGATGCCGGCCTTGCCTATGTTCTGGTCCAGCATCTCGATCCCAATCACGAGAGCATGCTGGCGGAGCTGCTGAGCCGCCGCACGCCGATGCCCGTTCACCAGATTTCCGACGGCATGACGATCGAGCCCAATCGCGTCTATCTCATTCCGCCCAACGCCAGCCTTTCGATCAAGAACTCGACGCTGAAGCTGCAAGAGTTTGCCGAGCCGCGCGGCTTTCGCCGCCCGATCGACGACTTTTTCCGAAGTCTGGCGCTCGATCAGGGCGCGAACGCGGCTTGCGTCGTGCTCTCCGGAACGGGCGGCGACGGCAGCGAGGGTCTCCGCGCGGTCAAGGAAGCCGGCGGTCTCACCGTGGTCCAGAGGCCGGACACGGCCAAATATGACGGCATGCCCAACAGCGCAGTGGCGACCGGTCTCGTCGACAAGGTGCTGGACGTTTCCGCAATGCCGGCGGCGATCCGCGACTATTTCGAGCGTGGCCCGGCGCGCATCTTCGATTTGCCCGACATCGCCGATTTCCTGCTGGAGGTCTGCGCCGAGCTGCGTCTCAGGCTCGGCCACGATTTCAGCCAGTACAAGCGCTCGACCATGCTTCGCCGCGTGCAGCGGCGCATGCAGGTGATCGGTGCGCAATCGGGCGAGGAATATCTCGCACAACTGCGCGACAAGCCGACTGAAGCCGAGCTTCTGTTCCGCGACCTGCTGATCAACGTGACCTGCTTCTTCCGCGACGCCGAAGCGTTCGATGCGCTGCGCCGCGAGGTCATTCCCGCGCTTCTCGCGGGCAAAGGCGCCGGCGACAAGATCCGTATCTGGGCGCCCGGCTGTTCGAGCGGCGAGGAAGCCTACAGCATCGCCATCCTGATCGCGGAACAGCTGACGCGCGCGCGCGCGAGGCCTCAGGTTCAGATCTTCGCGACCGATATCGACGAGCCGATGCTGGCGAAGGCGCGTGCGGCGCGTTATCCGCAAAGCGGAGTCAAGGACGTGCCGCTCGAGCTTCTCGACCGCTATTTCTTTGCGCAAGAAGACGATTTCGTGCTCGTGCAGTCGATCCGCGACATCGTGAGGGTCTCCAATCACAATCTGATCAAGGATCCACCCTTCTCGCGCGTGGACATGGTCGTCTGCCGAAATCTTCTCATCTATCTGAATGCCGATCTGCAGCAGCGCCTTGTTCCGGTTTTCCACTATGCGCTGCGGCCCGGCGGCTGGCTGTTCCTCGGTTCGGCCGAGAACATCGCGAGCCGCAACGACCTCTTCGAACCCGTCGACCAGAGCGCTCGCATCTACCGCCGCCGCGGCGCGCAGCGCCAGTCCGTATCGATGCCGCTATTTGCCGAACCCCTTCTGACGTCGATGCCGGAGGCGCGCCCCCGTTCGAACGGCGCCGTGGAGCGCAGCGATCAGGCAACCCGCCGCATGCTCGAGCGCTATGCGCCGGCCCATGTCGTGGTCGGCCCGGACAACGAGGTGATCCGCGCATCCAACCGCACCGGCAAGTATCTCGAACTCGCCGAAGGCCCGCCGACGACGAAAGTGACCGATCTGGCGCGGCGCGGACTTCGTTCGGCCGTGCGTGGCGTTCTCGAAACGGCGCGAACCACCAGCAAGCGCGCCGTCCAGCGCGACGTGCGCGTCGACACAGGAAGCGACGAGGCGCTTTTCGTCGACGTGGTCGCCGATCCGCTAGACGAGACCGAAACGCTTCTCGTCTTCCAGGATGCGACCACCTTTCATCGCGACGACCCCGGCGAGAATGTCCAGATCGACAGCTACTCCGGCGAGGATCGCATCAGCCATCTCGAGGACGAACTCGACGAAACGCGCCTCAAGCTCCGCACGACGGTCGAAGAGCTCGAAACGTCGAACGAGGAGCTGAAAAGCTCCAACGAAGAAATGATGTCGATGAACGAGGAGCTTCAATCGACCAACGAGGAACTCGCGACCGTCAACGAAGAGCTGAAGAACAAGGTCGACCAGCTGGCGCGCGCCAACAGCGACCTGCATAACTTCATTGAAGGCACGCAGGTACCGACGATCTTCCTCGACAGCCGCATGCGCATCCGGACCTTCACACCGGCGACCAGGGCGTTGTTCCGTTTCCAGGAGCAGGATCGCGGCCGGCTTCTCTCCGACGTCGTCTCCCGCGCCGACGAAAAGCTTGTCGATGCTTTGGTGCGGAAGGTGCTGGAAACCGGCGCGCCGCACGAAGAAGAGCTCGCGATCGAAGGCGGGGAGCGCTACATGCTGCGCGTGCTTCCCTATAGCGATGCACAGAAGGCGATGGATGGCGTGATCCTGGTCTTCTCCGACGTCACCAAGGTCCGCCAGACGCAGGCAGAGCTGGCTCACAACATGGCCCTGGCGCGCCAACGCACCGACGAGATCGAGACGCTGTACAAAACCGCCCCCGTGGGCATGGCGCTGGTCGATCGCAACCAGCGCTTTCTCAAGATCAACAAGCATTTCGCCGACCTGACCGGCCATGCGGTGGAGGATCACATCGGCCGCACGCTGCGCGAGATCGCGCCGACGCTGTCCGAGCGCATGGAACGGCCCGTAGAAGAAGTATTCGAGAACGAACGTCCGGTCGACAATGTCGAGGCGACGGTCAGCGTCAACGGCGGCGTGTTGCAGGATTTCCTGATCGACTACTACCCTTACCAGGAAGACGGCCGCACAATCGCCGTCGGCATCGTGATCAAGGACATCAGCGAGCTCAGGCGCCTCGAGCGCGAGTTGCGCCGACTGATGGGCGAACTCCAGCATCGCGTGAAGAACACACTCGCCACCGTCGCCTCCATCGTCAATCAGACGGTGGCGACGAAAGGCGACCGCGTTGAACTCGTGGACACACTCAAGAAGCGCATCGGCGCGCTGGCCGCAACGCACTCGCTTCTCACGCAGCGAGACTGGCGCGACGCCTCGCTCGGCGACATCATCAGAACCGAATTCGGCCCCTATGACCGTTTCGACCGCATCTCTATCAGCGGTCCGGACGTCCGCTTGCCGCCCAAGCATGCGCTGACGCTGACGCTGACGCTGCACGAGCTCGCGACCAACGCCGCAAAATACGGCGCGCTCGCAGCGCCGAACGGCAAGCTCGCGGTGGACTGGGAAGTGCGCGAAGACGGGGTCGAAAAACGGCTGACGATCCAATGGCGAGAGACGAGCGCCTCGAAAAAGGCGGGCGCGGCTCACCATGAAGGGTTCGGCACACGCCTCATCAAGAACGCCGTCGTCCATGACCTCGGCGGACGTGTCGAGCACCAGCTCGCATCCGACGGACTCCAGTGCAACATATCGGTGGCCATCCCATGAACGCGTCGCAGACACAGCCCCTGAGCGGCCTTTCGGTTCTTCTTCTCGAAGATGAATTTCTGATTGCGCTCGATGCGGAGGAGATCCTGACGGGCTTGGGCGCGGCCCAGGTCGAGATCGTCAATACGCTCTCGGCTGCGCGCGACGCGCTGGAGAATGCGGGATTTGACCTCGCGCTCCTCGACATCAACGTCAACGGCGAGATGAGCTATCCCGTGGCGGAGCAGTTCGCGAAGGAGAATGTGCCCGTCGTGTTTGCCAGCGGCTACGAGCTGCGTGATCCACCGCGGCTCAACGGCGCGCCCGTACCTTGCGTGAGCAAGCCCTACACCCGTGACGATTTGAAGAGCGTGGTGATGGCGGCGCTGGCTCGCGTGTAACATTCGCGACAGTCAGCGTGTGGCGGACTGCGTCAACGCGCTCTGATTGCATGGCATAGCTCTCGCATGGAGAATTCGCTGGGACGCGCGATGATTCGCGGCCGACCCGTGCGGAGCTTCCCTTGTCGGCCCAGCCTAAATCCGTCGTCGCTTCCGAAGAGGTTCGCGCCAAGTTTCGCCAGGCGGTGGCGGACGAAAATGGCGGCCGTTTGGCCGAGGCCGAGCGCCTCTATGAGGAGGTCCTGGCGCTGCAGCCGAGCTTCGTCGATGCGCTGCACAGACTGGCCGGTTTGGCGCTGCAAACCCGACGCACCGAACGCGGCGCGGCATTAATTGCCCAGGCCATTTCGATCAGCCCCGGCGTGGCGCAGGCCCATGCCAATCTGGGCTACGCGCTCGCAACGCTCGGCCGGCACGACGAAGCGCTGGCAAGCTACGACACGGCGATCGGCCTCAACCCGGAATTCGCGGATGCGCATTACAGCCGCGGCATCGTCCTCGATCAGCTGAAACGGCTGGAAGAGGCGCTGGCCAGCTTCGAGGCCGCAATCCGGCTGAAGCCCGGCCACGCCGCCGCGCACACAAACCGGGGCATCGTCCTCTACGATCTGAAGCGGTTCGAGGAAGCGCTCGCAAGCTACGATGCCGCGATCGCTCACGGACCGGAGGACGCCAACGCGCATTACAACCGCGGCAATGCGCTCGCCGCACTCAAGCGGCACGAGGAGGCGCTGGCCAGCTTCGATGCGGCCCTGGCGCTGAAGCCGGACCATATCGTGGCGCTCAACAATCGCGGTGTGTCGCTGACGGAATTGAAGCGGCACAAGGAGGCGGTCGCCAGCCTTGATCGGGCGATTGCCTGCGAACCCCGCTACCTGGAAGCGCACAACAACCGCGGCATCGCACTCAACGACATGAAGCGCTACGGCGAGGCGCTAGCCGCGTTCGACGCGGCGCTGGCCCTGGCGCCGAACTTCGCTTCGGCGCATTACGGCCGCGCTGTCACGCTCAACGAGATGAAGCGTTCTGCCGAAGCGCTCGAAAGCTACAGCCGCGCGCTTGCGCTCGATCCCGGCTCGCCGTTCCTGCTCGGCAAGCTCGTCCACATGAAAATGACACTCTGCGACTGGTGCAGCTTTACCGCCGACGTCGAGGCGCTGGTGGAAGGCGTCGGCGCGGGCAAGAAGGTCACGCCGCCCTTCCAACTGCTGGCCGCCGTGGACGATCCTGCCTTGCATCGCAAGGCTGCGCAGATCTACGCGCTCGAGTCCGTGCCGTTGGGAAAAGCGCTGCCTCCGATCGCAAAGCGGCCCAAGCGCCATCGCATCCGCATCGCCTATTTCTCAGCCGACTTCCACGATCATGCCACCGCCGTGCTGATGGCCGAATTGTTCGAGCGGCACGATCGCGCACGCTTCGAGCTGTCGGCGTTTTCTTTCGGTCCGGACCGCGACGATCCTATGCGGCGGCGTCTTGTACGGTCTTTCGACCGGTTCCTGGACGTGCGGGCGCGTTCCGACCGCGAGGTCGCGATGCTGGCGCGCGAGCGCGAGATCGACATCGCGATCGACCTCAAGGGTTATACAGGCGACGAGCGGCACGCGATCTTCGCCTATCGCGCGGCGCCGATCCAGGCGAGCTATCTCGGCTATCCGGGCACCATGGGTGCGCCGTTCATGGACTATCTGATCGCCGATCCGACGCTCGTTCCCGAGAGTGACCGGGCGCTTTACGCGGAGAAGATCGCCACACTCCCGTGTTCCTATCAGCCGAACGATACCAAGCGTGTCATTTCCGAGAAAAAATTCACGCGTGCGGAGCTCGGCCTTCCGAGGACGGGCTTTGTCTTCTGCTGCTTCAACAACAGCTTCAAAATTGTGCCCGAGACGTTCGCCAGCTGGATGCGGATTCTCGCCGCCGTCGAGGGCTCGGTGCTCTGGCTTCTCGAAGACAACGACATTGCACGCGCCAATCTCGTGAAGGAAGCGGCCGCGCTGGGCATCGACGCGGACCGTCTGGTATTCGCGCCTCGCCTGCCGCTCTCCGAACATTTCGCGCGTCACAGGGCCGCCGACCTCTTTCTCGACACGCTTCCTTACGGCGCGCACACCACGGCCAGCGACGCATTGTGGGCGGGCCTGCCCGTCGTGACGTTGAAGGGTGCGAGCTTTGCAAGCCGCGTGGCGGCAAGCCTGTTAAAGGCTGTCGGCATGCCCGAAATGATCGCCGCCACACGCGCCGACTATGAAGGTCTGGCGATCGCATTGGCCCGCGATCCCGAAAGGCTGGGTGCGCTCAAGGCGAAACTCGTCGCCAACAAGCGCGTCATGCCGCTGTTCGACATCCAGCGCTTCACCCGGGATATCGAGGCGCTCTACGCGGCGATGTACGACCGCTATCAGTCCGATCTGCCGCCGGAGCATATAAGCCTCCGCGCCTGATACGCCCGGCTGCGCTTTTCCATCGCCGTTCCGCCGTGCCACACTGCCAAAAACCGGAGGGGACGATGGACAACGGCATCACGCGGCGCGCGCTGGCGCCACTGGCGGCGGGGGCGGCGCTGGCTGCGACGGCGTCCTGCGCGCCGCAAGCGCACAAGCCGGTCTCGCGCCAATTCCCGAAAGACTTCATCTGGGGCGCGGCGACCTCGGCCTTCCAGATCGAAGGTTCGCTCGATGTCGATGGGCGCGGACCCTCCATCTGGGACGTTTTCCAGAAGGATCCCGCCCACATCGTCGATCATTCGACGGCTGCCGTCGCCACCGATTCCTATCGCCGCTACAGGGACGACGTGGCGCTCCTGAAAGGCGCCAACCTCAACGCCTATCGTTTCTCGATTTCGTGGTCACGCGTGTTGCCGACGGGTGCAGGAACGATCAACGACAAAGGACTCGATTATTACAGCCGCCTCGTCGATGCGCTGCTCGAAGCGCACATCACGCCTTACGCGACGCTGTTCCATTGGGATCTGCCGCAGGCGCTTTACGAGAAAGGCGGCTGGGCTTCGCGCGACACCGCCAACCGGCTTGCGGATTATGCCGGCGTCATCGGCGACAAGCTCGGCGATCGCCTCAAGCATTACATCATCCTCAACGAAGCGGCCGTGCACACGATCATCGGCCACGTGCTCGGCCTGGGCGCACCGGGCACGAAGGATGCCGGCATGATCGGCCCCGTCACGCATCACCAGAATCTGGGGCAGGGGCTGGCGATCGAGGCGCTGCGCGCGAAACGCAGCGAATTCAAGGTCGGCACGACGATGGCGCTCATGCCCTCGCGCGGGCCGGGACCGTGGTGGCACCTGCGTGACCGGCTCGCGGCGTTCGGCTTTGATTCCATCTGGAACAGGGCTTATCTCGATCCCCTGTTCAACGGCAGCTATCCCTGGCCGGCAAGCTCCTTCATCGATCCCTTTGTGAAAGGCGATGATCTGAAGACGGTGAAGCAGCCGGTCGATTTTCTCGGCGTCAATTATTACTCGCCGACCTATATCGAATATACGGATTCCAATCCCAGCCATATTGGGCCCGGCGAACCGCCGAAAGGCGTGCCGCTCGACGCGTTCGGGCGCGAGATCGATCCGGCTGGCCTCAGCGAGACGCTGGCGCGCCTGCGCCATCACTACGGCAATCCGCCGGTGCTCATCACCGAGAACGGCTGTTCCGACCCGTTGAGCAACAACCCCGCGATCCACGACGATGCGTTCCGCGTGAAGTATCTGACGCAGCATCTCGAAGTCGTGAAAGCCGAGATGGAGGCGGGTTCGCCCATTGGCGGCTTCTTCGTCTGGTCGATCATCGACAACTGGGAATGGGATTCCGGCTACACGTCGAAATTCGGCCTGGTTGCGATGGACCGAAAGTCGGGCATCAGAAAGCTGAAGAAGTCCTATGCGTGGTTCGGTGAGTTGGCGAAGACCGGAAAGCTTGCGTAGTTCTAAGGCTTCGCCTTCCGCGCTGTAATCAGCACGTCGATCTCATCCGGCCGCGGATTGAGGAAATCGAGCTGCACGCGCCCGTCGTCGAGCCTGCTCACTTGTGCGGGGATCGTCGAATTCGTCAGTTCCCACCCCAAAGGCAGCACGACAGAGTTCGCGGCGCGGCCGAAGGAGCGGTGGAAGACAAGCTCGTCGCCCACGCGTTTGTAGCTGACGGGATCGGTGTAGGTTTCCGACATGCGCAGGCGGATCGACTGTCCGTCTTTCAGCGCAGTGAAGGGAAAGACGACGATCTCGGTGTCGGAGGTAATTGGCGAGGGCAGTTCGGGATCGCTGATGCCGGCCTTGTTGATCTCGTCGCCTTTGAGGATCTGCGCCGTGATCATCTCGCCCGTGTCGAGATCGCGCGCCGACGGATTGGCGGCGGCGCTGCCCGTGCGCACGACATTGATGTAGCGCGCGGTGCCGGCGCGCTCTTCGGTGTAGTCGTGATAGAGATCGAAGGCGTGGCTGTCGGGATCGCGCAGGAAATACACGATGTCGCGCGTCTGCGCGGCGCGCTCGCCGAGGCGCTTCTGGACGCTCGACGGCCCGGCCGGCAGGTTCATCGGCTTCGCGGTCAGCTTCAGCGGCGCCTCGCCGGGCGTCGTGTTGAAGAAGCTCACCTTGATGCGGCCGTCGGCTTCCTGCTCGATCTGCGAACGATAGTTGCAGGTAACGAGCCCATAGCCTTTCGGCAGCACGATGGCGTTGCGCTTCACGCCGAGCGGTCGGTCGAACACGATCTCGTCGCCGTTCACGTAATAGCTTTTCGTGTCTTCATAGGTTTTCAGGATGCGAATGCGACCTTCGCCGCCGTCGGGCGGCACCGGCCGCGCCAGCTGGACGCGGATATAATCGTAGGTCGGATCGATCTTTGGCATCTCCTTCGCGGCCTCCGCGCCGGAGACGACCTTGAAGGCCAGCGGCGCACCGGTCGCGCTGTCGATCACGCTCTCGTCGGTCGACACGCTGCCCTTGCGGATGGGATTGAAGAACGCGGTCGCGCCCGCGCGGGTCTCCGTCACGTCGTAGACGATGCGGAATTTGCCGGAGCCGGGAGCAAGCAATTCGTACCGCGTATAGGCCTCCATCGCCTGCGGCGGGAGCGCATCGGGCGGCGCAGCGACGGCGGAAAAGGAAATCAGCGCAATGGCCGCCACGATGAAGCGTTTCATGATGTCCCCCTCGGTCGAGGGGATGATGGGCTCACACTGCGATGCTGGCAATATTGTGCGCCCGCGCCCATCATGGCGGGGAACGAAATACAGGGAGCGATCCATGCCGCGTCTTCGCCAGGTGACGAAAGTCGAAGCCCATCCCGCAGCGCAGCAGATTTATGCGATGCTGTTCGGCGCGCGCGAGCCGACCACGGAGCCCGGCACGGCGACGGGCACGCCCGGCAATTGGTGGACGGTGTTCGCCGGCGTCCCGGACGTATTCGATCACGCGGTGGCGGGCTTTCAGCTTTACCGAAGTTCCAGACGGAAGCTCGATCCGGCTTTGCGCGAGCTCGCACAGACGAGGGCCGGATGGGCCCGCGGCAGCCAGTTCGTCTTCTCGCAACATTGCAAGGCGGCGCGCAGCGCGGGCCTCAGCGAAGTGAAGATCGCGGCCGTGCCGCACTGGCAGGTGGCGGATTGCTATTCACTGCTCGAACGCGCCGTGCTCGCTTACACCGACGCGCTCGTCTATGACGGCGGCCGCACGGCGGACGGCATCTTCGCCGTGCTGAAGGCCCATCTTTCCGACGAGGAAATCCTCGAGCTCACCTATGTCACCGCGCTTTACGATATGCACGCGGCGATGTCGCGGGCCCTGAAGCTCGAATATGACGACGTGCCGGAGCGGATCGTGGAAGTGGCGGCGCCTGCGGCGTCGCAGGATGTCATGGCGATGGTCGACACGAAGAAGGAATAGCGCATGGCGTCGTTCGAAGAGCTGTTGGCGGCGAAGAAGGCGCTCGTGTTGCCAGGTGCCTATGACGCGCTCTCCGCGCGCATTGCCGTGCGTGCCGGGGCAAAAGCCGTTTACATGACGGGCTTCGGCGTCGTGGGCTCGGCTTTCGGCGCGCCGGATATCGGCCTTGTCGGACCTGATCAGATGGCCGAACGGGCACGGGCCCTTGCGGCCGCGATCGCGCCGATACCGCTCGTTGCCGACGGCGACAACGGCCATGGCGGGCCCGCCAATGTCGCGCGTCTCGTGCGGGCCTATGAGTGCGCGGGGGTCGCGTGCATCCAGCTCGAAGACCAGGTCAGTCCCAAACGGTGCGGACACATGGATGGAAAGGAGATCGTACCGCGCGCGGAGGCGGTCGCAAAGATCCGCGCCGCCGCGAAAACGCGTTCGACATCGTCCTTCAAGATCATGGCGCGGACCGATGCGCGTGCAACGGATGGCATCGACGAAGCGCTCGCCCGCGGCCAAGCCTTCCTCGACGCCGGCGCCGACATCCTCTTCATCGAAGCGCCGCAAACGGAGGAGGAACTGCGCGCGATCGCCGAGCGGTTCCGGGGCGTGCCTCTTGTCGCCAATCTGGTCGAAGACGGCAAGACGCCGATGCTTTCGCACGCCGCACTGGCCGAGATGGGCTACAAGATCCTGCTTCGTCCCGTGTCGGCGCTGCTCGCCGCCGCACACGCGCTCGAAGCGGCCTACGCGAAACTGCTCGCCGGCGAAGCCGTGTCGCCACGCGCGAGCTTCCAGCATTACAATGACATCGTCGGGCTGGCCGAATGGCAGCGATTTGTGGAAGGGTGCCGGCAGTAACGCTGCTGTAGGCCCGCCATGTCCCTCGATCCTGTCCGTCCGATTACGCTTGAAGAAATCCGCGCCGCGCGCTCGCGCATTGCGGGCACGATCGTGCGCACGCCGCTGGTGCGTCTGCAGCTTGGTCCCGGCCAGCCTGACATTCGCCTCAAGCTCGAGAACCTGCAGCCGATCAACGCCTACAAGCTGCGCGGCGCCGCCAATGCCGTCGCCATGCTTTCTGATGCCGAGCGCCGCAAAGGCGTATGGACGATCAGCGCCGGCAATGCGGGGCAGGGTGTTGCCTATGCGGCGCGCGCCGCCGGCGTGCCGTGCACAGTCGTCGCCATCGAATCCGCACCGGAAGCCAAACGCGAACGCATGCGTGCGCTGGGCGCCCGCATCATCACCGTCTCCTATGACGAAGCGTGGAAGGCGCTCGACGCGCGCGCCTATCCCGGTGTCGAAGGCACCTTCGTGCATCCCTTCGACGATCACAATTTCATCGCGGGCAATGCGTCGCTCGGACTCGAAATCCTGGAAGATGCGCCCGATGTGAAGACGGTCATCGGCGGCATCGGCGGCGGCGGGCTCGTCGTCGGTCTCGCAAGCTCGGTCAAAGCGACAAGACCGGATGTGAAGGTCTTCGGAGCGGAACCCGAAACGGCAGCACCCGCGGCGCTCTCGTTCGAAAAAGGAAGCCCGCAGGTCTACGCTGCGTGGAAATCGTCGTTTGTCGACGGTGCCGGCGGCCAGAGCATGTTTCCGCGCATGTGGGAGCGGATGAAGGAAATCGTCGACGGCTCGATCGTCGTCACGCTCGAAGAGACGAGGAACGCCATGCGCTTGATGGCCGAGAAGGCGCGCATCATCTCCGAAGGCGCCGGCGCACTTCCGCTGGCCGCGGCGCTGTCCGGCAAGGCGGGCGGGGGGCCTTTTGTCGCCGTCGTCTCGGGCGGCAATATCGATCTCGAGAAGTTCTGCGAACTGATCGGCACGTCGACATAGCTGCGCCGGCGATTCGACATGGAGTGAAACTAGTCCCCTCCGCCTAAGTTTCCATTTCGCAATCCAGGGCTGATACCGATGCAAAGACTTGCTGTCGCCTTAGCATTGACCTTTTTCCTGGCCGCCTGCTGTTCGCCGCGCGACCACCAACGGGAGGACGGTGCCGCGGCGGGACCGGGCGGCGTGGTTTCCGTCGGCGAATTCGATTCCGTTGGGCTGCATGGCGGCGGGCATGTCGTGCTGCGCTACGGGCCTACCGAGAGCGTGAGGCTTCTCAAAGGTTCGACGCAATACACGCGCATCCGCGTCGAAGACGCTCACAGCCTGGAAATCGATGCCTGCGAAAATGACTGCCCCCTTCACTACGATCTTGAAGTCGAAGTCGTGATGCCGCGTATCGCGGCGGTCGCGGTCGAGGGCGGCGGCCATATCGAAGCGGTCAGCGGTTTTCCGTCACAGGACCAGCTCACGGCGGCGGTGCATGGCGGCGGCGATATCGACCTTCGCGCGATCGACGCGGCCAACGCGACGGCGGCCGTCGATGGCGGCGGCCGTATCCACATCCGCGCGAACCAGCACCTGACGGCAGCCGTGAACGGCGGCGGGAGCATCGGCTATTCCGGCAACGCCGAAGTGACCAACGCCGTCAACGGCGGCGGCGACGTGCATCGCGAAGACGGCGCGCAGTAGACCAAAGTCCAATTCGCGCGGATTGCGAATCATCCGATTGTCGTCCCCGCTGAGGACGATCGATGCGTGGACTGCAGTCGAATCGGCATTTCCTTTTGATGGCCGTCGTGGCCGGACTCGTCTGCTTTTACGCCGTCGGGCCATGGGTGCCGCGCCTGATCACGCGCATCCTGATCGGATGGGATGTCGGTGTCATCGTCTTTCTGTTGTCGATTCTGCGCTTCATGGGTCGGGCGAATGTGGAGCGCCTGCAGCAGCGCGCGATAGAGCACGAGGTGGGAGACCGGCTCGTTCTGGTGGCGGCCATTCTCGCCTCCGTCGCCAGCATCGGCGCCCTGGTCGCAGAACTCTCGAGTGACAAAAACTATCCTCCCCGCGCCGCGCTCGCCATAAGCACCGTCGTGCTGTCCTGGCTGTTCGTGCAGATCGTGTTTGCGATGCACTATGCTCATCGCTATTACCTGCGCCGCGAAAGCGGTTCGATCAGGGGCGGGCTCGGCTTCAGCGAAATCGGAGAGCCGGACTATTGGGACTTCGTGCATTTTTCGATCGTGCTCGGCGCCTGTTCGCAGACGGCTGATATCGGCTTCACATCGCGGGAGATGCGCCATATCGGAACGCTGCACACACTCATCGCCTTCGCGTTCAACACCGCTGTGCTCGCGACCATGATCAATCTGGCGGCCGGCCTCCTCAGTTACATGCGCGTCAATTCCATCCGCCAGTTGGTTTCCCAGGTCTTGCCGCCGTCGGGGGACATCGCCTGTTCCCAGTGTGCGGAATTGGCCGTGATGTTCGACCAGATGAAGCGCGTAAGCACAGGCTTGCCGTTGTTGGTGTCGTCGCCGATGAAGGTGCCGACGCCGTCCTTGAAATTGCCGTAGACCGGTGGTTCGATCGCGCGCGGATGGCGTTCGTCGAGCCACCAGATGGCCCATTTCTGCGTCTCGGGATCGTAGCAGCGAATGCCGACAGCACGATAAGGGCCGCTCGGCAAGCCGATATAATTGTCGTCGAACGTGCCACGGCCGTTCATCGTCATCCACATTTCGGATGTGCCGTCGAACTCGACCCAATCATGCGAGCCGACGAGGCGGCCATTCAGCCGCTGATGGTGCACGCGCCATTTGCCGACGAGGAAATCGAAATCGTGCGCATGGTTGGTGGTGTCGGCCGACGCGAGCGCGGGTGCGGCGACGATGACGGCCGAGAGAAGCGAGAATGTCGCGAGTGCCGTGAGTGTCATGGGCATTGCCCTCCGGATTTGCCGGCGGAGGTGTAACGCCACATACATGACACCGAGTGTCATGTATTGCGGAGGGATGAAAAAATCAGGGTGAGCCGGCGCGGCGGCCGGATCAGGTCACCCAGTCGCCGGCGTGCAGCGCGCTCGGGGTGACATGCTCGAGCGTGGTGACGATCGAGGGCCACGGCGAGGACGGGTTGTGCGCGTTGATCTCGACCAGCGTGTTGCCATTGCCGTCAGACACGAAGCCTAGAGTACCATCAGCAATCGGGTCGGTTCCCGTATAGCCCATCTGATGGAAGATGCCGCTCAGGTTGAGGACATCGGTCGCCGGGTTGAAATCGGTGATGGCGCCGTCGTTGTTCCACGGCAACGAATTGAACACGAAGGTGTCGTAGCCGCCGGCGCCGGTCAGGGTGTTGGCATCGGTGCCGGCAATCAGTGTGTCGTTGCCGGTGCCGCCGATCAGCGTCGACTGGTAATCGTTCGAAGTGATCGTATCGCCTGCGTTGTTGGCCGTGACGGTCTGCGCCGCCGATCCGGTCAGGACAATGCTCGTGACACCGGCCGGCGCGACATAACTCGCGGCCGAGGTGTCGATGGTCGTGCCGCCGCTGCTCGCGCCTCCGCTGCTCGTGCCGCCGCCGCTCAAGCCGCCGCTGCTTGTCGAGCCGCTATCGGAAAAGCCGTAATCCGCCGGCGTGATGCTCGAAGCCGAAACGCCGTCCAGTGTCGTGATGACTGCGGGCCACGGATTGGATGCATCATGCGTGTTGATCTCGACGAGCGTGTTGCCGTGCCCGTCGGAGACGAAGCTCAGCGTGCCGTCGGCGACCGGATCGCTGCCCGTATAGCCGATGCTGCCGAAAAGGCCGCTCAGATCGAGCTTGTCGGCGGCGGTGTTGAAGTCGGTGATGTGTCCGGTGTTGTTCCAGGGGATGGCATTGAACACGAAAGTGTCGTCGCCGCCGCCGCCGGTCATGATATTGGCGCTGTGACCCGCGATGAGCGTGTCGTTGCCGGTGCCGCCGATCAGAGTCGACAGGTAATCGTTGGAGACGATCGTATCGCCCGCATTGTTGGCGGTGACGGTCTGCGCCGCCGCGCCTGCCAGAATGATTTCGTGCACGCCGTCGGGCGCCGCATATGTCGGCGCTGTCGTCGTGATCGTGTCGCTGGCGGGCGGAGAGGACGGCGAGCCGGGATCCGTGAACGTCGCCGATTGCGCCGTGCCGTCTGCCGTCCAGGAAACCGTATACTGGCCGTTCGCGAACGCGGCGATCTCCGGCGCGGTATAATCGGCAGGCAATGTCGTCAGCAGATGTGCCTGATCGACCGGCGATCCCGCCGCGTTGAACTCTTCGGCGTAGACGCCGAGCGGGGCCGGATGATTGAGATCCTGCGTCTCGTATGTCGACGCCACCCAGGTCATCACGAAGCCGCCGTCGGCTACACCTGAGATCGCGAGATCGTGGATCAGCTGGTAGCCCGTCGTAGCGACCTGTTCGCTGACGAGATTGCTGCCGGCCGCGCCGAAAAGGTCGACGTAGACCGCACCCCCGTAGTTCTGGTTGTCCGCGAAGCCGACCGCAAAATTGCCGTTGGCGAGGGGCGCGACGCCGACCTCTCCCAGTCCCGGAAGACCCTGCACGCTGTGGACGAATGCCGCTCCGACCGGATTACCGCTGGCATCGTAGAGCTGCGTCGTCAGCGAAGGCGGCGTGCCGGCGCTGCCGTTGGAGTCCGTGACCGTCACCGTGTCGCCGTTCGGAAGAAGCGTCGTCCACGAACCGTTTAGTCCGCCGACCGGCGTATCGAGAGAAGTGAACGCGACCGGCGCAACGGGGGGCGGTGTTGCCGGTGAGTAGGGCGAACCGCAGGCGGTGCCGTTGGCGGTGTAGTCCTGCGCAATCAGCGCGCTGTTGGGGCTCGCACCCCAGAAGACCGAAAATCCGCCATTGCTCAGCTGCGCCAATGACAGCCATTGCGCGTTTGCGCTGGTGACGCTCGTCGTCGCGCCGATCGGATCGCCGCTGGGATCGAACTCCTGGAATTGGACGCCCTGTGTCGTCTGCCACGCGATGACTTGATCGCCGTCGGCCAGTGCAACCGATACGCTCATGTGCGTAGTCCCCTTCGAGAGCCTCGCGCAACGCCGCGGTGGGCGACGCTTTCACGCTCGGCTTGCCGCATTCGTGGAACTCGTGGGCTAACAACGCGTGCCTATTCTATTGGCTGCCAACAAATGCAGGATTTTTTTCAGAGAAAGATCAGGGTGCTGAACAATTCGCCGCGCTATCTATGCGCGGCGCGATGTCGAACCGTCAGTTGCAAATAAACGTCGATATTCTTCTACTCCCACGATACCGGCGATATCCGCAACCCATCTCGACACGTGTTACATCGCACCTGCGCGCGGTGCACGATGTGTACGAGCAGTTCGCGGCGTTCCGGCAGGACGGCATCGACAATCAGGCGTTGCCGGCAGAAAGCAGGCTCGCCATGCAGGTTTTCGCGGTCGCTCCGAGAAATCCTACAGTCCGTGATGGCGGAGGGCCTCCGGCACGTCGCGGCCCCTGTCACCGGTGGCGTCGTGCCGGCATCAGGTCATCGGTGATGGAGGAGAATCCGCAAGGGACCACGCCGATCGTGGACTGTATCGAGAGGAAGCGTCAGCGCTTCAGCGTCTCGTCGAACAGCTTCAGCAATTCGCTCCAGTGGCGCTCGGCGCCTTCGGGATTGTGCACGGGCATGTCCGACGGCACCCAGCCGTGCAGGTGGCCTTTCCAGATGGAAACGTCGGCGTCGACGCCTGCGTCGGCAAGAGCCTTCTTCAGCCGCTCGTTCTCTTTTTCGTCGTAATGCGCATCCTGGTCCGCGCCTGCGACGAGCACTTTCGCTTTGATCTTTGGGGCCAGAAGGTGCGGGCTCGAGGGATCGTCTGTCGCCATCCCGCCGCCGTGGAAGGACGCGGCTGCCGCGACGCGATCGGGAAACGAGCCGGCTGCGCGCAAAGCAATGGCGCCGCCCATGCAATAACCGGTGACGCCGACTTTGTCGGCTTTTGCATCGGGTTGCTTCGAAAGGAAATCGAGGCAGGCTTTCGTGTCGATCACCTGTTTCTCCGCGCTGGTCGACGCGCGCAGCTTCTGGAAATTGGCGATCGCGTCCTTGTCGCCGGCGCGCATCTTCACGATGTCGGGCCTTTGATAGTGGCCCGCGCGCCAGAAGAGATCGGGCACGAGCACGTAGTAATCGGCCTGCGCCAGCCGCTCCGCCATGTCGAACAGCGCCGGTCGGATCGCGGGCGCGTCCATGAACAGGATGACGGCCGGCCACGGCCCACGTCCCTGATTGGGCGTGAAGACGTAAGCGCGCGCGTCGCCGTCGGGTGTGGGGATTTTCACGTCACGTTTCATCGGTCTCTCCTCGCGCGCCCGCACCGATCCTATGTCGGTCTCGAACGCCATGGATACAACCTTTGAAGGGGATCAGTCGGCGGGTCCGAATCCGAGCGTGGGCATCTCATCGACGTAGGTGACATCGCCCACATAACTCCGTCCGTGCCGTCTTGCGGACCAGGCGAGCAGGATCGCGGGCGCGACGATGATGCCGGCCATCAGGAACGGCGCATTCACGGTGACATTCGAAAACGCGAGGCCCGCGAAAAAGGGACCAACGACGCGCGCCAGCGCGCCCGTCGCGTTGTTGAGGCCCAGATATTGGCCCTGATGATTGATGTCCACATTGCGCGAGATGAGCGCGGCGACATTCGGCCAGGCGATCGATTGCCCGAAGGCAGCGAGCGCAAGAAGCGGAACGGTGACGATGCCGCCGGTCGAGAAAGGCTGCAGCAGTGCGCACACGGCCGTCAGCGCCATGCCGGCTGCGAGCACGCGCGCTTCGCCGAAACGGCGCGACAGCCGGCCGACCAGAAAGATCTGACAGGTCGCGGCCACAACGCCGACGACGGCAAATGCAAGGCCGACCTGCTGCGGCTGCCAGTCGAAACGCGCCTGCGTCCACAAGCCGAAGCAGGATTCGATTCCGGTGAAGGCCGCGCCCGCAAGGAACGTTACACCCATGAGCCGGCGGATGACGGGATGGCCGATCGCGCTGCCCAGCACGTCCCAGCGGCTCGGCTGATGCGAGAAGCGATGCGAACGGTGCCGGCTCTCCGTCACGAAGAGGAAGATCGACAGTGCGGAGATCGCCGAGAAGGTCGCGCAGACAAGAAGCGGAATGCGGAAACCGACCGGGCCGGCGGATGGATGCGCGAGCAGTCCGCCCAGCGCCGGTCCGACGATGAAACCCATATTGTTTGCCGCACCCAGCAGCGACATGCGCCCTGCGCGCCGGTCGCCCGGCGTCACATCGGCGATGTAGCCCTGCACGACGGAGCCGTTGCCGCTCGCCATGCCGCCCATCAGCCGCACCAGAAACGCGACGCCGATATTCGGCGCGAAGGCGAGCGCCAGATAGCAAAGGCAGTTGCCGCAAACCGTGGAGATGAGGACGGGCTTGCGGCCGATACGGTCGGAGAGGCGCCCCCAGAAGGGTTCGCCGAAGAAGGCGCCGATGGCGTAAGCCGAGAACACCAGCATGATCTGCCAGGCACTCGCGTGGAACGACTTGCCGTAGAACGGCAGCAGCGGCACCACGATGCCGAAGCCCACGAGATTGATGAACAGGATGAAAAGCAGCGTCGGCAGGGCGGCGGCCGAGCCGGATGGCTTCTTGAGAGGGAGGGCTCCAGCGCTCATGAGATTTTGTCAGATATAAATGCTGCGGCGCACAACGCCAAGGAGGAACTTCGTCGCGGTTCCACATTTATCTATCTGCGAATTTGTTGACGAGACGTTGCCGTTTCCGCGAAAAGCCCCCGCTAGCTCCAAAGCCGGCGGATTGAGCGCGGATTGCAGCGTTACCGCGAGACGGTGTCGGCGTGACTGCGGTTGGCGACCTCGAGCAGCACATCGGCATGACAGAGCTGATCCGGCCAGCACCAGCACGCGAGATTGCGGCCACGGATCCGCCCCAGATTTTCGACGAGGCGGTGCATATGGCTGGATGCACCCAGCGGATCGCGGAGACCATTTTCCAGCTCGTCCCGGAAGCGATGGACGCAATAGTCCCTGTCGCCGTCGCGGCCGATAACATACGGATTGCTGAAAATCCCGGGGCGCGTGACCTTCACGGCCTCGAGTCCGTTGGTGGCGTGCGACAGTGCTTGCAGGTTGTAACCCTTTCTGCGCGACAGCCGGAGCCTGACCGGGCGCACCGTGCGCGGCGGCTCATGATTGCGTTTCGCCATGCAACAGAAAGCGTCCGGTGCGTGAAACGTGCCATTGCTATCCGGTCATTGCGCGATCCGGAACGAAATTCCGAAATGTCACGGAGTAGCGGAGCGCCTCCACGGCCGGGATGCTGTGATACCACTCCCAGCGCGCCGGCCCGCGCAGGAGATAGGCCGAGCGGGGTGCGGCCTCGATCGCCGCCCGTTCCCAACCATCGCCCTGTTTGCGGCGGAAGCGCAGGCGGCACGGCGAGACGAAGGAAAACGCGACGACATCCTCGAACATCGGCTTGTCGCGATGCCATCCGATGCCCGCGCCCGGCGCATATTCCGTCACCAGCGCCTGGCTGAGCGAAGCGGAAGGGAAGCCGGCAAAATCGGCGGCCTGATCTCTGAGCGGCTCGAGAAAAGCCGGGATCGCGTCCCGCTCGCGCAGGGTCCGGCCGGAATAGTCGTACTGCCAGCCGAACGAAACGACGCGGCGATTGCCGAGATACCCGTGAAATTCGAACGGCTTGAACGGCAGCGCCTCGAAGGCGCACACGAGTTCCGCTTCCTCTTTTTTTGAGAGGACCTCTTCGCGGTAGGCGAAGCCTTCCGGCAGCGGGGACGCTTGTTCGAAGAGTTCGGTTTGCACGTCGGAACGAAGCTTTGTCGGCATGACGCCGATGTGGCGACGGCCGCCTGCCGCTGCAAGCGGGCTGTTACCGACTTCGGCGCGGCTTCGCCTTTCCTCGTCTCCGCGCGCGCGCCTGCCTCTGATGCTTCGTTGTGCGACCAAGCTTGCCGGGGTCGGGAACGTCGCGGACGCGCCGGGCCGCGACGTCGGCCAGCAACCCCTTCAGCCACTCGCGGTCGAGGCGCCGCTGCTGGTCCAGATGTCGCAGCATATAATCGCCGCCTGTCGAAATGACGGCCCGCATTTGCGCGCGGATCGGTTCCAGCTTGGCGATGAGTTGGTCTAGACGCGCAATCCGCCGCCGGATGCTCCCTTCCACAAGGCCGAGATCGGCGAGATGCAGAAAAAGTAGCGCGCCGTAGAGTGTTTGCGATACCGGGCCTTCTTCGTCGAACTGCTTGTGTAGCAGATCGCTGAACTCCGCCCTGCCTTTCGTCGTGATGCGATAGACTGTGCGCACGCCGCCGCGCGCGACCCGCTCGTGGCTCACCGCTGAAATCAGGTCCTCTTTTTCGAGTTGCCGGATGGCGTAGTAGAGCGTGCCCACGTCGACGTCGATGTAGCACTCGACCATCGCATTCTCGAGCCGGCGCTTGATCTCGTAAGGATGGAAATCGCCCCGGTGGAGCACGCCGAGAATCAATGCCCTTGCTTTCATAGTTTAATTAGACTATTACACTTGGAATAAACAAGGGTGGGAGAGCGGATATGTGGCGGACAGTCGGCGGGATCTGCGCGGGCCTCGTGGCCTGGGCCGTTGTCGTGACGATCCTGAACTTCGGTCTGCGGCTATGGCTGCCGGGCTATGTGCAGGTGGAGCACGCCTTGCTGTTCACGCTGCCGATGAAGATCGCGCGGCTCGTGATGGCGGCGATCACCTCCGTTGTGGCCGGCGTCGTGGTGCGCGCAGTCGCACCGCAAAGCCGCTGGGCGCCGTGGATCACGGGCCTCGTCACGGTGGCGCTGTTTCTGCCGAGCCACGTCTATCTCTGGAACAGATTTCCCATCTGGTACCATCTGGGATTTCTTCTGCCCCTCGCGCCGCTCGTGGTGCTCGGCGCGCAGCTGCTGCCGCGCGGAGAACGGCGGAATGCCTTAAGCGGCGGCGGGGCGTAAGAGGGGAACTGCGCGAATGCCGCGGCTCCGACCACGCGGGGAAAATGTCTTCGCGATGGAAGAAACCTTCGGGCAGAAGAGACGCTGGTTCGAACGATTCGCTTTGTGCGGCAGCACGATGCGGCATGACGCCGATGTGGCAATTGCGGTCCGGCGCCGCAAGCAGCTTCTACTTCGCTCTTCCGCTCCTGAGACTGCGCCCCAGTCCCAACACGATGCCGGCGACGGCGAACATCCCCGTCAGCAGGAGCGCGACTTCCAGCAGTCCGTCATGCGCGAAGCCCCGCCGGGCAACTACGATGACGGAGGCCGTCAAGAGGACTATCAGAACAATTGCTGCACCGAACATGATCGCGGCCGTCTTGTCCCGGCGAAGCGAAGGTGTGCTGGCATCGCAATTCGCGGTCTCGTCCATGACGTGTCCCGGCTCCCCGACGTTTTCGCAGTCCACAGAGACTAATCCCGCGGCCCCTACCGTGTGAACGCAGGGCCCCTCGGCTATACTCCCCCCTGGTCCTTCCATCCTTGCGAGTTGCCATGGCCCGCTTTACGCCCGAACACCTTGCGCAATGGCGCCGCGAGGGCGCCGTGCTGATCAAGGACTTTTTCACCAAAGACGAGGTCGCGGCCGTACGCGCCGACTTTGAGCAGGTGTTTGGCCGAACATCCGGTGAGGCCGAGGGCATCGACAGGAAGAAGGACGGGCAGGTCGGCAGGTTTCATCCGGCCCAGTTCAAGGGCGTCACACAGATTCCGCTCGATTGTTCGCCGGCGCTGAATCTGATCGGCCTTCATCCCGCGCTGATGGAATTCGCCAAACGGGCGCTCAACACGGATGCGCTTTATCTCTATCAGTGCCAGCCCTGGGCGAAGTTCACCGGCGATGCGGACTACGACCAACCCTATCACTGCGATTTCGTCAATCACACGCTGACGGCGCCGTCCGAGAATCCGAGCGGCAACTCGATCACGATCCTTTGCTATTTCAGCGACGTCACCGATGCGCATGGCGCGATGCATTACGTCGCGCGCACCGACAGCGAGAAGATTGCCGGTCCCGAAGCGACGCTGAACCGCGATCCCGACGCGCATGCGAAGCTCCAGGCGGAGCTTATGCCCTATTCGCGCTCGAGCGCCGCGCCGGCCGGCAGCATCGTGCCCTACGGCATCGACGTTTATCACCGCGGCACCAACATGACCGCAGCCCACGGCCACCGCTTCGCCGTGATGGTCTGCTACAAGGCCGCGACGGACAATGCGATCTCGTTTCATGCCTGGCCGTTCCATCACGAGAAGCCCTGGCACCTCATCTTCAACCACGCGACGCCCGAGCAGCTTTCCTGCTTCGGCGTGCAGCCGCCCGGCCATCCGTTCTGGACGGAAACGACGCTCCGGCGTGCGCAAACGCGTTATCCGGATTGGGATCTGACGCCGTATCGCGAAGCCATGCGCTTGCGCGCTGCGGAGTAGCGGCATCGGCGGGCTCTCGGGCTCAAGGGATGCCGGGACCGCTTCGAACGTCGGCTTGACGCTTCCGCCCTGTCGGCCCTATAGCCCTCTCCCCCGGGCCGTGTTCGGCCAAGAGCGGGCGCGTAGCTCAGCGGGAGAGCACTCCCTTCACACGGGAGGGGTCACAGGTTCAATCCCTGTCGCGCCCACCATTAGCCGGTTGGCCACGTTTGCGGTGGCGGAAGCAATTTCAGTATCTAGCAATCCCCGCGACAATCGTCGCCGGAGAGGCAGCCGCAGGCCGATTGGTACTCGGCCTTGGCCTGCGCGAGGTAAACGTCGATCGCATGCCTCAAGAGCTGCTGTCGGGTCATGTCGCGCTTCACGCCGATGATGCCGAGCCGCTCATACTCCGCCGGCGTCAGCCTGAGCGTCAGGCGTTTGGAATGTTCGTCGCCATCATTGTGCAGGGGTAAGGGCTGATGCTCGCGGCGTACGGGCGCGCTCCTGCTGCGCTCGTGGCTCATCATCTCCGCGTCGCGCGCACGCCGCCATTCCTCATACTCGTTTGCCGACTGCAACTCTTCTTCGGTGAAGCGATGCTCGCTTTTCACCGGCACGATGTTTTCGGGGACGTGCCCGAACTGCGCGGCTTCCGAGCCGGGCATCTGCCAGGGTTTTGCTTCACCCTTGCGCACTAACAGGCTCGACGTGATCGGCGCGTAACGCGGCCGGTTCATTTGCGGCCTCCGGCTTCGTCGTGATGATGGTGCGGAACGATGTTGCGTCGTCCGAAGGTGTTGGCCCGGCGTTCGACGCCGAGATAAGGCGTGCCCGGCGGATTAACCCGGCGCTCGGGCCCGTTATAGAAGGGCGGCGGCTCGACCGTCTGAACAGCCGGTTTGGCCGTCTCGATATCGTTGGCGACGCCTATCTCTTCCTGCTCCAGTTCGGGCTCGGTCATGGGCGTTTCCTGAACCGCCGACAGCAGCGGCGCCAGCGCCTGATCTTTCGGGACGAATTCCGGAAGGATCTGCGGATCGCGCATCAGGCGCGACAGACGGAACTGGATGTAGCTCCACAGCTCGGAGATTTCTTTCGCCGACTGCGATTTGGCCATGATCTCGCCGACGGTGCGGCCGTCGACCATACTGGCCGCGAAATCCACGCGATGATGGATGGTCACCGGCGCCACCACGCCGTGCTGGGACAGCGCCACAGCGGATTCGCCCGTGATCCGCGCCCGCGCCGTGGCGGCGTTGAGCACGAAAATCACCGGCTTCTGATGTCGCTCGGCGATGTCGACCGTGGCGCCGACGGCTCGAAGGTCGTGCGGCGAGGGCCGCGTCGGCACGATGACGAGATCGGCAAAGCCCACCACATGCGAAATCGAGGATGTGATCGCGGGTGGCGTATCGATGAAGGCCAGCTTGACGCCTGCATCTTTAAGCTCCTGCAGGGCGCGCCCGAGATCCGGCAGGCCCGCTTTGACGAACAGCGGTGTCGGCTGCGCGCGCGAATTCCACCAATGGGCCAACGAACCTTGCGGGTCGGTGTCGATGAGCACGACAGGACCCGCGCCGGCGCGATCCGCTTCCACTGCCAAATGGCCGGAAAGCGTTGTCTTGCCGGAGCCGCCTTTCTGAGAGGCCGTCACGATCGTGTACAAGGGAACCCGCCCCGCTTCGTTGCGAGGCCCATGGTGAACCCTATCTCTTGTGACGCCGTGTAGCGGGAAGCGGGGAATTGATTAGAATTCGTGTCTTTTCCGACGGAATTCAGGTCGGCCAGGCGCCGTCCTTGGGCTGATATACGGCAGCGTTCAGCACGAATTCGACGTCTTCGCCGCTGCCGCGCAGCGGCAGATATACCGTCTCGAACCACACGAAGCGCGCATCGGGAAATTCGTTGCCGATGAACCCGCGGATGATCAAAGGCGCGCGGCGCATGCGCGTCATGTCATAGCTGGACCTGAGCATGTTCCCGAATTCCGGCCGCTCGGCGATGACCGCTTTCATGCGATGGCCCGGCGGCGAGGATTCGCCATAAGCCTGCACATGCGCATCGCCGATAAAGCGTGCTTCGTAATCGTCTTCCTCGGCAATCCAGCGGATGAGGCTGATGTGGCGCATATGGGGCGCCATCGGCTTCGGCAACACCTGATCGCGCGAAGGAATATCATGCGTACCGGCCTGGCGTTGCCATACGGCCAGGACGTCCGCGATCACTTTCGTGGAGATATCCTGCGGCGCAAGGATCGACACCGACGAGTTCGAAGGCGCCGGAGTGGTTGGTGCGCGCGGCATCGTCAGGCCCCGGTAAAACGGCTGTAATATTGAGGAACTGTCGCGGACCCGCGTTAATTTTCCGTCAAGTCTGCACCGCGGCTTCAGCCCAGCAATTCTTTGATCAGCCGCGGAATTTCGCGGAAATCGTGGGCCAGCCGGTCCGCGCCCAGCGATGCGACGGGTACGGACGAATATCCATAAGTCAGGACGATCACCGGACAGCCGACCGCGCGCGCCGTCGCCACGTCCGTCTGGCTGTCGCCGATCATGACGGCGCCTGCGCCTTCGCCGCCCATTTCCTCGATGACGTGATGGAAAACGCGCGCATTCGGCTTGACCACTTCCAGGCGGCCGGCGCCGTGGATCGCGCGGAAGAAGCGCGTGAAGCCCACCGCGGGAATAAGGAGGCTGGTCAGCTCCTGCGGCTTGTTGGAGAGCACCCCCATGCGCGCGCCGCTGCTCTTCAGCGTTTCAAGCGTTTCCTCGACGCCGGGAAACGGCCGGCTTTCGGCAGCGATATGGGTGCGGTAATGGGCGATAAAGTCATCCATCAGGCCGGGCAGCCGTTCGGGGTCTGCGGCGGGGCCCGTCCGCTTCATGGCCTCGTCCAGCATGGCCCTCGCGCCATGGCCCACGAGGTGGCGCAGGTCCGCGAGATCGACGGTGCGTCGGCCTTCCTTCCGAAGGACCGCGTTCAGCGCGCCCAGAAGATCGGGCGCGGTATCGACAAGCGTGCCGTCGAGGTCGAAAACGAGCGCGGGCGAGTTCATATAGGTGAGCCTATGTGGGGAATTCCCGTGGCAATATACGGTCGCAAATCGTCATTTTGCCGCGATTCGCGGGCAGGCTATCGGAAGCGTTGACGGCGAGACAGAAGTTTATGGTGAAGCGAGCGGGCATAATTTTGGCGGCGGGCCAGGGTACGCGGATGAAATCCGCGAAGCCGAAAGTGATGCATGCGGTCGCGGGTCGACCGATCCTCGGTCATGTGATCGCGGCCCTGAAGGGCGCGGTCGTCGATCGCGTCGTTGTCGTGACGGCGCCGGATGCGGACGAAGTCCGCGCCTATGCGGCGGCCGAAGGCGCTGAGAGCGTGGTGCAGGACAAGCAGCTCGGCACGGGCCATGCCGCAGCATCGGCCGGCGCGCTGCTGTCGGATTTCCCGGGCGTCGTCGTCACCACCTATGGCGACATGCCGCTCGTGACATCGGCGACCTTCGAGGCCTCGTTCGCGGCGCGCGAGAAAGCCGGCATGGCGCTCGTCGCGTTTCGCGCCAAGGATCCGGCGCAATACGGCCGCGCGATCCTTGGCAAGGACGGGCTTCTCGATCGCATCGTGGAGTTCAAGGACGCGAGCGCAAGCGAACGCGCCGTCGATCTGTGCAATGCCGGCATCATGGCCGCCGACGCGAAGAGCTTCTTCCGCTGGGCGGCGCGTCTCGAGAACAAGAACGCGCAAGGCGAATATTATCTGACGGACATTCCTTTCCTCGCGAAAAAAGACGGCATCGGCTGCGCGGTGGTCACTGCCGAAGAGATCGATGTGATGGGCGTGAACAGCCGTGCCGAGCTTGCGACAGCGGAAGCAGCGATGCAGCGGCGCCTTCGCGCGGCGGCGATGGCGAACGGCGTCGGCATGATCGCGCCGGAGACCGTGTGGCTCAGCTATGACACGGTGTTCGAGCCGGACGTGCAGCTCGAGCCTAACATCTTCTTCGGCGCGAAGGTGATCGTGCGATCGGGCGCAATCATCAAGGCGAATTCGCACATCGAAGGTGCGGAGATCGGCAAGGGCGCCATCGTCGGCCCCTTTGCGCGGCTGCGTCCCGGCGCGCACCTCGAAGAAGGCGTCCATATCGGCAATTTTGTCGAAGTGAAGAATGCGCGCGTCGAGAAAGGCGCCAAGGCCAATCATCTGACCTATCTCGGCGATGCGCGCGTCGGCGCGGGCGCCAATATCGGCGCCGGCACCATCACCTGCAATTACGACGGCTTCGACAAGCATCACACCGATATCGGCGCGGGCGCTTTTATCGGCTCGAACGCGGCGCTGGTGGCGCCCGTCAAAATCGGCGACGGCGCTTATGTCGGTGCAGGCTCGACGATCGCAAAGCCGGTCGACGAGAATGCGCTCGCCGTCGTGCGCGCCGAGCAGAAAAGCGTCGCCGGCTGGGCCGAGAAATTCCGCGCGCGCAAGAAGGCGGAAAAAGCGGCGAAAGCGAAGAACAAGAGTTGATGGCTGTGCAACACGAGGCATTTTTAGCGCAGAGGTCGCAGGGGATGCGCGGAGGACGCAGTAGCACCGCCGCGTGCGTCAGCGCGCAGCCCACGCATCGAAAGAAACTCTGCGCGCTTCGCGCGCTCGTTGTTTCTGCGTCCTCCGCGCAACCTCTGCGTCCACTGCGCTAAGAATCTATAAGTCTGGGAGTTTTTAGATATGTGCGGGATCGTTGGCATAGCGGGCAGGGATCATGCTTCGGACGAGATTCTCGATGCGCTGAAGCGCCTGGAATATCGCGGCTACGATTCCGCCGGCATCGCGACGCTGGTCGACGGCCATATCGAGCGCCGCAGGGCGCCGGGCAAGCTTTCCCAATTGGGCCGGGTGCTTGCTGCGCATCCGCTTCCGGGCCGCACCGGTATCGGCCATACGCGCTGGGCCACGCACGGCGCGCCGACCGAAGGCAACGCACATCCCCATGCTTCCGCGCGCGTCGCCGTGGTGCACAACGGCATCATCGAGAATTTTCGCGAGCTGCGCGACGAGTTGATCGCGAAGGGCCACAAATTCCAATCCGAAACCGACACGGAAGTCGCCGTGCATCTGGTGACGGACTATCTCGACCAGGGTCTTGATCCTGCGAAGGCGGCGATGACGGCGGTGCGCCGCCTCAAGGGCGCCTATGCACTCGCGATGATCTTCTCGAAGGAGGAAGCGCTCGTGATCGGCGCGCGGCAGGGAAGCCCGCTCGCGGTCGGCTACGGCACGGATGCCGCCTATCTCGGCTCGGACGCATTCGCGCTGGCTCCGTTCACCTCGCGCGTCGCCTATCTCGAAGACGGCGATGTCGCTGTGCTCAAAGGCCCCGACGTTACGATCTACGATGCGCATGACCGTCCGGCCAATCGCGAGGTCAAAACCGCCAGCGCCTCCGCCGGTCTCGTCGACAAGGGCGGCTACCGTCATTTCATGGCGAAGGAGATTCACGAGCAGCCCGACGTCATCGGTCATACGATCTCGCACTATGTCGATCCCGTCGCGCGCGCCATCGCGTTGCGCGAGAAGGGCGCGGCGGAAGTGCTCAAGAACGCCACGCGGCTGACGGTTTCGGCCTGCGGCACGGCTTTTTATGCGGGGCTGATCGGCAAATACTGGTTCGAGATGCTGGCGCGGCTCGCGGTCGAAATCGACGTCGCATCCGAACTTCGCTACCGCGCCCCTGTCTATCCGGAAGGCGGTGCAGCACTCTTTATTTCGCAATCCGGCGAGACGGCGGACACGCTGGCGGCGCTGCGGGATGCGAAGGAGCAGGGCCAGACGACCATCGCCGTCGTCAACGTGCCGGAAAGCTCGATCGCGCGCGAAGCGGACATCGTGCTGCCGACTTTTGCGGGACCCGAGATCGGCGTCGCGTCGACCAAAGCCTTCACTTGCCAGCTTTCGGTGCTGGCTTCGCTTGCGATCGCCGCGGGACGGTTGCGCGGCCACCTGACGCGGGAGCGCGAGACGCTTCTGTGCGGCCACCTTCTCGAGACGCCCCGGCATATCGTCGATTTCCTGAAGCAGGAGCCGCGTATCGAGGCCCTGGGTCTCGAAGTCGCCAAGGCCCGCGATGTGCTCTATCTCGGCCGCGGCGTGCACTATCCGCTGGCGCTCGAAGGCGCGCTGAAGCTGAAGGAGATTTCCTATATCCACGCCGAAGGCTACGCCGCCGGAGAGATGAAGCACGGTCCGATCGCGCTGATCGACGAGAACGTGCCCGTCATCGTCATTGCGCCGCACGATCCGCTCTTCGCCAAGACCGTGTCCAACATGCAGGAAGTGATGGCGCGCGGCGGCAAGGTGATCCTGATTTCCGACAGGCAGGGTCTTGCGGAAGCCGGCGATCGCGCCTGGGCGACGATCGAGGTGCCTGAAGTCGACGCGATTCTGGCGCCGCTCGTTTATGCGCTGCCCGTGCAGCTTCTCGCCTATCATACGGCCGTCGCCAAAGGCACCGATGTCGACCAGCCGCGCAATCTGGCGAAGAGCGTGACGGTCGAGTAAGGACCCCTTTGCCAAATTTGCATCTGCGCGGCTAATGTTCCGAGATACCGTTCTGGGGGGAGTGATGAAAAGCTTGAGTCTCGCAGCCGCAGGAACAGTTTTTCTTTGTAGTAGCGCTTTTTGCGACACGACCACGATTCCCTATCGAAAAGCCGGTCTCTGGCAGCAAACGATCACGCGTGACGGCGTTGTACTACCCGTTTCGAGCCAAACTGTGTCGACCAGGCCTCGGAAGAGCAACGTGTGCAGACGGTTTTTGGCGCGTGCCCATTGAAAATCAGTCACAATCCTGATGGGTCGTGGGACTACGCGTGCTTACGTAGCGACGGCGCTGGCAACATCGAACATGTCTCGGGCGATAACAGCAGAAGGGTCACAGCGAAAGGCCTCGGGGGTTCATTGGTCATGACCGCGACATGGCTCGGCCCCTGCAAAGCGGGGCAGAGGGGCGGCGACGTAATCCTGCCCAACGGCGCAAAAGAGAATGTTCTC